>JAABUL010000117.1_pt1 | contig 157513 bp, 164 predicted proteins | sample 5559151 | NCBI WGS metagenome assembly JAABUL01 (sample SAMN10711876, study PRJNA513368) | rock metagenome | isolation source: Antarctica rocks | place: Antarctica: Victoria Land, Pudding Butte sud | reverse complement strand
GGTGAGGGTAGGTGGGAGATTTGGGTCGAGGGGCGAATGTGCGCCGTAGTGTCTTCCAGAGCTGTTCGTGATTTTGGCAGTGGAGGAGGGTGAGGGATGTGAGTCGTGTCCAGTCAATGGCTCGTTGTAGTACTGGTACGGATAGCGGGACTCGTTCTAGTTCGAGGCTTTCCAGCTGCAGTGTGTTGTCAAGGTAGTGTATTTCAGGCTCAGGTTCTGCTGTGTCGGTGTCGGCTACCGGCTCTGGTTGTGGTGGACCAGCCTGCATCGCTGCGCCAAATATCGACTGCTCGTGACTTTCTATCACTGGCGTTCGCATTGGACTTGACGCGTGACTGATCTGCGCGACCAAAGGATCGTTCTCATATGCGGAGTCTGAAGAAAACACCGTCTGTAGTGGCGATAGAAGTGGAGGATCCGATGGTACTTGGGGAACAGGAAGAACGTCTGGCAGAACATCTCGCAGGCTAGTAATGCCGATCAGAGGCTCGGACTCCACTTGTAGCGTGGGCGCAATGACTTGTGGTATTGGGGCGGGCGCAGGAGACTTCGATGGCGATCCTGTGTTCAATGGCGCTCGACGCTTCAGCCGATCTTGAAGTGCGAGTTTTGGCTTGCGCATGTCGCAGACGAAGCCGGTCAGTGTCCCGAGTACACCACCAAGACGCTTCTCGCCAATGGTCAGTGATCCAAATGTTGGGTAGTCCGGATCCACTTGTTGCAGCGAGTTGCCTTCCCACACTGTAACCCACTCCCTGCTGATCGCATGCCTCGCTATCCCGATACGCAACTCTTTTAGCTTGTCCAGCGACCTGCCTATTAGCACAGCCATCTCGTCGAGGTACGCTAGCTCGTCGATGTCCAATACACTGAGACTCTTCAGAGGAGGCAGAACGGAGAATGATGGATGCTCAACTCGATCCAGCGCAGCCGGATGTATCTGTGGTGGTATTGACGAAGTAGGTGGAGCACTCGAAGATGAAGATGCTGACGGTACGATGCTGAGGTTCATAGGTGGAGGTGGAGGCGGCAACGGATTCGTGCTTTCGGAGGAAGAATTGTCATGCCACCGGACCCAGACCTTCTCTAGCCTGCAGTTTTGCATATCGTCTCGATCCCCGAGGGAGGACAGCGCAAGCCAGACATCGCGCAGTATTCCAGTAGGCATGTCCCAGATGAATGTCTCGAGGGTGCGCATGCGAGCGACTGCCAATGCAACCAATGTCCCGAGCATCTTTCCACCCTCCTTTGTGATCAAGTACTCTTGCACCCAGTCTGCGGGCCCATTGCCAAGCGAGAACTTTTTCGTAAACTGCGCATAGTGATTGCCCCTTCTCCGCCGTACCGTCATCTCGGAAGCTGTGCCCTGCCCACCTGGGCTAAATCTGTTGGTGGTTGCTTGTCTCTGGTTGGGAGCCTCGCCGAACACTTCCTCCGCCATGACCAAAGTAGCCAGTCCGTACGTCAGCGCATCTACGCCTGATCTCGGCTCTGCGTGAGTGTTGGTGTCCGGCCAGACAATGTCGAATCGGGAGTAGATGTGCGGTATCGTGAGCCGGTGCAGGGCCGAGTGACATAGCGCAAGCGATGTCAGGTCGTTGGTGTGCGTGACCTCTTTGACGATATCCTTCAAGATGTCCACAGGTAGATCCAGCAACTGCAGCGGCTTCTTCTGCTCCTTCTCGACTCTCACAGCCTCCTTGCCTTTGCCCTTGAACAGCCGGCTCGACCTCAGCCGCGGACTGGGTAAGTCGGTCTCGTGGCAGTCCTCGTGGAAGCGGGTGCCCAAGCTCTTTGCATCCTTGGAAGTGAGGTCCAGCGAAGGACATGGTAGGACCATGGGCGGTGGAGGGGCCATACTGCCGGTGGGTTTTGGGACTTGACTGGCGGTAACGGCGTAGTGTCGCGAGGTATCGTCGTCAAAGGCTGCCGGAGTAGAGGCCTCGCTCGAAGGTCCGGCGAAGGCCATGCTCGGTGCGCTTGCGCTGTCCATGTTGCGATATCTCCGTCACTGGTTCGGATTCAACGGTCTGCCTCCGGAGACCTCCCCCGATCTCAGTTGAGCAAGCTCGTCGAACCTCCCGATCCCTTTGCCTGCGTCGACATGGACATGCACTGCACACCGATGAGACCAGCAGTGAACGTCGGTGTGAGAAGGCAACCCGGAGAGTAACAGAAGGACGAACGAGCGGCGGCCGGCACGTGGAAGAGCGGAAGGCTGCTCAACCCGCACATCCATCCTAGCGACGAGCTAACGCATGATTGGTTCGCGAGAGGCAGAGATGTGAATGCGAGTTGAGCCATTGTCAGCACATATTCCCGTATACCTTATCGATCACATGATGAAGTGGGCTACCAAGCACAGAATAGGAAGCAGCAACGCGATGACTGACGTTTGCGCCATGTCAAGAGTTGCATGATATCGCCGTTGCAGGTGCAGTTGCAGTTGCACATCTCGGGGATCGGCAAAGCCTCCACCCAACCCGAGCGATGATCCATTGACACACACCATGTTGACAAGGCGGCTCAGCCAGCATGAATGACAGCGTTATAGAAGGCGCTGGCGCTTGCAAAGGCCGGGTCAAGCATGGATGCTGATGACTCCCCAACAATCATCGGGAATGGGAAGCAATTCTGGGAAGGTGAGGTTTGGCACACGACCACCGATATGGGGCCCAATGCTCACAACATGTCTGTAGAGCTCGACAAGGTCCTCGAGGCGCCTTGCGAGACCCACGAAGACATAGACGATGCGCTGCGATCCTACATTGCCTTGACGACGCAATTCAAGAGTGAGCATACCGACAGTCGTGAAGAAGTTATGGACATCGGCTAACGGTAGGACAGAGGACTATGCTGAAACCGAGTATGACTTCGCACGATGTTGCTACCGACTGTTGAACTCCCAGCTATTCAGCACGCATCAAGATTACGTCCGGCGACAGATACTATACTGCTTGCTTCAGGTGCGCGCGCATATCAGCCTTCCACTACGATCCGCACGTGCTAAGCTTGGCGTAGGAAGATGACATTGATATCTTGCACATTTCGGTGGCGGTTTTGCTACACGATGGCCGGACCAACGAGTCAGTCTTCGAGATGCTGCAGGTCGAGGGCGCGTTCCCAAGACTGGTGGACTTGATACGCGACAAACGAGATGACGACTACGGCCTTCATAAACTGCTACTCGACCTGATGTACGAGATGTCGCGCATGCAGAACCTTACGCGGCAAGATCTGGGTAGAATCAGGCTTGCGAGACGACGAGCAATATGTATACTGACGGCTCGCAGTCACCGTGGACGATGCCTTCGTCCTCTACTTCTTCCAATTGACCGAACAACTATCTGACGACGCTGACGACCCCTACCACTACCCGATCATCAGAGTACTGGTAAGTCTTCACAAACACTCCCAGCGACCCCGAGTATCAACAACTGACTCCTCCCAGCTAGTCCTAAACGAACAATACATGTGCCTCGCAAACGCCCCCCCCTCACCCCCCCTCCCCTCCCCCTCAACCACCAACCGCATCCTCAAACTCCTCTCCGCCCACGGCCCCTCCTACCGCACCTTCGGCGAAAACCTCATTCTCCTCCTCAACCGCGAAGCCACCCTCAGCGCCCAACTCCTCATCCTCAAACTCCTCTACCTCCTCTTCACCACCCCGTCCACCTACGAGTACTTCTACACCAACGACCTGCACGTGCTGGTCGACGTCATCATCCGGAATTTGCTAGACCTCGACCCGGGGAATATCGATGGTGGGACGACGGATATAGATGGGCAGAGAGCGCTAAGGCATACTTACCTGAGGGTGCTGTGTCCGTTGCTGAAGAATACGCAGTTGGCGAGGGAGGGGAGTGGTTATAAGAGGGCGGAGTTGAGGAAGATGCTGCATTTGCTTGTCAATCGCTCTTCGGCGCATTTCGCGCCGGTGGATGAGACGGTGCTGCGGCTTGTGGTTAGGTGCAAGCAGATCGAGTGGCTGAGGGAGGAAGGCGATGAGCAGGATGAGGAGATCGTGCGCAAACTCGCCGAGGTAGAAGTGAGAGAGCCGAAGGATACAGACGTGGCGAAAAAGCTGCTCGGCATGAGTATCGAAGAGGCAGGCGTCAGTACGCTGAGTGTGGTGGATGTGAGCGCGAAGGTGGCGAGGGAGAAGCCGAGTGTGCCTGCGCCGAGGCGGATGAGGAGGAAGAAGACGAATGGGGCGGTGGAGGTTACGCCTCCTCAAACCGACACTGATGGGGCGGGGAAGGTGGAGGGGTTGAAGGCGGAGGGTTTGAAGCCGCCGCCAACTGCTGGAGGGGGCAGTAACGGGCATGATATTCAAAGGGCGCGGAGTCCGTTTGAGGATGAGAATGGGGAGACGTGAGCTGTGAGGCTGGAGACGAGGCTAAGGTCTCGAAAGAGGCAGGCATAATGATGCTACTTCCGCATACTTCACGCCACGACGGGGACGCCCTCAACGTGCGCAAAATCCTGCCATCGATGACGGCTGGAGAGGCATGGATCTGGAGCCCGAGGGACGATTTGAGATTGCCAGTACCATGAGACAGTGGGTACAACGTTCTCGCACGAGGGAACGCAAAAGTGTCCCGCCGAATAGTCGTTGAGTCGTTGAGTCTACCTTAGGCGAAGTCGAACCATCGAAAATGGCGCAGGAAGGACACGATCAACGACTTGAAAAGACCAAAGAGACTCGTGGTCACGATACCTGACAGAAGGACTCATGTCGCCAAGCAAGGTGAGACCGAGTCAAGCAGCTCGGCTGTCAAAGGAACAATAAGCGTCTTCACATGCTCGAGCAAGGAGACTCTGTCAACAAGCGAGGACCAAGCGGCCCTTACTGGTGACCTCGAAGCTTTCGAAATTACGCCTCCATTGTCCTTGCGTGCGCTCTCGCCAAACTGTCGCACATGCCCGTTTGTCCTCACCAGGATCTGGACCGCAGCCTGCACAAAGCTTGAAACATTGTGCAGCTGTCAACAGCCGTCACCAGCAGACCGGATCTCGGTCGCAAACCGTCAAGCGACCGCATTCTCCCTGCAGTCCCACAGAAGAAGACGTTTGTGAGAGATCAGATGCAAGATGTGCGGTCACAGCGGCCACAGCCGGGACGATCAGACGCTGTGCGACGCTGTACCTGCAGCTGGACCCATTGTAAGCTCTTAGCGTACCGGAGTACCAGATGATCGGCCTTGCGTGAACGCAGCGGTCGCCTTGTTTGGGGCGATGGCTGTCTTTGTTTGCAAACGGCGGCTTGATGGGCGTTGTTTGCACGAGATGTGGCGGGCTATGCGATGGCAGATCGTGTGGATGCTACTGTGGCGGCTGTCGATAGCTTGACAGCTCAATGTCGAGACATTTCGATTTCTGCTCGCACGATCTCGAAGCAGATCATTACACACCGTACGTTGTTTGACCTGTGATCTCACTGCGAGCGACGTCGGCAGCCGGCATTGCAGCACCCTGCAGAGGGTGTGTAATGGGGCAAGGCCAACGGAAGAGCCGCAGGCACTGATGTTACACGGCGTCAACCCTCTGGTCGGGACCTTAGGAACCGGCATGTGGGTAGGCCTGGCCGCGCATTATTGTACAGTCATGCTTCACAGAATGGTGCACAATAGAGCCTCGGAGGTCAGCCGAGCGTTGGAGATTGAGTTCAAGGTCGAACGAAGATTCGGACGGTGCAAGGCTTCTCGTAGGCGAAACAACCTTAGAGTCTGATATCACGTCAAACGGCGCTCGATCCACTGAATGTTAACAGCTCTTGGGTTGTGACACGACGGGAAGGCGCCTTGCGGATCCCTCTGCTTCTGTCTGACCGCTGACCGCACGTAGCCGGACTCGAGAGACAGGAGTCCCATTGACCTCAACAATCACAACGAGCAGCTGTATATGATTTGGAACACAAGACGCAAAGATACCGAAAGGCTACAACTAGAACCTGCATCCATCAAACGTGGGTTTGGGTCGATTATATCGCTCAAACTCTCAGGTAATCGATCGATGAACCTAATACACACGTACCACAAACGCCATCGCTTGCATCTCGCCTCCATCCCTAGGGATAGTCGAACGTTGCGCTGGAGTCTGTACCTGCAGCACGATGCAGTGCCCCGTTGTTCCCCACCAGGCACCGTGCGTTGAGAGCGTTGAGAGATGGGTGAGGTTCAGATCAGGAAGGAGCGACTGCAAGGTGATCGCGACCTCATCTGCCTTTCGTTTGTTATAAGATCTACTTCCGCTTCCTCTTCTTGCCAAGTGTACAAGTTTGCTTCACGCTCCCACTCGTTGAGCTTCTTCCCTCAGTACTTGTCTCACTCTCGTTCAAGTTGTTGCTGCCGTTCGAGCGTTGATTACTTCTTCCAAAGCAATCATGAAGGTCCCGTTTGTCGCTTCGGCTGCTGCGGTGGTCGCCACCGTCATTGCTGGGCCAGGTAAGTCGTGCCCCGTTCATCGTCTGGGGCAGAGTTGCTGACGCAGTCCAGTTCCTGTCAAGCGTCAAGATGACTGCGAGTCGAGCACCGTAGATGTCGACGCTATCACCGCCATCGCCACCTCGTCTGGGATCCCGACCTACCCTGGCGGCTATCAGCCACTCCCGTACGGTCCACCAAGCGGCTACAGTGCTTCCAGTCTCCCTCGCTACGGCACTGGGTCACTCTCTCTATCCACAGGCTCTCCAGCATCGTCTTCAGAAGTCGGCGGCATCACTGGATCAGCTCCATCTTTCTCGAACTCCAACGGCACCTTCTCGGTCACTGGTGCTGCCACCACTGTTCTGCCGCCATCTGGTACCGGGCAGGTCGTCACGATCGAGACCATCACCGTCACCTTGGGTGTGCCAACCTTCTCCGGCTCCGGCTACAGCCCTCCCTTCCCTACCGGCGGCAACTCATCTTCTCTCAGCGGCGCTGTGACGGGATCTGGTTCGGCAAGCTCGGGCATTCCTGGAACCGCCAGCTCGAGCGGTGTCTACTCTACAGGTACCAGCTCGGGACTGCAGCCCACTCACGTCACATCTGTCGTCACGCTGTCCCTCACCAAGACTGTCGGCACCACCGTCATATCTGGTGCATCTTCCGCAGGACCAGTCAACTCGAGCAACTCCACCACCCTCGGCTCCCCGGCCACGACAGCCAACTCCACGGCCTCAGCCACGACATCCTGCACCGATGAGTCCACGACGCTCACAAGCTCGCAAGGCTACACCATCAACATCACACTCTCCTCCACACCGTCAGGCACAGCGCCTTACTCTTCTGGAGCGTCCGAAGGCTCGCCTATCTTCTCTGGAAACAGCAGCTCGTTCTATCCTACGGCGACAGGTAGCGTCACGATCCTTCCGTGGCCGACTGCACCTTACCCATACTCGTCGTACTCGTTCTCTCTGACTACTGCACCGGGTCCGATTAGCAGCGGATTCTCCACTTCATCGAATCGCTCAGCCGTCGGTCCGGTCACGGGTTCCAGTGTCAGCTCCTCTGCAGTCCAGTCGGCCTCCACTGGGACTCTGACTCTCACCGAGACGCTGTCATCGAGCTATATCAGCTTGGCGAGCTCGACATCACCGACCAGCGAATCTGCATCGTCGTCATCATCAGCATTAGGGACGACTTCGACAGTGACCGAGACGATCCCCATCATATCTTCTTCTTCGTCCTCTTCTGAAGCGTCCTCACCGACATCGGCGTCTACCACAAGCACCTCGACCTCGACCTCGACGGCGACAGAGACAGAGACTATCTCCGTCTCCGTGGTCACATCTACTTCTTCAGAAGTATCTTCAGCAACGTCTCCATCGACCACAAGCGCTTCAGCCTCGACAGTGACCGAAACGGTCATCATCACCTCTTCGACTCCCTACTCAGCATCCCCGTCCGGATCCGAAGGCTCACCCGTCAACACGGCGAACTCAACTATCTCGGCATCCGCTTCCACCACCAGCGAGTATTCGTCTGCAAGCTCGTCGACAGAGACTCCCACGATCACTGTCACGCTCTCTTCCTACGCAGGCTATACTCCAGCCCCAGAGTCCAGCACCAGCGCCGAGTACTCATCCGGCAGCTCCGAAGCGAGCCCAGAGACGATGTCCACGCCTTCAGCGACTAACACGCCGTTCCCACTCCCTTCATCAAGGAACCGTGTGCCTGGTAGCGCGCCCGGCAGCTACGGCTCCGGACCACCGGCTTACGACGAGACGAACAAGAATTCGTGGTGGACCAACTGGTGGCAAGGCAAGGGCGACGAATGATCGTCTCGAGGCGGGCAATGTGGTAACGGAGGCGACAAGGATGGCGACACCGCAAGGCGACTTGATGGTGCTGCCCAGACGCAGGCATGCCATGGCCATGACGTCCAATGTATAACTAGATGAATAGAGAATCTAACAAAACGCTTCAGCAACAACACTCCCACAATCTTGAAATCCTTCAGTTGCAATAAGAGTGATTTTCTGTTTTCAAATCGGTATAAGCTGCGGAGTGTCCTCGTCTCGCCACATCCCATAACGCTATGGTCTAACCATGCTTGCTCTACCTATGATACAACACACCTTCCGAGCCATCCATCGGCCATCGAACGCCACGTGACTGTTGCTTCGACGTCACTCTACAACGCATTCTTCAAACGACGCTCATCCCTAAGCTTCGACAACTTCTCGATTGCCTCGTCCAGCGGGATCAGCTCCCCCTTCTTCTGACTCTCCTCGTCATCGCGATTGCGAATATTCACAGTCCTGCTCTCCTTCTCCTGCGCACCCACAACGAAAATAAAATTGTACTGCTGCAGCTGGCCCGTACGGATCTTCTTCTGCATCGTATTTCCCGAGATGTCCACATCAACATGCATATGCTTGTCGCGAAAGACCTTCTGCAGCTCAAGCACATAGTCGTTCGCAGCAGGCATCACAGGCACCACAAGAATCTGCCGTGGCGAGAGCCAGAAGGGCCATTTCCCGCCGAAGTGCTCGCACAGGATAGCGATGAAGCGCTCGAAGGAGCCGTAGATGGCGCGATGGATCATAACGGGGCGGGCGCAGCCGGGGGTGAGTTCGCGGCGGAAAGAACCTTCGTCCTTCTTCACGGCGGAGGAGTCGGGTTCAGCGTCGGGCGCGCTGCGGATGACGAGTTTTTCTTGGGGTTTGGCGTCGCCGTCGGCGGCTTTGGGAGCGTCTTTGTCGGTGTTTGTTTCCCGAGCGGTGGCCGAGGCTTCCGTGCGGTATTCGAGGTTGAATTGTTGGGGGAGCTGGAAATCGAGCTGGATGGTGGCGCATTGGAATTCCCGCTTGAGGGCATCCGAGATGGTGACGTCGATCTTTGGGCCGTAGAAGGCGCCGTCGCCTGGGTTGAGCTCCCATTTGGTGCCAGTCTCCTCTTTGAACTCGTTGAGAGCTTGTGTGAGTTGCTTCTCTGCGCGCTGCCATGTAGCCTCGTCTCCGAGGTGGTTCTCCGGCATGGTGGAGAGCTTCATCTTGAATGTGAAGTCGAAAAGGCCGTAGACAGTCTTCAAGAAGTCAAACAGCGCTTGGACTTCTTGAAGTACTTGAGCTTCCGTGCAGAAGACGTGGGTGTCGTCTTGCATGAAACGCCGTACTCGTGTCAAACCCGTGAGTGCTCCGGAGGCTTCGTTGCGATGGAGAACACCGAATTCGGCCATGCGGATTGGTAGTTCACGGTAGCTGCGCTCTCGGTGTCCGAAGAGCAAAGCATGGCCAGGACAGTTCATTGGCTTCAGACCCCACTGTTCCTTCTCGGCTTCCAGCGTGAACATGTCGTCCTTGTAGTGCTGCCAATGACCGGATTGCTGCCAGAGTTTCGAATTGAACATGTTGGGTGAGTTGACTTCTTGGTACCCTCGCTTCCAGTACTCCTCGCGAAGGAAGGTTTGCAAGCTATTGTAGATGATCATGCCGTGGGGGAGGAAGAAGGCGGAGCCGGGGGACATTTGATGGAAAAAGAATAGCTCCTGATCTTGCCCGATCTTGCGGTGATCGCGCTTAGCGGCCTCCTCGAGCATCTTCTTGTGTTCTTCGAGTTGCTGCGACGTGTTAGTAAGGCGCCAACATCATATACGGCAGATGACTCACCTTCTTGTCTGGGAACGAGACGCCATATATCCGCTGCAAGCTGTCGTTCTTCGCGTCGCCCAAGAAGTAACTAGCCGAGTTCTTCATAATCTCAAACGCCTTTATCCTGCCAGTATTCGGTACGTGCGGCCCTCTACACAGATCGATGAGTGGTCCACACCGATATACAGTCGTGCTGGTGCCATCTGCGATCTTGTCGTTGATGATGTGCTGCTTATACTTGTTGTACGAGAACATCTCCAGCAGGTCCTCCTTACTCAACTCCAGACGCTCAAAAGGTTGCTTCTCCTTGATCGCCTTCTCCGCGATCTGCTTCAGTGGCTTGTAGTCGGTAGCCAGGACAGCAGCCATGTCCGGGAGGGCCATCTCGTAGTAGAAGCCGTCGTCCACAGGTGGGCCAATGCATAGTGCGCACCCATACCGCCTCTCTGCCGCCTCACCCAAGATATGTGCGCTGCTGTGCCAGAAGACCTTCTTGCCCTCCGGGTGCTCGAAGTCCAGGAACTCGAGCTTGCAGCTCTTCTCAAGTGGTCGCTCCAAGTCCCAAAGCTCGCCGTCGACTTGTGAGATCACGGTGCGCTCGAACAAACTCTTGGAAATATCACGTGCGATTTGGGCAGGTGTGGTCTCCCAGCTCGTGCCTTGCTTCGGGTCTCCAGTGGGCATAGTGATCTGGATCTCCACTCTCGGTTGCTCAGCGACCCAGGCATCGCGCTCCGCTTTCCTCTTGTCAAAAAGCTCATTGCGCGTCTTGAAGAAATCTGGCGGCGGAGACAACTCCAGAGACTCTTTAGCCTCCTTCGGCGCCATTGTGGTTGATGTGGAGTGGAATCTGGCAGTGTAGTACGTTCTAAGTCGTAGTTGCTTTTGTAGGATGAGTCGCAGGTGCGAGTGAGTCACGGGCGGACGACACAGCAGGCGGAAGAGCATGCAGTCAACGTGAAGGTCCTGAATGTTCGACTCATCGCTGTTCCACGAAACACGAAAACTAAACCCCAGATCGGCAGAGCTCGAAATAAGCTTTGGGCGTTGCGTAGCGTTCGCGCCGGCCGAGTCTAAGTAAATATCGTAGCTCTTTGGGCGGCTTCAGTACAAGACGGACCATAAGGTATGAAGAACGTTGGGAGAGGGTTGGACAGACATCGATATCGCAACCCACCGGTTTGTCGTCGTACCGCTGTGCTAGCCATGTTTACAAGGGAGGCGTGATCAACAGGGAAAAACATTACATCGATATTGCACCAGAAGTCGTTACTACTACCCTACTGACCTTCTCTCACCATCTAGCCTCTCTAGTTGCCGATCATGCCCCCAGGAACACCTGCACGAGTGATCTCCCACGATTGGCACCCGCCGTACGTTCTAAGTCCGCCACCAGCGCCAGCGTCCTGAACGCACATCTGGTAGAACTGAAGGTAGCAGTATTTCCTAAAACACATATCGTCAGCACACGTATTCACGGATTAAGAGAGCTGCAGTTCTGAACGTCTGCCGATAAGTGTACTTACTTCGGCACCCACTGCTGAGGATTGCAGTTGCCACCAATCCCGACCCAAGCGTCCCTGTCGAACTTGCCCTGGTCGCTGTGCTGACCCATGATAGACCATTGGCGTGGAACGTGGTTCGAGTACCCTGCAAGGTCGCAGAAGTTGTGGATGGCGCTGGCGATGGCCGGGTGCTTGCTGTGGCACTTGCCCCACCAGTTTTCGACGCCGGGAAGCACGGCCGCTGCAGGGCCGATGCTGAGGAAGGTGGCCAGGAGGCCGAGAAGGGTGCTGAGGAGCTTCATGTTGACGAAGCGAAGATGTTGTGGTGGTGGTAAGGTGCGGCAAAGGTTTGGGGGAGGCTGAAGAAGGCCACACACTTATATTTCGGCAGGCCCATTGATCGCATCATTGCGTCCCGCATCATGTCTGCATGCGTTCGACTCTTTTTGACATTTGAGGCTGAGACAAAGGCCGCAGTCGTCGATGTCGCGAGATGTCGAGGTGTTGAAGCCGAAAGTGTATGTCAATAGGCTTTTCGATAAAGGAATCCCAGCCACCGACTATGCCAAGGCATTCCTGGCTCGCCGTTGCCTCACACGCACTCGGTCGCTGTGGATTATTGCAAGAGCAGTAACACTGAAAGCAGAAACAACTTGCGCGTCTCGCAGGAACCGGACCGACTGGCGAGGGAGGCGGTAGAGCGCTTCTCTTGACCCTCCGCGGGATTCTGCTCACTGAGCTGTTCGTTATCGAACGACTTCGACTTTCGTCAGCATGGCAAAGAACAGCGGTCCCCATCTGCCTCCACTGGCGTGATCTGGCAAAACGATCCAACCATACTTCGTTCTTTCCGCCCACTCCTTCTCCAGCGAAGTTTCCAAGTCGGCATCGCCTGCTCCACTGCCGAAGCCTACCTTCACCCTCCATCTCCCACCCTTCTTGACCTCCTTCTCCACAGTCGCAAGCACTTTCTCAACCACGCCATCGTTCTCAGCAGGTTCAATCGAGCAAGTAGCATAAAGGAGAGTTCCACCTAGTCTCACACATTGCAGGCCAGTCATAAGCAAGTCCACCTGTGTCTTTGCAAGCCGCTTGGAAGATCCAGGGCGCCAAGTCGCCATCTCTGGCGCCATACGCCCTGCTACCCTGGCGGTCAGATGGGCGTGTATGATGTGACGCTCGGATGAGCACGGAGCATCCACAAGCACCTTATCGTATCCGGTAGAGCCTATAGAAAGCTGCTGCGGGGCCAGCGGATTTGTACTGTCGACATTGAGACTTGCCACATGCTTAAAGTCGAGTAGTAGGCCTGGCAGATAGGCTTTCAAATTGTCCGTCAGCCGTTTGAAGCGATCTCTAGCAAGTTCGTTGGAGCGCAGCTGTCCTGTTTTCTGGACTGGATGCGTAGAAGGCCTATCAGCGTATAGGTGTCGCCACATATTTTGAGCGAGCGCGATGGACTTCCCACCAGGTGCTGCGCAGAGGTCCAGAACATTGTCACCGGGCTGTACATGGAGAAGATGAGCTACCAAGGCAGAAGCCGCATCCAGATTCCAATGCGTCATAAGGCGGTGGGAGATGCTCTCAGATGTCGCGAGTCGGGGCTGCGGTAAGGCTGACTGCTTGTGGTCGTCGCTAGGTGTCTGGCTAGCATCAGCAACAGACTGCCTACGAGCAAAGCAGATCAAGCCATTGGTAGAGTCTCCAGAAGACATTCGAGGAAACGAGATCTGCTCGAGCTGTTGAAGCTCACAGACTTCCTCGATACATGCTTCGAAGCTCGATATAGGAGCGTATCGGTTGACCGATGCAGCTTGCCTTGTGCGCTCAGCCAGCGCTGGGTAGAGCGAGTTGTGCCATCTCTCCTCGCCCCAGATAGCGGCATAGTGCTTGTGGTATGAGGCCTCGGTTGCAGCAGCCGTGTTGCGGACTGTCTTGGTCATCACGGAGCCTGCCGATGGCGATGATATTCACATTGGGCGCCAGACTTCGAGTTGCTTATGGGAGAGATATCTAGCAGAAACCTTGGAAGTGCAGAGTATCGAGAGTTTGTGAAATCTTCATGCCTGAGGCACGATAGCCTCTGCCGAGCAAATTCGCGAAAGCTCGAATTTCTGAAAAGCTTCAGCGCAGCAGGTTCCATGCGCCTACAACATCCACTCGCCCACAATTTCCAATATGTCATTCCGAGGAGGCAGTCGCGGCGGTGATCGTGGACGAGGCGGATTCAGAGGCGGCGACAGAGGAGGACGCGGCGGATTCAGCAGAGGCGGCGGCGGTGGCTTCCAGTCAAACTATGGCCCACCAACACAAGTCTTTGGTATGTCGCACGCTTTACACTCGATAGCTTGGGCTTTACGGATGGCTAATAGTACGCAGAAATGGGCGAATTCCTCCACGCAACCGAAGGCGAACTCGTCTGCAGCTCCATCAACCCCAAAATCCCCTACTTCAACGCCCCCATCTACCTCGAGAACAAAACCAGCATCGGCAAAGTCGACGAGATCCTCGGGCCCATAAACCAAGTCTCCTTCACCATCAAGCCGCAGGAAGGCATCCAGGCGAGCAGTTTCAAGCAGGGGGATAAGTTCTACATCGGTGGGGACAAACTACTGCCGGTGGAGAGATTTCTGCCGAAGCCTAAGCCACCGCCAGGTGCGGCGAGAGTCAAGAAGCCGAGAGGTGCAGGGGATAGAGGCGGCAGGGGAGGTGGTAGGGGTGGGTTTGTGAGCAGAGGGCGTGGGGCGCCGAGAGGGAGAGGCGCACCGAGGGGTGGGTCGAGAGGGTTCAGTGGTGGTTCGAGGGGTGGGAGTGGGTTTGCTAGTAGAGGGCGAGGCGCTCCGAGGTCGAGAGGGAGAGGGTATTAGGCTTGTGTGGCGCACGTCGTCACCTACGAATGCGCGGGGTCGAAGCGCGAGCGAGGGGACTCTGATGTTCTGTACCAACTAAAGAGCGTCCGAACGGCGTTCTGGGGATGATGGACAACCGGAAGGCGTTAAGGCGCATGCAGGAACAATAGCTGGCTCGCTAGACTATGATCAATCAGTTATACGAAGCACTCTTCCATGTAGAATGATCCCCGTGCACGCTGAAACTCCACAACACCATCGCCATGCGTACGCTCAATCACAATATCCAACAGAAGCGCCCGACTCGACCTCAATACGTCAGTCTCTTCTGCCCGCCCTCTCCACCAACCCTCACCCCCGGCTTCGAATATGAACAATATCTGTCCTTGATACTAACAACCTCATACGTTCCCTCCTCGTGCGCTCTAACCCGCATCGTATGGCCCTCACTAACCTCGGAATGCAAATCGAGCACCACGCCCTTCTTCCGCCCATTCTTATCCGTGTTAGAACTCCTCGTGTACGAGAACTCGAACGGCGGCACACCACCAAAATCAAACTGGATCTCCGTGGACCCGCCTTCATGGATGTCGATGTACGAGTCCCTGCCATCAGACACACGCACAGATGGTAGGCCGTGGATGTGCTTCGTGATGCTCGTCGCGGACTTGCAGCCGGAGGCACTATCCTGCACGCCGGTCACAACGAACGTGCCCGGTTTCTCAGCCAGACGGCGGAAAGTGGTGGATTCGACGACGGCTTTGCGGGTGGCGCCTTCGAAAGTGTAGAAGATGTTAAAGGGTGCGGTGCCGGAGAGAGCGAAGTTGATGCGGTCGCCGACGCAGAAGTCGGATCGCGCGTCGAGCTCGGTGATAGAGGGCGCGTCGTGGACTGAGATCTTGACGCTGGGGGTTGTGGAATCGAGAGAGCGGATGCAGCCGCGGCTGTCGCTTACGCGACGGAGGTGGATGGCGGAGCGGCCGACGTGTAGGCGGCTGTGAGGGATGCGGAGGTTGTAGATTGTGCTCGTTATGCCAGTTAGAGAGACAGTTTCGGGCGCAGCGGATTGATGCTTGATTTCGATCTCAATGTCGAACGGTGGAGCACCATGAAGGGTGATGGGAACCACTTCCTCGCCGTCAGATTCGACAGAGCAGAACTTGTAATTCTTGTTCGGCGATGTAAAAGCAGCCGATGGGCGGGCGTTCACCTTCTGCTGTACTGTTATGGGGGTGAAGTGCGCTGGGCTGAAGTCGTAGTTGCTGTCTTTCAGCTGCGTGAAGCGGTAGTCGTACGTCCCAGCCATGCGTGTGTCCAAGCGAACAGAAGCCATGTTCGACACAGCCTTGATCTCCTTGTTCTGATCTGCGATGCTGGCCTTCTGCTCGAGCTTGACATGCTGCACATAGTTTGCTTGAAACGGCGCGGCACCCTTGAAGAGCACTTCGATGGCGTGGTCATCGCCCTCGCACACTTCCACCGCGACGAGGGTATTACCCTTGCGTTCGAAAGTATCACTAGGCGCGATACGCATCTCTGGTCGCGGCTTCCAGCTGACCTCGAAAGTCTTAGCGGCCTCGTCGACCACACCTGGGCAGGCCGCATCGCGAATGTCAGTCAGCTCGTATATGCCGGCTTCCGACACCGCGAGCCGCTCGTTCATGCTCTGAGCTGTTTTCGTGCTCACTTTGCCGTTCTTGTCGGTGTATTTGATAGTCCACGGGCCGTCACCCCCCTCAAGGCGAAGCGGTAGTTCGACATTATTCCGCTCAACAGTGCTGAGCGAGCGCAATCCGTCGACGGTCCTAAAGCCGACCTTAGGCTTCTGGTGCCGCACGCTAATCTTCGCCTCATCCTTAAGAGACTCCTTGCACTTCATGGCGTCCATGACGCTGACAAGCGCCAATGTGTACTCTCCACCATCCATGAGGGGTTCGGTTCTGATCTGCACATTGTTTGAAGCGACGTTCTCCAAAGTGTACTTCTTGCGCCTTCCGCCGTGCACAAGCTCGTACTCGACGTCAAATGGGCCCTGGCCGGACAAAGCAACGTCGAACGAGGCTGCGTCTTCGATGCATTTGATCTGCCTCGTACCACTACCAGCAAACCTGGCGAAAGCAGAGGGTTTGACATCCTGCTCAAGAGACTGACTGTTGACGGGCTGATTTCTGTAGACAGCATCACTGACAGTCAGGAAGTTGTACGAGTAAAGACCAGCTTGCTCCGGTTTGAGCTCGAGTTGTCCACGTAACCCGTTGACTTTTTTAGTCTCGTCGTGGTGATACCGTTCGCCAGCTCGCTTCCATCGGTAGTTCACTTCGAAGGGTGGTGTACCGATGAGATCAAGGTCTACCGAGAGGCCGATTGGTCTACCAGCGCATTTGTCCGATAGCTCAGTCGCTCGGACTGTGACGGCCGGCTGTGGAGGATTTTGCAGGAGACACGAGGCTGGTTCAAGTACTTCGCCAGGGCAGAAGTCGGTGGATACACCAGTGAGAGTATAGAGTCCTGCTTGGCCGATTTTTGGTTGCTGACCAGCATTTTTCCTTGCAAATGTGGCTTGCTCGCCAGATGCCGAATGCTCGCCGTTAGCAGACACGTCGCCCTGAGCTGAGAACGTGTATTGCACGTGGTATGTCGTGTTCGCGATCTCGCCCCGCCCAGTAGATCCGTACCGCACCGGCAGGCTCCTCGAGGCGCCCTTAGCGACTTTCAACGGATGCTGTGGGGTGCAGCCATCCAGGCTGATCGTTGGTCGCTCGTGCACGTGGATGGTCTGGTGTAGATGCTGGGCTTTGATATGCCGTCGATCTTGTTCTTGGTGCTCGCGTGAGGTGTAGCTCACGCGGTTGCCGAACGCATCTCGCACCTCATCGATTGAGTAGACCCAGCTGCCTGGCTTGTCGAGACTTTCGCGAATCGGCACAATTACTTTCTGCGATTTGGCCCATATCGTGTCTACCTTGTTCGGGACCACGAGTGCGTTTCGATCTTGGCTCGTCAGAGGCGAGCTGAAATCTTCCGGGAGGATGTTTTCGAAAGTGGCTTCTTGTGGCCGACCGTTCACCATCTGCCGATACTTCAGGGTCAAAGGCGGTGCTCCGATGACTTCCATTTCCACGTTCGATAGATCTCCTTTGCATCGATCCGATGTCGTTGATATCAGAGCAGCTCTAGGACATGTTGTCACAACGGTATGTGCCAGCCGCTTCCTCGAAACTTCCAGGTTGGACTCGTCCACTACCTTCGCCAGCACATAGAGTCCAGGTTTCTTGACCGTATAATACAGCGTCTTTGGCTCGTTCGAGTTCTCGCTGTACGAGACAAGCCTTGATGCATCCTTGTGCATTGTCTTGATATTCGATTTGCTGATGTGCATCGTCTCGTTCTGCTGCGTTTCGAGATCCGTCCGCAACAGTTCCATGGCTATCGGGTTGGTCGAGTTGATCTTGATCGGTAGTCTTATCTCCGTGTGAGTTTGATCCAGACAAAATGCATCTCTCCCAGGATTGAGCTCCGCTGAACCCTCCGGCAGAATGTTGATGATCTGTCGCCCTAAGATCAAAGACTCATTGAATCGGACGGCCTCCGGATTGACAGCATGTTCGTTCACCGCCAACTCATAGGCGCCCCATACACTCCTTCCCAGCGCAGCAACTCCAGTGGCCAAGGGTATTGGTATCCGGAACATGAGCATCGCATCGGCGACCGCGTGGAAGGTGAAAAGCATCACCATCGTAGCCCCGCTCCACTCCAGCCATGGTATCCTCAGTCCAGGTAAGCCAAACAAGAAGATTCCATCAAGTGCGACCCATTTCATAAACAGCCACAGACTCTGCTCTTCTGATTCGTTCAGCATACCCCAGTCGTACAGTCGCCATGACCATAATGCTATCGCCAGTGAGGCGACGAAAAGCCGTTGCGTTGGCGCATCGAGGATATGTGCTGGTATGAGAGGGTTGCTGGAGGGTTGTGATGTTGGTGGTGCGATCGTGGGCGCTGCAGGTAGTGGTTGACTTCGGCGCTGTCGAGCTGGAGAGGCGCCATATTGTGTTGATCTCCGATTCGTCTGTGGTGTCTGTGGAAAAGCGCTTCGCAGGCGCGGTGTCTGGTCCATCACCGCTGGCTGTGTTTTCGACTGTTCATGGCAGGAAGTCGTCGCGGAAGTGTGGTCTTGTCGGATGTTGATCGCTGTTACGAATGTGTGGAGAGTGCGTCAACTACACTGAAGTGCGATTCTTTCTTTAGAGAATCGCAGCAAGTTGTATGTGTCGATTGTGTACACAGTTTGATCTTGATCTTCACGCGATCCATATACGCGTTTGAGGTTCAACTTTCGTCAGGCGTCAATCTAGAACTAAGGCACCAATCCGACTGCCTGGGCTTGCGAACCAACCAACCAACCCCAACCTCACTTCATCGCACACACGTCTCATTGTTACGCCACAAAATGGACCTTGCGGTGTCTCGACCTCAAACCTCACCAGCTATGAGGAAAACCGAAAGATTCACCAGCAAACATACTCTGTTTGCGCAAGCTGCCAGCCCTGTTCAACGCCCTCGCTGACTCCTTTTCCTTAATTGGCGGACTGGAGACATCTTCCACTACCAATACACTCATTTCGACCGACCGATCAACATCCGAATCGAGCAATCATCATGGCTCCCAAGAAAGGCATCAAACGCAAGGCCAGTACAGGAGGTATGTCAAACGGTGATGGCGAGCTCTTGCCACCCGACCGCGCAACATGGCCTGGCTGGGTCGAGATGGAGTCGGAGCCGGCGTTCTTCAACGTCATGCTCAACGAAATGGGCGTTCAGGGAGTCAAGGTTCAGGAAGTATACGGCCTGGACGAGGAGATGCTGGCCATTCTACCACAGCCGGTGCACGCTTTGATCTTCCTCTTCCGCTACCGAGACGTCGACGAAACCGAGTCAGAGAAGGGCACCGAGTGTCCGAGCCATGTGTGGTTTGCAAATCAAATTCCGGATTTTGCTTGTGCTACGGTCGCACTACTCAACATCGTGAACAACATCAAAGGCTTAAGAGTTGGCCAGGAACTCCGAGACTTCAAGACCTTCACTCAAGACATGGACCCTCTGATGCGGGGTGACGCTATCGACGGTTTTGACTTTGTGAAGAAGATTCACAACTCATTTGCGAGAGAAAACGATCTTTTGATCGCGGACATGCATTGCAGACAGAAAGCAGCCAAGGCGCAGAAGAGGCAGGCGGTTGCAAAAGCACGAGAAGCTCGCGAAGCTAAGAAGAATGGTGAGACCAATGGAAAGCCTACCAATGGCACGGCTGTGACTCCCGAAAGAGCGTCAACTCGCACACGAAAGCCACCTGCGAAGCTCGAAGCGGCGACAGACTCGAGCCCTCTGTCGGATCCACCAGAGTCAGACCCGGAATTTTCAACACCAAGCAAGGCCAAGAAATCCACACAAGACGCAGATGGCGACCGTCGCCGCTCAACACGCGAACCCAAACCGCGAAAGGACGTGTACGCCGTGAAAGCAGCTATACAACAGGATGTCGATCAGGAAGGCTTCCACTTCATCGCTTACATGCCAATCCTGGGCCACGTTTGGCGAATGGATGGTCTGGACAGCTTCCCGCAAGACATGGGCGCGTCCGATGCCGCGGAAGGTGGAGACTGGATGAGTATCGCCCAACCTGCACTTCAGACTCGTATGGCGATGTATGAGGGTGCGGATATCGAGTTCAATCTGATGGCCGTGGTGCACGATCCTGTGGTCAAAGATCGTGATGGTTTAGTGCAAAACATCAAAGCGCTGCAAGCTGTTGATGCAAAACTTGACGAAGTATTCGACGACTGGCGGGACCTAGACGGTGCCGAGACGAAGAGAGACCTCATTACAGGCATCTCGGTCGACTTCTCGATCACTCAGACGGACGTTGACAGCTCGGATCTGCCACAAGACATCTCCGAGAAGCTGGAAAATGAAGACGATTTACTTCGACTAGTAGACGAGCGCAAACGCATCATATGCGAACAAGCGCCATTGAGAGGAGCGGTCAGGGATGCCATCGAGATTGCCAGGGGAGACGAGGAGAAGGCTCGTCATCGGAGGCACGACTATGGCAAGTTTGTCAGATCATGGCTGGGGGCACTGGCAGAGAACGAACTGGTGGGAGCGCTGATCGAGAATGCAACTTGAGATGCTTCCAGTGAATAGTGGAAGCAACAAGCAATCTTTCGGCTGCTACACGAAGATCTGACAAGGCTCAGCATATAATGATGCACAGGACCCGATGTAACGCTACACAAGGACCCCGGACTACCTCTAGCACGCTCGGTTTGTCGCCCCACGCCAGGTACTCGAGCATCAATCTCATCTGCAACCTCAACCTCAAGCGTGCCACCACAACGCTCGTCCGACATAGATCCGGGATCATCAAGATGTGCTACAAAACATGCTACATCCACAACTGCGGCCACCCCGTCGACCCAACTCCTTCCGGCAACGAGATTGCCTGGGTTCGACCATGCGATAGTGCTGTCGACCGGGCCGATCATACTCATCGATCTTGTGATGACAAGCAAGTGGTCTATGAGTCCGTCAACAGCAAATGTCGTTCCTGTCTGCTGATCCCACTGGTGTTCCGCACCCCAGAGCTGAAGGCGTATCAAAACTTCCAGAAGCAGTCGAAATCATGGGAGGCCATGGTCATGAAGGTGAACTGGCATGTGTGGGAAGATAGCTAGGCAAGCAGCACGTTATCGGGTGCGATCGCGGCCCAAGGTCGGTGAGGAAACATCTGCATGGACCAGCTGTCGTAGCTCAGCTAGCCAATTCAATCGTACGCCGGCGGTCGCTCCTCAGGAGTCGTCTCCTTGCTCGCAGACGATCCTTCCTCTCCCTTAGATCCCTTTCGATCCTTCCGTTCCTCAAGCCACCGCCTCACGGACCCTTTCTTCTTCTCCGGCACCGGCTTCGTAGCAGTTTCGTATGATGGTGGACCAAGCGGCGCAGTATACTGCGGTTTGTCACTGTAGCCCATCGGGCCTCCGAATGCCAATCTTTGCATCCCTCTAACACCGGTGGGTAGCGTGCCGCCTTCGCCTGGACGAACGTACTTCTGTTCTTCTGCCTATTGCTGGAGAGACTGGAGACGTTCGTTGGGCGTCATTTTCCGAGACAGGTTTTGTTGGCGTTGACATGGTGGTGTGGATGTGATCAGAGATCAAGTAAGGATGAAAGATGAACCAAAGCAAACTACGTTGTCTACTGTCCTAGAATATGGATAAGATATCGATGATGGTGGCGGATAGATGAGATGATGTCAATGTCAATCTGGACGGAATGCATGCATGGGCTGGTCTTGGCATATGATTGGTGGTATCTATATCGATCGAACAACGACCAGACCTTACAATCTTGACTGCAAGGAGATACGTCCCGTGGTTATATAGTCTTGCAATCAATGGGCATCACAAGGCAGAGTCATCAAATGTCCCATGCCTAGTAATACCACCTGAAATCTGGACAGTCGGGCCCATCCCTTAGGATTTGAGTCGGAATGTCCCTGGCCCGCATCCTCTTACCCTGCTTCTTATCCCGTCGCCTGTTGTCGAAGATCATCCATGTACCCAGCGACAGAGTCAAAACGATGCCCGTGGCGCCGAAAGCGGCAGTCGTTGCAAGAGCGGGAATGTAGTTGGGGGCGTCCTTGTCGCGGAAGACGTTCGAGGGCACCAGTCCCATCAGGTTGGCAATTGGAACGCCGATTGAGGTCAGTAGAAGGCGTCTGTTTTCATTTGCAATGTTGTTATTGTACCTGTCGAACCAGAGAAGAACTTGTCAGCGAACATCTCAGCCGTTGGAGAGTCCAGGGCTTGCCCATATCACGTACCAAACGTCCAGTAGTACCGAAGGGGCCGATGTCCCCCAGGTCATCATGAAACAAGCAAAGTACGCCACCTGCAAGTTCTCGAGGACATTGATACTGGCATAGATGATAAAGCCCACGAATGTCCAGAAGAACCCGAGGGCAACGAAGGGAAAGCGCCAGCGTGTATAGTCCGAGGCGAAGGCTAGAGTGAGAAGCATGACAGCGCCTGTAATGTTGGGGGCAACGGTGTGGAGATTCGTTTGGACCGTGCTATAGCCCAGGCGCGCCACGATCTGTGGTAGGAAGAGTGATACGCCCTGTAATGGCACGCCCAAGCAGATCTCGATCCCCAGGATGACCCATGAGGTAGGATGGAGCAGGATTCTTGATGCCTCTCGCAGGCTGAACTTCTCGTTGACGATCGCGGAGCTGTCAATCTGTATGCGATGAAAGGCCAGTTTCTTCTCGTCTTCCGTAAGGAATTTGGCATGGGCCGCAGAATAAGGCAAGAACATGAAGGCCACAACTGCAAAGGTCATCGAGAGTGCGCCTTCCAGAATGAATAGGTATTTCCAGCTAGGTAGCGCACCACCCTCAATCTGGAACACTCCGAACGCGAGAAGTCCTCCGAAAGCATAGGCGATGTTTGAAGCTGCATAGAATATGGCAAGGCGCCTTGCCAGTTCTCCCCGACGGTAAAAGGTGGTTTGGTAGTAGATAACGGTCGGGAAGAACGCGCTCTCGGCCATTCCAAGAAACCAGCGTAACGCGACCAGCCCTCCCCAATTGAAGGCAGCTGATGTAAGTAGAGTCATGGTCCCAAAGGTGAACATCATGCACGGCAGCACCCTGCTGGGTCCGTAGATCTTGCCAATCATTGCCATGAAGGGGGCCGACAAGACGTACGGGATGAAAAATATGCTGAGCAGGATGTTGTATTTGGTGTTGTTCTCCTGAATAGCACAAGGGTACAGTGGTCAGCAGTATCCTTTGGCTTGAAACGTTGTTGCCCATCATTGCTTACCATGCCCAAGTCTTCTAGCAGGCCGGCCTGGCAACGGAAAAATAGTCAGCTCGATGGCGCTGGGCTTAGGTCCGCGCAACGTACCGTCGCTGCGTTTCCGAGGTTGGCTTTGTCCAATGCATTGAAAAGGTACATCACCGAAAGCAGTGGCAAGATGCGAAGGTCGAATTTCCAGACCAGCGCTCGCTCGGCCTTGCGGTCGATAGTGAATACTTCGCCGTCTTCTCTCGTGATCGCGGTGTTGCCGTTCGCATCGGAAACGATCGATGTCGTCTTGTCGAGGCTTTTGTCGGGAACTTTCGTGTCGGCATCTGGCTGTTTCAGCATGCTTTGGTCTGTCATCTTGATATTTTAAGGAGGAGTTGTTGTTCTGCGCTACGGACAGGCTGGAGAGAAGTAGGAGAGAAGATAGAAGGTGACCAGTGAAGATAAGTAACAGAGACCCCTCCGATGGTTATTACGCGCGATGGCAAACCTTGTCTATCGCTGCATGTAGAGGGCTGAACCGCCGTTGATCACACGGTGTGATGGTCACTATCGCAGTTCATGCAGTCTTCGTGTTATCGGCATTGTGCAAGGTAGCATTGCTGCTTCTTCCCCGCAATGTCACGCATCCTGGCAGTCAGACGGGCAGGGCTACGGATTGGGCAACAAGGCCTGTCAAGAGTTGCTGGCTACGTGAATGTTTGGGGGTCCTCGAAGGATTAGAAAGCTCCAGGCTGGAGAAGAATTTGGGGGTCAACATTCAACATTTGTCCAGTGAGGGGGCTGTTCATCTGTTCATCAGCAGCTGAGCAACCGATTCAATAGCATGACCCTTATCAAGTACCCGGAGAACTTCTGTATCTAGTCGTTGCCGCCGAGGAGAAGGCGTGGCTGCATCAAGGATATGGAGGTTGGTGATGTGTGAAGAGAGGTCAAGCCTGTTCTCCACGAACATATTCCTCCAGCGTTTGCACATAAATGTCCGGGCCATTCGTTGCGGTACGCCCTTGGCTCCATCAACCGGACGACATCATGTATGTGAACTCACTCGAGCACTCCGGTTTCCACTTCGTAACAGGCTGCTTGCTCAGTATCTCTCTCTTCTCCTTGTCGGAGCAATCCGCCGGCATCTGATCTTCGAACATCCACCACCAACGCTGCTCCCTCAATGTCAATTGATAGCTGTTCCCATCCTTGAGGACGCGGATATCGCTGTGCCGCAGACCGTGAACTTTAGCTACGATGCTGAAAGTATAGGACGTCCTGTGGATTTGCCCTGGGTCAAGGCGTACGAGCTCTGTTTCGTGCTGGAATAGCTTTTGCCTGTCGAGCTCGGGATCGGGTGTGTCGTCTTCCATGCACGTACTGACTGGCCCGATCCTTCGATTATTCCGCTCCGGGTCCCGAACCTCGACGCCGTTGCAGGTGTGCGGGAAGGAATAGAGCAGTGCACAGATTGACCGTTCGGTGGTGCATTGATTCGTCGTTGTTACGATGAATGGAGGCTCGCCGCTTCCATAGCAGATTGGTGCTGATGTTGATAGTGTGAGCGAGACTGGAACGACTGTCTCCTGGACCTCAGTCATTGTTACTCGTCTAGAGAGCACTCCGAACCTTTGTGTACTTCGGAGATCGTAAACGCGGTACTTCGGAGATCGTAAGCGCGGTCGTGTTTGCGGCACAGCAGGCAAAGCGTGGTGGCGACGGCTTGAGCTGCCCTTCTTCGTCCGCTTTCTGCAGGCATTCCTGTCAAATATGCCATGGACTGAGCTGGTTGTACCACATTGACAGCCAATGAACAACCGTTCTCGTTTGTACCTACCTGAGATATCCCAACACCGGATGTCTTTATGTCGAAAACGTTCATCATTTACTTGTCTGTAACTCACGTCTGGGTATCTCTTCATGCAACCGCAAAGCACACACATACGACGCCTTCGCTATGCACTCCAATACGCTGAATCATCGAAGACGGATCACCGCTTACCCTTTGCTTTCTTCGCCTTCCCACCGCTCGCGTCAGCAGGTTTGAGCGCAGCATGTCCGTGGTCCTTGATATGCTGGAACAGCCTGGTCTTTGACGGAAACGAAGCATTGCAGGTGGCACAGGTATGTGTACTGTCCGACTGCTCGGAAGCAGCGGTAGCGGCAGCCCTCTTGGCTCGCTTCTGGGCCGCTTTGCCCATCTTCTGTTTCCCAGCACCAGATCCAGTTCCAGTACCAGATCCAGTATCGTCGTCGTCATGCGCAACATCTTCGCTTGGTTTGGCGGGCTTCACGTTGGCATCAGCCTCGTCGCCTGCCTCGGAGACGGTGCTTGTCGGAGTATCGAGGGTTGTGTTCTGCAGACGGTTTCGTACAGCTTTTGCAGATGCGTAGTCTGAATCTTCGGAGTCTGAGGCTGGCTCGATCTCCTGTGGCTGTTGCTCACTCATCTCTTCAGGCCCATCGTCTGCTCCATCTTGTTGCGGCGTCGCATCGTCCACCTCCCCGTTCTCGCTCGCTTCGTGGTCTTCAACCTCAGCCGCGATATCATTGATGACACCTTGCTCCTCTTCATTCCCATCCTCCTCTTCTACGTCCGGGGTAGCAATACCACTACTCACATCGCCTTCTTGCAAATCCAGATGTGCATTCTCTTTGCGCATCTTCTTCTGCAGTGCATGCACTGCCTTCTGATGCTTCTTGCTCTTCTCATGCGCCTCCCACTGCTTCTCGCTCTTGAACACCTTGTTGCAAGCCACGCACTCGAAAACCTCCTGCTCCACTTCTTCCTCCTCACTTTCTTCCAGGTCCTCTGGCTCACGATGCTCCGCCCAATCAGGTACAGCCTCACTGTTCAGCTTCTCCAGATTGGCCGCCCGTGCTCGTGCCGCTTGCGCTGCCGCTGCATCCCTCAGGACTTTCTGCCTGTCCGCTTCAGACCGTGTGCTGGGTACGTAGCGAGGGTCTCGCTTCCGCACGAACGCAACAAGCGAGCGCACAGCATCATTGAACTCTTTGATACCTTCTTGCCGGGCAGCTTTATTCTCCTTCTCCATGCGCCGCCTGTACCACCGATCTGGTGCCTCGGACAGCCTATACTTGTCCTTCCACCCGAAGCCTTTCACCGTTGAGAAGCTCGACCAAGCTGAGTAGAAGCTTTTGACCACATCGTCGTAGCTGTCGTCCTTGTGGCCAAAAGAAGGGTAGTCTGAAGCATCCACATTCTCCCAGTCGGCCGCAACTTCTTCCTCCTTCGCCAACTGCTCGAAAGTCTCCCTGACGAACCCGAAGAAGCCGGACGGCGAGTCGTCGAACTGGACATTGCTATTAAACTTCCTGACGAGTCGAGCGAGATCATCCGCCGAGGTTATCTTTATGTTCTGATACGAAGGTGTCTGATCCTGGCCAGGTCCATCGTCACCTCTCAGAACGGCGCTCTCGTGGCTATCGTACCATGCCCGCTCCTGAGGGTCAGATAAGACCTCATATGCTGCCTGCACCTCCGCGAAGGTCTTTGTTGCAGCCTCTTCCTGGCCATAATTGCGATCCGGATGTAGTTCGAGGGCCTTTCGGCGGTATGCCTTCTTTATTTCATCTTCCGTAGCCTGTCGCTGTAGCCCGAGCAGCTCATAGTAGCTGGTCTTGACTTCTGCTGCGTCAGCGTCGCCGCCCCCAGAGTCTCTGCTCTGTCCAGCCCCCATGACAAGCACTGCGGTCACAACGCAGAAACGTTATGTTCGTCGGCGTTCCCGCCGTTACGAAAACACGCTGTCATCACATGCTGGTCGGAATTTATCGTCCTTGAGCGTTTTGATTGGCTGCTCGGCACATGGCGAAAGCTTAACGGGCAAATTGGAAAACCTTACTGGCGCCCTACGAAAGTTCTTCCTCGACTCCACCGACATCGCTCCCACACTCGCGTCCGCAGCCAACCACCAACATCTCCTTCAATGCACAATCATCAACCTGGGCAACGGTGGCGAATGAAATCGCCCTATCGACGCCACGAGCGCGACGACACGCGACCAATTCCCCGAAACGTGAGGACCTAGAACACCGTGATGTCCTTCGGAGACCCAGCGAAGTTTGTAACAAAACGTTGGGTCATAATTACCTTAATACTCCCTCTTACCTCTGACTGATTGCGTTTCTTCCTCCCTTCTTCACAGTCAAAGATGAAACCACAGTATCACTAATTTGAGGCCACCACGCCATATGCGCGCCTCCATATATATCACGTTATACCCCAAGACAAGACCATTACGACCATGAAGTTCGGCCAAGAATACCAGCAGGCGCTCGCCAACGAGGACTTCCCCAAGGAATGGCGGGAGAGCGCAATCGAATACAAGCACCTGAAGAAATGTATCAAGAAGGTACACAAGGAGCTGCAGTCGCTTGGACTGCATCCAGACACTCTCCGACGGATGAGCGAGTGGGTGGGCGATTCGCAGCCAGAGCATCAGGACTCGAAAGACTACTACAGTGCGACTGCCCCTACGCTGTCATCAGTACCAGAGGAGTTTGCGCCGCAGTTACGAGTTCTGGTGGATGGGAAGACAGGCATGCCGCTAGATGCCACTCTCGCGCCTGAGACCAAGTCGGCGCTGCAGAAGCTTGCGAAGCATGAAATGATGTCCGCAGGGCGGCGCGATTACTTAAGAATCCCCCAACCTCCCTCGAACCATGCAGTGCGCAGGAGCAGTGTCGTCAGTGTACTGACGGAGGACATCGCCGAAGAGCCAGAAGATGCGAGGTGGGTGCAGCTCCCTCTAGCATCCGCCAAAAACTTCTACGACATGTTGGAACCGAGTGTACAAGAGTTGGAGGTACTCCGAGAGGCAGAAACCGCGAAGCTCGAAGAAGACATCTTAGATCTTGGCGATGCTGTCGAGAATGTGGTGCAACCAGTGCGCGAAGGCATGGAAGCGACCCGCAAGATGAACTACCGCGATCTCTACTTCTGGCGCGAGATGTTCCGGCTATACACCGAGAAGCCTATCTTCTACTCTGGCACAGAAGCCCGACGCGGCGCATTCACCTTCACTGAAGCGAAGAGCCGGTTACAGGCCTACGACACAAAACTACGCGAAATAGGTCTGTTGGATCAGATGAAGACACCGCAAGCCAGACTAGCCGCACAGCAATTTCTGGACCTGAACGTCAAGATCCTGAGGATCATGCACTTCCAAGAGATGAATGCAAGAGCAATGACCAAAATTCTAAAGAAGTTCGACAAGCGTACACACCTCGAGGGAAATGTTTTCCTCAAGGATATTGGCACCAAACACCCAGCTCTGCTCACCAACAGCGGCAAACAAGGACAACTGCAATCGCCAGGCGGCTTCGCCAACTCCATAGCGCGCGATCTAAATGCCGAAATCGCCTCGAAAGTGCTCGCTATCGTGCCGCAACCTGATGACTGGGACTGTCCTGTCTGCTACTCCATGGCTTGGAAGCCTGTAAGTTTGGGATGCTGCAAGTCGGTGTACTGCATCCGATGCATCATCAAGCTTCAAGACGAGGGAATGAAGAGATGTCCTGTCTGCAACCAGGAGACTGTAATGAAGGCCGATGGGAGGAATATCAACTTCGAGGCGATGGAGTTCTTGCAAAAGTACTTTCCTATGGAGACTAGGAAGCGGCAAAAGGAGAACGAGAAGGCTGCGTTGGTGAGGGAGCATGGGGAGGCGTTTGTTAAGCCTGGGTGCGCGATACAGTAACGGGTTCAGCAATGACAGGCAGCGGTAATGATTGATGATTATGGCATACGGGTTTCGGCATGACGAGCAATGGCAGTGATATCACGACAAGGAGCTTACGGATGGGAACAGAACACCCCACTATACGTCACTGCATCGACATGGAGTACATGTTACGGCAGTACTATGTAATGTATATAATCATAATCTACAGCTAACCAAGAGGCTCACCTTCTCCCGTATTCGTCTTGTACTACTCACGGAACACAATCATCCAAAATGGGCTCTCATCCTGATGCAGACTTGCACGCTTCGGCAACGGGACCAGCGGCGAAGATTGTCGAGGTACGATCATCGAGTCATAACAATATCATTGTGAACGAGACGCTAACCGCCCGTCAATCAAAGGCACACCAGAAAGAGGAACCGTTGAAGCTATACTCAGGCTGGTTGTACGTCAAGAACAACATCATCTCAGTATCCAGATTAAGCTCACCAACCACCAGTTGTCCCTTCGTACAGCGAGCCTGGACCGTCCTCGAAGAGAAGAGTCCGTCCCTCCCACCCCTCACTACACCAACCTACCCTTCTAAGCTCACCCCAGAAATCCCATACCAATACATAGAAGTAAACCCCTACAACAAACCCCAATCGCTCCTCTCCCTCAACCCCCGCGGCCTCGTCCCGACCCTCCAATACGAGAACAAACCCCTCTACGAGTCGACCGTCATCTGCGAGTTCCTGGAAGAAGCCTACCCAGACCACACGCCGCATCTCCTACCCAAGGACCCGTACGACCGCGCCAGGACCAGGATCTGGACGGATTTTTGTACGAGCAGGATTATCCCGGCTTTCCATCGGTTCTTGCAGTTCCAGCCCATGAGCGATGAGGAGGGCTTGGAGGAGGCGAGGAAGGAGTTTTTGGGGAAGTGGATGGTGTTTGCTAAGGAGATGGATGAGAGTGGGCCGTTCTTTTTGGGGCGGGAGCCGAGTTTGGTTGATTTCGTTGTTGCGCCTTGGGCTGTACGTACTTCTACGCTACTGAGATCTTCGGTGATGATTGTTGTCGCTGATGCTGTGGATCTAGCTTCGCCTATGGGTCTTCGACCACTACAAGGGTGGTCTCGGACTGCCAGAAGAAGGGAAGGGTGGCGATGATGAGGCGACCTGGGCACGATTCAGGATGTGGCTGGGTGCTATCGAGGAGCGGCCGAGTCTGAAGAATACGATGAGCGAGAGAGAGCACTACTTGCCGATCTACCAGCGGTATGCGGATAACACTGCACAGAGCGAGCTTGCAAAGGCTACGAGGAAGGGCGGAGGTGTGCCATAGGTGGTTAATGAAGGCGACTTCGGTTCATAGTCATGAAAGTACGTAATGTCGTGAGCTACATAGGGTGCATCTAGTCGTCAGGATACTGGAGAATGGTCAGCATAAGTTTTTCTTGCTCGTCAAAACGATAGGAGTTGATATACTTCGTCCTTTATGTTACTCGTGAAGCTCTTCGTCCCATCGTCCCATCGCTTGAACCACTTGCCAGCGAGCTGCATCAGGTTCTCCGGTGGCCTCATGTACAGTCGCTGAATGTTCTCCTCAGCAACGTATCGTGCGCTTCTGTCGTCCGCTCTGCTGTAACGTCAGCAGTTTGCTTTCAGCTGCGAAATGGAGATTGACACTTACATCACATTATAGAAAGGCTGCTCCCTCCCTCCCGGTAGATCATCAACACGCATCTGATGGATCCACCTCGGGTCGGCAGTGCACTTGTGATCCCAGCCTACCACGATACCCTCATACCCAAACCTCTTATGCTGGAAGTAGTGCCCAATTTTGCACTGTGCTTGCTTCTCCTCGCTGTCTCTCCGGTTAGGCGCTTTAGCATTCCTGTCGCCAGCTCTGTTGCTAGTGAAGACATGCATCAGAACGTGACTCTCCCGCTCGCCATCGAACATAGGCCCGATGATCTTCTCAACGAAGCCAAGGTCTTCTGGGAAGTGCTGCTGGAAGTGCTCTGCAATGTACGGCAGACATTGTCGGCGTCGATGGAGAGCAGCTGCCGGGTCCGGGTCGCCGAGAATCATCATGGACCAGAGCATGCTGTACCAGGCCGCTTCGGTGTCTGGGCGAGACGATTCACGCGGGTTGCCTCTCTGTCGGTCACGAGCTTGTTGGACGGAGTACATGATGTTGCGGCCTGCTCGTAGTATGATTGCTAGGTTGCTGCCGGGGCCGAGGTGGTTGGCGTGCTGAGCTTGTGGGACACCCATTTGCGTCAAGCGGAGTGTCAGCTGGTCCTGTGGAACTTCTTCGCTCTGCCGCCATGGATCCATGAACATGAATTCGGGCTCCTGGTCTTGAGTGGCCGCTCTTTCTCTGCCGTCCAGTGTAACGTCCAACGGTGCCTCGATGACAGCGTGCACGTGCTCAGGATAGTTTGACGGCTTCGCATTGACGCCCAGCCTTCTTGCCACAGCGCAGTATATAGCGACGGACTGCAAGGGCAGACTAGTGTGCACATCATCAAAGAGCGCCATGCTCAGGAAGTTGTTGCGCAGAGCATGGTAATTCTCGACATCCTTGTTGTCCACCAGTTGCCGCATCTTCAGATACTGCGCCACTCGTGTTGCCTTGTCGCGAATGCTCATTCCGTCAAAGCCTTCGTACTCCTGCCGTACTCCCTCCGCGAGCCGGTCGAACTCTTGGTCGATGTCGTTGAGGTCGCCCTTATTGCCGCCCAGAATAAACATGTCGTATGCGCCCAGTACCTCTTCAAGCCGCACCATCTGCCTCTTATGTATCCTCGTCCACTTTTCCAAAGCCGTCTTGCGATGTATCTGACCCAACACGGCATCAGCATACCACCGCCTGGCCAACACATCCTCAGCGTCATCCGGCGTCTCATTCCTTAAACTCAGTAACAAATCCTTCGCATCGTAGCCCAGCCCGCTGATGTCCTCGGTACGTTGGATCCTATGCTGCTGCGTCTTCAACAGCTCGTTGAATGTGGCAAGTGCCTTCCTGTCGAAGTGCTCGCGTTTGATATAGAGCTGTCGCCATAGCGTTGCCGCGGCCGGTTGCTTCAACTTTCCTTCCAGCTCGTGAGACGATTCCCAGTACCGCCATCCATTCACACAGTGTGCACGCCATACCAGATCTTCATATGCGATCTTGTTGCCACGCCGCGAAGTGGCGCCGAAGGCGAGAGTCTCGGCAGGTGGGAGGAGCCAGATTATGGCTTCGAGCAGCTCGTCAGGAAGCTGGTGGAAGGGCGAGTTCTCCATTGTTTGACGTTTGTGGACCTGTTCAGTGGATGTGTAGGAAGGTCATGAGAGTCCATAGCATGTGCGGCGAATGTACCGAATGTACAAGTGAGATGACGACACCTGCTGTGCAATGTCGAGCTTGAAGAACAGAATTGAGGCAAGAACAGCGAGCGCTGCAACAATGAATACAGGCAAGTTGCTGGGACTTTCTAATACGAATACAGAATCCAACGCTTCTGCAGAGATCATATATTTGATATCACCATGTTGATGGTAAGAATGTAGGGAATATAAGTCCAACGATGTCCTGTCGTTATCTCGTCTCGCATCTTCCTAATCCGGCCAAGATCGTTGCTGTATAGACCGTATAGACCACACGGCTCCTTCTCCGAGGACTACAGTACTGCTTGATATGTGGTGATGCCACGACTCAGCACTGCCAGCTCAGCTGGCAGACGTTCTCGTACAGGATGCATCAACTGCAGACGTAAGAAGAAGAAATGTGATGAGGGCAAGCCGACCTGCTCGAACTGTGTTAAGACCTCGGAGAAGTGCGTCTGGAGTCGTCCGTTGTCTTTCCTACCGCAAAATGCATTTACCATTGGCCAGACTGCTGGGCCGACCAGCATTGCCGAGCTATCGCAACCACCAGACCGTGCTGGGGTACAGGATGAAGGATGTGATGTTGTGGCAAGGTTGTCCGCGAGGTCGCCATACGATGGAGCCACGCGCCCTTGTGCTGAGCCTCTCGACATCTGTGTACATGATACGAGGGCGACGTTCGATTCCTCGAACGTTGAACGAGGCCACTCCATGCCAACCCCTTCGTCCACGACTCAAGGCCTAAGCCAGCCTGTGGCCAGTACAGACCCTGTGCTCAACCACACCGATGCATTGGCCCTACCCTCGATACATGTACCCGTCGATAGTCTAGACACCATGACACTCCCCGCAGTTTCTGGAGCCGATTTCGAAATTTCACCAGAGATGTCCGAGGATGGTATATTCTTACCCGGCTCGCTGTACGAGGAGCTTCACACCACTCTGCGGCAGAACATCCTTAGCACTGCGAGGCCACAACACCCGAGCTATCAGGTCACGCCTGCACGACACGCTAACGGCGAAAATATAGCGTCGAGTGACAACGTCGCATCAGAGACCGGTCACGCTTTCGAACTTGGACCGGCCGACCCGGAAGCAGAAGTCGTACTTGATCCCCTGCACGAATACGTACTCTGGAAGAACTGGATCAACGAGATTGCCGAGTGGCTGGACATGTTCGACACAGAGCGCCACTTCGCCCGAGTCCTACCGGTCATGGCTCAGACGTGTCGCCATCTGCGATATTCTATGCTGGCCCTCAGCTCACGCCAAATTGAACGAAAGCACGGCTCCATTCCCGAATCTGTTACGCTATCGCTGTACTCAGCGGCCGTACATCTCCTTGTCCCACAACTCCACCATCGAGACACGACTGTCCTCGCATCGTGTGTCATCATCTGTGTCCTGGAGATGATGAGCTGTTCTCCAAAAGCCTGGCGTCGTCATCTGGATGGTTGCGCTTGTCTTGTCCGGTCTATGGGCATCTTTGCAGATAGTCGTGGGTTGGAGCGAGCTTTGTTCTTGTGCTTCATGAGAATGGACTTATGTGGCGGCTTGATATCGAGAGAGCCTACTTTGATTCCTATGAGTGAGTGGACTTCGCAACAGAGTTTCGAGGCTGATGTCGCTCTCTTCCAATCTCGCTCCGATGTTGAGTGGAGGGCAATTTATGCTTGCTATCTCCTTGGCTGCGTCATTCGATTGCTCTTCTCGTCTTCTGCTCCAGATGAAGCAGGCTCTCGAAGATCACAGGACGAAGCGGAGGCTTCATACTCAAACAAATGGCATCAGCTTTTTGTGGCCCTAGAAGACTGGTATGACACCCGCCCAGCAGCAGTTCTACCCGTGGTATGTCAAAAAGCCACCCCAGCACAGCCTTTCCCAACATTACTGTTTAGTAGTGGTGCTGCTATCAATGGCAACCAGTTACATCATACTGCTGCCATAATCATGCTCCAGAACATCCCGAGGCTCACCAAACGATCTTCCAATCGCTCAATACTGTGGCACGCTCGTCGAGTCTGCGGCATCACGATATACAACGATCACCATGGGTGCTGGGTGAACTCCATTCAGCCTCTCTGGATAGCTGGACGAGTAATGAGCCATCCTACCGAACATCAGGCGATCAACGATATATACGCTCGAATTGAAGAAGAGACCGGATGGGGTGCAACGTGGCGGGCTGAGGATCTCAAACAGTTCTGGGGCGATATCGACTGAAGCGGATCATCTTTGTTGCTAATAACCGACTGCCAAACAAGCGCACATTCCGCAAAACCAGAGATTGCGAGTAGGGCGTCGAAACCGACTGAGCTATACCTTCGTCACCACCGTGCCTTGACGGCGAGGCAGGGCCATTACCGCCACCTGCCATCATCTGGGAATTCCTGAGGATCATCCCATGGAGCTTGGGAGCTCACGATCGATACAGAAATGGCCTTTCTATTCGCCAGGTCTCTTTCTTCTGATTGCTGAAACCCTAAGGTCAGCTTGATCTGCTTTCTAAACGGAAGAGCATCTACTTTATGCGCCGGGAAGATGTGGTCTATCATTGTACTTGGAGCTTCATAAAGAGACACGCAAGGTACATCCTGGTCCACTCGATGGAAAGGCGGCTTCACCTTCCCCAGGCGGCACTCACTGGAGCGCAAAAGGCACGTTGTATACCGACTGGCGCCTTGCCCTTCCTGATACGGTATGCCGATTCGCTTCCGAGCTCGGAGCTGTTAAGATTCGCGTCACTACCTTAGGTATGTCGGCTAATCTAGCTCGATATAGCAGCTCGTGGCGCCTTGTCCATCTGAGTGTACCTTAGGTACGACCACTCTTGGGCAGATCTATCTCGGAAGACCTTCTTGAGAGTGCGAAAGTATGGATGGCTCAATTTATATATTGCTGGTCTTCAGCCCGAGGACGGTCTTTGTCGACTATCAAACCTCTTCTTCGCTAACAAACTCGTGCAGCACCACTCAGATCTTCACCACCACTGACGTCTATCATGGCACCCGTAGCTACGAAGGATCTCATACAGGAGAATGGGCTCAGTACTTCTGGCAAGGTCGTCAGCAAACGTCGTCTCTCTGAAGCTAACACGGAGTCGAGTGCGGCTGCCAACTTGTCTGGGGAGCACGACCTCGTGTTGAAGACATTCAGGTTACTCATCGCCGACCTATGTCAGCAGTTCAAGGGCGGGCATCCCGGTGGTGCGATTGGGATGGCTGCAATAGGTGTGGTATTGTGGAAATATATTATGGTCTACGATCCGAACACCCCCGACTTCTTCAACCGAGATCGTTTTGTGTTGTCGAACGGCCACACTTGTCTCTTCCAGTACACATTCCTACATCTGGTCGGATACAAGTCGTATACAATGGACCAGCTCAAATCGTATCACTCGACACGTATAGACGCAATGTGCCCTGGCCATCCCGAGATCGAGCTTGAGGGGGTGGAAGTTACAACCGGACCACTCGGCCAAGGAGTCGCGAATAGTGTCGGCCTTGCGATGGCATCGAAGCATCTAGCGGCACAGTATAACCGTCCTTTGCATGATGTGGTATCGAACCATATCTGGTGTATGATTGGAGACGCTTGCTTGCAAGAAGGCGTTGCGCTGGAAGCTATCTCTCTCGCGGGCCATCTGAGGCTGGACAATTTAACTATCATATACGACAACAATCAAATCACTTGCGACGGCTCCGTTGATCTGACGAACAGCGAAGATGTGAACGCCAAGATGCGGGCTTGCGGTTGGGAAGTCTTTGATATTGAAGACGGGTGCTTCGATATTGAGGGCATCTCCAATGCTCTGCGAACAGCTCGATCGCGCTCCGACAAGTCGACGTTTATCAACGTGCATACCATCATCGGTCTTGGAAGTGCCGTAGCTGGGGATGCACTCTCACACGGCGTTGCGTTCGGAGATAAAGACGTCGCTAACATGAAACGGAATGCGGGTTTCGATCCGTGCGAACACTTTGTGGTTCCAGACTCCGTCAGGAAGTTCTTCTCGACTGCTGCTACAAATGGAACTCGCGCAACTGAGGACTGGCAGCAGCGAGTTGCTGCATACGCCGAAGCACATCCTGCTCTCGCTACCGAGTTCGAGCAGCGTCGGAAAGGAGAGCTTGTCGGTGATTGGGAGTCTCTCATACCAAATTCGTTCCCAGAGAAGCCAACTGCCACAAGAGCATCTTCTGGACTCGTCTTCAATCCCATTGCGAAAGATGTGAAGTCGTTTATGGTTGGTACAGCGGACCTGTCTCCATCAGTCAACATGATCTGGAAGGGCAAGGAAGACTTCCAACATCCGAACGTTCGGACTCAGTGCGGCATCAACGGCACCTTCAGCGGCCGCTACATTCACTATGGCGTTCGAGAACATGCTATGGCCGCCGTGTCGAATGGGATTGCGGCGTATTCGCCAGGAACCATCGTACCTGTAACCTCAAGGTAATTACTTCATTCCGACGATTCTTCCTAACGAACGCTAATACCTCTCCAGCTTCTTCATGTTCTACCTCTACGCAGCTCCCGCAGTCCGCATGGGTGCACTGCAACACCTCCAAGTCATCCACGTCGCCACGCACGACTCTATCGGCATGGGCGAGGATGGCCCGACTCACCAGCCGTTGGAACTCGCAACCCTCTATCGCGCCATGCCAAATCTCCTTTACATCCGACCAGGGGACAGCGAAGAGACAGCCGGAGCCTGGATCGTCGCCATCAACGCCAAACACTGCCCCAGCATTATCTCGACCTCACGGCACGCCCTCCGTCAGTTCAGCCCAGCTACCGATCGCAAGAAAGTCCGGTATGGCGCCTACGTGATCAAGGAGGTAGCAGACGCAGATCTGACCATCCTCGGTGTCGGAGCAGAGCTGGCAATGGCAGTAGATGCTGCCACCACCCTCGAAGAGAAGCATAGCCTGCGTGTCAGGGTGGTATCATTCCCCTGCCATCGACTGTTCGAGAAGCAGAGTCGGGAGTACCAGAGACAGACACTACGGCGGCTCGAAGGTATCCCGGCGGTGGTAGTTGAGCCGTATGTAGCACTGGGGTGGGAGCGATATGCGGATGCCGCTGTCTGTATGAGCACGGATCGCTTCGGGCAGAGTCTGCCGGGTCCGAAGGCTTATGAGTATTTCGGCTTCAGCCATGACAGTATAGTACGGAAGCTGCTTGGTTATCTGAAGGATCGTAAGGATGGAAGCGCGGTGCAGGGCGAGTTTGTGGAGCTGGTTTGAGGTGAGGTGTGTTAGCGAGGTGTTCAAGGGCAGGTGAACGATTGACAACTTGGCGGTCATAGATTAGATGGTAAATTGTAATATAGAGATAGCAATATCCTTGCAACCCACACCATCTCTTCAACATTCCACGCATGCTGAGGAGCACTGACTTGCAAATCTGCTGGTATTGCGAAGTCGTACAGAATACTACCTGGCTATCGATCCGTTCGCTGTTCATAGCCCAATGCGGGTCCATCGTCATCTTCCAAGTCTCCATGGTCCCGTCCAGCAACGGTGATAGTAGCAATTGTCTCGCGAGCCAATTTCAGCCCTTCGCGCTTCCCTCTATCAACATCCACCAAGTACATCAATGGTATAGGTGCGCCAATCAAAACAGCGAGAAACCAGAACGCCGGCCTGATATCACCCGTCGCGTCCGTGATAGCGCCAACAATCGCAGGTCCAAATACACTGCTGCCCTTATCGGTGATAGCGTAGAGAGCGTAGAAGGCGGCTTCTGATCCCGGCGGAATGAGCTCACCGAACAAGCTCCTGCAGTAACTTGATAAGCCGCCCAGGACGAGACCGTACACGGCGCCGAGCGGATACATCTCCCACTGCTGCTGCAAACCAAAAGAGCCGAAGCGTTGGATGGCCGGTATATAACCGAGTAGGCCATAGAGAGGGATCAGCTCGAAGAGGCAGATACAGGTCAGGATAGTCTGGCTCGGCGTAAGCTGTGCCATACGGCTTATCTTGGACCATGTGAAGGCGCCTAAAATACCACAGACGGTGACGATGACGTTGATCATCGCGAGGGCATATGATTCCATACCGAGTGTCGTTTTGGCGAAGAGGATGGCTGTGCCTGAGACAGTGGCGACGGCATCAGAGATCATGAACCATGCTGCTAGAAAAAGAAGCACGTCCTTGAGTCGACGCGCGCGGACGATGGTCTTCCATAGGTTTGACCAAGAATAGGTGACGTACGCGAGATAAGAGCGTTCATCGCCTTCTTTGCCGTATAACAAGGGCGGGCCAGGGCGAGGGCGAAGCCAGAACGCTGCTGGGATCGTAAAGCAGAGCCACCATAGTCCGATGAAGAACAACACCAGTCGGAGAGACCAGAGGTTGGCGCCAGTCATCTTCAGTATCACGATAGATATAGTTTGCACGATCACGGCTGCGATGTACCCTATTCCGATCCCGTAGGAGGAAATCTTGGTTGATAGCTGCATTTCAGCTGAGGGTGCCGACTGGGAGGATCGTTGATAGGGCGTTGCTTCTCCGTCAGAAGGAAGCAGAGCTGCTGTCGAGTCGGCAATGTCGGGGTCCGTTAGCTCTTCTGAGTGTCGATGTTGCTGCTCCGCGCTAGTCTTCGGAGGGTGTCAGCAAAATTTCTAAATTCCTGTTTGCTGTAGCCAGCCTTGAACGGACGAGGGCCACTGTCCCGACGGCGTTTCTCGATATCACGCACTTGCCGGATGATCACAAGAGCGGCACGAGTATCGTAGCAACAAGAATGTGTTGTGGAAAGCAAGCATCGACATGTACGAGCAGCAGTCTACTTACATCCTCATAGTCTTCCGACTGCCCATTAATAGCAACATTCGAACGTCCCTTAATCGATGGATGATGACGGACAAGCAGCGGCAAGAATGAATTCAGCAGCACGAAGGACGCGCCAAAAGACACGTTGCCGATGATTGCCCAGAGACTTCCAAAAAGGTAGACGGCCGGGGTGACCGGTAGGAATAGCATGGTCGCAATGGCCCCAGCAACAGCGAACGTTATCAGCAATGTCTTCCTGTATCGACCGTGGTCCGCAGCTCCGGACATGGTGACGACCAACAGAGCCTGAAGCAGGACCGAGAGGGAGAACGTGTACATCGCGAACGAAGCCGTGTTGATCTCGGAGCCGAAGATCTTGAACACGCATTGCGTACCGCCATGGTGAGGTGTGGCATTGGTCTCGATGCCTCGTGCTTTGCAAGGCTGGCTGTGGTCACTGGCCAGCACAGCGGTTGCTGATTCTCGGGCTAGATCTTCGAGAGTGATTGGAATAAATGCTCCGAGTCCACAAATGACGAACACTTCGCCCGCGAAAGAGTACGTGTAGAAGCCGAGCAGTTCTTTCTGTGATGTGCGTCTGGTATCTTCTCCCGGGAAGCCTGGAGCCGGATCAGAGCTTGTAGGGCCCATGGTACTGGACCTGCCAGGCGAGGGAGACCGCTCGTCATCAGCTTCGCCTTCACTTTGAGATGAGTATGTTGCCGAGTATAATGCTGTTTGGGCACACGAGGTGATGTTGGAGCGTAGGGATGCAGGGAAGGCCGACGGGGGACCATTATTGTGGCAGCCAATCAGAAGACGCATGATCTGCGTGCTTGCTGGTACCCTTCAGCTGCTGCTGAGTACGTTAGAAGGTACAACGCACTGCCCAAACGTTAGGCTGGCGAAGAAATGGAAGTCTATTATGAAGTAGGTGAGTAGGTTGGTAGCTAATCGCCTGGGCGCTTCGGGCGCCTGATAAGAGCGCCTGCAGTATAGGTAGTGAAGCATGCTCGCTACGCGTGACTAGTAGTTCTAGCACGAGGTAGCTTACTGTGTAGATTGCCCCAACAGATGACCCAGAGTCGGTGGTGTTGCACGCTCATCGTACCGTGATATCTGTCGTTGTTATAAAAGGCAGTTGCATTAAATAGCTGACGTGCAATGCCATATAGTGGTCTATGAGGTGCATCTCAAGCTATAGAGCCGACTTGACAACGCCATATACCTTGCAGAGTTGGATATTCTCTAGCGATCTCCCAAGGAACACGTCAAGGCAGTGATGTCGGATACTGCCTTCATGATGTGTTTGGGCTCGTTGTCTGCCAGTAACCAAGACAGCCGCTGCCGCCCGTTGATGTAGGGCTCCCAATGGAACCATCTGCGGGGATGACCGTTGTTCGCGAGCCAGCAGTGGACTCTGCTCAGTCTTGTGGTTGTCGTTGTCGTTGTTCGCCGATTGCACGAATGATGGGTAGATACACATGCCAATGTCGATGTTGAAATGAGGCCTCTTCTACTTTTATACCTCCCAGATAAAACAGTAGTGGAAAGTAACAGAAGTTAGAAGCAACGGAAGCGAGAGGCGGCCTGATAGAATACGGCCTAGTAGCAAAGCCTAAACGCAATCAATCACTGGGCTGGCGATCGACGCTCTTTTGACGCAACGACATTCACCACCCACACACCCCGAACTACACCGGGCACCCATTGTCCTTCAGTACGACGACATACCCTTGGAGTAAGTAACGCAGCTGGCGCGACATCTGCAGACCACGTGCCTCAATCCAGCGCAACACCAACATCCGCGCGGATAGACAGCACTTGGAGTCACAGCAGTCGCATAACAGCACGCATCATATCACGAGGACAAGCGACCAGCGGAGATATACTTTGGGAGTTCGACTGTGCCGAAAGGCATTGGGGGCGCGGTGTCGAGGCGACCAAAGCATGATCTGAGCGGAGGGGGTCAGTCGAGATACTGGCAGCAAACGAGGAGGGTGAAGGCAGGGTGGCGGAGGTGCCGGCGGGAGGGCGAGAAGGAGCTGCAGTGGCTAGGGCTGGCGACAAGCGCAAACGGGAGGGAGATGATACTGAGGATATGCCCGGCAGGCTCATCATGGACGAGGAAGGAGCGCGCGGGTCACTGGACCTGAAGACAGATCGAAGTCATGCGCAAGAAGGAGTCTCACATGTGCAAGCACAGCCAGTGAAAGCGGTAGCAGGCAGCCAGCTAAACGGCTCCGCTCACAACGGCTCGAATGGGATTCTTACGAATGGCCAAGCTCCTGAGGACCAACCACCAACTACGAATGGAATATCTGACAGCATGGCTATAGCTACATCCAGCGCAGACCCTCCACCTCCGCTGGATCAGTCATGGCGGAAAGGCGAGCAGAACAAGTCACTGGGTCTGCTCATGAGTCGCGTGGCCCAGCAATGCTACTACGACCTCAATAAGACGTTGGATGAGATGTCAGCGGTTCCTGTCACAGCACAACCACCCCAGCAGCCGAATGGAGTAGTGCCGCATACAGGTCCAGACACTTCTGATGCTAGTCTCAAGAAGAAGGGCATGCTTATGAACTATGCCAACGATCAGCGCGATCGCTTCATCAAGACACTGGTCCTGTCGGACTGGAGCCGTAATGGAGCGGAAAAGGCACGGTTGATCGATGTCAAAGTCTGGCTGGATAAGCAGCGCGATGCATACGCACGTGCAGAGGACGCAGTGGCAAGGGTCAAGATGAATATGCAGCAAGCCAGGGTTCCAAATCCTAATATTGAGGGTGCAATGGAAGTTCTGGCGACTGGAAAGGCATCGTGGGTACCGGATCTGGGCTACATCCCGCCGAAACGGCTCAGCGCAAAGCAGTTGCTGAAGACACTGAGGAGCATGAACGTTACTCTAGCTACAAGGCTGAATCTGTATGAGGAGCTGCCATACTACTTCCAGGACTACTCGATCGCGGATGGGCGTGCCACGTTTACGGTCAAGGACGAATTCGAGGTCGATCTTTCTGTCGCCGATGAAGACACAGTTACCCAGTTCTACTTCATTGACATCAGATTGTCTTTCACACCTGCTACGGCAGTACTGGACGAGCGGATACGAGGTTTTCTGGAAGGCAAAGTGAATTACCAGCTTGCTACCAACGGTTTGCAAGGCTGCTACGATTTCCTACACAACTTCGTGCTCACACACAAAGTAGACACCTTGCAGGATCAGGCTCTGGAACTCATCCGCGGCAAGTGGTTCGACTGTGTCAAGGCTGAGAAGCTGCGTAGGAGTTTTGTAGTGCAGTATTGGGCCAGCGCGCCAGGTCCCAAGAGCTGGTTTGAGATTGGCATCAGCAGTGGCAAACAGAGAGCTGTTGGCACGAGACGACCCGCGACTCCTCACATTTCGTTGCGATGGTTTCAGAAAGGTGTCGAGGTCAAGGACCACAAACTCGATTTCGACTGGCAGAATCTCGACGTCGAGAGATGCTTGGTGCAAGTCATCGAGAAACACAGTCTGAAGGTGTTGGACGACCTACGAACACGGATCGGAGCGCTGGCTCCAGCCAACACGCCTTTTAAGACAAGGACGTCCGACGCCAAGAGTGGACCGGCACGCAAATTGCTCTCGCTGTCTCTGCCCTCGCTTAAACAGCCGATTGATGTTCACGTTGAGCCTGTTACGGGTCAGTTTGTGGTCACGCCACCCTCGACTGCGTCTGTGAAGATCGAGCGCCGCTTGAACAATGACCCCTCGGCCGATCCGGCACGCTGGCTTGCCGGGCTACCATGTGCAGTCGTTCAAGGACGAGTGCTGAAGCAGGCAGAGTTGCTTGCGTGGACGCCAACTACTAATCTTGTCCGACAAGACAACCTTGCGACCATCTTCGGCCAAAAGCTGCAGCATTTCAGCATATTCACGCCAAGCCGCGCGTGGGGTGAGAAGTGGGCTCTCGCAGTCACCTTTGGCCTGGACGGCGAAAAGTGGTGGGTTGTCGAGCTTGACGAGAAGCGCAGCGACCAGCTCGAAACCGTGGGCAGGGTCATCACAAAAGCACGTGCAGTGGAAATGCCTCAAGCTGCCCAAGAAGACGCCTCCAGCGTCTCACGAGCCACTCTGCTCCGAGTCGAACGACGAGCCGTTGGCGACGTCGCGCTCAGCACACTTTCGGCGCAGCTACAGCGCGAAAACGTCGCGTACACAATGCAAAAGCTGTTCTTGCCGAGCACCGGAGAAGAAGCTGAGAGGCACAACCCCATCTCCTCGACTGCATTGTTCATTAGTTTCTCTAAGCTAATGAAGAGCATACAGAAGGGGAAGTGGACGCCCTGGGCGAATGAGATGTTGCGCCTCACCCATCACGGCGTCGTCTACGGCAACTGCGCATCTGGCGAAGGCGACCACAAAGTCCGACACGATCTGCGATTATCCCTCGAGCCTGGCAAGCTTAAGGAGCTCCACACATATATCGCACAGTCGAAGGAGCGCGACCTAGCCATCAACTCTACCGGCGGAGTAGCACTACGATTCATCACGCCTTTCGGTCAGCCATTCATTCGCGAAATTCGGCAGCGACTACAGCGAATCGAACGAATCGATCACTATGCGGCAGTCCTCAGACAACGGCGCTTTCCTTGCACATATCTCGGCTTGTCTCGAGTCCGATTCACGTACAGCAAGACTCCCGAGCTGAGCGTGGAGCTGGTCTTTCGTACCGATGGCGACGGGCGTACCACTCTGAAATTCCACCCGCACGACAGCAATCCTCACAGACGTGTGCGGATAATGCTTGAGCAAGCTTTCAACGCGACTCAGACCAACGCGTTCAAGATCTTCACTTTCGTTCTGCTTCTGACACTTCCAGCCCTGCAGACTTTCGAGCGTTTGGAGGAGAAGGAGCTGGTCAGAAGGGTCATTGCTGTTCATCCTCGGACCGCTACCTGGTTCAGCATCGCATATCATGCGCCGCTGCCACAATGCACTTTCACCCTTCGCACGAAGACTCGGGTCGAAGGCGAGAAGAAGTCGGTGAAGTGGGTGATCAGCGAGTTTCGCTCATCCACCGCTGGCCAGAACTTGTCCGACGACCTCGCCAGTGCGATCAAAGCGCTGTGCAGAGACAAAGCCGAGCACTGGGAAGGCATGGGTACTGCCATTATTGCTGACGCGCGAGGTGCGGCGGAGGCACTAGAGAAGCTGGATGAGATCGTCCGAAGCTTCGAAGGAGCGCCTAAGCAACCGCCGGCTGGCGAGATCGCACAACCAACACAGTTGTCAGAGCCACCCAAGGATGCACCGAAGGGCAGCGCTTCTATCAAGCAAGAGCCCAAGAAGGCGAAACCGGCTCCTGCTGCTGCGAAGCCTATCAAGCAGGAACCTGATGTGATCATGTTGGACTAGTGGACGGATGATGCTGGGTTTCTTGTTTTCCATTTTAGCGTGGCGTTTCGGGATGGGATGGTGCATGCATTGGATACGGGATGGGTTGCTACGTCGTTGGGACACCACAAGCGCGTCGTCAAGATTGGCTGCGCTAGCATGAGTTGTGCGGTTCGATTCTTAACGATGAGTATGATAGTGAGAAGCAGAGCTGGAATAAGACGTTCCATTGCCATGAGTGCAGCTGTGCCAGTGAATGCAGTTCCGGGTATATGAGTACATGTAGAGCCAAGGCGATGCCATGAGTGACAAGGGTATCTGAGAGTGTGCTCCTGCTGTGGCACGTCTCAACCATCCGGCTGCACACCTTCGTCCCCGCCGGCCTTGCCGTCGCCTTTCTCCCGCCTCCGCTCGCCGATGTCCCAGTTGTAGACTCGAGCCGTTGCTACTTCCATGGTCTAGATGCCAGTCAGCGCAGCTCTCACGAACAGGAAAGGACTGTAGATAAGTTTAGCATACTGTGACCTGCTCGCGTAAGAAGTCCAAATCCTCCTCACAGTTCGTCATGCTCGATTTCGCAGCACTCAGCTTCGTTTCCAGCAGCTCCTGGGCTTCTGCGAGCGGGTACGAGAGCATCACGTTCGCCTGCCCACGGTCAGCTGCGGTTTTGGTGGAGAGTTCTAGTGAGAAGCGCACCCCGAGCCACAGGTATACTTCCTCCGTCTCTTCGATATTAGCTTTCGCATACAGTGTGTCGTTGAGCTCGAAGGTCGCTTCTAAGGGCTCCGCGTCTGGCTGAATAGCTATCAGCTTCTCGATCAGGTGACAGAAAATGATAGAGCTGAGTACCTTTCGCCGTTTTAGGAAGCCAACGGTGTCAAGGGTCTTTTGTATGTCCGGGATCTTGTCCTTCAATCCTGCAAGTCGTCTTTCGATGTTGGCTTGCATGAACTGATACTTGCTGCAGGCGGTCAGCCGAAGTCTGATGGATGTATGAATCGTGGGAAGCAAAGCTGAGTTGGCATACGATATCATCTCCTGGAAGTTTTTGAGCACGCCTTCCACGTCTGCGCGGATTGCGACCCATTCAGAGACGTTCTCGACGAAAGGTGCTGCAGACCATCAGCAGTTGTTCGGCATTTGTTCATAGCACTCAGCATTTGACTAGGCAGGCTCGAATCTACTTACCTCGAGGTATTCCTCGAGGATTGGTCGGAGCATCTTTGCTCCTACGACCTGTCAGTACTAAGTCATGCTAATGATGGCGAGGAGAGCACTTACTTGGGCATATCGACCTCCGCCATCCTGACTACACAGCTTCCCGATTGGGGTAGTTTGCAAAGTTCAGCTGGAAGCACGTGAGAAAAAGGAACCGCACCGCAACCGCACTTTCCCCGCCACAAACAGGCGCCACAAGTTGCAAGGTTTACAAACTTAATCTTCACGACATTAGGGAGCATACCACTCCCACCACATACCCTGCATTTACGAGCTTCGCCAAATAGAATCGTGCATAGAGTTTGCTGCAGGTCACTTCAGCCCAGCATCCTTCCACTGGAGAAGTTCATCAGCTCTCATGATGTGCGTCATGAACAGCTCGCCGGCGAGGACAGCCGGAAGCACCAGATATTGAATACGTGATTGACGAAGGCAAATATTGGTCTTTTCACACGATAGAGTTTGGGAGGCGGCGAGTCTCGATCCTGACGGAAGTGACTCCTTCCGATGATGGCGACACTTCGTGGTTGAGCTGCTCGTATTTGAAATGCTGTGAGGAGACGTTCGGCTGGACCGAGAGCAGTGGGGTGATGCGGTGTGGTCGTATCTGGGGCTGACTTGCTTGCAATACCATGGTCTGCTGACCAAGTTACCTGGGTGTGCTTGGAGCTGGAGCTGGATCCTGAGCCAGGTTGGATGTGTGGGGTGAAAGGCGAGAACTGTCTAGATGAGCACGTGATTGCCTGTTTGGCCTCTGCAGCTTTCCAATGGACGACTTGAAGCAACGACAGTTGGGTGCAGTGCGAACGAGTGAATTAATGGTTGTAACATTCTGCGTTTATACAAGTACACACGGCGTCGGGAGTAGCCAACCCTGACAAGCCATCGAAACGCAGCTAAACAATTGACAAAACAAGTGGCTCGAAAGTCCAAAGATTGTGCTCAAAAGAGACCCAAGACGCTCCTGCAAATGCCTCTATCCAAACAAACTCCGACCCATGCGCTGTGATTACTTTCGTGGAAATCTAATAGTCGTAAAGGAACGGAGAAGGAATGCATCGACCGGCCAAGGCCAATGCCCCGACTCACGCCCAACTGCTTTAAAGAACACAGGTTGTCGAAGTCAACCGGCCAAGGCAGACATGGCAAGCGAGCTATCAAAGCAGGTTGGAACGAACAGTAATCAACGCTCAAAGTGCAATGACGCTTATGCTTGCCAGTCCAACCCTGCCTTGATGAGGTTTCCGAGGTCTGCTGCGTGTGGATCTAGGAGGTAGGTTAGTACATGTATCAGAAGTAGACTGCCAGGAGTAAAGCTCACCTTTCATCATGGAGAAATGATTCCCACCCATCACACCATACTTCATGTTTTCAGCGCCGCAAAGCTGACCCCAGCCGTTGTCGGTGAAGTCAGTTCGGTGGTTAAGGAGCCACTTCATTGGAGCTGGATCCTCATCCTCCGCTGGCGGCGGACGTGGGTCACCTGGGTTACCAGCGACACCCTCTCGGCACCAGACGGCGTAAGTTGCAATGGGCCGAATCGTTGGCTTTGGGTCATAGTCTGACAGTGTGCGAATGGCAGCGCTGAAGTGAGGCAGCAGCCACTTCGGTGTCTTCGCTGGGTCGCCGGTTCCGAGGAGACCGATCTCATTGAAGAAGACGTGGAGTCGGGTAGGTAGGGGCGCGAGATCCACTGGGCAAGGAGAGTCGAGAAGCAACAGCTTCTCGACCTGCTCACCAGCGGCGAGGAGAGCCTGTGCGACAGCATACGCGATCACACCGCCAGCAGACCAGCCACCAATGATGTATGGGCCCTTCGGCTGTCGGCGCTTGATCTCAGCCAGGTAGATGAGAGCAGACACCTCGATGCCACACTGCCAGAGTTCTGGCTCCTTCATGAAGGGGCAGTTCAGGCCGTACGCGCAGACGTCCGGGCCGATGTTGGGGATGGCAACGTAGCTGGTAGCCGAGCCGGAGCCGTCGGGCAAGAAGAAAATCTTCTTCTTCGCGGCCTTTGCATTGCCCTGGAGCAGTACCGACGATGCGTTGGGGTATTTGCTGATGTCGGTGCTGTTCAGAGACGTAAGTCTTGCTGACACTTGGTTCATGTCAACCGCCTTTTTCATTGTCGCTTTGCCGGCAGCAGGGGCGGAGGGCTTAGAGGCTGCCGCCGGCAGGGCTTTTGGGCGCATCCCAAGAGCGTCTTCGATGTCCTTGATCGTAGGGTTGGTGGTGAGGAAGGTCGATGGAAGATCGATGCCGGTCTTCTCGCGTAGCTCACCGAGGATTGTCAAGCTCATGAGCGAATCCATGCCCATCTCTGCCAACTCGGCGCTGTCTGTGACCTCGGAGATATCAACACCCATCTCTTGAGCGACGATATGGCGGGCCATGCTAACATCGCCAACGTCGGCAAGAGTATCTTGTCTGGGTGAGTCAGGCTTGCCATCATCGCTAGGTGCGACGCTGGGCGCGGAGCTGGCTGGGGTCGAGAATTCGGCGCCGTATGGCGTTGGAAGATCTGTTGGTGGAATCGAGTCCTCATCAGACGAATCCAACTCCTCGGGTTGCTCGCTAGCAGCACCATCGAACTGTGAGAAGTACTTCTTCATGTCGCCGACAGTGGGGTAGTCTGTGAACAGAGAAGAGCTGATCTCCATTTCGAGCTCTTCACGGAAGATGGCAGAAATGGTGAGTGAGAGTAGGGAGTCGACTCCGAGGTTCTCGAAGTGCGCGTCATCCACAAGCTCTACCTCATCCACTTCTGTTTCCTTTGACAGGATCTTCATGATCTTGCTAACCATGCCACCGGACGGCTTCTTGACAGCGACCTTCTTAGGCTTGGAAGCCTTTGGCGCGGCAAGGGTAGGCTTTGCAGGCTGCGGCGCAGGCGCCACCTGGATTGGCTTTGGTGCCGGTGCGCGAGTGGTTGCCCTCATGGCCGAAGTGGGCATTTGAGCTTGCACAGGAGCAGGTGCAGCAACTGGGACAGCCCTTGGAGCCGGCGCCGAGACAGCGGCGGAGCCCTTGTTCGGTGGCAGGAAGGTGTTCAGCACGCGACGTGGGATCTGCTGGAACTTGATGCCCTCGCACACAGCAACAATCTCATCGCCTTGCATGATGTAGACATCACCCTTGGAGATGTTGTTGGGCTGCGGCTGCATGCGAACGTAGTTCTTGAGCTTCATGCCAGCTGTGAGCGGGCGAGAGAACTTCATCGCACCCCATCCGTGGGAAACATAGACGTTCTGCTCGGAGTCCAAGAGGTCGGAGGCGTTGACAATGAAACCCGAGATGTGGCAAGCACCGTCGATGTGGTAGGGCGGGCAGTAGAAGTCACCATCCTCAGGCTTGGTAGGGAAGTCAAGGGTGGCGGAAGCCTCGGTGGTCTGGCCGTCGAGAACAACTTCAGCCATCGCACGGTACTTGTCATCGTAGTTGACAAGTGCCTTGAACAGCTTGTAGGCCATGCCGCGCTGCACTTTGTGCGCACCACCAGTCTGGGTCTTCAGGTTCAGCATCTCCATCTGGGACTTGACCATGTAGTTGTAGCGAGCCCATTCCTCAGCCCAGGCGGCTTTATCTTCGAAGCGAATCGTGCAATGCGCATGGTCCTGGATCTTCTTGCCATCGGGCTGCACAGAGCGGAAGTTGACTTTGATGAGGCCGGTGGTCATGTCGGCGTTCGCCTCCATCTCAACGTGCTGTCCCGCGGGAGGCTGTGGGATCTGGGCGATGAGTGGCTTCGGTACCTCCATGTTGCAAACGTTGAGACCTGGTGTCTCCGAGCCAGGGTACATCTCCTTGTAGATGTAGTCACCAACTGTGAGAGCCATGTCGGCGTACAGAGAAGACGGGCACAGGGCGGCGTTGTTGACCATGTGACCGCAGACCACTGGGTACAACTTGGGATCAGCCAGACTGCTGCGAATGACGACCTTGGCGGCGGTGCTGGTGAACTCCTCAGAGATGACCTTCTGGCAGGAGGTGGACAGGCGCTTAGCGGGCATCTCTGGAGCAGCAGCAACTGCTTGAGGCGCCCCAGCGACCTGCCTCTCAACAATAACCTCCTTGACCTCGGCGGGCTCACCCTTGCGGAGAGTCCAGTTGTTGTGGTAGTCAAGCCAGTACTTCTTGTTGTCAAAGCTGTAAGTGGGCAGCGTGAGAAGCTCCTGGGAGTCGTTGAACTCGTGGTGGAACTCATCGAAGTTGATGGACACACCAGCGGTGAACAAAGCGCAGACGCTAGTGGCGATTGTCTTCCACGCATCCTCGCCGCGGCGAAGGGACGGTGCTGTGACAGTAGCACCAATGGAGGCCTTCACCATGCCAGAGCAGACAGGGTGAGCGCCGACCTCGAGCCAGGCGGTCTTCTCGTCGAAGATCTTGGCCTTCTGGCCGCTCGTCAGAGCAGTCCAGAAGTTGACAGTCTCGCGGGCGTGGCGAGCAAGGTACTCAGGGCTGATGATGCCAGCCTCGCGGATGATCTCGCCTTCGAGAGGAGACAAGACAGGTACCTGTGGCTTGTTGAACGTAACGGACGACGCAACGGCCTTGAACTGGTCCAAGATGGGGTCGACCTGGGCAGAGTGGAAAGCGAAAGGTACGTTGAGCTTGGTGGCCTTGAAGCCCTTCTGGGAGAGGACCTCATTGGCGGCACCGACGACCTCGCCACTGCCGCAGAGAACGGTCTCCTCTGGGCCGTTGATGCAGGCGATCTCGGTCATCTTGTTGCCAAGAGTGGCACGGATGGCTTCGGCGCTGCCCTTGACAGCGAGCATACCGTGGGTGTGTGGGGTGCAGTCGCGAACGAGGAGCTCAGCACGGCGGCCAACAAGCAGGACCATGTCGGAGGCAGAGATGACACCAGCAACGTGGAGAGCAGCATACTCGCCCAAGCTGTGACCAATGACAGCAGTGGGAGTGATGCCCCATGCAGCCCACATGCGGGCAAGAGCGACCTGGATACATGCCATACCGAGCTGGACCTTAACGGGAGACAGGGTCTGTACGTCAGTACCATCGAGAAGCTCGAGGAAGGATGGCAGACCCTGAATGACCGCCAGACGGTTGAGCTGGTCAATGTCGTCACGGAAAGTCTTCAAGTCTTGGTAAAGCTTCTGTCCGAGGCCAGTGTACTGCGAGCCTTGTCCGGTGAAGCAGAATGCCACCTTCGTTGCGACCATGGGCACCGGGCTGTAGGAATCCTTCACCTGGCTTTCGAGGGCATCGGAGACTTTGCTGATCTCGGAGAGCGGGAAAGCGACGCGGTAGTTGTGCTGGATGCGACGAGCCGTGAGGGTGTACGAAAGGGAAGTCAATGTGGTGTTCGCATTATCCTTGACATAGTCCTGGAGATTGGCAAGGTTTCGCTTCAGGGAGGCGATGCTGCGTGCAGTCACAGTGATAGGAAGAGTGCTGCGTGGATCAAGCACTCTCGGGGTCTCACGGAGCGGTCCATCCTCGAGGAGGAGAGCGGTGTTACCACCTGCAGCAGAGAAGTTATTCAGGAACACCTTGCGCTTGGTGGCGCCGTTTCGTGGCCATGGCACCTCCTTCACGGAGATGTGGACGTTGCGGTCCTTGAGATCGGCAGGGAAAGTCTTGTTCATCTCGCCCTTGATACCAACGTTCGCCGGGATCTTGCCGTATTTCATCATCAACAGGACCTTGGAGAGGGAGTTGACACCAGATGCGGCCTCAGCGTGTCCAACGTTGGCCTTGATAGCACCGAGGTACACTGGCTGATCTGGCTTGCGCTGGCGGTGACGGGGAGCAAAGACGTTGGTGACTGAAGTCATCTCAATGCCATCACCGGCCTGTGTGCCAGTACCGTGCATCTCGACGTAGCTGACCTCATGGGCGTCAATACCAGCACGAGCAAGCACTTGCTTGTACAAGAACTCCTGAGCACCAGCGTGAGGGTGCGTGATGGAGACAGCCTCTGCGGAGTGGTTCGTGGCGGCACCAAGGATACATCCCATGATGTTGTCCTTGTCAGCAATGGCGTCCGAGTAGCGTTTGAGGATGACGCTTCCGCAAGCGTCACCACGGCAGTACCCATCGGCATCGTTGTCGTAGGTCTTGCAGGAGCCCGTCTTGGACAAGAACTGACCCTTGGAGAGACCTGAGAAAATGTCCGGGTTGGTAAGCACGTTGAGACCGCCAGCAATAGCAGTGTCGCAGTCACCAGCCCACAGAGAAGTGCAAGCAAGCTGGATAGCTGCGAGAGACGACGAGCAGGCGGTGTCCACAGAGTACGATGGCCCAGAGAACTTGAAGTAATAGTTGATACGCCCTGGAGCGAAGGCGCGCACACCACCAGTGATGAAGTACGTGTCCACGTTCTCAGCGGCGTTCACTTCACGCCAGTCGTCAGATGTCTGGCCGTAGAAAGTACCAATGCGGTGGAGCTTGGTGCTGGGAGTGCGGTTTGGCACGTAGCCAGACATTTCCAAGGCTTCGTATGCAGTGACGAGCGCAAGACGACCCATGGGGTCAGTCTGGGCGGCCTCACGTGGAGACATGTTGAAGAAGCGAGGATCGAAAAGACCAGGCTCATCGATGAAGCAACCGAAAGGAGTGTGGCTCTTGTTCTTGCCCTTTCCGGAAGCGTCAACGTGGGCGTCAGCATCGAAGCGGTCGGCTGGAATCCTCTTGTGGACATCGAGACCCTTCATGAGCAGGTCCCAGAGCGCCTCGGTGTTGGCAGCGTTCGGGTAACGGCCTGCCAAACCAACGATGGCAACTTTGTCGTTCTGAGTGCGACCTTGTGCGATTTCCGAGTTCTCGCTCCACGCATTGTAGTCGACAGCAGACACATCAGACTGGCCACCGGCCTTCAAAGCAGAGACAAGGCTGTTGGCAACGTTGCTGATACCCATGGCGTATATCTTGGACGACTTCTGCTTGCTGGATGTCATGGTGGCGACAGTCTCCTCAAGCAAATGATCCCAACGGACTGGCTTCAGGAGCATCTCCGTGACAGCCTCCTTGGCGAGCTCGTAGGTGTTGTCAGCCTTGATGGGCTTACCAGTGAACGCGGAGTGAACCACAGAGGCAGGGTGACGCTTCTTGAATTCCTCAGTGACTGCTCCAGCAAAGATCTTCTCGAAGTCGGCCTCGCCGTACAGATGACCGGCGTGGTACGGAGCGTATACTGGAATAGGAACGCGGTTGTTCTTGGCGAGAGCTGGCGACTCCTCGAAAAAGCGTCTAACAGTGGGCGGTGGGCCAGAGATCGTGATGGCCATCACCGAAACGGCCGAGATGTACGCTTGGTTGGACTGTGCGATGCCCTTCTCTTCATGGAACGCCTTTAAGGCCTCTTTCGCAGCCTGCTCGGTTGTTCCAGTCACGATTGTGGACCATGGTGCCTTGTCTTCCTCGATCTGCGCGAGGATGTTGCGCGCTCCGTCGACAACGGCGCCCGAGCGGAACGCAATTCGGACGAAATCGACCGCCACAGCGACGAGCTCCTCAATTGTCTTTGCGGAAACCACTGCTGCAGCGGAGAGGAGACCAGTGCATAGTCCAAGGACGCGGATGTTTGAGGCAGCTTGGCGCTCCGCAGGGTGCTCAGAGAAGTACCCGATGTAGTGTCCGAGCTGAGCGATCACGACCAGAGCAGACTCGATCATTGGCACCTTCTCGCCCTTGATGTAGTATGCTTCAACCAAGTCGTTCACAGTGTTGAAGTCTGGAATCATGTTTCGCTGGCTACGTGGGAGCAGCCTGCATTCCTCCCTGATGGCGAGAGACGCACGCTCGATGAAACTCCGGAGGAGAGCATTCTCCTTTCGAAGAACGATTTTGTGTAGGAGGGTGTATTGGTCGGCGGTTTGATCGCCGAAAAGGAGAACGGTAGACATTGTCGTAGTTGGTGTTGTCCTCGATTCGCTGGGCGATTATGATTGTTCTGTATTGGGTGTCGTCGTATGAATCGTTTCGTCGCTGTGGTGGCTAGTCACAGGGGGTTGCAGTGCGGATTAAGACAAGCAAGGCAACGAACGATAAAAGGAGATAGAAGTACTCTTGGCTAGAGAATACTCGAACTGATGTTGATGGTAGGTGAGGAAAGGAAGGAAAGATGTTGGTTCAGGCAGATGGCTAGTCTGTCTGAGAGAGAGAGTCGAGGAGGATAGGAAGGAGTATCATGAAACGGAGTGCCATTAGCATTATGTATGGAGGCTGACTTGCCGTTGATCACTAAGGGGCCATGAGAAAGATGCTTGCACTTTCGCTAAGCGTTCCGTTCGGGAGCGGATCATACAGCTGGGTTCGACGTCAGTGCTCGGGATGCCAGCAAAGCTACCAAAAAGGAGCATTTCTTCGGGTGGTCCCCCGTTTGATGGTCTAGGAATAGAGTGGCTTGGTTAGACTCCGGCCCCATGCAGTCCAGCGTGCGAGCGGCCGCCAGGGCTTAGAGCATCCGATAGTCTCGATAGCGCGGATCACTAAAATGTATGCCAAATAGCAGTTTTCCTCGTGCACAGGAGCGTGGTCCGGACTACAAGGCGGAAGAATAGCGTGGATAGATGCACAAGAGAATGCCGTGAAACTGGACAGTTCCATGAGGAAGGACACGAGCGTATTTTGGAATGTCCATAGCTGGGGGGATGTTGTGCGGTGTGTGTCTGCATGCATGTCCGCCAGGGCAGCCGCGGCTGAGTTCAGATATTGGAACTGCTGGCCTTCGACTTTCATTTGGAAAAAGGCTGGGCTTGCGACCGATGGTTGAGGTCGCCGTATTCGAAGCAGGCTAAGAAGTCTCCAGAAGGCTCTGTCCGAGATCCCAATAATTGTAAAGGTGATATCCGCGGCTTAGAGAGTGTGAAAAGGCGCACCCGGAATTCCTGAAGGAGGTATCTAATTTTAGCGACCATCTTTATCGGACACTCCCCGCTATAATGCTTGCTCGTGTGGCGGTGTCAAGCATCTTCCTAGAATGTCTCTTTGCCTTCAGATCCTGTGTTTGAATCGTATCGTAAACCGCGATCCAAAGCACTGTCGCCATTCCACTCGCACTCGCGGTGCGAGCGCACAGATTCGTCTCGACGACACCGTGTCTCGCCATCTCAATAATACGAATGAGACAAGCCCTAGATTCTCGACGGGCGCCCATGGCCTGTGTTCGGGAAAGGGGCCTTGAAGTCTGGTCGACGTTGTGGAGACAATGGCAATCAATATTCGCGTTGCGGATACCAGATTGATTAATACTTCTGCCGGCGCGCTCTTGAGTCAAAAGAAGGCACGTCCTCATCTCACTCTGCCCATTTCATCCTTATCTGCAACAGCCCGATACATACCATGTGGCGTCTCGTTTCTCAACGCGGCGGCAAGGTATCTATCCTGAGATAGAGCATGGCTGCACAGGCCTCGTCGGTCCCGTTATACTGGATCACAAAGCAAGGTAAGCAGATGTCGGTAAGGTATGTCGGGTCGACTTCCTTGGTTCGCGGTACTGTATATTGCAGGCAGCCTTGATTTTCATGCTGTGAAGTTGCGACGTGCTGCCGAGATCTTGTAACTAGTAATAACCTCGAGGGGATCTGCATTCGGCAACGAACTCGCAGTTGCCCTTTCATCAAGCAAGACGCTGACTTCAAGGCAGGTGCTTTTAATCTTTCACCCGCCAGTCAGCGTACGCTATCTACCATACGAGTCTGCTTCAACCATCGACGTCAAGTATGTGGTGCTACATGACAATGCGAGATCAATACGCTCGTCGCATACAACTTACGATCGTGCAACTGCATAGGTGCGGGTCTTTAGTGGGACTAATGATTCTTGGAAGGAGATGCTTGCAATGCTGCAGTATTATGACAATTGGCATTGCATTCCATCCACTGGCCGGCGGAAATGTCAATGATGTCTTCCATTTGATGCCGTGCGATATCGTCTCAATCGCCTCGATGCATGTTACGCACAACTTGTCTATCATCAAGTCCTTATCACTCGTCCGCCTTCAACAGGCAATATGTGACGCCCACAATTCTGCGTGGTTCTTGCAAACACAACATAATGCCACGGATGCGGAGCAAGGCGCCGGTTCTTGGATTCACGTGCTCCCAATATAGCAGTGGACGGTGGCTGGACGGTCTACCTACCTTACGGTCAGAGACCTGCAATCGACAGCTTGTACTCCCACCTACGACTCCTGCCTTGAAGAGCATCCCAGTCAACCAACAACAATATGCCAACTTCAATCAGGGCTCAAGGCTGATGCGAAAATCTTGCTAAGAGTTGATGCTCCGCCTCAAAGTGTTGGATCGACCTGAAAACTCGGCATATAGTGCTGCTGTATAGCACTCCGGAGATGTCGCGTAGCGTCTACAGCATCTCTGCTCTTCCGATCCTCCTCCAAGCAGTGCCGTGTCGGTTACGAGCCTTCCAGGCACGCTCACTTCATGGCGAAGCGAAGCGAACGGTATTCGTATGGCATGCAGTACAGCATACCATGCCCAGTGCAATCACGACATCTCAGCCATGACTCTCGGTAATGCGCACGTCTCACCACGATTGTCTAAGCGACTGGAGCAGCGGAGCAGTGGAGCAGCCCCTACCCTCGCAAACTTCGCTTCGACATATCATGTCTAGGTCTGATGGAGTGATATTCAGCCAAGACGTTGGTCTGAAAAGCTGTGCAGGCGATTGTCCTGGGCGTCAGCCCTATGAGCTGACTACATATGAAGTTTTGATTAGGCCTTGGGCCAAGTGATCCTTCGACAGGGAAGCACAGAGGCAGATACTGTACATGCCTTGGTCTTCCAATTCGAGCCGAGGTTCGTATATACGTTTTCCGTCGCACGCGTTGCCTTGTGTTTGCTTGCTATCGATGCTGCAGCCGTCTCGGATGATCGATGCGTCGGAAAGTTTGCCATACTAGGAAGTGGTACAAATACTTTTGGGCCAAGATATTGGGTCTTCGCCACGAGATTATGGTGCTCTTGCGAGATGTTACACACCTTCCTCGCCAGCTGCCACAATGTCGGGATTACCGAGAGGCTGCTATCGAAATATACAACAACACACGAAGCTGCAGCGAGCAGATGACAGCGGCCGATTGCAGCGGCGGGAGTATGCTGTGAGCCAAATATATTTATGCAGCAAAGCCCTGCTGCAGCACAAGGATTTCTGATCATCTCGACTACTAGCTGCCTGGTCAGCTTCGTGCAATATTGGGCCCGTACAAATATCGAGATAGCTAAAAGAGGAGAAGGGTAGCTTGCCGCCATGACATCGATCTGCACTCCCAGAGCCTCGCGTAGGTCATCCATTCAGGCGTCTATCACTTGATGCCGCACCAGCATGTCGTGGCGTGAACGCAACATATTTGCCATTTGGTTGTAAGTCTGCTTCCACAGTTCAGAAGAGTGATAGATCTGACTAGTGGCATGGTTCCGACCAAGTTTGACGTCTCGACTGTTTGATTCGCTGTCCAGAGGAACTCTCTCAACAACTCGCTGTGAGATCTCTCCATCGTTCCGTCGATGGGTGACGTTGCAAGACCGTTGAACCTTTGGGTGTATGAGCATGATCAGACGCTATAAAAGCTAATCTCCACTGAGAGCGATAAGGTTTTGAGCCCAGTAGTTGTCCTATGCAACCTGTTGTACCTTTTACGTCGTTGATTTAAGTCGGCTACATCACTCCACGCATTCCAACCTAGCCGAGATAAAGAGATACCGACCTACGCAACAGAGATTGCTGTAGCCGATTTCGTGACAACCGCCACTGATCACCATGTTGTTCGGCTTGCTGCGGGACGTGGACGCTTGCGTGCCGTCTCGAGACCCCTGCATAGGTCTCAGGTAGGCTTCACAGCTCGCCTGCGGACCGCTGGTTCATTCAGACCGTATTCTTGTCAGAAACTAGCTACCAGTGGTACTGATGGCAAGAACGGTACGTCAGAACAAAGGAACGTCCTCGGAAAATAAGTAGGGGTGGTTGACGGTGGGGTGAGCAGTCTGGGAACGTTGCGAGCCAGCCAAACAAGTTTGATCTGCATGCCAATTGATAGAGCAAGTCTTTAGGCGAGAAGTAAAACCTGCGACTGCCAGAAGCAGTTCTTCCTCACTGCCTGCGGATTGCAAGCCTGCCAGCAAGCTCGCTTGGGTTCAGCAGTTGGCATGCATACGGACGCGCAGGTTTTTGTAACGAGAAGCGAGGCTATCATCTTGTATTATCTTGCTCAGGCCATTGCTCCGGGTTTAGTGACCCTACGCGGTATTTACTATTTGGCGCGACGGCTGAACAGAAACCTTTCGGGCCCGCGGTGCTGACAGCGGAGTAGATGGTGCTGACGTGGAGCGACTAGAACCCGCGATAACGGTCATTGGAGCATCAAGACTCTTGATGAATGTGCCCTACACCGAGGCTCTGCGGCAGGGATAGGTGGTGAGTTTGTCATCGTGTTGGTCCAAATAGAGTCGTCATCGACTCGCCCACAACACCATCAAAGTGGTGATGCCAGCAAACACTTCGTAGATGGTTATGTGGAGTACCACCATGCCGACATTCCATTCCATGGGAGAACGCCAACGCAGGGCCGCTGGGGTCGCCTTGCTTGCAAATGGTGTCAAGCAATGAACCCACTTTGGGACGATGTGGTTGTCGCATTTGGATCTAGATCAGCGCTATTGAAGCTTGGTTGCTTGATCGTGCTTGGTTCCTCACCTGTAGCGGTCTCCGCTCTCCGCTCTCCTGACTTGGCTCATGCTCCCTTGTTCAACGATCTGCTCTATCCAAGCGTCAGACCCCAGCGCTCGCTTGGCGTGCCTCGTGCAGGTGATCGTCGTATGCATTTAATTCTCCGACTCCAAGCATGCCTAGTTAATCAACGAATCTTCCGTGATACACAAGCGGCATGGTCTTACTGCACGATTCCAAGGGCACTTCCCCGGCACGCCTTGCACCTCTCTCTCGCATGCACAAGTCATGATAAGAACGATCTGCAGCTGAGACGAGGCTCGCCAACCTCTACGCAAGAACGCCCCCACCCAGTCAAGAAAGCATCCGCCTCAATCGTGCTTTCCTAATCCGTTGCACTTCAGCTTACCTCGTTTCGTCTGGGTATCGCCCCCCGCTGCTATCCTAACCTGACTCAACCACAAATCTCCATTCCTTTTCTTGCCTCTGTTTTGCATGGTGTTTCGTCGAGGATGCTATACTAGCAATATGGGTCCGGTCTACTGTACGTACTGCGGAAATCAATTTTCCAGGGACGAACATCTAGGTATGCCTTCACCGTGCCAGACCTTGACGAGTACCTTCGCTAACAACATACACCTAGAACGCCATATCTTGACCCGTATGCCTTGGCAACACCATCGTTACCTTGTCCAAGCCGCTGACAACCTCTAGACACTAATGTCAAGCCGTTCAAATGTTTTACTTGTCATATGTCCTTCGCAAGACGGTACGTTGTGCCGCTACTCAGTGATGCTGTCGACAAAGAGCGCTACTGACATGAGGCAGCGACCTGTTGCAAAGGCACTACACTGTCCATGGAAAGGACCAGAATCAAGACCCGATACCTGCGGCGAATGGCATGATTCCGAAAACCGCTGGCAGGACCCCTATAGCCTGCTCCAACTGCGCGAAGACGAAGACCAAATGCGACAAGAAGTTCCCCTGTTCTCGATGTGCGGGGCGTAATCTGAAGTGCACCCTGCGGCCTACGCGAAGAGCGGCGAAAGGTGCTGCTCGTGGTCAGGCGGAGGATGGGATTGTGTCGATCGAGCCTGGCGCGGTACAACTCGGTGATAGCCCTGCTCCGCAGCCACCGCTGTTGAAGCCAGCCAGTCCAAAGGATGTAGTGCCCGCAACGCCCATGCCAGGCCAGGCTGCTCCACCCATGGTAGATGGCCCTCCTTCACAGTTCTTTGACCAGCCTACTAGCGGACCAAATGTACCAGCTCCTGGAGTATCTCCTGGTTTTCCAGCAGTCGCTGGCGGATACTACCAAGGTACATCACATGCCAGCTATGAGGACCTCTCGCGTCTTAACAAAGACAATTCTGAAATGCCAAGTCCACAGTTCATGTTCGATTGGAACCCAATGCAGATGTCGGTTGGTATGGATGGTCTCGTCCAACCCCAGATGCTCGTCAATCAAGACATGGACTTCGATCACAGCATGCTCCCGCTCGCGCCACTTCCTCCTCCGTCTGCGGATGGCATGCTGTCCATAATGCCGACCTTGGCGAACGCCGCAAATTCGCTGATCACTCCGACTGAGACTCCGAAAGTCGAGCAAGCTTTCTCCAGCCTGGGTATCACTAACCCGAGCGGATCGCACGGTCGCCATGGCTCACGCCAGTCCAAGCACTCGATGTCATCTGCAGGCGACGTGAGCGGCGAAATGGCGCAGATTGTCGTAGCAAGGGACTCATGGACAGTCTTTCGATGCACTCCGATTGTCCCATCGACGTTTTGCCCGACCACTGCCAAGCTCAACCTGGAACGTCTGGAGCAGACGTTGAAGGATCACGATGGGTGGGCAACCTGGAGCCCACAGGCCGAGGAGCCGACCTCTGATGTGTCCGACTACCTCACCGTCATGCAATTGGCCGAGAGTACTAGGGACAAGCTTCTGGCAATCACGCAAAGCTTCCTCCATAAGGCTCTTGAAATCCACCGCGAGGATGCGACCAACTCACCTTTGCATCACCATCACTCACCTGGTGCACGTGGTGTTTCGAACTTCGTTCTCCTACCACCAACTCGTGTACTTCTCTATTTCCTCAGATCTTACGCAAACTGCTCCGAAAGATTTTACCCATTGTCCAGTCGGGGCAGCGTGGACGCTAACGAGCTTCTGCACTTCTACAACGACCGCGCTGCAAGCTTGTTAGTGTTGCTTATGATCGCAGCAGGAGCAATGAACATACCATCAGTTGAAGCTCGCATGCTCACTGGTGGGCTCATAGAGGCTTGCCGCATATCGTTGTTTGATCTGATCGAGAAGAACATTATCATGTCTGGCCATCCGGTTGTGCTCCACGCAGCGCTGCTGTTCACAGTCCAAGCGGCCTGGAGTGGAGATAAGTGGCAAATGGACATCGCCATGGGCCAGCGAGGGATGTACTTCGCCATGCTGAGGCATTCCGGCTCACTTGAACAGCGACCTGTAGCCTCTGCAACTGAGAGCCGCTCCAACACCGACCGACTGTGGAACGAATGGATCCAGCACGAAAGTCAGAGTCGGTTGGTGTACTCGTGGATCATGGTTGATCAAGAACTTTCGCTATTCCATGATACCGCCCCTCTGTTCTCGGTGACCGAGTTCGGCGGACCTATGCCGGATACAGATCGACTGTGGCTCGCCAGCACGCCCGCAGACTGGTCTTCAACTTTCGAGCAGGTTCATGAGTTTTCCGGCGGCTTCTCTTCCGTTGGCTCGGGCGCCAGACCACTATCGCTGCGCGAGCTGTTTGAACACTTCCTCGACGATCAGTTGAAGCCTATGGGCATCGAGATGACGCCACTGCAGCTCAGACTTCTGCTGCATCCACTCCAAGGGCTGGTCTGCCAATACAGTCAGCTGCTGAGCTGCTTCTCGAACCCTTTCGCTAATCGTAATGCCGGCTCGCGAGGAGTAACCGCAGCATCGATGCGGCAACACCTTTGCGAGGTACAGGCTCTACTGCAACGATGGTTCGACTTGGCCGAGCGGTACCTAAAAGCCAACCATATGTGCAGCATGATGTCGACAAACTTGGTGATATTCCATCTAATAAGCTTGAACGCCGTGACCAACTTCCCAGAAATCGAGAAGTTGGCACGCGGCGAGAACTTGGACGGTACATACCAGCAATTGGTCTCAATCCACGGCCGGTGCATCTCAGACACGGAAGAAGCTGTTTATCACTGCGGTCAAGTCTTCCGCTTGGTTAGGCACATGCCCTACGGCATACGACCTCCATGGTGGGCTGGTGCCATTTATCGCGTTGGCTTAGTGCTATGGGCCGACAGTCTGGTCCGCAGGGACAGCGTATCGCCGGCTACCAACGGGATGTTTCCGGTTCCTGGCCCATCTTTCGCCATCGACGCTCTGACACCGGAGCATCCTCTCATCGTGCGGTATCTGACCAAGCGCGAGGGTGTGCCCAACGTGACTCGCCGCGATGGAACGCAGTTGGGCATCGATCAATCCAGTCTAATATTACAGCACTGCGTTGATGTGATTGATGAGGGCGCCGCGACCAGATTCTCGCAGGGCGTTCGCTCTAAACTGGACAGGCTGTCCAGACGTTAGAATCAGACGAGTCATCAACACAGCGGGCGATGCGTCGACATTGCGAGACCAATGGTCGGTTGATGAGCATACGAAAGTAATGTGTTTTGTGGAGCGTAATAATGCCTTGATTTGGGTCAGCGAGGCGTCTGCGGACTGACGTTAGAAGTCCTTGCTGGCTTTGGGGAATATACGGCCCGGGTCGTATACCAGTCAGAGGTGTCCATGTAATCATGGGGCAGTACAGAAGTAGGGATTCGAAGACTTCGGAGAGACTGCGGGTGGTCCTGTGCCTTAAGAACATCTCAACCAGTAGGGTCGGCTTCTACGGACTCCGTTGGCCAGCGACCAGTCGAGACAAAGTATATCATCAAGGTTCTCCTCAAGTTTATTTGTACAGTCCGTCGCCGGACATTCGGACGGCTAGCCGTAGCCCTTGAGTGTGACTTGGAGTACAGCAAGACACTGTGGATTCGAGTAGTTGCCGCGATTGTGACACTATGTCTTGCAGTCGTGTTGCTTATGGCGTGTAGTGGATTTTGCGACCCGCCAGAATGAGTGATCGGACGGAAGAAGACACGAGTGAGGTTTTTGAGGCCGGCTCTCCATATCCCTAATCTCAGTCCGAAATCTTGCCTCGAAGATGGCATCGGGATATCCGTCCAGTAAATCTGGATACATTTACTTGTCCGATCGTCTTGCTTCATGAATTGTCGGATCCTGGCTCTGTCGTACTTCGGAGTATTGTTTATTGCAGCTCACGCATTGCGGAAGCACAGTCGATGGGAAGTTAGACTACAGATTTCGGTCTCGGTACCGTCAAAGGATTCGATGCTGCAGGCAGGCAGGACAACAACAATGTCGACAAGGCAACAAGATGGTTGTATCACATTTTCGAGAAGCTCAATTAGTCCACACCGCTGCTCTATCACCTTGAGACCTCTGCACTCTCCCCGCCTTGGTCGAGTTAGCATATCACCAAACGAATTCTATCCATTCCACACTAACAGATCGAAAGCAGCGGGCTGTTTACAACCAGTATGGACCGCTTCTACCTGAATAATGCTGGTCTTTACAGGACATTGGTCGATGCACTGGACGCCAGCATGCCTGCACCGCATTTCAGCCGCCATAAAGCCTCGCCACCTACAGAAGAGATAGTTACAGAGCAGCCTAACGAAGACATGGTCGTTGGAGTACGCATCCGGCCAATGTTGGAGAACGATCTTACCGCAGGCTTCCCTCGTGCAGTGCACCCACGAGCTCGGGGAGTCGATGGACCACGAAATGTAGATCTTCACGACCTCTACAACCACCCAAGAGGACGTCCAGTACTCAAGGTATGGCATTGCTCCTTTGTGGCATATCGATGCTCGTACTGATCTCCGTCGTTAAATCGGTAGTCGTCTACGCATCAGTCGGACCGCCTCTTCGACTCGGAGGCGACCACCGAGGAGATTTATACAGAACTCGTCGCCGACCTCGTTTCGTTTGCTCAGCATGGCGGTATCGGAACCCTTTTCGCCTACGGACAGACTGGCTCGGGCAAGACATTCACAGTCAGCCAGCTGCAAAGACTAGCCGCGACGGCATTGTTGGACGACGCAGCTCTCACACAGCGAAAGATCCATATCACCATCTTCGACCTCGCTGGGAACGCTGCTTTCGACTTGCTCAACTCGAGAGAACCTTTCCCGGTGCTTGAAGACTCCTCTGGGACCACGCAGTTAGCAGGTGCGGTCGAGCATCGTGTCTCTACTGAGGATGAGATGCTGCACTTGATCTCCGAGGCGGCAGAGTATCGACGAACAGCCCCAACTCTCAAGAACGATGTATCCTCACGATCACACAGTATCTGCCGGATCCGCATCGAGAGCTCATCTGATACAGAAGATGGGCTTCTCTACCTCGTGGACCTCGCTGGTTCGGAGGCTGCGCGAGATGTTGCGCAGCACGGCGCCGACCGTATGCGTGAGACGAAAGAGATCAACATGAGTCTTTCGGTGCTCAAGGACTGCATTCGCGGCAAGGCGGAGGCCGATGATGCGAGGGCAAGGGGACCCGATCAGAAAGGGAACAAAATCCATGTGCCGATTCGACGGAGCATGTTGACTAGGGTGCTGAAGCATATGTTCGATCCACAGGCTAGCCGTGCTTGCAAGACGGTTGTCATTGCTTGCGTGAACCCCAGTCTTGCGGATGTAGGACCGAGTAAGAACACACTTCGGTATGCTGAGATGCTGCGGGTGCCGGTACCGACGTCTGCAAGATAGATGGACAGAACGTGCTGGTTCAACCGCACCTCTCGAGGAACACCAAGCACCTATATGTTCGGACGGAAAGCAGCTAAGTGCGTGATGACATATTGGGGGCGCCACACTGGAGAATCATCAAGAGTCACCCACTGGACAGCCTCCCTGGTGTCTCTCGAGGCCTCCGAGATCACTACAAACTGATTTGATTCTGGCGAAGAGCCGGAATGTCCTAGCGGTCATCAATCAAACCACTCCTTCTTCTGTCGGCACAAGACGTCGTGTTGCATCGATCCGGACCTCGCTTCAACGATAGCAGCCTGCATCGCTCGATGGGTGTTCTGGATGCTTTCGGTCTTCGTGGTCGTCCGATCGATGTTCCGAACGGCGCAGGGAGAGCTGGTGCTCGGTGTATACGAGCTGCACCTGCATCTTCAGCCTCAGCTGCTAATTCAACGACGGTTCGTCGACATCATCTCATCCTCGCGGCCGTCGGTGAACATCGTTGTGACCATCTTTGGAGTCGCGAAGGAGGAGAGGATCCAAGTCCGTAGAGGAGACAATATCATCAACAGTCTCCCCTCGTCCTTTGTCCACGTCGAAGCGCTGCCCCACAAAGTCCGACATGAGTCCGGAGCGCACCTTGGCCTCTGCTGCAGGTCCAGATCCAAGAATAGAACTGCACCCTCTACATTTTTGGCGCACACACCAACAAACAGTTCATCTCGCTCTCTCGCCTCTTGCCAAAACACCGAGGGCTTGACTTCACACACAGCAACGGTCTCACTGTCCAGCTCGGGACGCTGCAGTGAACATGTTTCCCTGGGAGCACACGGCAGAAGTGGAGCCGGACGATATCGTCTCGGCCAGTCGCGTTCGCTGCAGTCAGCGAATTTAGCTTAGGTGGTGTTTCTCGCCCCTCATCCATTGCCCGTTGAGTGCAGAAGGCGGTGGAGCTGTGACGGCCAGCTTATATAGTGTGCCGGTGATCGGTGTAGAATTTTGCTTTGCTGTTTCTGTGATCCATTGATATCTATTGCATTGTTGTTGTCCAACCTTACCACGACCTTCACCCACTACCGTTAAGCTTATCAGGACCACGAAATCAGCAACGATGTCTTCCAGCCGACGCAACACCGCCAGCAAGTCCGATGCCCCAGCGGCCGTCGAGACCTCCCGCCTCGATGGCAAGGTCGCGCTCGTGACGGGCTCCGGCAGGGGTATCGGTGCCTCCATGGCGACTGAGCTGGCCCGCCGTGGTGCCAAAGTCGTCGTCAACTACGCCAACTCCTCCGAGGCGGCTGAGAAGCTTGTGCAGGACATCAAGTCGCGCGGCGGTGACGCTTACGCCATCCAGGCCGATGTTGGCGATGTCCAGCAGACGATCAAGATGTTCAACGAGGCGGTCGAGCACTACGGCCAGCTGGACATTGTCTGCTCGAACTCCGGCGTTGTGTCCTTCGGCCATCTCAAGGACGTCACCGAGGAGGAATTCGACCGTGTTTTCCGCATCAACACCCGTGGCCAGTTCTTCGTCGCTCGCGAGGCCTACAAGCATTTGAGCGTCGGTGGCCGCATCATCCTAATGGGCTCCATCACTGGCCAGGCGAAGGGCGTCCCAAGGCATACGCTCTACTCTGGCTCCAAGGGCGCCATTGAGACGTTCGTGCGCTGCATGGCCATTGACTGCGGTGACAAGAAGATCACGGTCAACTGCGTTGCGCCAGGTGGCATCAAGACCGACATGTACCACAAAGTGTGCCGCGAGTACATCCCCAACGGTGACAAGCTCACCGACGATCAGGTGGATGAGGTAAGTCTTGAACGATCACAAAAAGCCCGGAAGGCTTGCAGAATGCTAACGAAAAGTCCAGTACGCCGCTACCTGGTCCCCAATGAACCGCGTCGGCCAGCCCGTCGACATCGCCCGCGTTGTCTGCTTCCTCGCCTCCCAGGACGGTGAATGGATCAACGGCAAGGTGCTCGGCATCGACGGTGCTGCTTGCATGTAAAAAGCACAAGACATACATGTATACAGGCACGGGATGGGTGTCATAGCACTCCAGGGCGTATGAGCACTTTTTGGCCAGTGTTATTACGATTTCGACATGGTTTGAAGGAAGCATGAGGGATGACAGGGCGTATCAGTGCAAAAGCAAAATCCTCTGTACCAAGCGTTGGGCCAGGAGCGAGCATTTAGACGCCTAGATCGAGATTGTATGAACTGTGAAGATCAGCATATCATTGTGGTCTACTGATCACGTGCCTCTAAAGTCGCTCAATACGCCATACCGTGACCGCACCGAGCCCAATGTCGGTCGTGGTAAGAAACGAAGCCTCGCTCAGCAGATTTTCTCGTCTCGAAGATTCCTTGCAGCCACTTGTATGCATGGACCACAAGCACGAGCCTGCTCGTAACGATATCTGAGATCTGAGATCTATTGAATGCGGTGCGACATGCACAACCACACACGTGGTACGACAAGGGTAGACCATGTTACTTTTAAAGCGATCGGAGTGGCGTCAAGCTAGAGCCATTATCTTCCGAAGGCTTCGGGACCCAAGGTATGCTCCGAAGGAGAAGGACGCTTGGACGAAAGTTATATGCGAACCTCAGCGACTGCAAACCTGCTCGGGTGCGCACGCATATGCGTTTGGGCTTGATGTGATTGCTTCATGTAGGAAATGCTGGTCTCTCCGCTTCACACACTCACCGAGAAGAGTCGTAGTGGCTACCGCGCCTCAAAGGTCGTCCAGAATCTGGTGGATCCCCATGCTCTTGCCATTTCTGAGCTTGAGTTTCTTCATCGGCGGATTCGTATCGGATGCAGTGTAAGGGACCGAAGGCGTGGCTTCGGGTGCTGTATCCCGCGGCCAAATTCTCTCGAAGGCAAAAACCTCACTCCAGTCCAGGATAGTGGTACACGACTTGGCAGACTTGCCAATATGGCACTGCAAGAAAGGTAGGTTGGCAGCGTCCTGCAATCGTCGTTTCTGCCGATAGGCCTTGGCCATTTGCTGGAATCTCATTTCTCCGCCGCTACCGTACTGAGATCTTAGTCGTTGCTCGCTGGCGTACAGGGCGAATCGAGAGCCATCAGTTCGTCAGTCTTGGTAAGAGCAGCTCCAGCGATCTCGCGTTTTCTACGACTTACTTCGCGTCCGAGGTCCAGCCGTGACTCCGCGCAGTGTCGTCGTCTTTGGCCCGCACGCCTGTCCTATCGAGGCAGACAATATCAAGCGCTGGGAAATGGTTCAGAGACTTGAAAACTTCTTTCGTGATGCCGGTAGCGTTCTGTACGAAGAGCATCCTGAAACGAGACAATGCCCCCTCTGTAGCTGCACGGTGGGCTAAAGCACCAACAAGTGAGTCGTCGAAGTAGGCATATTTTGATGATTTTGGGTAGCGTATGGTCAGATTTTCAAGGTTGCAGAGGTCCGCGAGAGATTTCAAGTTGGAAGATGACTGCTGAAGGCCGGCAATCTCCAGATCGACGACCCATCTGAAATGTGGACTGCTCATTATCGTGAAGTGATTGATGAAAGGCTGCTGGGTTGTCGAAACTCTGCAGAAGTGAGGTAGTGACTTGCTTCCGAAGCCTGCGTCGACGAACATTTTCCAGACATGAAGGCTTTCCCGAGAACTGGACTTACAGTCAACACCCCTGAAGGCTATACTTTCATGGTGCATAGCTTACCTGTCCCGCACAGCTTTCCATATCATTTCCACAATGGCAGAAGGTAGTTCACGCAAGATCGCCGCCTCCAGGGTATGCACGTGGTAGACAACTTTGCGTAAAGATATGTTGAGCAGAGAGTCTGCCCCATGGCGAGAGAAATGGTCCAGACGTCTTTCGCCGTGGCAAGAATGCTCCCAAGGTACAGGAGCCTTGGAGGGCGGCCTGACAATTGTTTCATGGTATACCTGGCCGGAATCCGGATCGTAGCGCGCCATGGCTACTGTTGTTTGGAGACCTGAAGTACCTTGTCATGTCTTGCAGTTCGCAGCACGTGAAGTGATAGGATGTGGTTGTCAACAAGAGTCAGCCGCGTTGCGCGTGGTATAGATCTGCCAAGGCTCGCTAATCTGCCCCGCCGACCTCGCCGATGCGGTCTTTGAGGTCTTTTCAACATCACATCTTCTATACCACCCACAACATTAGTCCCAGGAGGAGCACAATGTTCTGCCTACGCCAGATTACCGGCCATGCTCACCAAATACCCTAGCCTCCTCCTCGCGACCTACAACAGCTTCTACGCCCTCCCATCGACCCTCTCAGCAACAGCATCGTCGACGTCATCGAAGAGGAAACGAACGACAGGCACGCGACAATGCCAGCACTGCCAAAATGCACCGAGACCATCTAGAACATATGCAACGATAGCGAGCAATGACAACACCGACCATGGCACCACCCACCCCGAACAAGCAAGCCAACATGCCTGGCCCAAACCCCTCGAAGGCCAACAACACCCAACCCCATACCAGATCTTCCACATGAAACACAACGCCATCTACACCAAAGCCCGCTTCTACCACCTAGTAAAACAATACCACCCCGACCGTACACCCTCCAGCCGCAACCACGTGAGCGTCTCCCACGCCATAAAAATGGAACGCTACCGCCTGATCGTAGCAGCCAACGACATCCTCTCCGACCCAACCAAACGCAGCGCCTACGACCGTTTCGGCGCCGGCTGGAACGGCAGAGCCCCTATCCCGTCCCAACGGAACCGCGACGACCCTGCTGGACCGTTCAGTCAGAACTGGAATAGTAATCCTTCGGATCCGATATGGAGGAACGCTACTTGGGAGGATTGGGAGCGGTTTTATCACGCTCGCGCGAAGGCGAATGGTGCTGCTGGTGATGGGGTGCATAATCCGAACCGGACTGGATTGTATTTGCAGAATTCGTACTTTTTAGTTGTGGTGATGGTGCTAGCGCTTATGGGGTCGACGGCGAATTATTCGAGGGCTACGACTGAGGGCCAGTATTTTGTGGAGCAGCGGGATGCAGTGCACGACAAGGCGGCGAAGGAGTTGAGGAAGGTGCGGCAGGAGGCGTTGCATTCGGGGACCAAGGAGGATCGGGTGCAGTGGTTTCTGCGGAATCGGGAGGCTACTATGGGGTTGCCTGGGAGTGATGTGGAGACGTTGAGGGAGGAGAAAGTGGATCGACTTCTTCCTGACCGGGAGGTTTGTAGGAGTGAGGAGGTCAAAGACCAGGACTGAGTCGAACAGCCCTGTAGAAGGCGAACGGAACCATCAGGTCACCACATCGAGGACCAACGATGGCCTCCGCAGCAGGCACATCGCCCCAGGGAGCCGGCTTTGCTCTTTTCGAGCCAGTGTGATACATCGCGATGCGCGCTTTTGAGCATCGCAACCCCAGGCCGCCGGAAAACCACGCAGCCTAAGATGGCCACGGGACTCAGCTGGAAGTGTCGAAAGGTGGCTTGCGAGCCCATCGGAATCCGCAAGTACGCCCAGTTGCATTCTGTACATATGCGTCCGTGCACATATTTGTACATACCGTGGCTCCATCATAGAAGCCTTGTACAAACTTCATACCAACTCATTTTATCGCTACCATCTACCTCCGCACGCCCTCAATACGTAAACCTAAAATTGGGTGTGTCGTCCCCCTGATTGCCAAAGTCTGGCTCCTCTAGCCTATAATCCCTCCCTCCCCTCTCCCTCTTCCGATTCTCATACATCACGCCAAACAAGAACACCGTACAGCAGATACCACACAACCAGAGCAAGCCCAGACTCGTCCCGTACCCAGTCATATACCCCGGCGCCTCCTCCGTGATGAAGATATTGCTGGCAACGATCCCTCCTGCGTTGCCGAATCCGATCATCATCGCGGAGGAGATGGCGCGTTTGTAGTGGCCGCCCATGTTGTTGTTGATCCAGGTGATCGTTATAGGTTGACAAGTATAACCACCGCTCACGATAAGGAAGATCGCAGCGTACTGTGCGCCGACGGGAATGCGGTCCTGGTTGAACAGCATGGCGTAGCCGGTGGTAGCGACGCAGATACCAAGCATGCAGAAGGCGTAACGGTGGCGGAAGTAGTCTGTTGAAAGGGCTACGCAGACGCAGACTACGGCGGCCACGATAAAAATCGGTATGGAGTGGATCTGCGCTTGAATGGGACTATATCCCATCCCAGTAAGGATAGTCGGCGTGAAGAACTGCAAAGCACCATCAGCAAGAGAATCCAATACTGACTCATAGCAGAAGCAACACTCACAGAGGTAGCATAACCAGTATTCACAATCCCAAAATACATCACCACGCCCAAATACATCTTCCAGTCACCAAAAATCCTCTTCCTCGCTCTCGAATCCAGTGTGTACATCTTAGAATCCGCGACATCGACCGCCAATCTCGCGATCAGCAACCTTTTCTCCTCCTCAGTCAAGAACTTCGCCGTCTCAGGCCAGTCGACGATGAAGAATTTCCCCAGCACGGCGAACACAGCCGTAAGTAAACCCTCGAGTATGAAGATCCACCGCCAGCCTTCGTAGCCTGCTACGCCGTCTGATCCAAAATCAGTACCTGACCGCAAGATTTGTCCGAAGCTTGCGAGAAGTCGCCAAAAGGTCACACTCACCCATATGCGCAATCCCATAAGCCAACAACCCACTAAAACTCCCCGCCAATATCGCCCCGGTATAGAAATATTGTACCGCCACTGCAGCTCATACCTCCGATAATACATGCTGATGAGATAAGTGCAGCCCGGGAAGAACCCACTCTCGAACAGTCCGAGCAGAAATCTGCAAGCGATCAGGCCGCCCTTGGACGTCACGCAGCCTTGTCCTATGGTTACAATGCCCCAGCAGAACATGATGCCAGAAAGCCAGGTCGAAGGGGAGATCTTCTTGATGAGGATGTTGGAGGGGACTTCGAAGAGGATGTAAGGGACGAAGAAGATGAAGAGCGCGATGTTGTAGTCGTTGCCGACCATGTGGAGGTCGTCGGTCATGCCTTGGATGGCCGCGTTGCCTATATCATCGTACAGATTAGATACATTTCAGAGACAGGTCTGCTAAAGGTTTTGTTGCGGAAAGTTCTTGCATTCGTGCTTGTAGTAATAACGGTATGATCGTACCTATATTCGTCCGATCAAGAAACGCAAGCATGTAGAGGAGCTGTTGTGAATGATGACTAACTTTCACCCCTTAAGCATGTGAATGAGAAGGTGAAGGTGGCACGGACCACCTGAGGTATCGATATTATCTCTGCGTAGACTTAGCTCTTAGATATGACAAGCAACTTATAACCTCACACAGTATTTCTACAGGAGCCATAGCACCGGCACCACTCGCATGTCCAACTTCCTCAGTAATTTCTTCTCAGCAACCGGATCAATCTCGAAGGCTGGTGCTTTTCGGTCGTTGGCGAGCACGGTGCGGTCTTCGACGTGCAGCTCTTTGAGCTTGTCGTCCGCGATGTGGGTGTCCATGATCGCAGAGTTCCTGGTCGTAGATGCAGAGAATGTGACTCTCGCACAGTGTGGGTGCACTCGAGTTAAAGATGCCACGAAGTCGGTAATCACCACGCCGATCTTTGCTGCTGAAGCTGCTTGACATTGACTCGCATCCCAGTCGCCCCACAAAGCGTTCCCGCAAATGGAGAAAGAGCGACCGGCGTTGCGACAAGATCGGCAGTCGCGTTTCAGCCGGCATAGAGGGCGGCATATCGCATATCTGCACGATTCAGTTCGAACATTGAGCGATTGTCGTAGAACGAATCTGAGACAACGTGATCTCAGCCTGGTCCAGCCCTTTTTCTCAACGCCTCAATCTCTGCCTGGAAGGCAGACATATCCGCCAGGACATCCCTCTCTGTCTCTTTGTTGGGAGACATGACTCCACTTTGACCGCTGCTCCGTCTGTCGATGTCCATGCTCTCCCTCTTCCCACGTCTGGGCGGAGGTGCAGGCGGCGTAGCATTCGAAGAGGTGTTTTCCTTCCGTTGCACGCTCGAATGAGAGGCGGTTGAAGTTGAGCGATTGACAGAGTTCCCGGCCTTCGACGCCATGCGACGTGGTGGCGGTGGCGGCATTGGCTTCGCTGATTCTGCTGTGGATGGAGCCGATAATTGAGTGTCCGAAGGAGCTTCGACGACTGCTATCTGTGGTTGAGTGGGCGGCTTGCTTTTACGACTGGGTGGAGGCGGCGGTGGAGGAGCAGCAGCAGGAGCGGTTGTCTTCGAGACAGGCTCGTCTGCCATCGATATTGGCTCTTGTTGCGTAGCATTCATATCGTCGCGAGAAAAGTCCTCCGTAGCATCTGATGTACTCCTCGCCCGCCCTTGACTACTTGTTGACTGACCGCGTCGCGATGTTGGAGGAGGTGGTGGTGGAGCTTTCTTCGTCTCTGCGTTGTCCTCTACGCCTGCAGTAAAAAGGGCATCTCGCGACTCCTGCGCAGCTAGACCACCCGTCTCGAGCTGCAGCGGCTCCGCCGTCCTCGGACTCCCGGGGTCCAGCATCGGCGGAGGAGGAAGAGGCTTATTCAAATCACTTGGCGACCGATGCAAAGTCGGAACATTCAAACTCTGTTGTCGCTTCGGTCCAGCAGAGATCGAGTCGTCGAACTCATCGAACGACACCGTCTGTGGCCCCTTCGGCGCCGCCATAACCGCTGTCAAAGGCCTTCCGTGACTATGCTTCGGCGGCGCTGGCGGAGCAAAATCGTCTGACCTCGTCGTCCCGCTCATCAATCCAGAATTATCGTCCTCTCCACCATCCTCAGAGTCCGAGGGCGAATCCATCTGATCGAAGCTTGTCCTTGGTGTTTCGGAATGGATCTCGAGGTACGGATCGAATAGTGATTGCTGCGAGGCCGAGGAGGCGTCTGTGTTGCTACTGCTGTCCTGAAACCGTGCTGTCGGCGCCGGCGCATTGGTCGGCGTGGAAATAGAAGGCAGAGCAGACCCATTCATAAGTATATTCTTGAACTGATCCACATCCATCGCCGGCCTACCAACCCCCCTCGTCCCAATCCGCCCTTCTCCGCCATCCTGCTGCACCCCCTCATCCGTACTCCGCTGCAGCCCAAACGCCGCCTCGCTAGTCGCCAAAGTGCGCGCAAACGGGTTATACGGCGCACCACCCCCTCCACTCCTCCCTCCACTGCCTTCACCACTCCCCCCTCCAAACCCACCTCCAAGCAGCGCCGGCGCAACCAAACTCCCCGAATTCCTCCTCGTATTCCTCACCGCAGCCTCCAAATCCGAGTCCGCCGTCGTCGTGGAATCCGAGTCCTCCACATCATCCTGGCGCGACCGAACCGGCGGTGGGGGAGAAATGTGTCCCGAACTCCTTCTCCTCTGCGGGGAAGACTCAGGAGATTGAGGAGGCGTCTGGATCGTTACAGTCTTCCTCTTCTTCCTCCGTTCCGTAGGCACAGTGTTGGGAACATTGTCGTTGTCGTTTGATCGGAAGGGGTAGGTATTGGGTTGCTCATCAGGGATGCGAGCGGAGCCTTTGGCGGCGCGGCGGAAAGGGTTGCCGGACATTGGCGTTGGGGTCGTGCAAGCTGTGGAGGGTGGTACGGAGGGGCATTGGCGAGGCTACACAAGAGTTGTAGGTAGTACTAGGGTAAAGTGAAGTGGAAAAGAGGCATTCGTCGTCAGCGGATCCGGCAGGCTCCATTCAAAATCTCCGACTCCCCACGCGTTCTCCGCATTGGAACGCTCTTTATTGAAGCTTGTTTCGCTTCTTGGTTGTGCTTTTGTAGGGACAAGTGCGACATGAATGATATAGCGAGAGTAAGTATAGCTGGGCTATGGTAAGGCAGTCAGAGTTTGTGGTTCGAGCAATATGTTCGTCTGAGCCGCAGCTTCAGGGCGGTAGCAATATACAGCCAGCCTGTCGTGGGTACCTTATCTAGTCCATGTACACACCCCAACCCCATCCTTTCCCAAACCACCTCGTTGCTAACCTCCTTCCCGCCTCTGTCAGCTGACTGAAAGCTACCTCATCTTTACTCTCAATCCTCTCTCTCGGCGGCCCTGCGAGCTCGTCCATTATCCTTCTCGATTCCGGTGGAAGCGTCGATTCACGACGGACCCTTTCCTTGCCTTCCTTGGTAAGACGAACTTGGTCGTTCCAGTGTTCGATTGCTGCGTCGAGCAAAGTGGTAGCGATGTTCTGCCCGCGATGAGTAGGCGAGGTCCATATTCGAGCGATGCCGAGCTTGGCTGGGTGGGTATGCTTCGACAGCTGTAGAGGTCGCTTAGACAACCGTTCATTCCGTTCTGTCGCCGCTTGCTGCCGAGCCTTGAGTGACGCGAGAGCCGTGCTCGCAGTCTCACCCGTCTTTACTGCCGCCGTCTTCGCCATACTCGGAAGCTCATCCACAGGCTCCTCCACCCCAAACGCCTCCTCGATAGCCTGCACAAGCAAAAACCCCACACACTTCCCGCCCTTCACATACAGATACGTCCTCCATATCGGATCAAAACACAACCGCGGATCCGCCTTCTTGAGATCCCAAATCTCATCCTCCGGGATCTCCACCGCACCCATCTCCCTCTGCACAACTGCCATCACACCCTGCGCTTTCCCCTTCCTGCCCCACTTGTCGTGACAATCAATTGCGCACGCCCATCCGGTATGGTCGGCGCCGGGGTAGACGCTGTAAGGACGCGCTTTGGAGACGAAGTCCTTGCCCATGTCATAGCCCTCGGTGTTTTGCTTGTGATATTTGGTGTGGAGCTTGCGGTCCTCGTCGGAGGAGGGGACGTAGGACATGCAGCATGTTGGGCATTTGATTTGGGTGGGTTGACCGAGGCTTAGTTGTGTTTGGGCGAGGGTGTTCGCTGGTGCTGTTGGCTTGGTGGAGGAGAATGTGGTTCTGCTTTTCTTCAATGGTCGTGCATTTTCCGTAAGAGCGGTAAGAGGTTTCCGCTTCCCAAGAATCGAGAAGGCGTTGTTCGCGACATGCTGCAGAGGCTTCGATGTGTTCTTCTCTGGCTGCTCCCACGGGAATCCTGGTGGTGATGAGGGTGGACTTGATGGAAATGTCGGCTCGTCTGAGAAGGTCGCTCGGCCTGGTGAACTCGATGGAACAGTGTTCTCGGATGAAAGTAACGGATCAGACATGATGTCGGCGGGATGTCCTCCTGCTATCGTATAATCATTGTTCGAGTCGCGACTTTGAACGCGCCGGAAGTGCCTCGGCCAATTTACCTCCGATAATTCTCCGTCTGCTTACAAGAGATGACGCCTGACCGCGAAGAGTCGGAACACACGACACCAATGGCACGACGGGTACATGTCGACAACGAGGGAGTGATTACAGATAAACCCTGACATCACTAAGCCTGACCTGATTCCATCATCACACACATGCCACATATATAGGCCCAAGGAAGCAGGCAAGTAGGTAGCACCCCACATTCCATCCACTCCACCCCAGCAAGACAATCCATATCTACCTTATCTCTTTTCACCATGTCCTCTTCCCAACAGCAAGAAGACCTCCCCGGCCAACCCTCCGCCCAATACCAGCCACGCGACCACACTTCCTCACCCCCCAAAGGTTCTGTGTTAACCTCCGTCCGCCGCTTCTTCTCCAAGACCTTCGTGGCCCACAATGCCACCTTCGACCAAAACCCCAAATCCCTCTCCTTCGAGCCGCCGCATCCCCGCTGGAAATCTTGATCCCTCATCCTTTGCTCCCTTTGGACAGGTCATACAGAACCCTGCCACCCACAACGGGGAGCCGAAAATGACGAAAGCGAGTGCGAATCAAGGGACGGCGACGAAATGGCTGGATGTTACTGAGATGAGGAATTGGTATGGTCAGGCGGGTGGTGGGAAGGAAGACAGGGCGGTGGTGAATATGTTTGTTTGTGAACCGAGGAGATTACGAGAGGATAGTAAAGGGGAGGTGGTGTTCGATGTGAGGCTCTTGGAGCGGCATCCGTATACACTGCAGACATTTATTCCGATGGGTCTAGGGAAGGAGAATACGGGAACGTGCTATCTTGTTATCGTTGCGCCGACGCTGCCAATACCGGATTTGACGCCTAGTCCTACTACTACACCTCCACCTCCCGGCTCCATCGAGGCCGTGGGCGGACCTAAAGGCAGCGGACCGCCTGATCTCGATGACATCCAGGCATTCATCGCGCGCGGCGACCAAGCTGTAACGTACGGGCCTGGGACGTGGCATGCACCGATGGTTGTGCTGGGTGAAAAGCCGATCGAGTTCGTTGTCGTGCAGTATGCGAATGGTGTTGCGAATGACGATTGCCAGGAGTTCGAGATCGATGCGGACGTCCTGTCGGTGGAAGTGAGTGGAGGCGGTGAGGGAGAAACACAGGGAGCAAAAGCACGGCTGTGAGGTTTCCTTCATGCCGTGGACGATAACGAAGCATGGATTGGTGGTCCTCTTGCTCAAATTAGCGTATAGATCTAGCGTAAGCATTCTAAAGATGCCGTTGAATATCGCCATCGACTCTCATCTCTCTCTCACTCCAAAACCTGCCATATCGGCCCCTCGTATGCAAGCTTTGGATACGGCTTATCAGCGACACCGGTATAGCGATCGTCAATGAAGGGTGGATAACACGGATCCTGCAACATCAGTCAGTCAGACCTCAGTAGCATCAATGCTTTCAGCTCACGTACCTCATAGATCATAGCAGGCCCCGCCTTCACCTCTGTCGCCTCATGTCGCCACTCGGACTGTGGACAGTGCCTCCGTCTGCACCACGTACACCGAAGTCGCATCTCATCCGGCACATAGGCGCCACAAGGGCAGAGGAACTAACGAACCACCGTCACAATCAGCCGGCAAGCATGCCGCTCGGCAGTAGAAATGAACCGCACCAAAAGCTGAAACTGATGGTCTTGCACCATCCTCGTCTTTCCGTACAATTCCTCGAATCGATCGTAGTCCCACGTCTCCCCGACCGAGTTCCGACGGTACATTGCTGCCGTCTCCACGTGCTCGGCACGCACGCATTTGCTGCAGATCCAACGCTTGAAGGTGTCGCAGTCGCAGAGCTCGTTGAGGTATTGGCCATTGAGTGAAGTCTCGAGTGCGCTGTCGCAAGGGGAGCACATGCAGAACACGTTCTCGCTTTGGTAGGGCGCGTTGAGGTGTGGGCGGCGGAGGAGTTTGTCACTGAGGGAGTCGTTAACGACGCATACTTAGAGAAGACCGTGTATATATCATAGGTCACCTCAACTGTTCCCGAGGATATCTTCGACATTCCTGCTTGCGAGCATAATACTTAGTGCATGATTTCGTGGGTTTAGCTAGGCATGCTTGCTCACTCACCTCACAGACATTAATTCCACATTTCAAGCAAGGCAGAGCACCAGCTTCGTCGCACTTCGTAGCCCAGAGGCGGACTTCGATTGGCTCATCTGCCTGGATCTTGTACTCGTGAGGATGTTTGTGGTATGCACCCTCGAAGTTCTGGCGATCCCGGAGGCCATGACCGTCGCAGAGGGCGGTACGTTGTAAGAGCTTGAATATGGGAGGAGACGAAAGGATGTATGAGTGTAGAGTGCGGCAAGTTAGGCCGAGATGCAGGAGGTCAAGAGTGGAGAGGTATTGTGAGAGGTGGGTAAGGATGGGATAGTGGGATGTGAGGTATTGGAGGGATGTCATCTTGAGATTGTTTTTTGCTTGGAGAAGGTATGAAATGGTTTGCGAAGAAATTGTATACTTGCTGTATCCCTCTAGGTGGAGTCATCGAGGCCAAGCTCGATCGTTAGGCAGTTCCGAGGCCAAAATCAGCCCTACCGTGCTTCCGATTGAGCGCCGGACGTTGTCTGAACTTCCGTGCTTGCGAGAGCACTACGCTTTTATGGAAGATAGACGTTACACGATATGTGTTCGTGTCTGTGCCTGTCAGTCGAGTGTTTGGAGGAAGTGTGTTTTTGCACGTCGAGAAGAACGCGCTATTGGTTGGCCCGAGCTCACCCGACGTCACGTCACCTTAACGCGAAAGGCATACTCCGTATAACCGACAGTCACAAGCAACAAACCCTCTCGATTGAAGTCCGAGCCATTGGAACAAGCTTCGACCTACTAACGTCACCTTGTCGGAGAAGCGGAGACCATGGGTAACGTTATGGTTGAGGGTCGATGGGTCCAAAGCTCTCTACTTCAACGTCATCCTTCACTTCCTCCACCATCTCGTCTACTAGCTACATATCTCACAATTTCCTCCCAAGAGCTACGATTGACACAACAGAACCCCCAATCCACGACATAGAACAACAATGGCAGCCGCACCAACAACGCTCGGCCTGGGAACGGCGCTCCCGGTCACGGGCAGCTTTGCGATTCCTCTCGTGAGTCCGCTCATAAGCAGAAGGCTGCTAGAAAGACTGCTACAGTTGCTGACGGATTGGGATCTAGGTCGCCCTCGGATCCGCTCTAGCCATCAACACAGCTATGACGCGCGTCAACTGCAATACCTGGTACGTTCTTCCTCTACTCATAAGACATCCAAGACGTTTGCTGATAGGATTTTTCTGTAGGCAGGGGGAGAAGAGTATTACAAAAGATGGCAAAGAGCCAGCCGGCATCAAATCGCCCGATGGGTCAGTTTTTGGAACAAAAGGCCTCTTCGGGAACGCTATTGACAACAACAGGAACTCATACGATCCCCTCCTCATCGCGACACGAGTCCACGCCAACTTGATGGAGAACTTGCCAATCACTCTTCTTTTGGCCGGTCTGGCTGAGCTCAACGGAGCGGACCGGAAGAAGCTGACCAGTGTGCTTGCCCTGTTCACACTCATGAGAGTCTCGCATGTCTTTGCCTTGTACAAGTGCAATCAGCCCGCAAGAGCTTTCGGTAGGCCCGTTATACCGATGTTTGGAAGGGTTATGCTAATGGAAAGTAGGGTTCTTCGGCACAAACATCGTCCAGCTGGGCCTGGTCGGGTGGCTAGGCACTCTTACAAAGGGATACTGGGGCTACTAGATCCATCAGCACCCAAAGCGCTTGATGGAATAATGAGCAAGTGTCTCGAGCTTTTCTGAGCACCGCAGCATGCTTGGTATGGTCTAGGAGAACCCTTGTATTCTACCCGTCGTTTACAGTCTAGCACCTTACTCCGACAGCCTCGATCGATCGGACAACCACGAACACATGTACATGTTGTCGATATCATCCCTGTACTCTATACATCGCCAGCCTTCCGCTCACCCTACGAAGTTCATAAACTGAGTATGATGCGCCTCGATACCCTTCGCCGTTTGCCTCAACAACTGGATGTTCTCCTTGAATACATCCGTCTCCCTGAAGGCCATATGGTCCTCCTTACTATCCCACCCGATCAGCAATACCGCGCCCTTGCCTTTCACGCCATCCTTCTCGATCTCTTCATGCGTAGTTCCGTACGCCCACCTGTAAATTTTCTTCTCCGGCTCCTCCTTCTCGCATATTTCGATGAACTTCTTGCAGCTCTCGTATGCGTCCTCAGGAGGTCCACCGTCGAAGTAGAACGTTGCTACCTCCGTAACTGGCGCGCCCATCGACTTGATGGCACCGCCTTCTGGCTTGAAGTCCACGTGGATCAAGCTGATATCACCGCCTATGATGGTGCCAAAGCTTTTGAAGAATGGTTTGTAGGCGTCTGAATTCATGAACTGTTCATGCTTGCTCTTGTCGGTCCAGTCTACTCGGTGTCAGCATAGTCGCATACCTCACCAGGTTTGATTGAATCGACAAACCGATAGCCATCTGCAACGTCCCTGGGCTCTCCAATCCCACACCGAACTGCATCTGGTGATAGCCATCTTGTTGGGAGATTGTGGTCGCGCAGTCCTTGAACACTGCTGCTGAAGAGTTGTCAGGATCGCCAAGCTGGCTCCCTGCGACTAGGGGGATCGTTGCGAGCTCGGTGACAGGCATGTTGGAAGTTGGAGAGAAGAAACGATGGCAATGGACGAATGCTGTTCCGGTCGATACTTATAGTTGCTGGTCGGAAGAGTGATGCTGACGAACGAGTCGAAGTCGAGATCTGGTCAGAGCTGAGTGAGGAAGAAGAAGCTAGGTAACATTCAATCACTCAGACTCTAAACCTGTTGCTGCTTCCGGCAATAAGTGCGCCCATGTGAATGTGAATGTCATCGCGGGGTGGAGGGGCAACATCATCACCTTGACTCCCTTCACCTCGTCGCCCCAAACTCCACTATCTCCGACCATTCCTCCTCGGAAGTCATCCGGACTATCCAAGAGTATACCATTCGGAGCTCATCCGTACTAGTTGTGCCAAGGCAGCAGTTAAAGTCGTATAGAAGGCGATCAACAACTCGAAAGCATTGTTGGCCATCCGCAGCAATGTCCGGCGACGCTCGATCAGCTCTCCTGCGGGCCTCCTCGCCGCCTACCAAGCAGTTATTTAGTAGCCTCATCACGGCCAGCCATATTCTACATTATCACAATGTCGTCGACGGTAGCGGAACTCCGACCAGAACCAAGCTTTGACCGCAGCTGATCTTGCATAGCATTCGGCCACATATCCGTCCGCAACCCCCAGGACCCGACTACCTTCTTCATTTCGGTAAATCTAGCTCCGGCATTAGTCTCCAAACGAGAGGATCTAGAGGAGTATCACATCAGCGACGCCAGTCCCGTCAACCCTAACGCGCCTGATGGGTTCAAGGAACGGTTCATCCATAGCGAGATCTACAAGCGCTTCAAAGGGGTGAACAGCGTCGTCCACAGCCATTCGGAAGCGGTGCTGCCGTTCAGCATTGGCTCCACGCCACTTCGACCTGTCTTCCACATGGGAGGGATAATGGGAGCCCAAGTGCCAATTTTCGACATTGCGTTGCACTATAAAGGCTCAGATGCAACGCACTCTATGCTGGTGACCAACGAGCACCTCGGAGCAGGTCTAGCAGCAGGTTTCCATCCATCGACGGTGCTTTCTAAGACGGCGAACCTTGTGAAGAATTACCTGACGTCCTCGACCTCTCCGCCTGTGGACTTCCCTTCCAATCCAACGGTTCTAATGAGAGGCCACGGATTTAGTGCCGTCGGCGCTAGCATCGAGGAAGCAGTGAACCGAGCTGTCTACACGTGCACCAACGCTCGCGTACAGACCACCGCGTTGCTGATGCAGGGTACCTTCAACCTTGGCTTGGTCGCCGAGAGATTCGGTGGTGGTGAAAAGGAGACAGGTCCGGCAAAGCACGAGGACATCAAGTATCTCAGCGATCGAGAGGCCAAAGATTCCTGGTCGGTGATAGGAGGGCAGTCGCAAAGGCCGTGGCAGCTTTGGTGCGCGGAAGTGGAGAATTCGGGCTTGTATCGGAATGAGCTGGAGATAGACGCTGATGAGGCTGATGAGTGAAGATTCGCGGGTATGCACGAGTTGTATCTTGGCTGCCGTATGGTAAAGTAGATCATTTTGATAGATCATTTCTTCGAGAGTTTCACTGCAATCATCGTCTAATATCGATTCCGCTGATACTCAGGCCTTAATTGATGGAACGGTTGATCCGGCACAAAGGTTGGCGGGAAGTTGACGTCCTCGAGGTCTTGCGCCGAAGGAATGGTAAAGCCTCCAACGGTCGTTGCACCGTAGGACATCGGATCCATGGCTTGTGAGGTGTTGTAACCAGTGAAGTCTTCAATGTTGAAATTAGGTAGGTTGAGGTCACCTGTGTTCTCTTCGATCGGGAAGTACTTGTCCCACTCGTTCTGTAACGAAGTCAGCATACAGTTTCCGACGTTTCGAGGCTCCGACTTACCCAATCAATGTCGTCCATAGCGCTCATCTGCACATCAGCCGCTGCCTGACCTTGCACACTGCCCTGCCTGCTACCACTGCCACTAGATTCAGTCGGCACAGCAGGTGGAGGGCTGAAGCTCGCGGGCAGGAATCCCGGCACTGCGGTCTGGAAGCCGGGTTGCTGGGTTACTGCGACTCCACCACTATACTGTGCGTCGGCGTATGTGGAATAAGTTGGTGCCGCCGGATCGCGGTGAGACGATTCTTTCAGCGCGACAACTCTCTCCTCCATCTGCGTCGTCGTCCTGACCTTTCGCATTTCGTGGTAGACTTGCATTCGATCTCTCAAATCGGTAATGACCAGCTCGGCCTTCTGCTTCGGCGAGAGATGCGGTGGAATGTCGAAGATGTAGTCCAAGCACTTCCAGATCCTTGCTGCGTCTTTCCGCATAGGATACGCATAGACTTCGACCACGAGTAGAAGTGCCGAGTGGAACTGGTTGAGAGCTCCCTTGTACCATGCCCATGGCGCCAATTCACGTTTGGTCTCCAGAGCAATGGCATTCTCCATGACAGACACGCCAGCCTCGATCAAGATCTGTCGTAGCCGATCCGGCATTCTTTGGGTGGTGCTGAAGAGGTAGCGATGCAGGATCATGATGAAGCAGCCGTTCACGCCGAGGTATAGCACGTGCTTGCCATACATCTGAATCGGTACCGACTCATCGATCATGGGCAAGTATTTCTCGTTCAGCTGTGACCGTGTCTTTTGTGCTTTCACCAAAGTTGAAGTGAGTGTCTTCTTCTTCTTGTCAATCTGTACGACATCGAACCAGAGTTGCCGCCGTAGATCCACATATTCGCATCGCATGCGGAATGCAGTCATATCGGTCCAGTATGGATGATCTTCAGTTGGAGGAGTGTCATTCAGTAGATCGACATCGTTGACGTTCAGAGGATACTTGGTGTCATAGTCGTCCTTACGGATCTGTGGCCGTGGTCCCGTCGCTTCGCATGTTCTCATATCCAAGAAGCAAAGCTGGTGCCAAATTAGGCGTCTCACTTGCACATCGATAGGGTTCATGTTATAGTATGTACCGTCCCGATGCAGGCCCATACACTCAGCAAGACGGATGGCAGTACCCACGAGTGCAGAGTGCGCTCTGGAGACTTCAGCTCTGATTAGGGGAATGAGGTACATTACGAAAGCCTGCATCGTGTCGGTCTTGGTAGTCCGCAAGAAGTTGGCCTTCGATAGTGCCATCTCGCTGCCAGAACGCAAGCTGTCTACCAACGCTGCTTTAGTCGTTCCGAACGTTCTCGAGATTTGATCGTCGGTGAAGCTGACCGCAGCTGAGAGCATGGCAGCAAAGATCATAGCCTGGTGGGAGGGAATAGGCTCCGTGCCCGTGGCTATCTGGCCCCAGAACAGAGCATATTGGGCCTCGAAGGTCGGCCTGTGGACCGCTCGTGCTACAAGGTGGACGGCTGCAAAGTATTGCGCAATCAGCTGGTCTGAAGCATTCTTCGTAGGCAAATAGTCGATCAACGTAGTGTTCATGTTGGTGCCCGGGAAGAAGAAGCTCGAAGCAGGCGCGATATAATCTGGTCCCGGTCCAATGTAGCTCTTCGGAGACGCCTTGATTTGTGGTTGTGGTTGACCTGGCTTCAAGTCCAGATGGTCTTTAGTCAAAGGCGAGATGGAGTGCCTCGACTTGCCACCCTTGACGTCCGCCAGCGTATCAGTGAGCTCCTCGACAAGCTTCGGCCGTATCCAGCCTCCGATGCGTTCGCTAATGCGCATCTTTCCCATCTGGACTCCAAGATCCATGAGCTCATCGTCAGCATTGTCTTCGTAGACATTGTCAAGCGAGGCGAGCGGAGTGGGCTCCAGACCTTCCTCGTCCTCTGCGCCTGCTTCTTCCTCTTCTTCCCCGTCGACATGAAGCAAAGCATCAGCACCTCCGGTAGATCTCCTCACGTTAGCGCCGCCTAGATGCATCTTCGCCTGCTGGCCCGCGGCGATCTCACGCTCAAGGGACTTTTCCAGCGCGCCCATCTTCTCCTTGATGTCCGCGAGCTTCTGCTGGCTCGTCGGATCGGCAGAAGATGCCAGGTACACGCAGTCGCGCTTGAAGCGCGTGCAGTTGATACATGGTGCCGTCTTGTCGCACTTGAGCTTCCTACATCACAGATCGTATATATGTCAGTGGCAGCAGACCAGCATTCTCTCGTTTGAGGCGTACGAACCTACGACGGCACTCCAAGCACGAAGTAATCAGCCTGTTCCGTCGCCGGATCCGCTGCTGATGAGCCTGTGCATTCCGTGCGCTCGAGTCCGGCGAGGTCGAATCGCGGAAGGCGGATAGATTGGCATTATTGGTGCCGGCACCACTGTCGGCCCGTGTCACGGCGCTGCTGCTGCTGTCATTATACGCCGTCGAGGCGTACATCCAATTGTCCATGTCAGATATGGACCCTTACGGCCGCAATCGAGAGGCGTAAGGCTGACTAGGTAAGACTGTTGAGAAGGCGATAGAGAATTTCGTTCTTTAAGGTCGTTGTGTTTCGTAACGTCGTTCCAGTGGTGGTTGCCAATAGAAGTCAATGGTGCCCTGGACATACACGCATTACGTGTTCATATCACTATCACCGCGCAACCTCGGAGCTGAAAGTGCCAACAGTGGGATGTCAGTGCTCGGGCGCTTTCGCGATGTTAGTTGTCGCGCCACCTTTTCCACCACCTCGTCACGATCGCGAGAGCTCTGGCCGGATAACAAGCAGCAACAAGGGTGGCTATGAGTAAGCAGCACGTGATATTGACACTGAGATTGACTAACAGGCGAAAAGCGGCAGTGGCAGTGTTGATCGAAGAAACGCGGACCGAGGTGTATTTCAGTACATATCCGAAATGTGGCGTTTCGCAGGTTACTGCTATAGACAATGGGCGAATGCGAAGGAGGGCTGTGACTCAAGGTAACACCGTTACATGTACTTCCTGGATGTTATAGGTCGACCGTTGCATGTAGAATCTACAACGCAGGCAGCAACTGTCTGACGGGAGGTGACGATGGTACATGGTGGTGGTGCTGGATGTATACATGGTGTTGTACAACAGGCTCAGGTCTAATTCCAAGGCAGCTGGCAAGCCCTCCGTCATTACCTCCCCTTCTTGACCCAATCTTGCACTGACTCTCTCACGCCATGAACTCTGTCCTCCGCTATGGCCAGACCCATCTGGGAGTGTGCCTTGCCGGTCTCAATGAAGTGCCTTACGCGCTCCGTGACACGGAGGTGATTATCGCGTACTACCGGGTACTTCTGCTCGTACCTCCAGATCAGGTCGCCCACGTTCTTCGTCGTCCTTGGAACAACGTAGTGCGCGGTAGCCACACCCGTGATGATTGGCGTCACGAATCGTATCAGGATATTCCTGTTTCGCGAGATGATAGAGCCAGCCATTGCAGCCACGAGGACGTAGATCCCTCCCGGCAGGAGCTTCTCGTTGCTCTCCTTTGGCGGCGCGAGCGAAGTGATCGTGCTGGTGAAGGAGTGCTCGGCGTCCATGAACTTGTCCATGCCCGTGTTCACTGTGTCCTCAGCTGCGACAGCATAGCGGTGGAGGAAGAGCCGGCTTTTCTGTACCTGAGTAGCCAGGCGGTCGGTCGGAGATGGCGATTTCGGATCCGCATCGCGCTCTTGAGGGATGTCTGTAATGCCAGATGCTGGGGGAGGTGTTGTTGCAGCGATCTCGTGTAGTGAGGGTAGGGAGTTTGTGGTGGCATAGATTGGTTTCCGGCGCTACAGATCGCGTGTCAGTGTAGTCAATAGACCAACATGAGGTGTTTGCATCGCATACGATCTGCTTTATAGGATCGGAGGCTGGCTCTTCGGCGTAGGCGGAGGTCCTGGGTAGGAGAGCCAGGCCTGCTGTGAGGCCCGCCAGCGGCAGGATGTGCTGCGAGAGTGTCAATTAGAGCTTCGCGAGTAGCATGATCGTATACATACACGCCGCAAAGCCGAAGGTGCTGCCATGAGGGGTGTGGGAGGTCCGATGGCTGTTCGAATGACTGCTCGCGTAGGAGAAGCTCTTTTCCCAGCTCTTTGGGAAACCGTGCATAAGATTGCACAACCACGGCCCGTGCTGCATAGAGCACACATTCACATGCACGCAACTGTCTCGACTTTCAGATGCATCAACAATGCTGAAGCGTTTGCAAGGCAGACCATGGACCTGTCCGCAATGCATTCGCCAGCAACAGCGAGCCTCGCGCAGATGTCTCGTGACGTCGAGCAACGCCAGAGGCTCGGCGGCGACCGCTGCAGCTGTATCAGACGACTACCACCCAGCATCGAACGCCTCGACGAGTATCAACCACGATGACAGGACCCTTCGACAGATCTTCGACTCGCCTTCGTTCTGGAAGGACTTCTCGGCGAAGAATAAATACCACCATGGCGGCAGATCAGCTGGGCTGTTCCAGAATCGCTACCTTACTCGCCCGGAGGGCTTCCAGGTCTTTGCAGATGTGACACTGCAGAAATGCAAAAGAATCGTCGCACGCGTGCTTGCCTACGAGAGTGTGGAAGACTATAAGAAAGCAGCAAAAGACTTGGATCGACTCAGCGATCTGCTATGCCGGGTCATCGACTTGAGCGACTTCGTGCGCAGCGTGCATCCTGACCCGAGGGTGCAGGCGGCCGCGAACGAGGCATACGGGACCATGTTCGAATACATGAACGTACTCAATACTACCACAGGCTTAAACGACCAATTGAAAAGGGCGTCCAAAATGCCAGAGGTGTATAGCACTTGGAGCGAGGAGGAGAAGACAGTGGCTGCGATACTGGAGAAGGATTTCTCCAAGTCTGCTATAGATCTCGCAGAGAATGAGAGGCAGGCTTTTGTCGATATATCGAACGAGATCGTCCAAGTGGGAACGGACTTTGTGGACAATATGGCAGCTGCAAGTCCTTACCTCAAACTTGAAAGTACTAGGCTGAATGGGATGGATCCTATGTTTGTGCGGTCAATGACTCGATGGGGCAATACGTCGCTCCCGACTGTTGGTATGCCGGCGACACTTGCGCTGCGCACAGTCGAGGACGCGGACACAAGGCGGGAGATATATATGGCTAATCGTACATCCGATCAACAAAATTTGCATCGACTTGAGCAGCTACTGAAGCGAAGGGCAGAGCTGGCGAAGCTGAGCGGGTATGAGAGCTTCGCACACATGACATTAGCGGACAAGATGGCGAAAACTCCGGAGGCAGTCACATCATTCTTGGAGGCGCTATCGGCAGATAATGCACCTAGGGTGAAGCGCGAGATGCAAGAACTGCTTGAGTTGAAGAAGTCCGATGCTCGCTCAAACAATTTTCCTACGGATCTGAACGCGTGGGATCGCGACTACTACACTGCGCAATTGTTGTCTAACGAGAGGTCAAAAGCAAGAGCGCCAGACTTTCTAAGCGCATATCTGTCTCTAGGGACAGTCATGCAAGGCCTTTCGCGACTCTTTCATCGTCTATACGGGCTTCGACTTGTCCCACGTGAGCCTCTTCCCGGCGAAACCTGGAACCAGGACGTCCGACGGTTAGATGTCATAGATGACAACGAAGGCCACATAGCAGTCATCTACTGCGACCTCTTCGAGCGCTCAGGCAAGAGTCCGAACCCAGCTCACTTTACCTTGCGCTGCTCGCGGCGCATAAGCGATGAAGAGATGCAGGAAGCTGCAGAGATGAGCTCGCAGACCAATGCATTGTTCGGGACAGCGCAAGAAGCTGCTAACGATGGGCTAGCTACACATTTCAATCCGCGAGATGGGAATGCGTTGTATCAACTGCCAACAATAGCACTGATCTGCGACTTTGCTCTCCCACCCGGAGGCCAGCAGAGCAATCGTCCAACATTATTGACTTTCCGCGAACTGACGACACTTTTCCACGAGATGGGCCATGCGCTACACTCCATTTGCGGTCGCACCGCACTGCAGAACGTCAGCGGTACACGCTGTGCCACCGACTTCGCAGAACTTCCCTCCGTACTAATGGAGAACTTCGCCTCCGCTCCAGAAGTCCTAGGGTTGTACGCAAGACACTGGGAGACCGACGCCCCCCTCGACCCAGAACGTGTCCGCGAACGTTTAGAAATAGACAGACGTATGGCAGGCGCAGAGATTGAGAGCCAAGTCTTGCTCGGCATGCTCGACCAACAATACCACTCTTCCCTACCGCTATCGTGGACTGACGGCGAGCACGGCGCAAGCACGAAGCTGTACCACAATGTCTGGAATAAGTACTCCTCGGTCCCGGAACCTGCAGGCACGAGTTGGCAAGGTTTCTTCGGGCATTTGTTTGGGTATGGGGCGACGTACTATTCGTACCTGTTCGATCGCGCGATTGCTGGGAAGGTGTGGAGGGACGTCTTTCAGCGGCAGCGGGGTGGTGCGATTGATCCGGAGGCGGGCGGGTTGTTTAGGGAGGAGATGCTTAGGTGGGGTGGTGGGAGGGATGGGTGGAGATGTGTTGCTGGTGCGTTGCGGGATAAGGACGGGGTGCTAGCGGAGGGTGGGAAGGGGGCGATGAAGGACGTGGGGAGGTGGGGTGTACATGGGTAGACAACTGTATAGTCTGGTCGTTCGACACATATGTAAATTGTACACTTCACTTATCCTTCGTCTTCCACTCTTTCGCTGTGAATACGTTACCCCACGCTTCTCCAGCTTCCTGCACATGCAGGCAACCGCAGCCCTAACTTCAGCCTCCAACCACACATGTCCGCGTAATCAATCACAAATCTCATCTCCAACACACTCATCCCTCCTCTCCCCCAAACCAAACTCACCATGTCCGGCAACGAGATCTTCAAGCCCAAAAACGTCGCGGCCTGGGCGCTCAAGAAGAAAGACCATACCCTCGTCGTCTCCAAAGCCGACTACACTCCGCCACCCAAAAACTACGTCGCGATCAAAGTCGTCGATGTCGCCGTCAACCCCATCGACTGGATCATGCAGGATCAGGACCTGTTTGGGATCGACTACCCTAATGTGTTTGGGCAGGATGTAGCAGGCGAGATTGTGGAGGTGGGGGAGAAGGTGGAGGAGTTTAGGGTTGGGCAGAGGGTTATTGCGTGAGTATCATTATCAAATTGCGAAGTGTTTGTGGTGGGTTCTGGGGACTATGGGCTAATGAGAGAGTGGACAGGCATTGTGCGAGCTATACCGAGCCCGCGAAGGGTGGGTTCCAGAAGTATACGATTGTGCATCATAATCGGGTCGCGGAGCTTCCGTATGAGATTGGGACGGCGCAGGGGGTTGTGCTGCCGCTTGGGATCTCGACTGCGGCGGCTGGGTTGTACCAGAAGGATTTCCTTAATCTTCCGTTTCCTACCCTCAAGCCGGATGCTCTGGATCGGACGGTCATCATCTGGGGCGGCAGCTCGAGTGTGGGGAGCTGCTGCATCCAACTCGCCGTTGCTTCGGGAGCGACTGTGGTTACTACAGCAAGTCCGAGCAACTTTGAGTACTGCCGGAAACTCGGAGCGGACCAGGTCTTCGACTACCATGACGATGACGTGGAGGATCAAATCGTGAAGGCGTTGAAAGGGAAGACGGTTGTCGGTGCTTACCACGCGGTTGGGGCGGATGGAGCTGTTCAGGCTTGCGCGAGGATTGTGGACAGGACGAAGGGGAAGGCGATTGTGGTTACGGTGAGGGGAGTACCGGAGAAGGGGATCCCGAGTAGTGTGAGGGCGAAGTCTAGTAAGCGCTTAACAACACCCATCAGAGGATGCTATGGAAGTGCTGACCTGTGCTGTCTAGTTGGCTCGGGCGCCATCTTCGACAACGATGTAGGACCGTACATCTGGAGAGACTTCTTGCCAAAGGCTCTTGATCAGGGTAAGATACTACCAAAGCCTGATCCATTGATTGTCGGAGAGGAGTTGAGATCTGTGCAGCTTGGACTGGACAAGCAGAAGAAGGGCGTCAGCGCACAGAAGGTTGTTGTCACGAATATCTCATAGCCACGGTACGGTCTGGTTCGAATCGAGAGCTCAGCAAAGATGCCTTCTATCAATCCTCACAGTCGAGAGTCAAGTGACGATGTTATTCCCGTCTGCTCGTTGCAACCAGCTCTCGAACATATTGCCAAGCCTTGGTGCCTGATCTAATGCCTGAGAGATCGCCGCGTCTCCTCCGCGTGCCTGCGACTTCAAGCTTCACTGAACACCACTACCGCAAACAATCTCTCGCCACATCGACAACTACACCTTGTTCATCACCCATACCAGCTGTCACTAAACCAAATACCGCATAACTCGCGATGGCCGCCGCCGACGTGCTCTCCCCATCAACGACCGAAGCACCTCACAAACGCCAGACACCCAACTCCCTGACCAACCTCGAAGGCTTCACCGAATCCGACGACCAATATGCCACATACAAGAAGCTCCAGCGGCAACTCGAGTACATCAAGCTGCAGGAGGAGTACATCAAGGATGAGCAGCGCAGTCTGAAGCGAGAACTGGTGCGCGCACAGGAGGAGATCAAGCGGATACAAAGCGTACCACTCGTCATCGGGCAGTTCATGGAGGCGATAGATCAAAACACCGGCATCGTCGTGAGCAGCACCGGCAGCAACTACGTAGTGCGGATACTCAGCACGCTGGACCGGGAGCTGCTCAAGCCGAACTCATCCGTCGCGCTGCACCGACACTCGAACAGCCTGGTTGATATCTTACCCCCGGAAGCCGATAGCAGCATTGCAATGCTGGGCGCGGACGAGAAGCCGGATGTCAGCTACGCAGACGTGGGAGGGCTGGACATGCAGAAGCAGGAGATACGGGAGGCAGTCGAGCTTCCGCTCACGCAGTTCGACCTGTACAAGCAGATCGGCATCGATCCACCGCGCGGTGTCCTCCTCTTCGGCCCACCTGGAACTGGCAAGACTATGCTGGTCAAAGCCGTGGCCAACAGCACCACCGCCTCCTTCATCCGCGTGGTCGGCTCGGAGTTCGTGCAGAAGTACCTCGGAGAAGGGCCACGCATGGTTCGCGACGTCTTCAGAATGGCGCGCGAGAACAGCCCAGCGATCATCTTCATCGACGAGATCGACGCGATCGCTACCAAGCGTTTCGATGCGCAAACGGGCGCAGACAGAGAAGTCCAACGTATCCTGCTCGAGCTGCTGAACCAAATGGACGGTTTCGACCAGACCTCCAACGTCAAAGTCATCATGGCCACCAACCGCGCCGACACTCTCGATCCGGCGCTTCTGCGGCCCGGTCGCCTGGACAGGAAGATCGAGTTCCCAAACCTTCGCGATCGCCGTGAGAGACGGTTGATCTTCAGCACCATTGCGTCGAAGATGAGTCTCGCGCCGGAGGTGGATTTGGACAGCTTGATCGTGCGCAATGATCCGCTGTCTGGTGCTATTATTGCGGCGATCATGCAGGAGGCTGGGTTGAGGGCGGTGCGGAAGAATCGGTATAATATCATTCAGCAGGATTTGGAGGATGCGTATACGGCACAGGTGAAGGGGGCGAGCGAGGCGGATAAGTTTGACTTCTATAAATAGAGGGATGCATGGATGGTGAGGGTGGAGGTGTAAGATAGCGGCTCGAGTCGGACCCTTGATAGATCGGTGGCAGCGATGTTAACTCTAGCATAGCGTGGCGAATCGATGCGTTTCTGCCGCTGTTTTACGTTGCGCAATGTGTACTGCGCTTCCACCATGTGGTGTCTCTGTGGAGCTGATATGTAGGTAGATTGCACCCGACCGCATGCCTGTATTTCCTGGAATCAACCAGGAAACCCTCCCCTAGCCATCTTCTTCGCCCTCTGATCCCTCCGATTATGGTTCGCTCTCGACCCCTTACTCGCCTCCTTCCTCCGCTGCGCATTTGCCGTCCCAGGCTCACTCGACGGCCCAGCAACACTCCCGCCCCTCCCTCTTCCACCTCGACCACGACCTCGTCCGCGGAACCCTCCCCTGTCCGCTGGAGCATCCGAATCCTCCGTCTCCGTCCCAGCAGGACTCTCCCTATACGCCGATCTTCCAAGGCTCGCCTGACCACCGTCAAACGCCCCCTGCCCCTCCAACCTCTTCAGCCGTCTCGGATCCCGCTGCAACACCACCGCCCACCCTTCGATCTGCTCGTCCGACATACCCGTTTCTGCCTTCAGCGCTTGCCTTGCTTGGCCTCGTCGGATATCGAAAGTGCGGCCGAAGAGTTGCGGGGAGGATTTGTAGGCTGTGAAAAGAGCCATTTCGTTTTCTTCCTGGGTGACTCTCGCGTTCGGGCCAGGTTCGCCGTCCGGATGGGCGGCATCGACTGTGCCGCCTACATCTTCCACGTCGTACGTATCATCCCGCTCGTCGTCGTCGGAGTCGAAGGCGGCGAGGGCGGAGAGAATGGCTGCTTTGTTGGGTTGGTCGCTGGTTTGGTTCTGATTTCGGTCCATCTTGCCGAGGTGGAGCTTGCGCGTGTCCAGTTCCAGACGGTCGAACTCGTCGTCGTCGAAGACGTTACGACGCTCTGGGATGAAGGGTTGTAAGGGAGGTGTTGATTGTGGCGCCAGTGCTTCGATCTTAGCTTGCTCGGATGTGTCGAACACATCCGCCTGCTCTTTCCGGTCCACAAGTTGAAGATGAGGTGGTAATGAATCGTCGAGGAGATGAGTTGTCACGTGCTCGACATCGTCGTTGTACTCGTCAAGCAACTTGAGCACGAAGCCCGAGCCCAGATCTGGGAAAAGGTCTTGGACTTGTGTAACCAAGCTCAATCGGTGCATGTGCATCTCGCCGTTAAGCTGTACTGCCTTGCCTTTGCCTTTGTTGCGTTGGCCATGTCTCCGTGGCTGCGCTATGCTCGGCGTGCGGTATGTATCAACAGTGTCCAAGAGCTTGCTCAGCCTGGCACCAGAAGTACCAACAGAGCGTCGGAGATTTTTCGTCAGCGAAGTGTTAGTTACCAGATCGCCTAGCAAGCTCGGTGAACCTTGAGAGTCGTCTGCTTGAGCTTTAAGGCTGTACAAATGGTCCGACAGCAGCGAGACACTGGGAGGCTCTACCCTGACAAGTGCCAATAGCCCAAAGTAAGCAGTCCCAACAAGGATCCGGTGATGCTCCTGACTGCTCGACTTTTGGTATTGTGAAGCCAGGGAGTCGACGAAATCAGACCCTGTCATGAACAGAGTAGCTGCTTCAGGGGAAACATGAATCAAATCTGCGACCTTTCGTAGATCGTCAAGAGTGCCGTCGCCAGGTGCAGAATCAAGTACCATCAGGAGAGAAGCCTTCTTCTTCTCGAGCGCCTTTTGAAAAATCCGGTCTTGAAGCTGGTAGATATCCTTGATAAGGGACGGCAGTGATACATTTCGAGCATGTATTCGACAGAAGTCGCCAATGAAATCGAACTCCAATGGATCCGAACCTCGCGTCGACTCTTGTAGAGTTCGCTTGGTCAACAAGAAACATGCTTTCCTTAGTCTCAAAGCAGTAGGCGATCGAAGAGATCCGTCGATGGTTTCGGCTTGAGCGCTCTCGTGGTAGAACGATTGTAGGAAACTGGTCGTCGAAGTTAAAGATGTAAGCTCCTTCACAGGCCTCTGTAGATATAGGCCAGCCAACGTGAGCCAGCTCTCCAGACATGCTTCCCATTCCTCGGGGGCAATGCTGAGTCGTATGCTTGGTGGTGGTATGTCTGCAAGAGGTGGTAGAGACGCCATTTTAAACGATCCTGTCTGTAGTCCGTTCAGCTACTCCAGTGCGAATGGACGGTCTTCTTATATGTGGTCGTTTCAGCAGGAGATCTTTGTTTGTCAATGTGTCATGGTGAGCGTGAGTGATGTTCAAGCGGAAAGAGCTACTGCCACAAGCGGACTAGCGCATAAAATCTTGGCGATCTCGAACAATCAAATTCGAGGGCACGACGCCAACAACACCTTCTCTTCTGCACCGATCATCACTTTACCGTGTCAAACAGACCGAGGTGAGTTAGTTGCATTGCTCACTGAGCGCATGCGATTGTGCTAATGGTATACCGCAGTCGTGATCGGACCTTCCGCCAACTAGCCAGCTTCACCAACCTCCAATCACACGAACTCCGCCAACATGTCGTTCCAAGACCCAAAGAAGACGTCGCAGGGCGACCAGCCCAAGATCCACAAGATCCGAATCACCCTCACCTCCAAGAAGGTCACTGCGCTCGAGAAGGTGTGCAGCGAGCTCATCGAGCGTGCGAAGACGAAGGACTTGCGCGTCAAGGGACCCGTCCGTCTCCCAACCAAGAACCTCAAGATCTCCACCAGAAAGACTCCTTGCGGTGAGGGAAGTAAGACTTGGGATATGTTCGAGATGAGGTGACTTGCATCGTGCTATATGTGCAGACATAGGGCAGCGCACTGACGGAGCAACAGAATCCATAAGCGTCTGATCGATCTCAACGCACCAACCGAGGTCGTAAAGCAGATCATCATCAACATCGAGGCGGGTGTCGAAGTCGAGGTCACCATCGCGGCCTAAGCAAGCCAGTCGTGGACGAGTGAACGGCCTTCCAAGGTTACCTTATATGTAGCCGGACAACAACACATTGCTCAACAGCCCTTGAAGACCTCTGGTCATCCCACTTAACCTTACCTAAAAGCCACGGCTGTAGCATCAATTGTGCGATCGTTGTATTTTGCAGCCCAAGGCTCATGTCTGGCGCCAGTTGTTCAGCGCACATCGGGTTCCATGGCTTACCGGGTCCACAAACTGCTGACTCGATCTAGCCATTTTCTCAAAAGACATCAAGCCTGTTGGCCTATTGCAACACGCTTCTTCGAAACACGTCCAAGACGGCTTGCCAAGTTGATGGCAATCTAAGCGCGGCTCCGAGCATTCCGCGGGTCGGCGCATATGAAAACATGGCGAGTCCCTTTTCTGTATGTTTTTCATTCCTTATCTGCTTGGCATGCTCCGCCAGTATTGCATGGTGTTCAGTCGTGTAATCTGAATCGTCACTTTCCTGCGCAAGCACACATCAACCAACTACTGTCACTCGTTTGAGCTTGCTTCGTGTCGACTTCAGTCATTAATGCAGTACTATTAACTTCTTCTTACACTTCGGGATTTCTACAAGCCGGGAAGGACCATCCGCAACGATGTTCTGGCGCGATGTCGCGGCCGCGTTGCTTTCAATCGCGATATCTGCTCGATCAGCCAATGCGAAGCTCATCACCATAACGGAGACAGCGAGCGTCTGCAGTGCTGTGTATACGAGCGCGTCCCGGTCTTACACGATTGTACAATCGACGGTTACGGTCGTTCCTATCCCATGGACGGACGACGACGCGAACTCGGGAACTCCTTTCGTTCTACAGGTCGAGCCTAGCTCGCCCTCGGCCAGACGACGGCGTGCGATTGTGCAGCCTGTGTGGGTCAAGTCTAATGGCGACACAACGACCGTTGGATCTGAGGCAGCACAGTACAAGATCAACCACGGGAAATTGACAAGCGTGTCCGGAGGCCACATCTCTACGAATGAGGGAGTCAAGTTCCAACCATTCGCACTCACCTCTGAAATCGGATCGATCGCGACGACTTTCATGGTCCACCAAGGAGTGCTCAACTGGACCAACAGCGATTTCAAACAAGGTATCGCACAGCTGTATCGTGTATCTTCTAATGGATCCGCCAATGCTCCGGTCATCGCAAGATTCAGAGGTCGGATCGACCCGACATGGTCTCCGATAGTCGTCTACGCACGTCCGGTTCGTGACGCCACTCAGCCCAGCACTTCGGCATCAACAACAGTCTCGACTGAGATATTGGTTGGCACTAAGTCAACTACAAGTGGAGCTTCGCCTACCGGCACACCGAAGCCAGAGAACGCATCACCAAATGGTCTTTGCGGTGGATCTAACGGGTATACCTGCGCTGGCTCTGGCTACGGAAACTGCTGTTCAGGAGACGGTTTCTGTGGCAATGGCCTGAATTATTGTGGTGCAGATTGCCAACCGGACTTTGGCAAGTGTTCGACAGCTCCTCAGAGTTCCGTAACGTTCAGCTCATCTACTTCGACCGTCGAACCAACGTCATCGGCAGTGCCCACTTTCGCATGCCCTGCAGATGACCGCAAGAACGTTGTCGATATCGGCGGTGTCGAGTATACGCTGGGATGCGCACAAGACACCACCATCGGCGCTTATGGCTCTGCTCCGGTGGCCAACTCTTTCGGCGAATGCTTCGCGCTCTGCGATGCTGAAGTTCGTTGCACCGCGTTCACATACGTTGGCGGCAAGAACGGCGTTGGTGGCGGTGTATGCTATTTCAAGGACCTCCCAGCCATCTTTGTCAATTGGAAACCAAGGAGAGTCGCCGCTATCCGCCTTTCGCCGTTTAGCGCTACGTCGAGTTCGTCCGCTTCCCTATACACGTCGACTGCTGGACCTATTGGGCCGAACCACCCAGGCACGCCTTCGACTTCTCGTGCCTACAGCAATCAAAGCATGACCCAGACAGCTACCAGCATGATGCCTTCGAGCACACTGCCAGTATCGCCAATGGGAGAATGTGGTACTCAAGGTAATGGTGGGACGCCAGATGGATACACCTGTACCGGATCTGGGTTCGGAGCATGCTGCAGCAACAGTGGTTTCTGCGGTGATGGGCCAGATTACTGTGCTGTTGGTTGCCAGTCAGACTATGGAGTATGCACTCCTCAGACCGGACAGCCGGTAACCATCAATGGAGAGTGTGGCGCCGACTTCAGCAACACGACCTGCACGGGAGGCAAATTTGGTCCTTGCTGCAGCAACAGCGGATTCTGCGGGAGTACGCTCGACTACTGCGGCCCACAAAACTGCAACTCAGCTTTCGGCACGTGCGGCATGACCAACAGCAGCATACCTGCCACGATGAATTCGATGACCCCGACGATGGGTTCGGCTATGTCGACCGTGCAGTCAACAGGCAGCTCCATAGCCTCAATCCCGACCTCTGTGCCTTTGATCAGCTCACGAGGCTCTACCGCATCATCGACTACCGTTTCAACCTCGTCCACCAGCACCATACCTGTTTGTCCACAACGAACGTGCGGACCAAACTCTAGCGGGTCCAGCTCTTGCACCGACGGCTACGGCAACACCTTCACCATTACCTGTGGAACGAGCTATCAGGGCAATCTCATCCTTCGGGCGGCGAAGGCCAATGTCGGTGCCTGCTTGACGCTCTGCGATACGACAGCTGGTTGCATCGCTGTGAGCTATGTCGCCGGTACTTGTGATCTACTTTCTACCGTCACTGGGAGTCTGCCAGTGACTGGTGGAGCCGGTGCAACTCGGCCGACGGATGTTGCTACGGTGTACACTGCGCCGCCAATGTCAACGAGTTCTATGTCGTCCGATATGGCGGTCTCGACATCGGCAATCATGACACCGTCGAACTCCACGATGACGACTAGCTCCTCGGCAGTCCAATTCTCGCTGTCGACATCCATTTCAGCTGGTGCCGCCTCCACATCAAGCAGTTCTCCTACCTTGTCCACCACAGGTGCTTCAAGCACATTTTCTGGCGATAGCTCGGCTACAAGTTCTAGTACACGAACTCCGACACGGACTTCATCATACACGGGCCCACGAACTTGGTCGACCACTTCGTCGACACTGACGACGTCTCAGCCATCCGTCTCTAGCGTTGCATCTTCGGTCGCAACAGGTTCGAGCTCAACGAGCAGTAGCCCAGCTCAGACCACAAGCTCATCCTCGGCTCCGACCACCAGTACATCCAGCACACGAACACGCACACATTCTACCACTACCTCGTCGGCTTTGTCGGACAGTGGCAGTAGCACGTCAAGCTCGCAGGCGGCTTCCACCACATCTTCCACGCTGCCCAGCACAGACTTGTCCACTTCCAGCTCATCGACTAGCACACGGACTGGCTCGTACACGGGCTCACGCACTCGATCTCGAACCACTACGACAACCACAACGGCGTCTTCCACTAGTTCTAGCAGTCAAATGAGCTCACCATCCTCGACTGCTGGGCAACCGACCTATACTCCAACGACCTACAACCCACCGTGCCCCGCAGCCAACGGAACGGGTTTCACGGACACTGCAGGAAACCAATATGTCATCCTCTGCGACAAGGATACCGCTCCAGGCGCGGTTGGCGTTACTCAGCAGCCCAACTTCGCAGCATGCATCAATAGCTGTAGCTCCGCGGTGCTCATACGACCATGTATCTCGGTCACATACGTCGGTGGGACTTGTTATTACAAGTCCGAGTACCAGGGTAACACACCAAGCGTCGGTGCCTATGCAGCTATCCTCGCCAGCCTCGTGGGAGTAACTCCGGCGACGTATACACCGGTCAGCTCGACTGCGTACACTACGACAAGAACGACTACGACTAGAACAACGACGACGACTACCAGCTCCTCGCGTTCGAGCGGGTCGAATACAGTGACGGCCGGCCCTACCACAACACAGTCGAGCGCCACATCCTCCGGATCCTCGTCGAGCACTAGCTACCTCGTCCTGACCGCGCCAACGCCCTGCAACTTCGGCGATCCGCCAAACACAGACGAAGACGACAGCTACTGCGAGATCGACCTGCCCTTTGCCATGCGAATGTACGCTCAATCCGACTCGCACACCTACGCGAGCACCAACGGCTTCCTCTCCATCAAGTCTGGTTCCGCACAATATCAGCCTGGCACCTTCCCGCTCTCGTACCTCCCGAACAACACTGTCGCCCCGTTCATGGACGATCTCTACCTCTACGGAACCGGCAGTCCACAGGACGGGATCTTCTACCAGATCAAAGCAGGAGGTTCTGGCGTCACGTACGAGTACTACCTTGAACGGGCAGGAGATGTTTCGTACCCGTTCCACTTTACTGTGGATTACGATAGAGCGAGCCCAGGGATATTTGTGTTTACTTATTACTCTACTGGTGGACCGAACGATAATGGGATATACTGTGGTGTGGGGACTCAAGGAAGTAAGTTCACGGTCTATTTCCATCGAACCGAGACATATCGCTAACTGAGAGCTGTAGTTGATGACTCCGGGAACTTCGCTGGCACTACTTACGGCTATGAGAGTGGAAGCATTCAACCTGGGCTTGTGGTGACGTGCGATACGAACCAGAATACTTGCGTGACAACGACTCCTCCTACGCCCTACAAGAAGAGGTAGCGTTGGTGGTTGGCAGATCGTTAGATGGTTAATGGCGCGCGTTTGGCTAGATCACTTGTATGAAAGATGCTTCGAATGCGCAACACCCCTGTGTGGTAGAGATGACGCGATTGGTATTCAGTATCAGGAGACTGCACGCTTGGTTTCTAATACGTTTCGCTCTGGTGCGTACTGAACATGTCCGTCCCAATCGTTAAGTGTCGTGAAAGGACTCCTCAGCCATGCTTCAAGCTCATGTAGAAGCAGCCGTGCATTCTCTCGACCGAGGTAGTCTGTGAGCAAGTCTTCTGCATGTCCACTTGCACCTTTCAGCTCGTTGGACTTCAGTATGGCCACGATGTATTCGAGTAAGAACTCCCTGTTACCGCCTCTCGGAGCAGTTGCTGCGTCTAAAAAGGTGAAGACTTTCAGCTCCCGTCTCAGAAACATGCGCGCAGCACTCTGGAGTTCCGAGGAGGCTGCAAAGTCCGATGGCGTGAAGTCTTTGTACTGCGAGATCCTGTTCGCGCCTACGTGGAGCGAAAACATTCGGTCTCGATAAACTCTCCTCCGTCGCTCCAGCGCTGGATCTTCACCACTCGAGCCCGCACTTCCGTTCTGCTGAGGCCTACGTTGAGAGCGCCGCTGGATGAAGTTTTGGCCTCTTCTCCTGCGAGACCGCCCGAAGGTACTTTCATCGCCCTTCTTCGTGTCCGGTGGGGGTACGCGATAGCATTTGTAGTCGTCTGGGCTCCGGAAGTCGTACTGGACTTCAGTGATCGCCGCATTGCATAACGGACAGTGTGACCGTTCCTGCAGCCACGACACCAAGCACAGGAAGTCAAAAGTAAGGTGGTTGCACGGCACTGCTACTGCCCGCTCGGTGACCGGCTCCAAGCAGATGCTGCAACCCTCCACTTCGCCATGCTGCTGCTGCTGCTTCTGCTTGCCACACGAGTTTGCGCGGGAAGCTGCGCCTTTGATCTTGAAGTTGCCGGAGTCCTCTGTCGTGGTCGTGAGCTGAATGGGCGGCTGATCATCACCACCATCCATGCGGTTCGGGTAGCGAAGAGGTAGTGAAGCATGAAGATTCATTCGAGGTTGGAGTCGAATATCTCTTGGCAAGGGTCGGCTTGTCCTTACCGGCGCTAGTCGTCATCGGGCATGTGCTCCTTCCCCACATGGCAAAGTGAATGTTGACTTCGACTTCAACTTCAATGCTCACAATGATGGTCAGCGATCAGTGACCATGGCCGCCTCCTGCATCTTCTGCAAGATCATCAAGGGTGACATCCCGAGCATGAAAATCTTCGAGAGCGAAAAGGTCCTCGCCTTCCTGGATATCAACCCATTGAGCTCAGGACATGCGGTATGCCCCACTCCATATCCCCCAACTATACCATGGTCTAACACACGTCTCGAGCTGGTTATCCCCAAACATCACGGCGCAAAGCTCACCGACATCCCCGACGACCAACTCTCCGAGCTCCTCCCCGTCGCCGCACGAATTGCACGAGCCGCTGGCGCAGACCAGTACAACATCCTGCAGAACAATGGCAAGATGGCACATCAAGTGGTAGACCACGTGCACTTCCACTATATCCCGAAGCCAAATGAGCAGGAGGGTTTGGGCATCTCCTGGCCGCAGCAGAATCCGGGCAAGGATAAGCTTCAGCAATTGCTTGATGATATTAAGTCGAAGATGTGAGGTCAGAGGGTCTCGAGTGCTATCGACACGAAACAAGCAGTGTTGCACAAATCACCGGCAACGCTATAGACGCCTTCAAGAGCAGTCATGAGTATGAGATAAGTGCAATCCACAGTACTACCGCTCCATGACTTCGCTATGATACAGATGACAACAAATATCTCCCATATCACGCCGAAAGTCAGCCCTCTATGTCGTCAGTCATGTGCATCGTTGCGCCAATCGAGAACCCGTCTCTCTATGATACAAGTTCAAACCCGAACGGACGCATTGTAATCCAAGCGCTCAGAACGCACCCCTAATCTTCGCGTACAAATCCGTGTCCAAGAAGTTATAATGCGGGTCCGAAATACAAAACGGCGCCCGCAGCAGCGTCTCTGCCGTTGGTCGTTCGCCGGGATCACTAGAACCAATCGTCAGCACCATGTTTCACCCCACAAAGAAGGGATGGAATACTCACATCGTAAAACAATCATACATAAAACTCAACGCCGCCGGCCCGACCACCGTGCTCACATCATCCGGAATCGGCGGCGCCTGGTTCAAGCTCCCCAATTTATAGATCGCGCCAATCGCCTCCTCCTTGCTCCACGGCCTCCTGCCTGCAAACATCTCCAGCACCACGCAGCCTAAGCTCCAGATGTCGACTTTAGCACTATAGCCCTTATTCATCGCATTCGCGGAATGAATATCCTCGCCTTGCGCCAGAGCGCCGCCGGGCTGGGACTGCGCGCGGATGACTTCGGGCGCCATCCAGAAGACGGAGCCTTGCATGCTGTTCGTGATGTCGTTGTGGTAAGGGTCCGCGGAGCGCTTCGAGATGCCGAAATCGGAGATCTTGCATGTTCCGTCGAGGTCCAGGAGGATATTGTCGGCCTTCAAGTCGCGATGGAGGATGCCTTCGGAGTGTAGGTAAGCGAGGCCATTGAGAGTTTGGCGTGTGAGGGACGAGACGACGGATTCCTCGAATTTGCCGTGTTTCCGCAGACAGGAGCCGACGCTGCCGCCAGAGATGTACTCGAGGAAGATGGAGATGCTGTACTCCTTGCGTTCGCAGCCGAGGTACTGCACGATGTTGACGTGGTCGAGGTCCTTCATCGTGTCGATTTCGATGTCGAGGGCCTTGACCATTTCGCGGATCTTGGCTGGGTCGGCGTTGGGGGCGCTGTGGTGGACTTCGACTTGCTTGACCGCTAGGAGCTCTCCGGTGGTGGTGTTCATGCCGAGATAGACGCGGCCGAACGTGCCTTTGCCAATCAGCTGGCCACGCATCCATTTGAAGGTTGGTTGTCGCTCTGGCGTCTTCGCGTGCTGTACGTTCTCCCGTGGGATGGTGTCTTGTGGAATTGTGTCGAGGTTACTGATCAGTCGACTTCCACGTTGCGGCTTCACCTGCTCGATCCTGGCTCCGAACATCTTCGTGCTCTTCCTGCGCACAATGCTGCTGCTGTCGCTCTTGAGCATGCTGACGCGGTTCAACGGCGCGTTTGCCATCGATACTCCGCTCGCGCGGGACGAAGCATACGAAGAGGTCGACATGTGCCCCTGTGGGACAGGTCCGGCATTGTAGTTGTTCTTCACCACATCACGGATACTCTTGATTCGACCTAGACCTCCGGACTTGCGCATATTGCGCTGCGCAACGCTCATGTGCTTGTCGCTCTTCATCGAACCAGGACCGTTAGCGGCATAGCTGTCTGACTCGTCGGCACTAGACATTGGCGTAATGCTGCGACTACTGGTTGCTAGATCCTGCGACGAAGCCTTTGTGCTTAACAGTGACTTGTCTGTCGAGACCGGACTGCCATCCGCAGCAGCCTCTGCATTTGGATCTTCCACGAGTGGCTGATCGAGATCGACGTTCGGGAAGAAAGCATCGAGGTGTTCCACGATGCCTTCAGCCGGAGGACGATTCGCCCACATATCACTTGCGAAGCTCTCCCTACGCCCACCAAAGCCACTGAAGTCTTCTGGTGAATCAGTGGAAGGATGGTTCGTGGATGCAGAGGTAGGCACTTGTCGCTCGATACAGTCCGATGAATCATTGTTGGCTTTCAGGTCAAGAGGCGAGCCGGAATTGACATTCGATCTCGACGTCTTGACCTTAAGATCCGGACGGTTGGGCGAGCGGTTGGGAGTGTCGGCGGTGATTCCAAGAATCTGTTGTGCCTTTGCCGATGACGGCGTTTTCGCACTCGTTGCCTTGTCCTTTGCTGATTTGATCGGAATGGCAAAGAGGCCGTCATCCGAGTCTTCGTCCTCCTCTTGCACTATGGCAGGGCTGCGCTGGAAGTCTACTTGCCGCTCTGGCAGCTCGAAGCTAGGGCCACGGCGGGTACTGTGACGGTTCAGGCGTCCAGGTGCTGGAGGACCACTGCTCGGACTGACTTCGGGGCTCCTGCCGCTGCTTTTGATTTTGTTGATCGTTGGGTTGGTCGGGATGTGCAGCGTCAGACTTGGCTGGCCGTTCGCTTTCAAAGTGTCCTCCTCATCCTCAGCACCTTCGTCGTTTTCTACATAGTCAGGGATCTTGAACATTTGTCCACCCTTCGAAGCCGTGAACGGACTCCGAGGCGAGCCAGGGCTTGCGTTTCGAGCAGAAGTTACATGCTTGTTGAATTGAACCTCAGCCAGAGCCGAGGGCTTGAAAGTCCGACCACTATTCGTAAGATCTGGTGCTGTTGAGCTCTTCTGCAGTCCAGAAGTTGGTGCGCCAGTAGGATTTCCGAAGCTGCGAGCAGCCATGCCCGCACCCACCAAGGCGCCCGCGATCCCGTAGCTGCCAGGTCTCTTCTCCTCCTCCTCTTTGATAGAGCCACCAGATATCCGCTTCCATGGCTCCTCTTTCCGGTTCGGCCAGCTCGTGCGGATAGTGTTCGGAGCACCCTTCTTCGTTAGACTGTTCGCTTTGACAAGCGTGCTCGTCGGCTCCGGCACAGGGGGCGGCTTCCGCATTGGCACCAGATTACTGTCCCGCTTGTCCAAGTCCGCACTACCCGAGGACACAGGTCTCGAGCCAGAGTCACGCGGCGCGTCGAAGTCGTGAATCCTTTTTTCGCCGATCTTCGACCTCCTGGCCTCGAGGTAAGCCCTTTGCTTGCGGTCTGTCTCCTTCCTGTGCTCTTCTGCCTTCGCTTCGAGGAGTGCCTGTCGTTCACTTTCTGGCAGACTGTCGAACTCGGACTTATCTGGCAGATCCACAAGTCCTCCGCTCACCAGCAGGCCAAATGTCGATGTGTCCAACGGTCGATCAGAGATGGATAGGCGTCCGTATGGCGACGACGGCAAATTCTGCACGCCTAGCCCTGCACCGTCGGGCACTCGGACGTACAGTTTCAGCGTCCCTGCCGGATCTGCCACGTTCCTCTTTGCATTCATCAGTAGAGCATCACCAAGCGCTTCTTCATGCTCCGTCTGTCCTGGGTTGGTCAAGTGGATCGTGACGGCAGGGTTCTCGACAACGCCTAAATTATAGCATATCACAGTCCTCAGATGCTCCGCGCTCTCGACGTCGCTAATGTCAATGAGGCGGTAATTCCATCCATCAGGAGTGACGAGAATGAACTTCTTCTCCGCTGGTGGCTTCGGGGGGCCCGGGTTGAAGTAGGAACTGGCAGACTCGATACTGGTATGTCCACTCTTGGTCTTCCGACTCGCCGCCCGGTCTAGGGAAGGTTCGGACAGCGCGTTGGACGAATTCTTGTATGGCAGTGCCCGAGTAGGATATGGCGAAGAAGGACTGAGCTCATCTTCGGGTGAAGGATGAGCGTCGTCTCTCCTGGTCTTGCGGAACTTGTCGAGGAAGCCGCGCTTGTGCTCTCTGGCACTCGCAGGTGTCTCGCCACTGTTCCTGCAGTCAACAGGAGGTGGCCGTGTTCCATCTACACCGTTGCGCCGTCTGACATCTTCAGGGGGCGGCTTAGCAAATGCACTGTCGCCATCTCCTCTCTGTGCTGCAGTCGCTCGAATTGGTCCGGGTGAGAGACTGCTGCCGTGGGTCGGAATGCTGTGCTCGCTGCTCGCACCGCGATGGTGGCTGTAGTATCTATTGCCGGCGTTACTACCCGCTGGACGTGCGCTTGAGATGCCAGGACTCTGCTGTGGTGAAGCAGAGATACCACGCGGCCCGAGTTCGCCACTCGCGCTTGGAGAGTGCCGCCGCTGTATGTCGTTGATAGAGCCCATAATGCTTGACGTCAAAGCATTGCGAGTACTGTCCGCCATGCCACTGTCGTATGTATGCGCTCTTTGCTGCTGAGACAACCGCCTTTGCGCTATAGTCGGCATAGAGTGGCCTGGCGACTCATCACCAGTTCCTCCTGCCGTGCTGGGCGTGGTCGAGGAGCCAACAGACTGCGCGTTCGGTCTCGCGAGGTCAGGCGAATTCTCAACACCGCCCTCTGTTCCTGCACTTCCCAAGAGCTGCGTCGATTCTCGTCTGGGGTTATTGCTCAAGGGTAATTTAGGCGCAGTGGTTGCTGGAGTGTCTGCTCCTCCAGAAACCACGATGTCCCTTATTAGCCTTCTAAGCCTTCTCGATTCCTCTCGCTCTTTCGTTTGGTCCCATAAGCCTCCACTATTGGTGCACTCTCTGGCGATTTGAGGCAGCACGGTCTGCGGCAGGAACCCAATATTTCGCTGTCCACCTTGCCTGCCAATGTCTAAAAACAGGGCACCTTTGACATTCAGGAAGCGGAAAGTTGATTGCCATTCTTTGGAGAAGTTGTGCGTCACCAACCACATCTGCACTCTTTCGAGTGGCCAGTTCTGCTCCGCCGGGCTGGCTGGAATATCGCCTGACGAGGAATGGTCCCGGTTGGAAGATGAATCTTGGTTCGAAGGCTGACGTTGGAACGCCATACGCGGGTGTTCTGAGGCTGGTGAGGATCGATACTCCTGTTTCTCGTTTGCTGGTGGAAGCATAATGGTGTTTTGGCGAGCTGTAGGAGTCGGAGGTGGAAAGTTATTCGCTTGCTGTTGCTGTGGGGGCTGTTGTAGCTGCGGAGGCTGTTGTGGTTGCGTAGGCTGTTGGTAGGTCTGTTGGTTGTTGTTGAACCATGTACTGGTGAACTCGTTCACCCCGTGCCTGTCCTCATTACCCCAATCCGCATCATATCTTGAAGGTTGCGGCCTCGATGGGTTGTTTTGCACCCGTTGAGACTCCAATGGTGGTATACCAACGCCTGGTCCAAAGCTCTCACCTCCCGGAATGTATGTAGCAGACGTCAAAGGTTGATCTACTGCCGGCTGAGGATACTGCATGTACCCTGCATATGCTGTAGGATCGTAGTTCTTCGGCTCTCTATGAGCCGGGTGCTGCTGATACATGGGGGCGGGGTGTGTAGCCTGTCTATGATTGTTGTAGGTTCCATAGCCCCATTGCCCGCCAGGAGGTGGTGGTATAAATGGCCCCATTGAAGGCGCGGCGCTGTTCATTGGTCGTGGGGGCGGGGGAGGTATATGCATCCCGGTATTGGGAGGGGCAGAAGGTGGTGGAGGGGGTGGGATAAAACCGGCTCCCTGGTATGTGCCTCCTGCCGAGGCATGGCGAGCGCCTGGTGCTGCCCACACCTGCTGGCCGGCTGGGGTACCAGGCGTACCCCGCCGAAACTGGTCTTGCTGCGACTGCATTGGGGGCTCGGTGGCATAAGTATGTGCGCGGGGTCGCGGACTGGTTGAATATGGCGCAAGGCCTGGCGCAGAGGTATACCCGTACGCCGCCGTGTTTCCCTCGGCCGGCACACTCAGATTGTTTCCTCCTCGGAAAGACCCCGGGGGTGGTGGGGTGTTGTTGCGGGATGGCTCCTCTAACAGATTGGAGCTCGATCTGGCCCGTCCAAGCATCATCAACCTAGCACAGTCCTCCTACGAATACCAACACCGTGGGTGGACGCCCTGCGAGCACCTCACGTCATCCTTCGCCTTGTCTTCAGCCTCGAGACGCACGGCACCGAAGGCTTGCGATATATCCTCTCCTTCGCGGCACCACCTGCCGATGCAGTCTTTCCGGTACTGAGGCCAACCTCCCCACATCGGCCGCTCAAAGGGTGTCTAGCTCTTGTTTGCGTTCGCGCCACCAATCCTCGGTACCACGATGCGATACTCGAGATTCAAAACGAGCAACACGCGGCGACAGGGACCACAGCTCGTCGAGATCGTTGGACAGAGTAGAAGAGCAATACGAGGTAACAGGCCGAGTCGTTCGCTGATTGGTCAGACCTGCCGCCGTTAGAAAGCTTAGCTTCCGTGTGAACGACGACCGGCATCTCAGTTCCGTCTTCGGAGTCCCCCAGTACACGATGGTACAACTTGGGCTCTGATGAGCCTCTCCCAAACTTGAGATGAGGCGATGTCGACAAGCTTCCTCACATCCGCCCTCATATGCGCCTGAGACCGGCCAGTATCAAGCGGGTGACATGGTTCTGCCATCTCCTTCCACACTACAGTATCAACACGTCGAGCGTGCTTTTACCTTACCGCTATGGTCATTGCTCGCAAAGGTAGGCGTAGTGTGTGTGTTCTCCACACCTTTGTGTTCAGATCTCGTTTAGAGGGATGCCCGACATCAGCAGATAGGCTATCGCACGAGCACCTGGCTGGGCCTCTCCTCTACCGTCGGTTCTTCGATGCGTTCTTGTGCTGGGAGACTCAGAATATCAGGGTTGAGAAGAGGCTGTGGCAAGAGTCTACTGAAGGCGAGGTGAATGATCTAGGCTCGATGAATCCAAACGCCGACGTGTCGCCCCTCAAGAACTCGAAGAAGTGGGAGCTGAAGCAGATGTCTCTCGTGCTCTGACCGAAGAACGTCGATCTGCCTCTCGACACCGACACGATCGACTCTGTCAAACTCGTCGATGTACTGGATGGTATCCGCCCAAAAGGAAAGTCAGATCTCGACGTCGACAAGCTGTCTCTCACTAAGCTGAAGCACCACCTCGAAAATTGCGATATTACCATACAGGAGATCGCACACTGACAGAAGGATGGAGAGTTCGAGGCCGGAGACGGGTCTACATGTGTATATGAAGCCGGGAGCATCTACCCAAGCGGCTACCCTTAAAGCGGTGTTCGTTAACCATGCCCAAGCGGCGGGAGGAAGTCTGACCAAAGACATTGAAATAGCTTCTTTGGTGGTGTGGAACTGTGGATAATTCCGTGAGTCGCTGCTTCCTGGACTACTTCGATCGTGGCATCTGTGACAAGGTCGTGAAGTGGGAATAGAGAACCAAATCAGCCAAGACTATATCCAGCATCTGGGGGCTGGCAAGGCTACGTACCTGAGTACGCGCTCTACTGTGACACAGCTTTGCTCGGCAAGCATCCGGAGAATCTGTACAGCCTCCCATGCATCTGCGGTCAAGCCTCCGCCTCAATCCAGGCCGCAGGCATATGCAAGCTTAGGGACTGTCCAGAAGCTCTCATATCTGTATACGATGCACTGGACCTGTGCTCGCTCGACGTGCCAAGTACCACCGAATTCATAGAGTCGGATAGCTACAGCTTGCGAGTTGCATCTACCTCAAGTTTCATCGAAGCCACTTTAGCGGTGAAGAAGCACAAAGATCTCAATACGATTATCTTGAGTCAGGCGCCTTTGCAGACATACGAAGTATCTCCAAGGAATCGCCAACATCACGTATGACCAACACATCCCATCTCCCTGGCTTCTCCGTCTTCGCTCTTAAACTCCTCAGCCAACAGATTCCGGCCGCTAGTCTCTGCTGTCGTGCCCTCTGCCACACTTCCAGTTTCCTTCTCCAGCTTGCGAGCAAATCGAACGACCCGTCCAGGATGCAACACCGCCACAACGACCACAAGCAAAAACATCGGCCTGGCGTCGAAGACGTACAAGTACGTCTCGTGCTGCAGAATCTCCCCATCTCCGCCTTGAACAAATTCCACCACCCTCACCAGATTACGGACCAGCACCAGCATGCTAGCCACATACAACATCGCAAAGCGCCGTCTCCACCTTGGCGCCCTCGGATGCGCAGACACGAACGTCGGATCAGCGCTTACTCTCCGCTGCAGTCTCCATGCGAGCAGCATGAACAGCAGGAACGCCAGTAGCTGGAGGATCAGACCACAGGCGACGTATTTGGAAGAGTTCTTCTTGTCGCTGCCGGAACCGTAGGCCTCCATGACTGTGCCGATGACTTGGAGGACAAGACAGGCGATGTCGAGGATGATGTAGAGGGCTGAGGTCCAGCGCATGCGGCGCTTACCGGCGGTGAGGCTGCGCGAGAGGCGGGAGAGGGTCTTGTAGATTGTGGCGGAGAATAGTGGTGTCGCTATAAGGATGAGGAAGAGTTGGAGGAGCTGTGAGGCGGTAAGTTGGCGTGGCAATGCGATCGAGGGTTGTAGAGCTTACGTAGGGACTGCCCAGTCGCCGATTGTTGTGGGACCATGCTCTGCCGTAGTAGCCTCCGGTCTCAGCTAGAGGGCATCAGCAAAGCCAGCATGAACGGGGAGAGTAAAACGCACCTAGGCATCCCAGAAGGAAGGGAATGAAGAACCATGATCGATACCGTATCGCAAGGGCCAGATGCACGACGGTTCCGATGGCGAAGAGTACGACAAAAAGCCAGCCTGGCACCGCGCTCGGGTTATACGGGTAGAGGTCGAAGTCTGCGAGGCCTTGCTTGACCATTTTGAGGACGTTCTCACGTGTAGAACGAGAGTCAAGGGTGGGAAGGAGGATATGAAAGATTGTGGTGCGCCATCTCTCGTGAGACGTCGTTGGCCATACTTATAGATGACTTTGAGGAACGCGTGGCGCGAGCACTACTTGACTTACGTTGAGGCATCTTGTCGGATAGCAGCTACATCATTGTTGAAGGCGTTGTGAACTTAACTTGAAGTTCCAGGATGGGTATAGAGGCGTATAGGCGTATTCGATACGATTAGATTGATTCAAGTAAGGTATACTTGGTCACGTACGCGCTGCTTCAAGCACAAACGCCGCTAGTGCATCGGCACATTAGAACTAGAAGCCGAAGCCAGAATACGCCTGAATACGCCATCGCCGCTTCTTTGAAACACTCGGTCCGATTGCCACGGTATGGACTTTTTGGAGACGCGACATGACGGCGCCGAGACCACGAGGCAGCGGAAAGCCCACAACAAGTCTCGCGGTGGCTGTGTCCGATGCAAGAAGCGTCGTCGCAAGGTGAGCTGATGAATCTGTTACGCGTCGCGCTGTCCTCTTCCTTGTCGAAGTCTACCTTACCTTTCTGATACCAAGCCATCTCATATACATCTGACAGTCGGACAGTGCGACGAGGCATATCCGACATGCGGCAATTGCCAACGCAGTGGTGTCTCGTGTAGTCTCAGTGAGGCCAGCCTGACTCCTTCGACGCCAAGTCATGTCGACGAGAGCCACAAAGGCCTGAACGTCGACGACCTCCGGCTCCTGTATCACTGGATGGTTGGCGATGAAAACATGTTCTCAGACCACGACGCGTGGGATTCCAAAAAGGAACGCGACCGGCAGACCGAACTGAGTCTCTCACATACCTACCTCCTCCACACGCTTCTCTCTATATCCGCCTTAGAATTATTCGATCGGAATCCCCAAGACAAATCTCACTACGAGCAAGCTTCTGCCCACCACCTTGCTGCACTGCACCATGCTCAAAGTAACGTGGTTCGTACCGATGAGCCACAGCATAGCGAGCCGGCCTTTCTGTTCTCAGCCTTCACTTCGCTGTATACTTTTGCTGAACCGGCGCTGCGTATGCTGTCGCCCGGTAACAAGGCCACGTTCAGTGCTTTGGACGATCTTCTGCAAGCTTTCCACATGGGTCGTGGGATCGTCACAGTGGCCTCTGCGCACTCCGAGAACCTGAAAGCGACCATCGAACAGCAGAACTTCCGTTGGCCAGACGAGACGTCCGAGTTCGTGTCCACCTTGGAGACAGACTATCCTGAGTTGAGACAGCTTCTGGACCTGATCGCGACTCAGCAGCACTACAGCAACGACCAGATCATGGCTCTGAATGGCGCAACGAAGCAGTTGTTTGCTATCATCGCACTCTTGGAACACCGAGAGAAGACGCATTCAAGCGCACGGCAGATCCAGACTTGGCCTATGCATGTCGATGCTTCCTTGATCACTCTTTGGGAAGCTAGAGATGCTGTGTCAGTGCTTTTGCTTGCATACTATGCAGCAGCGATGAGCATGCGTTCGAATCTTTGGTTCTTCAGTAGGTGGCCGCCGCTCATACTCCAGGAAGTCGATCAGGTCCTTGGTCGGCAGACGGGAATATGGGAGAAGTATCTCGAGTGGCCCACAAAGATCGTTCTCTCCAATGATGGAATAGCAGCCCCCTCTTGAAAGTGCTACAACAACACGTCCAGGGTATATTCTACTCCCGGAGTCCAGGAATGCACGGCGTGTTGAAGGACTGATCTGGGTTGTAAGCAATTTGTCTCCGGGGTTTCTCAAAACGCCTTTGGTTTCGATGAGATCAACAGCTCCTCATCGTGCTGGTGGTTATGTTGGGTTGACCTCCAGGTTGGCTGCTTGCGCAGACAAAGCTTATGGTTTGCTGACCTCAAGTAGTCACCCAATTCGCGGTCGATCAAATGCAATTGAGTCTGAACGCAAACCTCGACACCGACTATAAGAACGTCACATCTCACAACCATTCTGGTACTTCTACAACCCTGGCTGAACGGTGAAACCTTCACACGTTCAAGCACCAAAAACGCCACGAGATGGGGCGAGGGAGAACGGGAAACCCACTGAAACCCAAAAACGCCAAAGGAATGTACAAAGACTCCTGGTATCGAGGCGCTGATAGGGCTCGACTCAGACTCGAATATAACAACGATCGTGAGGCATATTTCCAAGCATATCGGCACTCTCCCGAAACCTTGGTATACTTGGACGATAGACTTCTTACTGAAGGAATGAAGCTTTTCGCACACTGGGAATCGAAATTACCACGCCAGGCGCGTCGAGCCGCTCGAGCGCCGTATGTCCGGGATGGATACGGCGCTTTAGAAGATCTGCTGTCAGCTCTGGCTATTGGTGGACGACCGTCGAGGAACTACCTCTTCGTTGCAATCGACTTCGAAGGCGCTGACGACAAATGGGGGATCAAAGAGTTGGGTTTCGCATCATTCGAGAGCATTCAGATCTTCGACGACAACCAGGAGGGCTTGTTGATAGATACTGAGAGCTACGCGCTGGGCAAACGCCGCAGACGAAAGTTCATGTTCGGCAATACGATCAAGTTGACTGAGGAGATGATGCCAAAGGTCATCTGCGAGCTTTTCAACTCCTGCCATGACAATTATTCCGGCGGTGTTGTCCTTGTTGGTCACGGTGTGGGCTCCGATCTCAAAATCATGGAGGACCACGGCGTCATGCTCGAGTCTCTGCCGGCCGTCGTGGGCATGGTTGATACGGGTCAGCTTTGTCCCAGGAGACTAATTGATGCCTTACACGTCTACGACATCCCATGTCGACAACACTCGCTCCATTGTGCTGGCAACGATGCGCACTACTCGCTCCGATTGATGACGAACTGCTGAGGACGGCCGCGCAGGAGCGATACGAGAGCTGGTCGAGAGGCCACTTCCAATCCCGCCGGCGCATCTCAGAGTCCGAGACTACGATGATGATTGGCAGCAGCACATTGATGGCGAGGATCTCTGTATGGACTTCATTCTTGACCTGACCGACGCCGGAGCTTGAGCATCGTCTCTTCATGCGGACAAGGGCAAATGCAAGTGACGACGCTTAGAAGGCGGATTTCACAGCGCGGATTCGGACTCATTACCCGAAAGCCAGGGCCACTGGGGTGCATCGGCTTACAAAGCATCATTGTGGAGGCTGCGGAGTAACATGCAGTCAGCCGTTCGAGGGCATGCATATGCACCCTACCGATGGCAGCCCATATCAAACTTATTCCCGCTTGCGACAGCTCGCCTTTGGTGGCACCATTCCCATCACGAGGCTGTGATTCGCCAGCATTGTGTGCAGGACGCAAAATTCCTTAGATATGCAGACGAATGGCCCCGGACGAATTTATGTGGAAGGCCTGATGGAACGGGGGAAAGGGCATCGGGATTGCACCGGACTCCCGCTCTTGACCAACTACATTATGTAGCGTTTACGTGAGAGACCGCTCTCCTATCGAGACATCACTGGATCTCATATACCAGATGGCACAGAACAAGCAGAACAACGTTTTAGTGGTGGGGGGTAGCTCAGGCAGTATGCATCGAGACTTCACCGGTAACAGACATCTGCTGACCACACCCAATAATAGTTGGTCTAGCAACAGCAAGACTAGCACTGCGTCAGCTCCCTGGAACCAACGTGATCATCAGCTCTTCCAACAAGGACAAACTCACCAAAGCAGCCGAAGAGCTCAAGTCAGATGCGCCCTCAGGAGGCCACATCATCGACTACGTAGTCGGCGACATCAGCCACCTCGACACGCAATTCGACGACGTCGAAGCCATCCTCAAGGCTTCCACCGAAAAGTTCGGCGGCAAGATCGACCACATCGTCTGGACCGCAGGCTCCGCTTCAACCCCACCGCAAGAAGACAAGCCGTCCCACAAGACTGCCCTCCAATCAGCGACCACCCGCGTCTTTGGCCCTGCTACGCTGTTCCAGCTGGGCAAGATGTACATGACCGATACCCGGCACTCGAGCATCACCATCTCGTCTGGCGTCGCGATCTATAGGCCTGTGGCTGCGCTAGCGCCGTATACTGCTGGCGCGAGCATTGAGCCGCTTTCCCGTGGGCTGGCGGTGTCGCTTGCGCCGATAAGGAGTAATTTCGTCGTGCTGGGTGCTGTGCAGACGCCGTTGTTGGAGCGGTTTGCCGGCAATGAGGAGATGATGGAGTGGTTCAAGAGTCGCTCTCTCACGAAAACTATTGGGCAGGCGGATGAGGCTGCTGAAGCTTACCTTTTCAGTATGAGATGCGCCTACGTCACTGGTACGAGGATCGATTGCGATGGTGGTAATCTGTTGGTGTAGTGGTGATGAGCTCTGGCGAAAGAAGCATGCAGTGTGCTACGCACCGTACGCATTATAGGCCGCATTAGCCTCGAGGCTCATTTCTCAGACACTCTTCCTTTCCCTTGCAACTTTCCTGGCGGTACTTCCACACTGGGAAGTCGTCCGATTGGGAAGTCCCGCCTGCCGCTACAGGCGCCCTGGTCTCCTTTGCAACCCAACAGCATCACGTCAGTACAGCGAAGACCGACGAAGGTGATCGGACTGGATGTCGCTTGCTTCCACATCCATATCAGGCCCTCAGCGCACACCAGAATACGGCCAACCACCTAAGGTTTCGTACTACGGTACATGTAGCCAACGTTTCTTCCTCTTCTTCCTCGTAGCACAACTGTCCAAGCGAATTTGCAGGAGGATACATACGATCTCGCTTACGCTCTTCCATTCATTTCTTTCCTTCTCCCCTGTCGGGATCTCCGTTCCAAAATCGGTCTATCCGCACCATGACGCTGAAGAAAACGCGGTATGACGCTGCGCATACAGCAATGACGCTGAAGCAGCATCAAGAGACGAGATGCAGTGACGCTCGGCCAGCAGAGGATTGATGTTCCACACGCATGGCCAAAGCCATAAAAGCTACCCGTGTGCAGCTTCAGTGGTCATATCCCCTCCACATAACTATGGCTCTCTCCTCAGCACCCCTGGCCGCTGGCCCAATCGATGCATCGAGATGGACGCACCACCGCGTAAGTCTTTACTCACCACTCTACACACATACCTTACCACTGACCCTCTTCCTCAGCCAGCAATCCGCCCAGACGTATCACCCCTAGACGCCGGCGGCGAAACAGGCATCAAGCTCCACTACGTCTCCTGTCATCCCCCTTCTGGTGTCGAGACGAAGGGCACTATCCTCCTCATCCACGGCTTCCCGCAAACCTGGTACCAGTTCCGCCGCGTCATTACTCCCCTCTCGGACGCCGGATACCATATAATCGTGCCGGACTATAGGGGCGCGGGCGATAGCACGAAGCCGTCGCAGTATGAAGCTGTGTTCACGAAAGCGGTGATGGCGGGGGACCTTCGGATTCTGGTGCGCAAGGTGGAGGGAGTGCAGGGAAAGGTGCATGTTGTGGGGCATGATATGTACGCCACAGTTATATGCTGAAATTGATGGCTATTGAGCTGATTATGCGAGACAGTGGCGGTATGATAGCGCACGCATACGCTACGCAGTACCCAGACGAGACGGCGTCGGTGTGCTATGGCGAGTGTCCGATCCCAGGCAGTTCGTTCTACGAGAAGCATAAGCGAGATACGCAGTTCTGGCATTTCTTGTTCCATGTAAGCTGCATCCTGTCCTTTCGGTTCATCTTCGTTTTCTAACACACTCAACAGTCCATCCCCGACCTCCCGGAACTGCTCATCTCCGGCAAAGTCAAGGAGTATCAAAAACACTTCCTCGACCGCCACTGCCAGGACCCTTCCGCCTTCACCCTCGAAGACCGCGAAGTCTACGCTCAAGCCTACTCCGGCAGTGGGGCGATGCGGTGCGCGTTGAATGTGTATCGTGCGTTCGAGCGGGACGCTGTGCAGAATAAGAAGTGGGTGGAGGAGAACGGGAGGTGCAAGGTGCCCTGCCTCACGCTTTGGGGTGGCGAGAGCTGGATGACGCAGGAGGAAGCGGTGAAGATGTGCGAGGAGTTCTACGAGGATGGGGAGTATGCTGAGGTCGAAGGGGCAGGGCACTGGATTGCGGAGGAGCAGCCGATGAGGTTTGTGGAGGCGGTGTTGCGGTGGGTTGAGAGAAGTGGGTAGGGCTATTCGCTGGCCGGGAGGTCAGTCGTTGCAAGGATTCTCGAAAATGGGTGTATTATGATGTAACGCTCTCGTGTACAATGCTACCATGAGCTTCAAACCTCTGTTGGGAGATTCCGATGTTTGCGGTCGCCCTATGCTGGTCATTTGTTGGAAATTGGTGTAAATACTATGTACTCGTCAGGCCGTAACGCTTTCATAATATCGCAAAGCGAGTCCTCGTCCTCGGCAAGGCGATGGTGCATACTCAACCCAATCATATTCATCCATAATTCACAGACGCAACACTAGCTCGCTTCGCCGTCTGTCCACCAGGCGGAGGCGGATTCCGCTCCAGACACCCGAAGCTTACCACGAAAGCTGTAGCAGCCACACACGTAGCGACCCGCATCTGCGCTTTGAAAGCCTCAGCGTATGCATCGACGACTGCCATCTGTTCGAATGGGTCCATTGTCTCGATAACAAGGGGACTTTTGTACAGCTGCTCTAGCTGCCAGGGCGATAACAGCATCTCCAGGTCCGGGCTGGTTCGTAAGTAGTGGTTGAAGATGATCGTGGATATTGAGAGGCCGATTGAACCGCCGAGAGATCGCATTTGTGTGAAGCAGCCTTGCATCACTGCGGTATGTTGTGGCTGTGCGAGGTAGCGAAGGATGGTCAAGATGGTGGTCGAAGCGATGGACATGCCGAAACCAAGACCAAGAAATGTCTCGAATATATGCATCTTCGCCATTTCGAGCTTGCTGTTGGAGGAGCCGAGGGTGGTCATGAGACCATATCCGAGCAATTGGATCGCGGAGGCGATAACGGTGGTATAGCCGGTCAGATTTCGCTTCCGGGACAAGCCACCAGCGAGGAATGTGCCTACGGCGGCACTAACGACCATGGGCAATAGACGAAGGCCGGCTATGGTCGGATTGTCACCGCCAACGAGCTGGAATCGATCTGGCAGGTTGAGTACAATAAGGTACCAGAGGAAGCCGTTGAGGACAGTTACGCTGTAACATAAAGTCAGCACATACTTCTCACGTCTCGATACCATATCAACTTACACGATAGCGCTCGACATGACCCTCTTCGCTGCCACTCTAACCGGGAATATGGGCTTTAAAGTCCAGTCTTTCTTCGGCTCAATCCATGCCTCCCAGCTTACGAATGCCACGAATGCGACGCCCGAGATTACCAGACTCTCGATGATGACACCGCTGTCCCACTCGAACACTTTTGATCCCGCCTCTTGTAAGCTGAATATCAGCATCACGCTGGCAGTCAGCAGTAAGCCTGATCCGACGAAATCGACAGCCTCCAAGCTCTTGAAGCTCATCCGATATGGCCGCCCATCTTGGCCCCTTGTACGCTTCGGCCAGGCCACGAGCAATCCTATCAAAGCAAAAAAGCACAGCGGTAGATTGAGAAAGAAGATCCATCGCCAGTTATCCGTGTCGGTGCGGTGCGTAATGACACCGCTGAGGATGGGCCCCAATACGACCGCGACCGCCTGAGTGAGGCTCACGTACGTAGCCATTTCGCCGATTTTGCTCGGTGGTACCGCGGAGAGCGCAACGATAGTGCACATTGAGTACAGACCCGAGCCACCGATGCCTTGGAACGCACGGAAGACGATCAGCTGGGTCATGTTCTGCGCCGCACCGCACGCTGCGGAAAAAGCCAGGAATATGACCATACTGATCACCCACACGCTTTTGAGGCCAACGAAGTCGGACTGTCGTGCGAGGATGATCCCGAACGCCATGTAGGTCACCAAGTATGCTGTGAACACCCACGAGCTGTTCTGAAATGAGTCGAATCGCGAGGATTTAGTCGCCAGTGCCACGGCCACAATCGACGTATCCAGGAAACTCAGGAACAGGCCGGTGAAGATCGAGAACATGACCACCACTAATCGCCATCCTTTGAGGTCGGGTTTGGGCTCGGTTGCTTTTTGTGCCTGATCCGCGGCTGCGATTTCTTCGGCGAGTAGGTCGATGTCGTGTAGTATCACAGGTCCAGTGCCGGGTCTATGAGCCTTTTCTGGATCTCCATCTTGCCATCCTAATGTGCGCCTTCCTGGAGACTTCAGGGGTAGTGCTGAGCTCGATTTGCGGGCGTGGACGCTCCTGGGACGTCGGACTCGTCTGGGTGGGAGTGGGTCTGGCATGGCTGGGTGTTGAGGGGGCGAAGCCTGTCGTAGTGTTATGAGGGCGCACTATAGCGACGATGGCTTTCAAGACGGTCAACATGGATTGCAGAAGTCTCGTGCTGAAGCGCGAGTGCCGCGCAAAGCTCTTTGACGGAGCCTCATCGCCGCATTCGATGGTCGATATAGACGTAGCTGGAGACATTTTCTTTGTTCTTTGTTGGAGACGTGCCGTTGGGACGGGACGACATCATGTATCCACGCTTCTTGTAGAATATGAGTATGCGGAATGGGATATACGAACGACTTGTGAAACAGTGATCTAGAGGATCGAGAGACAGATAGGAGACGCAAGAAGAGTCTAGGAGATGGTGGATGACTCGGCGAGGCTATTACCGCATTCCTTTGATCCCACTTACCGGGCCACGCATGCGCTGCAGAGAGCGTGCGTATGTATGGGAACTCCTTTTGAACTCGCCAACACTACTCCAGGGCGAGCAGACGAAGGTGGACAAAAATGAATACGTTTCCCAGAGATTGGGAGGGAAGGCAGCTGCAGTGGGGACAGCACTCCGATCCGCGTCCCGAAACATGCGCGTTTGCCGACAGCTCACCAAAGCATAGACGCCTATCTCGTGATCTATCGCTCGCTGCTGTAGATGACATATCGTCGCTCGTGACCGTCGCGTGTGGACAGGTATCATTCTCTACAGAATCTCCGCAACAGTCATCAGCTACCCGAAGGCCTCCACCAATATAATAAGCCGACATAATCACATCGACACCTCGAACGAACGATAAGACACGACCACAACATCCAGACATTATATCTCTACAGCACCCTCCCACACCAACACCACAACAAACACTCCACCGACCTGTCAACACCTCCACCGCCTGTGCAGTCCCCACCCACCCACCATGGCCGACTTCCTCTCCAACCTCTGGGGCTCAGTCTTCACCCCCGGCCCCACGCCCACCCTCCTCCTCGCTACCAACCTCACCTTCGGCGCGCTCCAAATCCTCCTCCTCGCGCTGCTAGTCGCAACCTACTCCGTCCACTTCGCCATCCTGTCTTTCCTGTGTGGAGGGCTGTGGTGGAGCATCAACTGGTTTGCGACTGAACTGCACGCTGCGCAAGTGAAGGAGGAGGAGGCGGAGAAGTTGCGGAAACGGCGGCCGAAGGGGGAGGAGTGGAGGGAGAAGGGCGAGGTGGAGGATTCGGCGGACGATGAGGGGGAGGTTACTGAGGTGGAGGAGGAGGCGGGGGTGAGGGAGGAATATGGGGAGGTGATGAGGCCGGAGGTGCAGGAGAGGCTTGATGAGAGCAGAGCGGCTGCTTCGGGGGCTGAGCAAGCGAGTGCTGGGGCGCGACAGAGGGCGGTGGAGGATAGCGATAGGAGTGGGGATGTTAGTGGGGATAGTGAGTGGGAGCGGGTATCGCAGGAAGACGATCGATGATGAGGCCGGATGTAGAGCGAAGGGAACGACAGTTATGATCATGCGATGGACTGAAGCGATACGATATAGATGATATGGCTGCCCATGTGACCGTCTGAGCTATTTGCGACATCACTGTCTCAGAGCCGGAGGCGGGCGCATAGCAGATCCGATCTTGAGCGCAGGCCCGACTCAAGCGCTCCTCCATAGCTGCTCTGCCGGCTCCTTGCACTGGGCCGATCTTAACTGGAGATAGACCCCTCCCATCCGAGCCCTGATCCTCTAGCAGTGCGGAGCAGCCCTGCCCTTGCCACCATGCTCGGTGTGCCGATATTGTCGCAGACCGTTATGGGCGGGCTCGGCCTTACCAGGTATCCATGGCGAGATCGACCCTGTCATGCCGACCGTTCGTGCCTGTATGGCTCCGGCGCACATCTGGAGTAGAGATATATTGCCACCTAATGCTCCCCTTTCATCTTCCTTTCAAAGCCGCAGCACTGGCAGCCGTAGCGCTATCCAGCGGCTGCGCACCCTCCGCAGCGAGTTTCTTCATAGTCTGCTCCTTCTGATGCTCAAATACCCTTCGCTTCTTGAAGTATGTGACCTGCACGATCTCAAGTCAGCCACAGCCCATCTCATTCTGCGTGTGAGGTATCACTCACCCAACTCTCCGCGCATGCGCCCTCAAACGCCTTCAGCTCCGGCGCGCATGCCTTTCGCGCCTTCTCGGGCTCTTTGACACTATCGATGATGTCGTGGCGATCGAGACACTGGAAGAAAGCGTCCCTGCCATCCCAGCACTGCTGACGGGCAGAGCGATCGGGTGCGATATAGCCGCCGTCTTTGCAGGGTTCGGGAGCGGCGTGGGAGGGTGATTCGGAGAACCAGCCCATGGTGGTGGATGAGGCGGGATGGAGTTCAGAGCACCACGTAGTGGCTTGGTGGCGAAGGCGAAAGCGGAGGGATATGCGAGTACACAGAAAGAAAACCCAATCCAGCAGTAGATGGTTGGAAATATGAGAGGCAAAGAGATAGTATAGACGTCAATGATGGAATCGAAGGCCAGAGCTTGAGCCTCGAGATGACTTTCATCCGGCTTACTTGCCTTTGCCGATAGGGCTCACGATATTGCTTCACGTGACCAATGTATGCGCTGAGATTATGCAAGGACGCCGGATTGAGGCATTTCTTCCTCCACGAGACCACGAGGAAGGTGGCAGAAAGGTCTGACTAGAGCCCTGTCACGGTCTTCGGAGAGCTTGCCGCGACGATCGTATGCTTATGGCCCGGTAAAGACGTACAGCAACACACTGCCTTGGTTGGCTGTTTTCGTGGAGCTTAGCACGCCGCCCATGGTCGCGATTGCACACGTTCCGCGACAGGCCGACCAAAGCCTCGGAGGCACAAAGAAACCGGCACGGGTCTTTGCGAAACGCAGCGCGAAGAGAGCGAGTGGTGGATCTCGTTGGAAGGAGTTCCAGGTCCCCGTTTTAGCTCTAGCTTGGAAGGTGTCAAATGGCTGCGCACGGGGCAGCGGTGACAAGGAGTTGGATCGATACATTTGCCAAGCTTAATATTGCTGAGAATGTTGCTCTGCGGGTGTCGAGGCAGCTCGGATGTTCCATGTAATTGTGTTTCTGTGAAAAGTAGACGACGTCCTCTGCGTGAAGGTGATTTCGTGCTGAATTGTGAAGATGAGGGTGACTAAAGTAGGAAAGCGCGGGCCAAGGCTCCTTCTCGCCAGCCAGCGTCTCCCTCCAGTCTTCTCCTGCCCTGCGACAGCGCACCAGAGACACAGAGGAAGGAGCGGAAACTTGGCCAGCTGGTAAGTCAACTACATCTCGCCTGCTCTTGCCGCTTTCTTTGCCTTCGCACGACACGACACGTGCGGGTGATGCTATCAGGCGATGACTGCAATCACGCCCGACAGCCCCCGCTCACTGCGCTTCTGTGATCCGGCGCTCGGCTGTGTGCATTTATCGCGACCTCAGCGTGTCCGCGAGGATGACAGACGCGTAGCGCGCGAGCCTTTATCCCGCTAGCTCTATTTACATTGACACCCACTTCACCTGTGCGGGTCGCGACTGCCCTATTGGCCATGACCGCCCGATTCGTCGCTCTTGCTGACCATGTCGCTTCCCATAGGCGAATGTGCTGATCGCGACCACGATGAACCAATGGCCGAATGGCCAAGCGAACAGCATGTTCTCAACTCACCCGCCACAGGGCCAAATCAACCCGGCGCATATGTACAACAACATCGGCAACGGTAACCACCTCGATCTCGGCCAGTACTCGCAAAGCCTGCAGAATGGCAACTCCTCCACACCCACTCCCTCATCATATCCCAGCCAGGCCTTCCAACCCGGATCGGTAGTACCCGCCAAACGACCGCACGATGCTATATCTGGCTCCCCCGTGCAGACACAAGGCTCGCGATCGCAGACCCCGAGCTTTGGTGGTGCTTTCCCAATTCAGCAGGGAGGCCAGCAGTTTCCCAACCCCTACGCGCATCTGCAGCAGTCAGGATCGAACAATGCCACCCCCTCCCCCACAATGCAGAACCAGCAGTTCCGCCCGCCTACACAACCGCAGCAGCGCATGCAGAACGCCTCGCCCAGTCCATTTCCACAGCAACAACAGCAGGGCAACTTTGGTGGCCAGATGTCGCCTGCCAACCAAACACCCTCGAACCTTCCAACGAGCATGCCGCAGCAGAATCAGATGGGAGGCTACGGCCAGCAGTTTGGCATGACTGGTAACGGCGCAGGCCTGCCAGGCGCGGCCACCTCGACGCATGGTCAGATGGGTAACAGCATGAACAGCCTTAGGAACGCTCAGCAGATATACCAACAGAGACTTATGCAACAGCAAGCGCAACTGCGGAACAACGGCATGCAGCGCCCGATGGGCACGCCGCAGACTCAGATGATGAACAATGCTGGCCAGCAGAGGAGTGCCGGACAGATGGCGAATGGGCAGGCTGGCGCACAGATGAATGCCAACGTGAGCGCGTTACAACTGCAACAGCACCAACATAAACGCGCCAGCTTTATTGGGACCCTGCGCTCGCATGTGACATCTCAGAACAAGCACTTTGACGACCATCCTATGATCGGCAGCCGCCCCGTCGACTATCTGCAACTTTGGACTCTGACGACACAGCTAGGCGGCTCCGTGGCTGTAGATCGGAGCGGGTCGTGGCCGATGATTGCACACAAGATGGGCTTCCCGCAGGCCATGTTCCCGACAGCGGCTGAAGAACTCAAGCAGCTGCATAGCCATGCCATAGGGCATTATGAGCGATTGTGGTTTACGGCGAAGCAGCAGGCGAGTAAACAAGAGCAGGCGAGAATGCACGCACATCAGATGGCAGGCGTTGGTGGTCCCGATCAGGGCTCGCCAACCAAGACGATGCCCACTGGCATGCAGCAAAGCCAGCTTGCACAATATCAGCAGAGTCAGCAGCAACAGCCTCAAGCTACTCCGGTCCAGGCGAGTGCCCAACTACCGCAAAACGGCATGTCCACTCCACAACAGCAGATGCTCCAACACCGGCGGAACAGCAGTCTTAGGAAGCCTGAGCACATGACGCCACAAGGTGTTGCAGCGAGCATTACAGCAGCATCACCCGCCTCAGCTGGCAAAGCCGTGCATCAGTCGCCCCCTCCTACTAAGCAAGAGGCTGTAACTTCACCACTGGCGAATCAAGTACCTCAGAGCTCGAATTACATACCTGCAGCCCGGACAGTCGATTCAGGTGGCGCATACGGCGGTCTTGATGTGCCTGGTATGACAGCCATAGGCGAAGCGATAGCGAGACATCGACCGGACATGCCAACAATTGGCGAGATGGGGCTGGTTGACACCCGCGCGATTACTTTGAGTCTCGCCTCCGGGATCCATGCTGAGGTACGGTACGCGCTTGACACGCTTGCGATGATCTCGAATGAGCAAGGCGTCGCTTTCGATCTGGAAAAGTGCCAAGACCTTATGGATGTCATTGTCGATTGTGCGGAAGAGCAGATCGACCAGTTGTCCGAGGAGGCTGCTGAAGTTTCTGATGCACTGGATCTTGCGCCATACGAAGACATTATGAAAGCGACTCGCGTGGAAGCCGACACGCTGCAGGAAGTGCACACCCTGGGAACGCAAGCGTATGATCTGGACCGTGCTGCCGACAAGGTGATAGCCATCACAACAATAATGCGCAACTTCTCCTTCTACGAGCACAATCATCGACTGCTAACACAGAGCTCACTCCTCAAATGGCTGAGCAACACGATACGGCTGCTTGGCACGCGTAACATGCTCCTGCGGACCTTTTACAACACACAGGACTTCTATAAGGATATGATCATCTTCCTTTCGAACGTCACGCAAAGCTTGGAACTACCGAGTCGAGATGACGCCCTCCACATCTTGCATTTCCTGCTCGCCTTCGCGCCTCAACCTGCACCTAGCTACGCTGAGAGTGGCGGCAAAGTCAGCTTCTCAAGCTTCTCGCCGTTAGTGCATCGCTACCTCCCTCCAGCAGTTGACTGCCTCGCGAAACTCTTAGCACGGCAAGATCCGAATCGCATGCTATACAAAAGCATCTTCACCGCCTCGTCTTCCTCGCTTGCCATTTCGGAATCACCGCTGGACCTCCTCACTCGCGCCTTCGCTCTCTCGATATCCGTCCTCCCCAACCGCACCAGCTTCCCTAAGAGCGGAACACTCCTTCGGATCGTGGAAGCGCGTAAAGCTTACCTCACGCAAGGCATGCTAGCCGCCGACATCTTGACCTCGCTCATGCCGTCTAACGAGCCCGACCTCGCGCGCGCCTGGGTCGAGAGTGAAGACGGATGGGCTGCAGGTCTCCTCAGCTTGGCGCCCTTTTTATCGATCGACAAGCAGCAGAACCAGAACCAGCCGCAGAATAAGATGCGCGAGCTTGGACAGGACCACGATACTTTCAGACTTATCGCTCACCGCGCTTTGACGATGATGAAGCGGCTGGTGGAGAAAGCTGGGAAGGCGAACTCTATCAACCAGAACGGCGCAGTGGCGAATGGCACACCTCACGCCGAACATAGCCATGATGACGGTGACGAGCACAGACCGGACGAGGACCCAGCGCCACCGAAGTGGGAAGGTATACCAGGCTCCCACATCATCCTAGGCGCGTTGACGAGACACGATGCGGATAAGACGGCGCTGAGGTTGCTGTGCGGACTGTTTGATATGAGCATGCAGCAGCCGCAGAACTAATCAAGCTGGCTTCTCTCGTCGAGAATGTATATATTATGATGGAGATACGACAAGAACTGGATAGTCTTGGAGATAGACTTGGAGTTATTGGAGAAAGCAAAAGACCATTGGGTTGCTGGTGTTGCTTGGGAAGCAAGGGTGTGTGTGGTGTGTGATATGGCGACGACATGGAAAATATGTTTCGCTCTGTGGATATGGGATGAGGTTATGTTGGTGTGTGATACTGCTAGTCCTCGAGTACCTTACCCTGTTGCAAGCTGAATGTGTTTGTGTGAATCTGCTGCCAGTGTTCCATCATCCGCTCGCTTGCATTTCTCAGGTCAGTGCCCAACCCGGCCAACTCGATCAATCCAGCTTGCAAGCATCATATGGTCTGATGTCCACACGGCAAAGAAAACACATCCCACCACCTTAGCAACCCGCGAAAACCCATCCCCCTTCCCATCCACCATCAACTCACCTTACCTCACCTCAGCGCTCCTGCGCGCCTCCCCTTAGCCGAGGAACTCCTCCTCCTCCCCGGACCCCAGCCCCTCATGCGCATCCTCCCTCTTCACCTTGGCCGCAGCACCATGCGCCTTGACCTTCTTGCTCGGCGACCCAGCCTCACTCGCCCCCAGCACCTCCTCGTCATCATCCCCATCAGCATCCGCGTCCGCGTTCCCGTTAACCTTGGTGCGATCCGTGAGCTCAACCGCCGCCTTACGCCCACGCTTCTTACCCGGCGTGGTGGTGGGGGTCTTGCGCGGCGTGCCGTTGCCATTGGCGATGTTCGACTTCTTCGGCGTGGACTTGGGGGTGCCTCCAGCGCGAGCGGCGTTGCCACCGGCGACGTCGGCGGAGAGGGCGCCGTACTCTGCTTTGAGTTTGATCTTCGTCACGCGGAGGAGTTCGCGCGCGGAGTTGACCGAGGCGAGGCCGGCGAGCTTGTGGAATTTCTCGAGGTCGACCTGCGGGTGCGCATTACATGGTGTGGGGATGTGGTATGGGGGGTTGGGGAGTGCAGAGGGGTTAGGATAGTGATGAGGGGAAGACGGGGGACAGACCTTCGGGTTGGGGTCTTCAAAGCACTCCCTGTAGCGTGGAAAGGTTGAGGGTCAGTGGTGTCGCGGATATGGAAGGGTCTGGGGTGTTGGGCAGTACCATGCGAGGGCCAGATATTTCATCTGGGTAGCTGAGAGGACCATCTTGCCGATGTGTGGGGTTTTGTAGGTTGGTTGGAAGTTGTGTTGGGTTTGGTAGTCGAGCTGGTGAGAGCTTGTTGACTGCTTGGAGGAATGTTAGACCTCCTTGTTGTGAAGTTGGGATGAAAGATGTCGCGTTGGGGAAAGATTGTGCTTCTGTTGTATGACCGTATTGGCAAGGTCTTAGGCTGGTGAGGATGACGTGAAGTTCTTGCAAACGGCAACCGAGATGCCAGTTCACCTTGACAAAGAGGATGAGGAGTAGTGTAGTGGTAGAGATTTGTGGATGGTCGGTATGGTATGAGAATACTTACCAATTGTGTCGTTTGGTGTTGGGTAGTGGAGCAAGAGATGTTGTCGAAGGATGTCAAGTCAAAGAGGCAGTAACAACTTTGCAAGTGAGATCCAAGCTTTTTACAACGAGATCGACCAAGTGAAGATGGAGTGAGGTCAAAGTGATAAACGGTAACGTGAGATTGACATCGACGAGTTGTGCAGCTTTTGAAGGCATACCTCGTAGCTACCTACGCTTCTCCTCGCCAGTGCATATCGCTCGGAAAGGCCAGCGACAATGACTCACATCTTCGTAACAAGTCTTGACGATTTGCTCGTCAGAATCGTAGACGTGTCGAAGGGGGTTCGAACAGCCTTGGCGTTACCCAGCGTCTTGACCCCGGTCATGCTTCATGCTTCTCATGTTGTGTGACATTGCACAACCCCTGCCACGTCCATTGTCAAATGTGACAGCTCCCATCCGCACAGCGCTCGAACTCCACGAAACGCCTGTCGCTTTTATCTATGCATGTCCTTTGGCTCGTTTTATTTCGCCACCGCAGCGCTCAGAACCTGGGTCCTGAAGAAGCCACCCTTCGTCCGCTCAATGACCTGCTGATACACACTTGATGGCGGGTGGTTCATCAACACGGTACCAGCCTTGTAGTCGATCTTCGCATCCACACGAGTGTCCCGGATCAGGTTAACGATCCATTTCTCGCCTTCTTCTGCGCTGAGGCCTAGACGAAGCGAGAGGTCCCTGTGGCAAGATTAGTATAGGCCGATTTTGGGAACATCGTTTCGAACTTACTTGATGTCGATCCGTTGATGTATCTTACAGTAGCTCTCAGAGATGAGATGGCGCGCAGCATCGAGGAATGAATCCGAGGCAGCAACGAGGAAGAAGTCAGATCGCAGAATCTCATCGGCTTCGGACAGACGCTTCTGCGCTTCTTCGAAGTCGAAATCGACGTACAGCGCCTTGACAAAGCCAGTCACGGGGTCGGTGTACTCGTACTGCTCCTGCCTGACGATCCGCACGAGATCCTTGAGCTGCCTTTGGTAGTTGCCGAGCACGTAGCTGTTCTTTCCACCAGGTCGGTTGCGGTTGGTGATGACGGCCGCAGCCAAGTAGCGCAAGATCCATGGGCAGGAAGTCTGGATGGTGTTGATGAAGGCGGGTGAGAAGAACATCTCAGTCAGGGTGTCGCGGGCGGCGTCGTAGTTGAAGAAGGGGAACAGCGACCAATGGAGAAGCCATGTGCGGTGCTGCAGCTGTGCGAGTGGGTTGTTAAACAGTCTCGTTTCGATGCTCTCCTTGATCTTGGCAACCTCCTCCATCGCACTTTCCCAGTTGGTGGTCAAGATGTCGCTGGCGAGTTTGCCCCAGGTAGCCGCACTGACTTTGTCGTTGTCGGTGCTGAGGATGCGGAACTGGTAGAGGAGCTCGGCGGCGCTGGTGTAGTCGCCACAGGTGTATTGGAACTGGCCGTAGGCATATAGCTGATCGACCATCTCGGGTGTGACGCCGTGGGTCTCCTTGAGGAAATTCATGTTGCTCACTTTGTCCGCGCGGAGGTTGCCCACGACATCAGCATCTGACAGCAGAGCCTGGATCTTCTCCGTCTCTTCCTCATGCTTCTGCCGTTGGGCTAGCACCTCTTCCCGCTTCTGCGCATACTCCTGCGGCCGTTCGGAGAGGTTGTTGAGCTGAGCATAGAGGTCGCCAACGAAGTCGCTCATGTTGGTCTGTTTGAGCAGGCCATACTTGAGTTGGATGATGTCGGTGGTGTCTTCATCCTCAGGCGTCTCCTCTTCCTGGAAGTTGAGCAGAGGGAAGACTAGATGTCGGTCGAGGTTGGGCAGGAATTTGGGCAAGAGGTTGTGCTCCTTTGCGATCTCCTGCGGTGACTTGGCCTGGGATTGAGCGCCGTTGAGCATCTCGCTCGCGCTCGTCGGTTGTGAGTCGGCCATGTTGGGTGGTGATGGAGTAGAAGTCGATCTCGTGAGGTTGAAACTTGGGTGTGCGCCAAATTTCGTGACCCGCTTGCTACTTCCGTGCTAGTGCAAGTCTGGAGAACATGTGAATACTCCTTGTCCATCACCACGACACGACACTCACCGGCAGCAACAATGCCGTCAGCAGCCCCATTGATGCCCTTCCTCCGTCCGTTGGGACTGCCGCGACCATCAACAGTCCGCCAATTCCTCAGCTTCTCTACCAGCGCGCATTCTTTCGCCGCGCCCTTACAGAAGCCGAGACCACGACGTAGTGAAGGTACTGAGAGTTTACCATCTGATACCTCCTTCAAGCACTGACATAGACGACAGACACCAACCTCCGCGCCTCCCGCACAGCCTCCGCAACCTACCCATCCCGAAACCTCCCTTCTCTTCCCCGACCCAAGATATCCAAAGCATCCCGACGCTCTGCCCACCCACCAAAGGAACGCTCATACCCAACTCGCCAGCACCCCTACGCTGTCCCTACACCCCTGCGGCTGCGTGCAGAGCCTTTCACGCCGTTACCCGAGGAGCAGTCGGCGCCGAACCTGGCCTACTTCGTCAGCAGGACGCGTAGTAATGAACTACCCGTGTACCACGATGTCAAGCGCGGCGGGAACTTGAAGTTGACGCTGGTGCGCAAGGTAGATGGGAAGGTGGAGGCGTTGCGCGATGAGCTACGAACGACGTTGGGAACGAGTGTTGGGCTCGATCAGGATAGGGTGGTGGTGAATGGGGTCACGAGGCAGGTCGTAATCAAGGGGCATTACAAGATGGAGGTCGAGCGGTTTTTGAGGGAGAGAAGGTTCTAGACATGGTTGGCAAGAGTTACGCGAGGGATGTGTCATGATATGTACAGCCACCGTGCGATGGTGATCAGCAAGCACAGCATCATTACGGGTTGCTCCCATCTGGCGACAGGAATGTATTTCTATCGCCGTGGAAGACGGCATGTGTCGTATGCGTACGTCTCAAGAAGGAAGTCTATCGAAGCACTTTCATTCTCATGCTTGCGTGTCCCTTCCGTGTCACTACGCCAGCTTGCATCGATCCGCCCACATACAGTCTCCGGCGGTGCACCCGCTTTCCCACTCGCTTCCGCGAGGTGGTCGGCCGACCTGGCCGGACCACTACCGACGCCAACGAGCAACAGCACCTCGGCAGGCTCCAGAGCTGCCGATATCCCTCCCCTCGCGGCACCACATCGCCTCGATCCTCCGCTGGCACTTCTCGGGGTAGCGGTCTGCGACGCCGCTTCCTGGTCTCCCCAACGGTGTGGTGTGGCAAGCTCCGCCTACCTCTACGCAGGTACGAGCGCTAAGAATATTCCCAATCGATTCGTATGTGCTGTTCCAACTCATCCAGAGCATATTTCGAAATCGTGTACGTCGAAGTCGTGTACGGAATGTTCAGAATCTCTCTTCCACCGGCACGGCCTGCAACCCGGACTGAAAGCAACACTTCCATCCGAGGTCGAACCAATCGCACTCGAGGCAGCTGGACTCGACACCACCTCGAGTAGCCAAGCATCCACCCCTTGCGATCTCTCCTCCGCCGGCGGCGTCTCGATCGCTCGTCGGATGCTAAGCATCCTCCATCTGATGCACGCGAAGCAGACAACCTTCTGCATCTGCGGTTTTCGGAAGGCCTGCCCGTTTTCGCAGTTGAAGAACAGCTTCATGCGTCCGCACTGTTCGTCGACGATGTCGATGACTTCGTCGCAAGTTCCACAGATGGTCCATTCCCAGCGACACATTATCACTGTTCGAGACAGACACGCTTGTCTTTGACGTGGAGCCGGTCAGTCGGTAGGGTCGATCTCTGTCACCCGGAAGAATGTGTTGTTCTTATCGGTACATATTTTCGTAGGTTGGGGTAGATCGTGGTGTCCAACGTTGTGACCACTATTGCAGCAAAATGCTCGATGGGCGTGGATCCGTAGTAGCAAACGAAAACCTTATTTCACCGTCGTTTCAAACCAATCCATCATCCGAGAAATGGTTACCCAGGTTCAATACAGAGAGCGCACGAGGACGAAAGATCGGAGTTTGATAGTATCATCGTACGTCAGCAGCCACGCTCGCTGCCTACGATGGTAACCTAGACGGCGCCTACTACTGCAACCACGAAGACGACGGCTTGCGTGGGCGGCATTGCCCAGCACCCGCCAGAGCATGATTTGTCCAGATGTGATGACAGTGTCTCGGGATGTGGTGATGCATTTACCTAAATCAAATGTAGATTGTCACAAAGAGCAGTGCTCAGATCCCTGATAAAAAGCTTGGGGCGCTTATCGTGTCGTGATTGGTGCGGAGCTCGTCCCGCACCGCTAGAGCAGCACGACATGAACGGAAGGCGCGTGCGAAAGCACGGGAGGACGAGCTATATTGGATCTTGGCTACGGATCTGGCAATCTGGCAGCCGCGGCCCGCTCAGATCGGTTATAGAGTTTCGCGATTCTTGACAAGTTCATCCCACGAAGCCATACAAGGATTCGCCAATGCCTGCAAAGACGTGGTCCACGTGGACAGTTTCGCTCGTGTAGCGAAGGAAAATGACAGCTTTTCACTCGTAGCGAAGCAACACGCAGTTCGAACCAGACTTCAAGCCTGAAGCAAACAAACGCCTGCCAGAAATCTCTGGCGCCACCAGATCTTGACACCTTGCGGCGCAGGAGCTACAGTAGTAACAGAAAACCCCAGCGTCAGCCAGAGGTCTGGACTGCTCGCTGCTCCAATCAGTAAAGACTTCTTTTCTTCATCTTTACGTGGAAGCGGGCATACCCAAGGACGTATTTTCGGCACAGCGAGATGTGCTCGTCGGTTAGGACACGGCTACCGCCACACATTCTTCTAACCGTACTGCTCCTGTCAGAGGCCCCCGAGGCAACAGATATTGATCGATAAAGGGTTGGAGGTTGGGCGCGAGGGCCTCATACCTGAGACTTGCAGTAGCTCAGTGTGGTTGGGACGCTGAGGCACGATTGACACTATCAGAAGCGATGGTCAGCGCTTCGGCTGGGTCTCTGGTCGTTCGTACCGCATGCTGGCACGAGGCGACATCTTGTTATTATATTCATAGGTTTTGCCAGGTTCCAATAACGACTGGACTCAATGTCTTAGCTGAACCCGACATGCCTTCTGAGAAAGCAGTATCCTGGGGCCACATTCCTGCCGTTTCCGCCATGTGGTCTGCGCACCCGAACAAGGGCCGTGGCACAGCAGCCGCATCGGGTGTATCTGCGATCGACCCAGAGCACTGGAACCGAGGACGGCAAGGTCGGACGGTCGATCGGGTGACACCGCCTCAAAGGACAAAGCCATCGGAGCTCTGGGGATGCTACGTGCAGTGCGACATGAGTTGACCAGTGTATCATATCTTGTAGTGGCTGCTGGAGTCCATTCTGAAATACTCGGAATCAACACAAGATGCACCAAAAGCAGAGTCCACTTGCGGGGCACCAGTCTTGCGATGCGACAAAACATATTCTCCTTGTTTCGACCTACGACGAGCCTACGACAAATCCCCTGAACAAGGAAATAACCGTCACAATCCGTCACATTCGTCACAATCTGGGAGAGATCTGAGATTTGAATTCTTCCGGGGACCTGATCTCACTTTGGTTGCTCTCCGGTCCGCCTTAGCTCGAATTACTCGGATTGAGTTCGACGACAGGGGCTTCACCGTCACAGTGTCGTATGTGGAGAAAAAACGTTGGATCTGACGGGTCCAGGCTTCGCAACGCAACGTCGACAGATCTGGCGCTAATGCGAGCTCCATCTCGCCAATCTGGGATCTTTCTGTAGCTCGATGAACACAACGAATTGGAGTTGAGAGACAGAAAACCTAGGAGACACTGACCATGGTACGATAAACATTATCGTCCTCGCTGTGCAGCTCCACAACTTCGCTAAGCTCGAGTAGCGTCGTTGCGGAATAGGTATGCCAGCGCTGCCAGCACGCCTTTTCGTTGCTCCTGGTCGCTTCTCAGTGGTCATTCAAACTCCATCTGGGATGTTTCCTTCGACGGTTCTGCTCCGCTATGCGTCGAGCGCTGCTCAGGGACCTGTCAAAAGGTGTCCGGATATTACATGCTCACACAACTGTGGTCCGAGGTTGTGTCTTCTCGACAACCAGGTACGGAGTAAGATCCCTGGACACGGCAGTTTTCGACCGTCTTACCTATGGGGATATCTGCACACTGACACTTGATTACGACCTGTTGGGCATTCATCAGAAGCGCGAGGACCTCGAGTCTTCTTACATACCAACAAACACTGTGTGCAGGCAAAGAGTTGCGGATCGGGCGTTGGAGAGCCTGCAATAGTCTGTTGCACGTTCAAATGCAAGTTCAGAGTCCCCCGGCTCAACGCCGCCGCGTCCTCCGTGGCCCACAAAATCCGATCGCGCTACTGCAGTCCACTCACCCTTGAGCTTAGCTCCTCGCTCTCAATAATCCTGCATAGGAAGCTCGAAATCATCAATCGAGATCGACAGTAAGGCCGCACGGTCCGCGATGGGCCAATCGGTACGGAAGTAGCTCCGTATCTGCTCCGATCTCATCTCCCCTGCTGCAGGAAGCCGGCAGGTGTCGACGATCGGAGCAGCGCCAATATTGCAGAACACTTCTCAAATATCCCGCTCGTAAATCTGGTCTTGTTATTCTTTGAATCACATTCATTGACTTCCTCTCTTGCTGCTTCCACGCTTACGCTTCCTCCCCACCAAATCAGCCTTCGCGCTACTTAGGAAAAGCCGTCTCGGGGCTCCGAGTGTCCAGTACCCACCTACCCACCCACTCACCCACTACTGCGTCGGACGATAAACCTTCCGAAAGCTAAAGCTCGACAATCTCTCATCGCTTGCACTTTGGCTCAGCCTCCCCGCACTAGTTCTACCATCGGCAGTCGCTCTTCTTTCCAAGACCTTTTTGCCACCTCGCCAGCAACCTCTATATCCATATCCACCATCCGCGTCTGTTTCATCCGAATTCTATTTCATCGTCGACCTTTGTTGTATCGATCGAACCCAGCTACGTGCTATACAGTCGATACCTGGATCAAACGGTTCCTAACATCGAAGACTTACAATGCCTCCACACCGTAAGTCTAGTGCTTCGGCTTGTTTCTCACTTTTCTGACATTCTCTGCAGGCAATGTTCCCGGCAGCACACCATCGGTCAAGCCTATCAAGCCGGAGAGAACACTACGCAGCCACGAGGAAAACCAAGAGAGGTCAGCATTATTCCATCGGCTCAAACGCAATGTCATGCCTTACTGACCCGATCATAGAGCATACATCGCCGCATCTCGACGAAGTGATCGCAGTCTCGAGGCTCGAGTAGAATCAGCGAGGAGGGCTTCCGACATCCACAAGAAGCGCACAGGGCGAGCTCTGCGCGTCACTGAGCAAGATGTCATGAACGAGGAGATGTATGAGGAGGAAGACGACGACATACCGTGGAGATACCGTAACGTCACTTCGCACCTACCTCTCGAGGATGGGCTTCTCAGTCGCCGATTGCAGTCAATGCTCGCCGTCCAGCTCGAGCATCAAAGATTACTCGGCCAAGCCGTAAACAGCACCCTCCAGCACAACCCGCAGTTACGAGAGCAGGACTTCCGTAACCAGCAATTCGTTAGCCCGAATATGATGCAGATGCCACAAGCTTCCCAGAACTCGATGATGCCACCACAACAGCTCAATCGAAGTCCTACAAGCTACCGGCACAGTCCTTACCCGATGCAGCAGGCGAAGCCACAGTACCATCAACGGTCAGCATCGGTCGCGACACCGCAAGAATGGGCGTCGAATGGTCAACACCAACAGCCTGCCCTGGCTCCGGCCACGACAGCAACAGACGAACGCCGCATGTCATTGCCGCAAAACGGCATGCAGCCAGTGCAGAGGACATCGAGCTATCAATCTAACCTTGGATCCATTCCAACGTCTCCTGTATCGACCTACCAGACAGACCAACAGTATAATCAGAGCATTAACAACGCTCTTGGTCCCTTCACGACCAATCTATCTATGGACACGCAACAGCTACTGGCCGGATCGGAAACTTTCCCAGCTTTTCCACCAACATTCGATTTGTTTGGTGATTCGGTCGATTACCCACAGAAGTCGCAGCAGCCCTTCTACAGCTACAAGCCGAACGCTTCAAGCGGTGGCTTGAAGGGCGCACCAAGCACTTCCGTTGGCCTCGATCAGACACTACTTGGGACGTCCATCGACGCCAACCTGGACTGCAATGCTTTCGCCGAAACACCCAATCCAGCCAATAGCGGATATCTCAACTCTGCCGTCACCGAGCCAGGCTATGGATTTGGCTTCGATGGCAGCATGGGTAGTATGTTCGGCTTGGATCCTTTTGCCAGCGGCGGGAACAGCGGGCAGATTACTCCAGGTAATTTGTCAGGCTACAGTGAGCCAATGTTCAACGACTTTTTGGAGCAGGATATGTACGGCGACGTCCAGACAGCATCGTGATCACGAACCTCAAGCTCACCCCGAGCTTGACCGCACGTACGTCAGATCAGAAGACACGCGCTACTCTAAATACTTCGACACTACCCAAAGGCACTCGTCACCACCACTCGCGCTTGTCGCGCCAGCCGCCTCTGTGGATCACTCCCGGCCATGGCTGTGGTGTCACGTCTGTATGGCTTGGCACCTGATCGTGGACCCGCCGGAGAAGAGTCGACATAGCTTGGGCACACTCTGGCGCGGATGAAACTCGACTGTTTGTACTACTAGACATGCATCACGGCATGGCATTCTACTGTTACCAAAGAACTGGTATCACGACTTTCCAGCACACGATTTGTACGGCAGACATCGTCCACACGATAGCGTGGCGTTGGCCCTGACTGCTGAGATGTTGGGAAGATACTGCGCAAGGATTTACGAAAAGTACTTGTAACAATACACGACATTGGAATTGGCTGGCCGATAATATGCTCTCGTAGCAGGTGTGGTCTCTCAAAGCACACGAGTAGTAGTCGTAGTAGTAATTAATATTGCTGCAGCACTGAGCTAAAGCACAATCATCACTCCAATTGCTTTTAACACTTCCTTGTCATCATATGTCACCATCACTGCTCATTTTTCATGGAAGTCATGTGTCAAGTCCCGAGTCACACACGCTGCCATGACCCCTGTAGCCCACGGCCGTGTACCATCTCCACCGTGCAATCTGCTCACCACAGACCCTTTGATCACTTCACTCGTCCTCTTCTTCCTTGAGATACTTGATCGCGGTCTCGACCAGCTTGTGACCGACCTCGCCATCCTCCTCGTCCTCGATGCTGGGCTTGACCTCACGCTCGACCTCGATGCTGGGTTCGACCATTGGCTCGATCTTCGCGCGCTTGGTATCCTCGGCGTCGTATCTAAAACCGGTCAGTTCCTGAAGAGCGCAGCGCATCTCTCAGGGCCACACAGTGCTCTAGAGTGTGATGTTCGTAACTCGGAGAAGGGGCGGAAACGTACTCAGCAGCCGCCTTCTTTCCAGCTTTGCGCTTCGTACCCGCCACTGTCTTCTTCGCCAGCGACGGAGTGCTGCCTCCCAGTAGCTTCTTACGCGCAGACAGGTAGCAGGCAGTAGCTGAGGCTGCGGTCTTATAGCCGCCCTTCTCTTGCAGCTTTCTGTAGTCGACTTGAGGCGCCTCCTTGAAGCACTGCCTGTGGGTTGATAGGGAAGTGGGTCAGCGGTGTCTTACAGACATGAGAAAGTCTATCCTCAGCAGTGCATACCATGCCATCACGATAAGCTTGCGGTCATTGTCGGTCATCTTGCCATTGTCCGCAAGCATCTTCTTCCTGGCGGCAAGGTAGCACGCCGTGGCAGACGCTGGGGTCTTGTAGTTTCCCATTGCTTGAAGCTTGATATAGTCCACCTATCGGGAACGTCAGCGCTATGACAGCTTAGTCCCGAAGTGAGGGAGAGTGCCCACCACCGGCATGGTTTTGAAACAGTGCCAGGCGTTGACCAGTAGCTTGCGGTCGCCCTCAGTGAGGTTGATGGTGGGAGTTGGAGTTGGAGTTGCCATGGTAGACATGTTGAGTATTCTCGATAATGTTTGAGGTTTGAAAAGATTGTGTTGAGTGTGGATGGTATTGCAAGGTGGAGGGATGGAGGAGGGATTGGTTTAAGAATGGTAGGTGTAAATTTGCATGTGATTTGCACGTGGTTTTGAGCCCCCGGGACCAAGTTCCGAACCTGGTTTTGCCTACCTAACACGCATTTTGATGAAGCCATTCTCCAGTCTGCGCGGAGCGACATGCTCTCTGCGCACCTGCTGTTGGTTATTTCGCTGGATGCCTCGGTTCGAGACACAGGAATTGCATGATACTACCCGCGTCATCACCGTTTGGGTGGAGAATTGTGGTTCTGAGCAACTCAATACGCGACCATCGAACACTTCCTCAGAACCCTCTGCCGCCTCCCCTGCCTCTGCCCCGGCCTCTGCCACCACCGCCGCCACGACCACCTCCTCCTCTCATACCACGTCCTGGCGGTCCAGTACCTCTACCACGATCTGTCTCCTTCCTCGCCTTGTTCTTTGGCTTCGGTGTGTCGTCGATAAGTAGTGTGTCGAGCGGCAGAGAGTCCGGCAGGATGAAGTACCGTATCTCTGAGCCTCTGATGTTGATCTGGTCTAGCGCGATTTGTGAACCTCCTTTTGGCGTCATCTTCGCAGTGCGCAGAGCGGTATTCATCTGCGGCGACACAGATGCGATGGTGCCTTGTACGATGGTGCCTTTGCTACGTTAGCAGTGCGTCTGATGTAGGCGGACTCGGACTATTTCTTACCGGTCTTGAGCTCAATCGTAACCGACTCGTTCGTGCATTTCATCAGGAACCTACGCGCCTATTAGCCAGGCTCTCGCGATCGCAGCCTTGAGTGTCTTGTTCAGCACGCGACAGCTTCAGGGCTGGTTCAGGAAGACTCTTACCTGACGAGCTTCATGATGGCGGAAGAGTGCGCTCAGCGCAACTACTGCAGGCGTTGGGTGTATGTCGAGGTATGTAGTGTGATCGGCTGGACGTTTGAGAACATGAACCCCAAGCGTTACATGTGGTTGTGCCATTCAGATCTGCGATGACTTTTTAGAGTTCGGCTACTGCCGCACAGACCCACTTAAATTTGACCACTCAAAAACCATGACTCTCCAACTTCTGGTCTTCAACCACCTGAGATCACGAACTCGAAGATCGAGTATTATACACTCGCTGTTAACTCCCGAAACAACTTATACGACTGCCCCCATGAACAAAAGCAAGAAACGCAGGCTTGCAACTCTCCACCCCAACATCAGTTGATGTTCGCCCCGCCACCACCGCGACAATGGCGGAGGATACCGTGATGCAAGACAGCTCAGCTGCTGGCTATGCACACCCGGAGGGCGCGGGTTCGAACCCATATCCAGCATTGTCCGACAACGGGTTGAAGGAAAATTCAGCACCTTTGGAGGCCCCTGAGATTGATACTGCATTACATTCTTCGAATATCGGGACCGGATTCGGGTCACTCGAAGATTATTACAAGCTGGGCCAGAAGGCGTTGCTCAATCTCAGCCTTCTGAAACGCAGCACAACTGAGGCCAGACGCTGGGAAGACCCTAACGCTGGAATTGCCTACGACAAGACATCGTCTCAAGCTCGACCTTCGACAGCTGGAGATAGCAGCACACCGTTCCCTTCTGATACAAGGCTTTTTGCGCTTCCGGGGTTCCATTATCTGCCCGAAAATGACAGACTCGACAGTTCCACTCGTCAAACCGGTCAGACCCACCTTGCCTCCTCAGTCGAGAGCACACCGGCTTCGCCTCCCGAGCGAGCGCGCGGATCTGGCCGACGGAGTAGTGGTCGTCGAGGATGGAAACAAGCGCTCAAAGGGACAGACCACGCCGCACTCTTCAAGACTCCTAGACTTAGCCGTCAAGCTGGTGGCACGAAACCAGCACGGGGCAGAGGCAGAGCCAAGCATGTAGATCCGGGTCGCGAATACAGGGACCTACAATCGCAAGCCACGACAGAGTTTCTCAACGGAGACCTAGAACGGGCCAGAGAACTTGCTTCAGCCGCACTGAAGGTCAACCCGGAGGTATGGTCATCGTACGCGCTCATGTCCCAAATATTCGAGCAGCAGGGACTGGAGCACGAAGCCGTTCAAGCGCTTGCTGCAGGGGCGCCGGTCAAGCGGGATCCGGAGACATGGGTTGAGGTGGCAACCAGGATGCGTGCGCTGAAAGGCGAGAACATGACCGATGCTCAGCGGGAATTCATTCTGAAACTCTTTGAGGAGGCACTTAAGCTCGATTCGCGAAACATCAGCGCACGTAGAGCCAGGATGGAACTCTACTCTGAGGTTGGATCCTGGCACAAGGCGCGGAAAGAGTGCGCAACGATCCTTGCGTTGAAACCCGACAAACTTGATATTCTTTGGCAGTACTCCAAGCTATGTGACAAAGCCGCATTGCTTGACGACATTCGGGGCGCAATTGAGTTCTACGACAAAGCATTCCGCATGCACGCAGACAACAATACATTTGGACCAGCCGACGAGCAGTGGGACCACCTCAACATGTATCTGGAGATGATCACCAAGATAGGCCCGCCCGCGAAAGGCTTGTACGAACTTAAACGTATAGCAAGATGGTTCCTCGGTCGGAAAGAGGATGCATTCTGGGACCAGCTCTACCTCCAAGACGATCGAGAGTTCGACGAAGGACCGGAGCGACGGATATACGTTCCACAAGTGCAGTCTGGTGCTGTCGTCCAGGATGCTTCGCGCTATGGCCTTGGTCTTCCCATCGATCTCCGTGTCAAACTTGGTGTGTTCCGGCTACAAATGGGCTCGGGTGACCACCCGGAGGCTTTCAGGCATTTCGAACACATTCGCCGAACAACAGATGCTGCGGAAGTTGAGCCTCTGCTTGATCTCTTCCTGGAAGTCGCCAATAACCTCCGAATACGGTTCATGTATGGCGCCGCTGTCGAATACTACGATCGAGTCCGCCCATTTTCCGACACATTGGATCGAGAATACTGGATGAACTTGGCCCAATGCTGTCGCGAGGTCGGGCGCAACCGTGACGCAGAGGACTGCTACAAGAAGGTCATCAGTGCTGATGATCAAGAGGTCCAAGCCCGTATCAACCTCATCAAGGTCTACGAGGCGACCGCTCAGTCTGTCAAAGCACTACCATTCGCTGATCAGCTCATCCAAATCGGCCGCTCCGAGACACTGAGGAATGCGAATCTAGCTACATATGTGACCGCTTGCAAGCGGATGAGGAAAATTGCTTTGCGGAGAATCGCTCAGAAGGATGCCGGTGTTCAATCAGAGTCGGATCTGGAGATCCCTAGTGATGAAGAAGACACCGACGATGAATCGCCAGAGGTCTCAACGCCGAAGCAGCCGGTCAAAAGGCGACCTAAAGCACAACAGAAGCTGCAGAAACTTGCGGCCAAGCCCTCAGCTGACCAGCCTGCTCCTCCCGTCTGCCCTCCCATTGCTGTCGATCCCATGATCGAGGACAGAGACCAGGATTCTTCCAGCGAGGATGAGGACATCGACGCCGGTGGATCTATGACACCTGAAGCCGAAGCTCAGGCCGAAGCTGAAGCCGAAGCAGAAGCTGCGCACGAGCCGACCTTTACCAGAGGGAAGGAGTACTTAGCTTCGCTTCGGGAGCAGAAAGAACGTGTTCAGATGCATTATGCGAAGGTCACGGAGCTTTGGCCGTTAGCAAAAGCTCATGGTGATCCGACCACGGTTCATCAATGGGTCCAACACGCAGCCGCAATGGTCAACGACTTCAAGCTGATGAAGGAGTTTTACCCATACCGAACGCGCGACAAGCTTTATACAGGACTTCGTACAGGGATTGACACCGAGTCGCGGAACATGGTCGCTAGCATGGATGCAATCAGAAAGAAGCTGCTAGAGGACGCTGCTAACCTTGGCCAAGTTGACTGCACCGTGGCTAACTCTAGCACCGCAAGAGCAGAGTTTCAAGGAATCTCCTTTGCAGAGTGGCACCGCGTCTTCTCGAACCTGGCGCTCCAGTACGCACAAAGATCAGACCAAACCCAATGCTATTATATTCTAGAGAAGGTGCTCATGCCAGCAAACGTCTTCCGGGACGATCTAGGCCTGAATCAAGCAACGCTATCAGTCAGCTTGTGCTGCGCACTGATGTTCAACGATACACGATTCGTTCTCGACTTGACCAAGCGCTTGGGAGGTCCTCATGGCACGACGGCAGCGACCCAGCTTCTCGCGGCGGGTGGACGGCTTGGGCACGGAGAGGTACCCTTCTACGGGAAGAAGACGCAGAACTTGCTCTCTGCAGCGATCGAAGAGCAAGAGTACTTGGCCATGCCGCCAGAAGCTCGTGGCGAATACGAATGGGACAAATCCAGGAAAGAACGGCTCGACGAAAGGGCGAGCCAGGATGTGGTGACCCAACTTGACCCGGGAATGTTGACCACCTACGCGCATACGATCGGCAATAATCAGCACGGCAATGCCAACAATTCCTCATTGCCGTACCTGCTGCGCGCGTTAGCTATGGAGCCCGACAATTTGGTCATCAACCTCAGCATCGGCACTGCGTACGTCGTACAGGCGATGCGAAAGGCGCCGAAGGTCAATCAATACGACATCGCTCAAGGCATTTCGTTTATCTACCGCTACTATGACCTGCGTGTAGCAGGTGGTAATGTATGCCATGTTCAGGAAGCCGAGTACAATCTCGGGAGGATGTGGGTACTACTCAAGATGATACATCTTGCTGTGCCTGCTTATGAAAGAGTGTTAGAATTGAGCCCTGATGTGCAGAGGGAGGCGAAGCGGAGTGGCGATTGCGCAACGGAAGACTATGCTCAAGAGGCGGCTGTAGCGTTACAGCACACATACGCAGCAGCAGGCAACGAGGATGCCGCCCGCAACATTACTGAGGAGTGGTTGGTGCTGTGAGAAGGTGAGAAGGCGTTTGGTTGCAGTTCCAGGAAGATACCCACATGGCATTGTTTATGGTAGATGACTAGCACTGGCACGGCGGATCAGAACGGAAGTGTGTGAATAGCGTGTCTGTATGTACAAACTAGGATCGTACCCACGCTCTACTGACTCTACTGCCCAACCTTGCCTGCACTGCACACCGCCATGACCGCGTTCCAATAACGATCCGCATCTTCGTTCAGCAAGACACAATGCGGTGCAGTAGTGAACACCTCTTCTCGGACGTCTACATAGCCTGCACCCATTGCGTCCTCCACATGAGCATGAACGTCCTTGTGATGGACGAGAGTATCGCCCTTCGAGTAGAGGTACAGCCTTGGGACATTCTTGGACACGATATTTACATCGTTCAGGCTGCGTCGAATTCGAGTCACCACATCTTCGAGCCCCAACACTGTTATGATGAGAACGTAGAGTAGCGTAGTGAGGTAGAGCATATACCATCCGACGAACCGAATGACTTTCGCCTTTGGGAGGGCGAACGACATGGCTTGCGTGCCACCCTTGATGTCTCCGAGACCGGGACAGCTGTCGAATATTACCGCGTCGAATGGCAGAGTTCCGTGAAGTTCGTGTAGGCGAGCGGTCAGGTCCATTGCGTTCTTCCCGCCGCCGTTTGAGAACATGTGCAGCACGATGGGTTGCCTGGCGGTAGCCTCGATGCCATGACCCTTGGTGTATGTGTTCAGGAAGTAAAGAGCAAACGTAAGATCGACGCCGGAGAACAGCATTCCGGCCATGGTAGCTTCGATCAGGAGGATCTCTGTGCGAGGGTACAGTCGGCGATAACCATCGGTGTACTTGGCGATGTGCTTTGGTGATGCTGCCATCCACGAGCAGAGGACAATCAGACCCGGCTCGTCGGAGCTGTGGGAGGGGGGTGGTACATTTCCGTTGACTTGCGCTGGACGATAGAACGAGGTGACATCGTTCAGCTTAACGAAATCTGGTATGCGAGACGGAGACATGGCTGGAAAGCATACACAGGGCCGTGAAGGACCTGAAGTGTTTGATGTCCTAGCCCGGACCTATGAGAGATACCTCGTAAGACAAGTTATTCTGGCGATCCCGGGATCCCATTTGTTCTACGTCCGTAGCCGTCCTCGAGACGGACTGCTGTTCGTCGACGTGAACGCGATTACTGATGCCGAGAGGATGTTCATGTTTATCTGTGCTTCACAAGGGATTATGAGCAGTAAGCGGTCGAGTTTGCCTCGGTCCCTTTTTAAACCAGCCGGAAATGGTACAGTCAGTAGTTTGTCGTGGAAAAGCACGTGTTCTCATTTGCTACTCCTTCCTACCTGGGTGGATCCGGCTCGCATTTTGTTTTATCCGGCGAGCCTCGGACATATATTTAGCTCGTGAAGGTGTGTAATTCATTACTGTTCACTACTCTTTCTCCATTTGTTATCGGGCGTTTTCACTCCTTTGCCGCCATGTCCGCTGCGACCCGCCTGACGACCATGGCAGGTCTCATTACCTCCACCGCCGCCATCGTGGGCATATCTTCCATACCCTCAGTACGCGACTTCATCTCGAGATACCTTGGACCAAGCGGAACGAAGAACATATGGCGCTTGCTAGCCCTCGCATTTGCCCTTCTGAACCTCAAGAACCTGCCAGGCTTGTGGCATTGGCGCGTTCTCAAGGGTATAATCTACCAACTACAATTTCAACCGACGACCCAGAAACCGAAGCACCTATTCGCCCCAATGATTACAAGCTCGTTCAACACCCTCTACGACTGCGACTACAACTTCCACAAGTCGAACAGCACGTACTTCGCGGACCTGGACGTTGCGCGGGCAAATCTGATGGGGTGTATAATACGAACAGGGCTTGCGAGACTGAACAGAGGGGATGAAGAGGGTTTGCCCAAGGAGACGACTGCAACAAAAGGCAGATATGCTCTTGCGCTTGGCGGAGTGAGCTGTTTCTTTCAAAGGCAGATCGAGCCACTGCAGCAGTTCGAGATACACACGAGGATACTGGCTTGGGACCGGAAGTGGATCTACTGCGTCAGTCATGTGGTGAAGAAGGGTGCCATCAAGCCGGATAGCTATGCGTTACAGCCTTGGAAGAAAGGGAGAAGGCGGTCGGCAGATATGAAGAGTGAAGACGAAGATCTGACGAAGTACATCTTCGCAACGAGCGTGGCGAGATATGTCTTCAAGAAAGGTCGACTGACGATCAATCCGGAGATCGTACTGGAGAGATCGCACCTGCTGCCTTCTCGCCCTGATGGCGTTGGACTGCCGCCAAGAGCAGAGTCTGCAGCGACCGCTCCAGCGGCTGCAGAGACTCCTGCGATGAACGGTGTTGCTACCAGCCCAGCGGATGTGGCCGCAGAGGTGAGCAGTAAGCTGGGTCAAATCCCCGACCAGCCGGCGGGCCAGGATGATGACTGGACGTGGGACGACATGGAGCGCGAACGGTTACGAGGACTGAAAACTGCCAGCCATTTTGACGCCCTCAGCGCCGCTCATGGAGAGCTGAGAGCTGGCGAGGTACTGGGTCAGTACGGCGACTACTGGTGAGATCTGCCAAAGCGTGGTCCGAACGGTTCGAACTGTACTCTATGTAACCTTCTGAGATACCCAACCAATTAGCTCTAGACATAGAAACGTTACAGCTGTGCACATAGACCACTTCTATCCTACTGAGCCAAAGTCTGCTGATGGAAGCACAGCGAGTACTTCTCTGCGTCCCATCTCCATACACTGGAGCATAGCGCCTCGAATCCTAGAGTGGCATCGCCGTCGTCCATACCGGGCCGTGTCGCGCGTGCGAGATAGCTTATGATCGCTGCGCTATCGCCCAGCGGTTGCACATCGACCTTCGACAGCTCAAAGCTCTTCCATGGGATGAAGGCTTCGGAACGGAGGATGTCCTGGACGTTGGGGTCAGATCTTGAGGTGACCTTCATCCCGAGCGGGAATTGCTGCAGAACAGAAGGGATGAAGGGTCAGCAAGTATCTCCGCCTTCTCGAAGAGTCTAAAAGGTCTTAGAGCGCAACATGGAGGTCGATCTTGTCCTGGAGAACCTTTGACCCATCAGTGCTTACCATGATGCAGTCGCTTGGAGCGGAGGGCTGATCAGTAGATGGTGCTGCTTTGGTGATGTGGTAGGGGTTCTCACTCAGTGATGAAGGGGATCATGCCTTCGCCTGACTTCTGAAGTGCACGCCATGTGGCTTCTTCAAGGTCGACAATGCGGGTCTCCAGTTCTTTGGATGCCATGGCCTGCGATGTGTGCTTTGCGCTCTCCGAGTCAAAGGCCGTCTGTGAGTCGAGAAGAGAGGATGGGAGGTCGTGATCGGTCTACGTATCTAAGTGGGGTGGGGTGCCAGCAAAGAAATTTGGAAGCGCGAAAAGCGTCCTCATTTAACAAGACACGTTCTGCAACTGCATTGTCTGTTCTGACCACATCCCAAGTTCGAACAACAAGTAATCGCTGATACAGCATAGCACAGTGAGCCTCGTACACGTGGCCGAAGTGTCTTTTTGCGAGAAGCACATGGAGTACATTCCGCAGCACCACTCGATCTTCCTGAACTCGAGTCCCCTCTTCTCGTCTCCTGCCCTCTCGAGCTGAGGCTCGAAGACAGAGCCACTTCGTCTCCGCGCGAAACGACGTGGAACCGATGTCTTAGCAGGAAAGCTTTGCCCTCCCCCCCTTCCCCCCTCCTCCGCTACCTCCAGCGTTGCCGCTCTCGGCGCCGGTTCTGAACTTCCGTTAGCGTTCTTGCTTCTTCGCCAATGAGGCTGCTGTGGATGTGGATGTGTGGATGTGGAAGATGAAGTGACGTCGAAGATTGGGCTAGTTAGTCAGCTTCGAATCTTCGGACCCCTTTCCCCCTCGTGTCTGCTCTCCACCCCCATCGGCGCTATATTTGAACTTCCGTTAGCCCCCGAGCTTCAGGTCTTCGACCCCACCCCCCTCATCTGCACTTCCATCTGCGCAGGATCTGAACATCCATTAGCCTATGCGCTGCTCCGCTGATGAGGCCATCTCAGCTGGCAGGTGAGCTTAGGCTGGCAAGTCAGCTTCGAGTCCCTCCCCGCTCCCCTTCCGCTACCTCGCACGTCTCCGCCATCGGCGCCAGGTTTGAACTTCCGTTAGCTTCTGCGCTTCTTCGCCAATGGGCGAGAGTGAGATTGACTACCTAGACCGAAGTGATCGCCCACAGCCAAACTGTTCAAGCACTAAATACAAATGAGCCAACTCTAGTCAACTCCGAGCCATTCAAACGTGTTACTCCAGCATCCTTCAACCTCGCTATCGATCGCCTGCGCATGGTCTCTAACACCTTGCTCTTCGCATCATACGTCAACTCATACCTCAATCGCTCCCCAACCGCCAGAACGCAGTCGTCACCTGTCCCGTCATGGCGCCTGGAACAACACTTGCAGGAAGTTTCTTCGCCGCCGCCTTCAACGTATCCAAATCCACCTCCTTCACTCCCCTGACCACATATGCGGGCTCGATCCACCTACCCTTGTCATTCTCGATGCTCTCCGCCATGTCGCGAACATGATCAAGCTCCATGTCAGACTCTGCGCCATACTAGATCCTGCAGCCCGCAGGCACTCTCTTAACAATCTGCCCAAGTATCTCGATCCAGCGTGTAACAGTCGAAGGGGCATCGCGGCGATCCAGTCCGGTGATGCGAAGCTGTGTGAGCGCCATCAGGGCTTGGAGTTGTCTCCAGTCATGATGGTATCTGTAATCGACCAAACCGCTCTCGATGCTGACGACATCGATGACAAAGGTCAGACTGGTGATCTTCGGTAGGAGAATTAGCGAGAGTTGGCTACGATGGATGACTGATCGGTAACCACTCTGCAAGTATAGGTTGAAAACGAACGTATTGGACTCCAGGAGAGTCTCCGCCTCTTGCTTCAACTGCCAAGAGGTAGACAACAAGCTTGGAGCAAGCGCTGGAATGGTGCCACGGGGCATATGATGCGTACAGCTTCGCAGGCTGACAACTCCTGGCGCCAGTGCGAACTCATACACACGCGCGCGTAATTTCGGAGGTAGTCCCATGAAGTCGAAAGGCCGCCCGACGTACTCTTTGCGGTACACTGTTGTCGTCGTAGGGAAATTTCCACCGCAACAGCGTTTGTCCTGTTGATCTTCTTCGGCCCAATAGACCGTACGCCTGCTTCCAGAAGTTTATGCGGCACCAGCACCGAAGTAACTCATCGTATCCTTCCCTTCGACCGTCCAGCCAGCCTTGTACTCTTCATACACTTTCGACGTCTCTTCGTACAGATCTTCTACAAATTCCACTTGTGCTTGCGACGGTGCTTGCCCAGGAAGCGAACCCCGGTAACCATGCGACCAGAGGATATTGAGAACTTCATCTTTGTTCTGACCATTGTCAATTGCCCGCGTGACGAGCATCGGCCCAGGGTCGTTACTCTGCCCGAGCCAGCGGTGCGAAGTCATCGCAAGCTGAGTCCGTCTACACAGCTCGTGAAAGAATGGTTCCGACCGCGGAAGGGCCGGAAATGAGAACGGTCGCCTATATTCGTCCTTGATGACGATGATATTGGAGTCCTCTCCACTCCGGCAAGCTTCATCATGGTCGTATTCTTCCTGATCATCGTACATCTGATATCGTGCCGTATTGCGAGAGGCGGTGGTCTTCTCAAAGAGATGTCGCACGAAGCGCATGGCTTCCGGATTGGACTTGGCGACCTCCGTCAGAGCCTGCACCAGATCTCGCAGACTATTGCAGCCTTCCACCGTGTGTGCATATGTGTCTTCGAGGTAGCCGGCGAGCAGAGAGTCTGCCGCAATCTCGGCGTCACCAAACACCGCTGGACGATTCACCTTCGCCCTCTGTAGCGCGCGAGACAGCGCATCTTCGCTACCCTTGCGATCTGGGAGAGTAGTGTTGAGTCTGCCACTGCTACAGTCGCCGAAGGTGGTGGTTTTGGGTGAGGTGGGTTGCCACTTGATGCAGCGAAGCCAGAGCGCGCGAAGGTTGTCGTCGGTGCTATCCTGGCACGGATCGATGTGTGTGGTGATTGCGATGCGGTGGGAAAGGCGGTGAGAGTGCCAGAGGCAGAGCCGAGGGTGGGTGTCTCCCCAGTAAATTCAAACACCATGGTGCGCAAGCTCGCTCAGGTTTGTGGTGTGCACAACATGATGCAGGGAAACAGAAAGGCCGGCGGGTTGCGATGGGTGCTGAGGCTGAGGCTGTGATTTGGTGGCGTCATCGACGTGAATGCGAACAAAGAAGACAAGAAGACCCGATGAACCGCGATTCACGTGTTAGTGCATCATGACTCAGCTCGTGAGGAAAGACGACAGTGACGCGAAGAGAGAGTAGGAAGTAGAGGGCAGTGAGCTCGAGCGAGCGTTGTGCTCTTCTTGCCCATCAATGATTGAACTCTACATACCTTCATACCATTAGGTATCGGCCGACTCTCCGTCTCCCATCTTTCCATGGGCATTGGCGTCTTTCGGTATCACCTTCAGCGAGAAGTCAACGTGCTTCACACCTTGATGTATGCTCGACGAGCTGATGATGTCGATGTCGTCGCAGACATAGTCCGAGACGTTATCCTCGTTCAACCCTCCCGACACTTCTATCAGTGCCCTCGCATTTGTGCCTCGCCCCCAACGATCTTTGAGGCTCTTTGACGCCACTTTGACGCCATCACCAGTAAAGTTGTCCAGCATCACGACATCGGCACCTGCTTCGATGGCAGTGTTCGCTTCCTCTTCCGACTGGCACTCCACCTCGACCTTGACCGCAAAACCAGCTGAGGCTTTCGCAGCAGCGACCGCAGTTGGTATAGAGCCGCTGCACGCCCAGATGTGATTGTCCTTCAACATGGTCATGGCACTGAGATCTTGCCTGTGTGGATCGCAGCCTCCGACCAGCATGCCGTACTTCTCTACCAGTCTGAAACCTGGTGTTGTCTTCCGCGTACCAGCAAGAGTGTTCTTGTAGCCAGCCTGGCGTAGAAGTGAAAGCAATGCATGTGCTTTTGTCGCGATTCCCGAACACCTCGCCAGCGCGTTGAGTGCCACTCTTTCTCCCAGCAGCAGGCACCGTACTGGGCCTTTGACAGTCGCTACGTGCTGCTTCTTCTCTTGGACGCCCACCTCGTCTCCTTCCTTCACATGCCACTCCACTGTGCAATCGAGCTGTTTGAACACTTCATCGAAGAACGGCACACCCGCCACGATGCCAGCGCTTTTCGCGAGGAGCCGTGCTTCCGCGGGACCGTCGCCTACTACGAAGCCGCCATAGTCGAAGCTCGGAGTGTCTTCTTCTAACCACAAGCCGACAGTCTTGCGCCATGATGGAGGCAAGAGATGTGCCGGGTTGCCATGAGCTGGGGCACCCTCTTTTGACGCCATCAATCTAGCTCTTGCCAGAGTCCTACCTAGAGCGTGCCAGTTTGAGAGCTTCTTCAAGTGGCGGGCTCGGGTGAGTGTATTGCTGTTACCTTGTGGTGACAGCGAGGAGACGGAGTTCGTGAAGTCTGAAACCGGAACGGCAAAACATCTGACCGGTGTCATCATCGACAGCAGCGACGACCACACTTCAACCGCCGCTTATTCCCTATTGCACACATATGTGTACCCTTGGCGGGACAAGCAGCGACTCGGCTTGATACCATCGCACGGCGCTAATGACTTCGTCTCCTTTCTTGGTCTTGGTCTCTGATGAAGACCTCGGGCTTTCGGTGAACAGGAGGTTCCTACTGCCGCTTGTGGGGCCAGGACAAGACACCGCTCGAGATACTCGGCCCCAAAGCAAACGAGATGTCTCCGTGTCGAGACGAAACCGGGACCCGATACAATCCTGATTGAGACAATTGAATATATATAAGAAGAGCTGAGCCTTTGTCACCTCTAGCACTTCGCGAGAGCTAATTCATAACATCTCAATTCGTCCGTCAATCATCTCGCCCAAGCAACAATGTTCCAAGAGATCGTGCTCTACGACTTACCCAGCAGAGGTCGGTGCGCGAGCTGGTCACCCAATGTTCGTTGAACGCTCGTTCTCAAACCTTTTGTCAGAAGGCTAACAAGTGCCCTCTCGAGCATCAGGTATGGAAGACCCGCCTAGTCCTGAACTACAAGAACATCCCATACCGCACGGAGTGGCTGTCCCATCCCGAGATTGCTCCAAAACTCAAAAAACTCGGCGTAACATCCAACGAAGACGGCCAGGGCTCGCCTTACACACTTCCAGCTATTCACTTTCCAGATGGGACCTTGATCATGGAGTCCTCAGCCATCGCCGCGAAGCTAGAATCTCTCTACCCAGATCCATCGCTGCACCTCGACAACGGACTGGCGCAGAAAGTCGGCCCTCTCATAGGGAAGGTCGCCTTCCCACTCATCCCGGACTTCATGCCGCGGATCGGTCGAGATATTATCGTGGAGAGTTCGGTCGAGTACTTCCAAACAGCGCGAGCAAAGCGATTCGGCATGTCTCTAGACGAGCTCGAGAAGGCCAAGGGTGGTGATCAAGCGTGGCAGGCTGCGCGACCGGGAATAGTAGAGCTGAGCGACTTCATCGCTTCGCAGAAAAAGGACGAAGGACCGTTCATCACGGGCAGTCAAGTCTGCTATGCCGATTTCCTGATTGCGAGCATGGTCGAGGCATTGAGGAGGATTGGAGGTGACCTGTACGACAAAGTTTTGGAGGTTGCGCCAGATGACAATGTGATGAAGATACACCAGGCCTGCCAGAAGTGGATGGAGAAGGACCAATAGAGGCGGATCATAGCAACTTCTGCAAGTATCTTGCTTTCGAAGCTACATGTACATAATTCTGCCAAGTGCTGTACTTCGTAAAGGCATAGCGATCATCAGCCTACAGGCATGAGCAATGCATCCCACCATCAACTGAACCTCATGTCGGCATCATGGAGATACCATCACCACCACCCCTTCCTCGACTTGCACCAAGATTGGAGCGCCCTGCACCACTAGTGGATCGTCTGAGCGCGCGCTTCTTGGTGACGCGACCAGTGTTGCCCTCGCCACTTCCGTTGGAGTTGTATCGACGTCTGCCGCCAGGCTTGCCTTTGCGCCCGCCAGCGCCAGCGCCAGTAGCTCGATAGTTTTTCTTTCCTTTCCATGGTTTCTTGCTTTCAGCTTGCGAAGCAGGCGCCGCGTTTCCGCGCATGGCTCTCGACTGTGGTTGCGAGAAATTGGCAGCAAAGCTCTGAATTTTCTCCTGCTGCTGGAAATAGGAGCTGGCTTCGCCTTCGTCGTCCTCGCAGTCGGACGGAAAGACGCCGTACTCGTCACCGTCAGAATCCTCATCAGCGCTGACGAGATCAATGACGTTCTGAGCGTGCGGATTAGGACGATCTTCGGCCTCGCCCATCATTTCGAGGTAGTACTGGTGGGTGTCTTTCACCATCTTCAGAAATGGCTTGCCATGAAGTCGAACCATCTCGGCTGATATGTTCGGAATGCTAAGCATCGCTTCCTCGGTGTCCGTGAAGTGAATTGCCATCTGACGGAGTATCGTATCGCTGAAGGGCACATTACGGAGTCCTCTGTCGATCGAGATGTCTTTGGCCTTCTTGCTGGCCGTCTTGACGAAGCTGTCCACAAGGTCGCGATGGATTTCTTCTAGTCCTTCCAGAGAGGCATCTGCTGTTATGGGAGGTCCCAAAGCCATCGTGGACTGACGTCGCGACTGGCCAGCGACAAGAATAGGCGCAAATGCATCACTAGAGTCGTCCTCCGAAGACTCGGCGTAGTCGTCCGGATCATCTACCACGAAGTCGTCCTTCTGATACCCACGGGCTACGACGGTTCGTTGGGCGGCTTTCGAGGGTTTCTTGCGTTTCGCTGCGGCTTGCACTGGTGACGAGACGTTGGTTGACAATGGTGCCTTTGCCGCCGCTCTCTTGCGCCCAAGCTTCGTGGGAGCCTTCGTCTTCGGCGGTCGTGGTGTCGTCCTGATCTGCATTTTGAACAGTGTCCTCGCAGAGTCGTACCGATTAGCCCTCCTGCCAAGTTTGAGGTATGAGGTGGCGAAGCCACTCCTGTTCAAGATGTTGTCCTCCCACAAGACGTCTTCGCCTAGCAAACGGTAGAACAGGCGTTCTATATCTTCACGTTCCATTTCACTGCCAGCTCCGTATTCGCTCAGATCTTCATGCTTGGCTTTCTTGCATTTCGCGTTTGGGTAGCCTCGAAATACGTCGATGCAATGAAGCACTGTAACTTTCTCGTTATTCTCCTGGAACCTCCGGACCAAGCTGACAGCATCTCTTGCACGGTCAGTGAAGTCCTCCTCCTTGAACCTAGACGTCGAATTGCAGTTGTCGCACTGGCCCATGCAATCTTCCCTGTCGAATTTCTCGTTGAAGTACCCCAGGATTTGCACGCGGCGACAGTCACTTTCGTTCCCGCAGAACTGCACCATCTTCTGCAACATCTGATTCTGCCGTTCTTTTTGCTCCCAGTCTTTTTCTTTGTCGCTGTCTATCATGCTTCGCAGCTTACTGACATCGCCATACCCGTAGTACAGATAGCAGCGGGACTCCTTTCCATCCCGTCCGGCTCGCCCTGTCTCCTGGTAGTAGCCCTCTAGGCTTTTCGGTATGGTGTGGTGAATGACAAATCGAACATCAGCTTTATCGATGCCCATGCCGAAGGCAATTGTCGCTACAATGACGTGTAGTTTTCCACGTTGCCATTGCTTCTGGACTTCCGTCTTCTCGTCCACGTCCATGCCTGCGTGGTAGTGTTGCGCCTTAATTTTGTTCTCTCTCAATACCGCCGCCACGTCTTCACAGTTTTTCCGGGAGAAACAGTACACGATGCCCGTTTGCCGTGGATGCTCCTCTTTGATCAAGTCCGCAATTTCTTGAATACCTCCCTTGCCGTTGACCTTGGCGCGGATCTCGTAGTTCAGATTCGCGCGATTGAAGCTGCTAGTGAGCACTTGACAATTCTCAATGCTCAAGTTGTGTATCACATCAGCTTGAACATTCTTGGTCGCAGTGGCAGTGAGCGCCATGACAGGGACGTTTGGAAACCTCCTTCGGACCTCTCCAAGGGCCTTGTAGTCAGGCCGGAAGTCGTGGCCCCATTGACTGACGCAGTGAGCTTCATCGATGACCAGTCGAGCCAGCTGCTCCCTGTTGTACAGCCTATCCATGGTCTCGAGCATGGAGACGTTCTTGTTCAGCATTTCAGGGGTTACATAGAGAATCTGAATGTCGTCCTGAACGTTCCGTTGCCGCAAAGCGTCATAGATCTCACGTTTCTCCTCTGAACCAGTACTGCCATTAATAACCCAAGCCTGGATATCGAGCTTTCGCAAATGCTGCACTTGGTCTTCCATAAGACTCAGCAGAGGCGAAACGACCATCGTAAGGCCTCGAGTTCTCCCGCTGCTAATGAGAGAAGGAAGTTGGTAGCAGAGCGATTTACCTCCTCCCGTAGGCATGAGTACGAAGACATCTCTTCTGTCCAGAGTAGCATTAATGGCCTCGATCTGGTTCTTCCGGAAACCTTGGAGGCCGAAGCGGTTTTTCAATGCGTCTTTGACATCGGCGGACCACTCAAAGCGGAACTTTTCTGCGAGCTCGCCATCATCAGCCTTCGCCAAAGGCTTCTTTGACTTCTTGACGCTGCCCTTGGTGGCATTCATTTGGCTGTTGCCGGAGGTCTCTGCGAAGACTTGGCGGTCGATCGTTGGGTGGTTCTGTCGTGGTGGCAGTCTGTGGTTCTCGACATGTTCGGTGGCATCCAGCATCTCATCATCGTCTCCTATGCCGAAGGCGTCGTGATCGAAGTCGTATGGAGCAGGAGGTGTCCCCATGCGATTGCTGAACATATGGTTGCTTGCGGCGAACAGTTCTTCATCGTCAATGTCCTCAAATAGATCATCCGAAGGGTTCTGCTTGTCGTGATGGTCGTGCGTAGGGTACGCTTTTGGTCTCGAGTCAAAATCAGGTGCTTGTACAACACGGTGCTTCGACGGAGAGAAGTAGGCTTCCATGTTGTTCGGATCGATGTGGCGGGTCGCTGACTCATCGCGCGGTGCATTCTGCTTGGATTGCTGCTTGACATGCCCGGTATAGGCCTGGGTCTGCGCTACTCTGCTTGAGCTGGGTATCGCTGCTTCCTTCGTTCGGAGGCCAAAGGATGGTGCTTGCGTGGAATGAACAGCAACCACTTTACGGCTGCCAACTCCCTGGCCTTGGTGCACACTTGCAATCAGAGCTTCGAACTCCTTCTCGCATGGTTTGACAGCGGAGCAACACTCGGCTTCAAAGCGCTCGAGTGCTGCCTTGCCAGCTCTATTAGCAGCCTGCGCTTCATCCTTTCGTTGCCGGGTCCGAATAGCTTGAATCATAGCATTATAGAGAAGCTGCTTTTCTTCTCGAAGTCGCCGGTGTTCTCTACGTTTGTTCACAAGCTGGCGCACTGTACTAAGCTGGTACTCGAGGTCATCCTGCTGCTGCTCAAGGTCTTTCGTCGACATGTCTCGCTCCATAAATTCTGCTATCTCAATGACAATGGCATCGATCCTGTGCTCCAAGCAATCGATGATGTCTTGCGACTGGTCGGGAGACAGCTCAAAGAGAGCCTTAACCAATGTCAAATCCGGTCCCGCAAGCCCGGGTGCACTTCCTGTTGGTGGAGATGAGACTTTCGTCGTGTTCACCTCCGGCTGAGGACGTGCGTCTTCGATAGGCACCAGTCCAACGTCATGCTGCAGTTGGAGAGGCGGATGTGTACTAAATCCGCCGGTATGTCTCGACGGCGACAAACTTACGTTCTCCTGAACGGGCATGGTGGCCGGTGTACGCTTCGCCTCTGAAGGGCGGGGGACTCTAGGTCGGCGTTTACCAGACAGATTGATGATATCGTCATCCTCGTCGTCCTCAGAGTTAGGCATAACGCGGCTCCCGGGCGCTGATAGCGTAGAGCTAGACCCGCTGGCTGGTATATCGAGCCTCGGTGCTCCTCGCGGCGGAATGGTCGAGTATGGTGGTGGAGGCTCAAGAGGCCGGTCCTCCATTAGCTCGTCAATCGCCGTGAAGCTTTGCTGCGATCCACGTGGAGCATCTGCTAGGCGTGCAGGCGCATCGCCGCCGTATCGAGGACACGCGAATGAAGCTGCATCGTGCTCGATCTCCGAGCTCTTTCGCTTCCGGCCAGCCATCTGAGCTCGTGTCGGACTCGCCATGTGGCTCATGCTCTCCGTCAAATCCATCACTTCAACTTCGTTTGCCGGGATCAATGGCACGCGGGCACTGCTGAAAGTCGGCTGTCGCTTAGGCCCAGGTCTTGAAGCAGGTGTATGTGCCCTCGATGTCCCCATCGCTGCCGTGGGACTCGTGCCATATGATACAGCTGCACGAGGTAGTTCGGGACCCATTGACACCAGATTGTGTCGGCTCGCAGATCCAGGTGCCGTCCTCAGCCTCGCCATCTCTTCATTGGTGTGTCGTGGATCCTCGTACACGGGCAGCGGCACGACTCGAGGTGTCTGATGCAGCTGAGGTTGCGTCTCGACCTGCGTTTCCTCTTCAATGGTCTGCTGTGGCTCGATTGAGGTGAACGAGACTGATACCGCCGGCAGTGAGCTCTCCTCCGAAGGCAGTGAAGCCTTGTTCCGTAGCAGCCACGACAGGTGCTCGCCAAGGTTATTGCGCGTCATGGGTGGCCAACATCGCTGCCAGTGTGAGACTTCGACAGGTATACAGCTCGGATCGGAGGCTGTTACGTAGCTGTACTGATGCTGGTGGTGCTGGTGGTGTTGAGGTGAAGTCCGGCGGCGGCGGCGGCCTCGGCGGGATCTGTCCGAGACGCGTAAAGACGCGCTAGCACGTGATCTCCAAAAAAAGATCACGCCCTGCGAACCTTTACACACCGTTGAGACTGTTCAATACGACCTCAACCGCCGAGATGTAGAGACCAAAACAGTCGCTTCGCTGAAGAAGTGGAGGTCCGAAATAATGAACGCCGAAGCCCAGTTCTTTCAAAACACCACAGAAGTGCTCCCTTCACCACAGGACCTCGCACACGCCCGAAGCCAACTCATCTCGACTCTCCCGGGCCCTGGCAATGGCCTCGAGCGAGTACGAGAACATATTCAAACCGATCTAGTCCCGGCATTCGACCGCCACAATAAAGTCGCCAACTACTATGGCTTCGTTACTGGTGGGACGACTCCTGCCTCTCTCATGGCCGACCACATTGCCGTCGACCACGACCAGTCAACTATGGTGCATCTGCCGAAGGACTCCATTGCGGTCGAAGTAGAGGACTGTGCGTTGCAGATGCTGTGTCAGCTTGTTGATCTGGAACCGGAGCAGTGGCCTCATCGGATCTTCACGACCGGGGCGACCGCGAGTAATATCCTCGGCCTGGCTTGTGGGCGGGAATATGTTCTCAAACGCGCTGCAGCTGCGAATGGGTATGGGGACGTCTCGGTTGCGGATGATGGACTGCCTGAGGCTATGCGGAAGGCTGGCATCAATAAAATTCAGGTTCTGACCGAGATGCCGCACTCATCTCTTCGCAAAGCTGCTTCCGTGGTTGGGCTAGGCCGGTCTTGTGTTCTCGACGTTGGTCTCACAGATGCTGCTCATAGGTTCGATTTCGAGGCGCTGGAGGCTGCATTGAGCGAGCCGGGGACCGCATCTATTGTCTCCATATCCTGCGCCGAGATCAACACCGGCTTCTTCGCCACCAGTGGGGACGACATGCAACGCATCCGACAGCTCTGCGACCAATACGGAGCTTGGATGCATGTAGACGCCGCGTTCGGGCTCATGGCAAGAGTGCTACCTCAATGTGATGCGTACAGTATACTCAACGAAGGCGTCCGAGGCATGGAACTCGCAGACTCCATCACCGGAGACGCACACAAGTTGCTCAACGTACCGTACGACTGTGGCTTCTTCTTCTCCAAGCACCTCGCGCTCGCTACGGAAGTGTTCCAGAACAACAACGCCGCATACCTCAGCGTAGCAACTGGCTCTGAGACCCGCGCCATCCCATCACCGCTCAACATCGGCATCGAGAACTCGCGCCGCTTCCGCGCACTGCCTGTCTACGCCACGCTGACCGCGTACGGGCGTGACGGGTATCGTGACATGATGGATCGGCAGGTCAAGCTGGCGCGAGCGATTGCGAGCTACATTGAGAGCTCTCCGGACTACGAACTGCTGCCTAAGGACAATCCAATCGAGAACGTGTATATCATTGCACTCTTTCGAGCGACGGACCCGAAACTGAACGAAGACTTGGTACAACGAATCAATGCAACCCGCACGACATATGTCAGCGGTACGCAATGGGATGGCAGACCAGCCGCTCGATTCGCTGTGGCGAGTTGGCAGGTCCAGGTCGAGCGTGAGCTGGCTACTGTGAAGGAGGTTCTGGAGAGTGTGTGTAGATGACCCGAAGGTACCTTGTATCACGCTCAGCCGGACATAGACCCACGAGCAACGACTGAAGACCTGTAACAAGCCCATCTAGACCTATGGCTCGTGACCATGCCTTCCCAATGCTCAGGCCCGAAGCTGTGTCGTGGGACCACTGTGGCAGTCAATGTGTACTAGGATTAATGTCTATCGTCGTAAGTAGGTATGTACCACGCATCCGATGCAATGTAGGAAGCGACCCATGATCCAGCAGGCGCTTACGCTCATATATGATTCCGCAAAAGCCATGCACGATATGCAAGTGCCGCCCTGCTATCATCGAGCAATGATCAGTCCGAAGCCATCAATCCAAGCCCCTGAACTACCGTAGACGCCTGCGATGGTGTAGCCTCGAGGCGGGATTAGAGTATGCCTGCAAGAAACGGTGTCAGCTCCACAAATCATTGGAAAAGTATCTTGCACATCACTTACCCGCTTCCTCCGGTTGCATCGCCAAAGATCTCACTCCTCCGCCCAGTACTCGTCAGCACCTGAATGCCATCTATCCACACCCCTGCCCTCACATGGAACCCTAACAATATCTCCGCCTTCTTCGTGTCCAGCTCAAACAGACTCGGCTTCCCGCCCCTCTTCCCAAACATCTCGCTAAAGCCGTCTTCGTAGAAGAACTCGATCCCGTCAATGCCCCGCCCATGAAAGATCCGCAGCGACCGCAAAAACTTCGCTTGCTTCGCACACGTGCCCAGCATCAGTTCCTGTGGCTGCGATCCCTGCATCTGCGAGAACCCGAGCTTCGAGCTCTTGAACCCGGGTCGGCCATCGGGAAGCTTGACTTTTCCGGAAGAGCTTGTTAGATGTGAGAAGTCGTCCACAGTGTGCTCGGAGCCGCCGCAGGAGAAGACTTTGAGCTGTAACTTCTTCTTGCGCTTCTTTTCAGGTAGCACGTCTCGTAATGACTGTTCCGTAAGTGTTATCTGCTGGGGTGCACCTGCTGGTGAACTACTTTTGTTCAGGTACTCGATCCAGTGGTGGCACGTATCATCGCCTTCTGGGAAGAGTTCGATCCACGCGACGCCGGTTGTCGCAGTGACGAGGACGGCGCCGTTGTCGACTGTCCAGAC
>JAABUL010000116.1_pt1 | contig 157524 bp, 148 predicted proteins | sample 5559151 | NCBI WGS metagenome assembly JAABUL01 (sample SAMN10711876, study PRJNA513368) | rock metagenome | isolation source: Antarctica rocks | place: Antarctica: Victoria Land, Pudding Butte sud | reverse complement strand
AGCTCCCCACCGCATCCGCCGCGCCACCGGCTTCCTTCAAACGGCCCTATCAAAACTGCCCCCGAGAAAATCTCCGGCAACGCACGGCCTCGTGCGCGGGGCAGCCCTGATAGGGTCCTATCGTTTGCACGGCCTCGTGCGCGGGGCAGCCCTGATAGGGTCCTATCGTTTATGAGTACTGATCTGATTGACGATTTTCGAGTGGTTAGAATCATGGCGTGACGAGATGGGTAAACCTCAGAACCGTCCGATTTGGATGCCGCTTCTAGCATTCTTTCGGGATTTCCTCGCCTTCCAGTACATCTTCTCTTTCGAGCCGGGTATCACTGATCACGCTGTGAAGGTCGGCTACACCTGGATGCTTCCTGGTTCACTGATTGGGGGTGGCTTTGTGGCGGTTGGCTCCAATTTATTGCTCGCTCTAGCCGTCGGTCTGATCTGCCGCTGGATCGGCATCCGCCGCATGCGTCGGCGCACTTAGTCCTGGCAAATCGGCTTCTCGGGAAGTAATCCGCAAAAAGCAGCCCAACCGGCTGGCTCACTTCCCCATCCCCAGCACCTTCACAATCACCCGCTTCTCCGCTGCCGATCAAGCTCCGCATAGAACACCCGCTCCCAAGTTCGAAGATCAAGCTTGCCCGAATCACCGACGACGTCGTCTCATGATGCAGCAGCAAGCCCTTTGGTGGACGTCTCTCTGCGAAAAAGAGTCCTCATCTCCTGTAATGCTTCTGACGACAAACTTCATCACACACACTCAAAACTTCATCTCGACTTCGCACCAAGCAGAATGGGGTCCGTCTCCACCAGCGTAAGCGACTTCACCATCCCCTGCGTCCGGGCCTTGTAACTCTTGAAGTGAGCACTCTCGAGATGCGCCTGGTACGCAGCCGAACTCCGATACGTCTCAAAAAGCCTGATCTGGTCCGGATGCCCCTTGACCGAGACCGCATACAAGGTCAACACCCCCGGCTCGACTCGAATCGAAGTCTCGATCTCCTCTCGGAGGGCGGCTTTATACTCCTCCAACTGAGCGGGATCGATGGCTAACTCTGCCAGTCGCACGACACGCCCGTCCACCGGCTCGGCACACGCGCGTCCCCACCCCCACAACAGACACGACGCCATCACCGCTGCGCCGCCAAGACACCGAAGCTGTTTCGCTGTCATCATCACCTCCTGCCACCTTTGCTTGCCGGCCTGTGTGTCTCATTCAAGCTCTGGACACCCGTGGCGTAACAGCTACCGCGACTCTATATACTTGAAGTAGAGCGCAAGTCTGAACAACAAACATCAGACACGCGTCACAGCATTCGCGCATTCTGGGTGTCCGTACTTAACCTGAACAGTTTGAGGACTTTGGGTACGAAGTACGGGGGGAGGGTACCCCTACTTCCCCACCCCCAGCACCTTCACAATCACCCGCTTCTTCCGCTGCCCATCGAACTCCGCATAAAACACCCGCTGCCACCTCCCCAAATCCAGCCGCCCCTTAGTAACCGGCAGGGTGGTCTCATGATGCAGCAGCAGAGCCTTCAAATGCGCATCCGCATTGTCCTCCCCCGTCCGGTGATGCTTGTACCCCGGCCACCGCGGAGCCAGCTTCTCCAGCCAAACCCCGATATCCTCAATCAGCCCATCCTCGTTATCGTTCACATAAATCGCCGCCGTTATGTGCATCGGCGATACCAAAACACAGCCCATCCTCCACCCCGCTCCGCCGCACGATCTCCTCCACCTGCGGCGTCAGGTGCACCATCTCATAGCGTTCCGCCGTCTCCATCTCCAGGTACTCCGTATGCGCCTTCATCTCCCCCATACTCTGCGTCTCCTCACCTCTACCTTGTCATCCTTCGCGCAAGCGGAGGATCTGCTTTCCCCTGCTCCGGCCTTCTCTGTGATGCAGCCGCCCCAAGCCTCACAATAGAACCGTGAACCAAAACCCCATCCTCTACATCGCCACTACCAACCCCGGCAAGCTCCGCGACTTCGCCACCGCCTTCACCCCAACTCTGAAGCCAGCCCTCAACATCCTTCCCCTGCCCGGTCTCGCCGACCTCCCCGAACCCCCCGAGATCGATCCCACCTTCGAAGGCAACGCCACCGCCAAAGCCCTCTTCTACTCCCACCTCGCCCCCGGCTACACCATCCTCGCCGACGACTCCGGCCTCGAAGTCGATGCCCTCCACGGCGCTCCCGGAGTCCGCTCCGCTCGCTTCGCCGACGACCGGCACTTCACCACCCGCCGTCCATTACCTCCCGACCAGCGCAACAACCTGTGCCTCCTCGACGCCCTCGCCAGCACCCGCGAAGCCGACCGCACCGCCCGCTTCCGCTGCGTCCTCGCCGCCACGCTCGACGGCGCCGTCCTCGCCACCGGAACCGGCTCCGTCGAAGGCGAAATCCTCGCCATCCCCCGCGGCAACGGCGGCTTCGGCTACGATCCCCTCTTCCTCCTCCCCGACGAAGGCCGCACCATGGCCGAGCTCGCCCCTGAAGAGCGCCACCGCTTCAGCCACCGTGGCCGGGCGCTCGAGGCATTGCTCCTGAATCTCTCCCGAGCACGCAACTTCGCACAAACTTGACGATAACCGCACATCTTCACCCCCTGTCCTTGACGGCCATTTGCACCCGGCAGAATAATCAATCCTGCCTGGGCGTGAACCTATAACCGGCAGCTGCCTCAACTCCGAGGCACCGAGGAACAACAATGGCCGCAGCCGCACCCGTCGCACCGCCCGACAACTCCGCCCCCGCCGGTCGACGTGGCGCCGGCGGCCAAAGATCAGTCCAGCCCCTCCGCGCCGGCCAAGGCCACTCCTTCCTCTGGCGTCGGCTCCACTCCCTCTCCGGCATCATCCCCATCGGCGCCTTCCTGGTCGAGCACATCGTCTCCAACTTCGAAACCTGGAACGGCCCCCTCGCCTACGCCCAGCAGGTCAAATTCCTCAACGCTCTTCCCCTCGTCCGCGTCCTCGAGTGGACCTTTATCTTCCTCCCCCTCGCCTTCCACGCCCTCTACGGCGTCTGGATCTCCATCCGCGGCCGCGCCAACGTCAACGTCTATCCCTGGGCCGGCAACTGGATGTACCTCTCCCAGCGCTTCACCGGCCTCATCGCCCTCGCCTATATCGTCTATCACGTCTGGCGTCAGCGCTTCTCCGGCGTCTCCCTCCCCGAGCACCCCGGCGCCGCCTTTCACAAGGTCCAGGTCGAGCTCTCCCACCCCTGGATCCTCGCCGTCTACATCATCGCCATGGTCGCCACCACCTGGCACTTCGCCTACGGCATCTGGCTCTTCGCCGCCAAGTGGGGCATCACCCCCGGCGACCGCGCCCGCAGACGCTTCGCATACGTCTGCGGAGCCACCGGCCTCGCCCTCTGCCTCATGGGCTTCATCTCCATCTACGCCGTAGTCTGGAAATACCCGAACGCCCCCGCCGACGTCATGCCCGCCCAACCCGCCGGGGTCGTCCAACCCGCGCCAACGACAGTAGCCCCCGGCACGACGAATCCTAGTCAGCCTGGAGAGGTCAGGTGAGCCGGCGTGCTTTACATCGCGAGCACGATCCCGCTCGTCATCATCGCGACGCTTATAACTCTTCATCTCCTAGTGTCGGACATCAACAAGACGAACCTTATTCCTCCAGTCGCTCACCGGGGCCGTTACACATTCGGAGAGGTAAAAGAAATCAAGCGTTTGCATCGGGAACTGCTTCCCAACAGCCGACGGTACAAATTGTTTCGGGCTCTTGAGACAGTCAGCTTGACCCTTGCCGGACTCATGGTCGTCGGCTTCTTAGGTTTCATGATCTACAGCAAGACAGAACCTCCGTACTGAGCGGCGCGTCACCAACAAGGACAGGAACACATGGCAGCAACCCCAAGAATCATCGTCGTAGGCGGAGGCCTGGCCGGTCTCTCCGCCGTCATCAAGATCGCCGAAGCCGGTGGCAAAGTCGACCTCTTCTCCATCGTCCCCGTCAAGCGCTCGCACTCCGTCTGCGCCCAGGGAGGCATCAACGCCGCCAAAAACCTCAAGGGCGAGGGCGACGACGTCTTCAAGCATTTCGACGACACCATCTACGGCGGCGACTTCCTCGCCAACCAGACCCCCGTCAAGAACATGACCGCCCAGGGTCCCGCCATCATCGACCTCCTCGACCGCATGGGCGTCCCCTTCAACCGCACCCCCGAAGGCCTGCTCGACTTCCGCCGCTTCGGCGGTACCCTCTATCACCGCACCGCCTTCGCCGGAGCGACCACCGGCCAGCAGTTACTGTATGCACTGGATGAGCAGGTAAGGAGATACGAGTCCGAGGGCAAGGTCACCAAGTACGAGGGCTGGGAGTTCATGTCCGCCGTCCTCGACAATAACGGCGCCGCCCGCGGCATCGCCGCCCTCGACCTCCGCTCCATGGAAGTCCGCACCTTCCCGGCAGACGCCCTCATCATCTGCACCGGCGGCATCGGCGCCATCTTCGGCAAATCCACCAACTCCGTCGTCTGCACCGGCTCCGCCCAGTCCGCGCTCTACCAGCAGGGAGCCTTCTACGCCAACGGGGAGTTCATCCAGGTCCACCCCACCGCCATCCCCGGCGAAGACAAGCTCCGCCTCATGTCCGAGTCTGCACGCGGCGAGGGCGGAAGAGTTTGGGTACCAAAAGACAAGAACGACAAGCGCGTCGCCAAGACTATCCCCGAGAACGAACGCTGGTACTTCCTCGAAGAGTGGTACCCCAAGTACGGCAACCTCGTCCCCCGCGACGTCGCCACCCGCGCCATCTTCAAAGTCGTCTACGAGCACGGCATGGGCATTGACGGCCAGCCCATGGTCTACCTCGACCTCACCCACATCGATAGAGCGACCCTAAACAGAAAGCTCGAAGGCATCCTCGAGATCTACGAGAAGTTCGTCGGCGACGACCCCCGCGACGTCCCCATGAAGATCTTCCCCGGCATGCACTACACCATGGGCGGACTCTGGGTCGACTTCAACCAGCAGACCAACATCCCCGGCATCTTCGCCGCGGGCGAGGCCGACTACTCCATCCACGGCGCCAACCGCCTCGGCGCCAACTCCCTGCTCTCCTGCATCTACGGCGGCTTCGTCGCCGGCCCCTGCGCCATGGAGTACGCCCGCAACCTCGCCCCGCAGCCGGGTGACGGCGGCCATCGCGCCGAGTTCGATCGGCAAAGCGAAAAGAACGCCCGCATCCTCACCAACGTCGGCACCGAAAACCCCTTCAAGATGTGGCGCGAGCTCGGCGAGGTCATGACCAAGCACGCCACCATCATCCGCTACAACTCCGGCCTCGCCGAAGCCGACGCCAAAATCGTCGAGCTCCTCAACCGCTACAAAAACATCAACCTCTCCGACAAGAGCCAGTGGGCCAACACCAGCTTCGCCTTCGCCCGCCAGCTTGAAAACATGCTCCACCTCTCGCGCATCGTCGTCGGGGGAGCAGCCGCCCGCGACGAATCCCGCGGCGCCCACTACAAGCCCGACTTCCCCGAGCGCAACGATGCCCAGTTCCTCAAAACCACCAAGGCCGCCTTCATCAACGAAGCCCCACAGCTCTCCTTCGAAGAGGTGGACATCAGCCACATCACGCCACGCGCCCGCAGCTACGCCGCTACCGCTTAGTCCGCCCCCTAATGACACTGCCTTCTTCCATGTCATCGCTCAACGCTGGGTCGGTATCGCCGGCCTCTTTGGCATGGCTATTACAGGCAAACAGTACGGCGGCCGCAAGCTCCACTTCGTCTATCGCGTCATGATTGTCTTCATAGCCCTGTCTCTCGCAGGCTGTTTCCTGTACGTGTACTTCAATCAATAACGACCGGCATCAGATCATGTACACCCACATCCATCTCGTTTATGCCGGCTTGGCCACCATCGTCCGATGACCACCCTCGGCATCGTCCTCACATCCTCGCCGTCATTCTCTTCGAAGCCTTTGGTGACGGGGTGAAGGCCCGTTTCGAGAACTTTCTGTCTGCGGCCGTCAATCCAGACTCCGACGCGCACCGAACCAGCAGCAGTAGGAAGGCGGCAGCGAGGGAGCAGAAATAAGGAAGTAGCAATCAGAGATCCGTTTTCGTTGCGCTTAAGGGCACGGCTTCAGCCGTGCCAAAATCATCAAATAGTAGCAAGGGGCTTCAGCCCCTGAGGGCAATCCAACAATGTCCACCGCCGTCCAGACCCCCAGCACCACCCACACCCCCATCGCCCAGTCAGCCACCGCCGCGCAGACCTCCCAGCGCACCATCAAGGTCGAGATCAAGCGCCAGGCCACCCCCGACGCCCCCGCGCGCACCGAAAAGTTCGAGATCCCCTACCGCCCCAACATGAACATCACCTCGCTCCTCGGCGAGATCGCCTGCGACCCCGTCACATCGGCCGGCGAACAAACTACTCCGATTGCCTACGACGCCAACTGCCTGGAAGAGATCTGCGGCTCCTGCGCCATGTTGATCAACGGCAAGGCCCGCATGGCCTGCTCCGCCCTGGTCGACAAGCTCGCCCAGCCCATCACCCTCGCCCCCCTTTCTAAGTTTCCGGTGGTGCGCGACCTCGCCGTCGACCGCTCCGTCCTCTTCGAAAATCTCAAGCGCGTCAAAGCCTGGGTCCCCATCGATGGCTCCTACGATCTCGGCGAGGGGCCACGCCAGTTCCCCCAGCTCCAGGAGCAGCTCTATCCCCTCTCGAACTGCATCTCCTGCACCATCTGCATGGAGGTCTGCCCCCAGTTCAACGACCAGACCAATTTTGTCGGCGCCGCTACCATCGCTCAGGTCAAGCTCTTCAACAACCACCCCACCGGAGCCGTCCTCAAGGAAGAACGCCTCCGCGCCCTCGCCGGAGACGGCGGCGTCCAGGAGTGCGGCTTCGCCCAAAACTGCGTCGAAGCCTGCCCCAAACAGCTCCCCCTCACCGAGGCCATCTCCGACGTCAGCCGCGGCGTCATCTTCCAGCAAGTCAAAGATCTCTTCACCCGGTGAGTCAGGGGGTGTTATCTGTCATGCGGTAAGCTACCATGGGATAAGCTACCGACATGAGCGAACTCCTCTTCAACGTCTCGCAAGAGCCCGACGGAGGCTACGTAGCCGTCGCTGTCGGTGAGAGTATCGTCACCCAAGGTGACACCTGGGATGAACTCTGTTATATGGTGCTTGACGCAGTAAAGGGTTACTTCTACGACTCCGAGCCGCCATCTCGTATCCGGCTCTTCCTTCATGTAGAACAGGTTTTGGCCGTCGCTTGAAGATCCCACGGAGCTTGGATGGCAGAGCGTTTGCTGACCACCTCATCCGTCACTGGCAATACCGGGAATCCCACCAGACTGGCAGCCATATCATCCTCCGCACGGAGCTGCCGACCGGGCAGTCCTTGCCCATTCCCGCTCATAAACCTCTTCGAATCGGAACCCTTGTCGCTCTCCTAAGACTGGTCGAGGAACACAAGAAAGTCACTCGCGAGCAGGTCCTCCGCCGTCTCTAACCGACCGTCGCAGACCCGGCGTACGATCACTCTATGAGTGTCGACCGCCGCCGCTTCCTCACCCTAAGCCTGGGCGCCGCCGCCGCAACCCGCCTCCCCGCAGCCGATCTCCCCGCAACCAAACCCCTCCGCAGCCCCCACTACAACCAGGTCACCGTTTCCAGCGAACGCCACCTCGCCCAGCAACGCAACGCCCAAGCCATACTCATGGGCCTCTCCGACGACAGTCTCCTCAAGCCCTTCCGCGCCATGGCCGCCCAGCCCGCGCCCGGCGTCGACATCGGCGGCTGGTACCAATATCTCCCCACCTACGACTACCAGCACGGTGACGCCGGCTTCGCCCCCGGACACTGCTTCGGCCAGTGGACCTCCGCCCTCGCCCGCCTCGGTGCCGCCTCGAACAATCAAGTCATCGCCGCCCGCGTCCGCAACCTCCACGCGCAACTCGCCGAGACCATCTCCCCCGCCTTCTTCGACGCGCATCGCTTCCCCGCCTACACCTTCGACAAACTAGTCTGCGGCCTCATGGACGCGCACGCCCTCCTCCACGATCCGCAAGCCTTCCCCACCCTCGACAAAGTCCGTCAAGCAGCTCTCCCCAGCCTCCCCGGCCACGCTATGGAGCGCGACATTCCCTGGCGCGCCAATCGCGACAAATCCTTCTTCTGGGACGAAAATTACATCCTCCCCGAAAACCTTTATCTCATCTCCGCCATGGGCGCCGGTCTCGCCTATCGCACCATGGCCGATCAGTACCTGCTCAATACCTTCTTCGACCCCCTCGCCCGCAACGAAAACGTCCTCGGCGGCCTTCACGCCTATAGCCACGTCAACGCCCTCTGCTCCGCCATGCAGGCTTGGTTCGTCGCCGGCAGCAACCGCCACCTCCAGGCCGCCGTCAACGGCTTCGCCATGCTTGAGGCCCAAAGCTACTCCACCGGCGGCTGGGCCCCCGAGGAGACCCTCGAAAAACCCGGCTCCGACCGCCTCTTCACCAGCCTCACCAAGACCCACAACAGCTTCGAAACCCCCTGCGGCGCCTACGCCCACATGAAGCTCACGCGCTACCTCCTCCAGGCCACCCGCGACGGTCACTACGGCGACAGCATGGAGCGCATCATGCTCAACGCCGCCCTCGGCGCTCGCCCCATGCAGGGCGATGGTCACTCCTTCTACTACGCCGATTACAGCAACGCCGCCCGTCGCGTCGACTCCACCCACCGCTGGCCCTGCTGCTCCGGCACCCTCCCCCAGCTCGCCGCCGACTACGGCATCAACGCCTATCTCCTTGGCCCCGCTGCCGGCTCCTCCGTCTGGGTCAACCTCTACTTCGCCTCAACCCTGCGCTGGATCGAGCACGGCACCCGTCTTGAGCTCGAGCAGGCTGCCGGCTATCCCGAAACCGACACCGTACGCCTGCACCTCCGCGCATCCCGTCCAGCGTCCTTCAACCTTCGCCTCCGCATTCCGGAGTGGACCCACAATCCGCAGATTGCCATCAACGGCCAGCCACAGCCCCTCACCATCACCAGGGGATTTGCCGAGCTTCAACGTCACTGGCAAAACGGAGATGTCGTCGAGCTTCACCTCCCCATGCAGCTCCGCCTCGACCCCCTTCACACCGACGGCGGCACACCGCACCCCGAGATCGCCTCCCTCGTCTTCGGGCCGCGGGTCCTGATGGCCATGGCCCCGGTGCCCGCACTCTCCCGCGATCAGCTCCTCGCGGCCCGCCGCATCAGCCCGTCCGAGTGGGTCGTCGACACACCGCAGTCCACCATCAGCTTTAGGCCCTTCACCGAGGTTGGAGACGATCTCTACTCCGCCCACGTCCATCTTGTCTGACCGGCTCCGGCCCACGGCACTGCCACATCCTTTCGACGGCATCCTGTACCATCGCTCCCATGAGCCGCAGTCTCAACCTGTTGGATCGACGCCGCTTCCTCTCCCTCTCCGCCGCCGCAGCCGCCACCTCCGCGCTCTCCGCCTTCCCCCAATCCCCCACGCAGCCCACCCCGGCCACAAGACCCGGCAGCCTCCGCCTCATCTTCTTTACCGACACCCATACTCAGCCCGAGCTTCGCGCCAACGAAGGCACCGCTCTCGCGCTCGCAAAAGTTAAGTCCCTCAAGCCCGACCTCTGCATCCAAGGCGGAGACCACTGCTTCGACCTCGCCGCCGTCCCCCGCGATCGCTCCCTCATGCTCCTCGACCTCTACAAAAAAACTGAGCAAACCCTCGACGGCATCCCCATCCAGCACGTCATCGGCAACCACGACGTGTTCGGCCGCGATCCCGGCTCCGGCGTCGAACCCTCCGACCCGCTCTACGGCAAGAAAGCCTTCGAGCAGCGGTTCAACACCAGGACCTATCGCTCCTTCGACCAGGCCGGCTACCACTTCATCCTCCTCGACTCCATCCAGATCACCCCACAACGAGACTTCGACGCCACCGTCGACCCTGAACAACTCGCCTGGCTCAAGCAGGATCTTGCCGCCACCCCCGCCGGAACCCCCATCCTTGTCGCCTCGCATGTCCCTCTCGTCTCCGCCGCTCCCCAGTACACGCCACCCGACGACAGGGCGGCCAAAGCCGCCTCCTACCAGGCCCTCACCGGCCTCCACGGCTTCCTCCTCGGCAACTCCCGCGAGGTCACGCAGCTCTTCGAAGGCCACAACATCATCGCCGTGCTTCAGGGCCACACCCACATCAACGAGACCGTCTTCTGGCGCAACACCCCCTACATCACCAGCGGGGCCATCTGCGGCAACTGGTGGCACGGCTCCCGCTGGGGTACCCCCGAAGGCTTCACCATCGTCGAGCTCGCGGATGGCGCCGCTCACTGGCATTACGAGACCTACGGCTGGAAGAGCGCCGCTCCCGAACCGGACCCCCTCGCCCCCCTCGCCCGCCCAAGATCCTCCCCCGGCCCACGCCCGCCCGTAGACTTGCTCTGACACGCAGCCGTGCGACGGCCGCCGTATCGACCATGACCGCCGATCCCTCCCCTCCGCACACCAGTCACTCGCATCTCACCTCCAAGACCCGTCATCTGATCCATCAAACTCACTTACCGCAGAAGGAGATGTACATGATTCAACTTGCAGACGCGCGCCGCATCATCGCAGCCGCTGAAAAGAAAGCCGAAGAGATCGGTCAGCCCATGAATGTGGCCGTCGTCGACGAGGGCGGCAACCTGGTAGCGTTTGAGCGCATGGCCAACGCTTGGCTCGGCTCCGTCGACATCGCCCAGAAGAAAGCCTGGACATCCCGCGCCTTCGACATCACCACCAAGGACCTCGGGGAGAACTCCCAGTCTGGCGATCAGTTCTTTGGCATCCACGCGTCCAATAACGGCAAGGTTATGATCTTCGCCGGCGGCATTCCCCTCAAGAAAGATGGGGAGGTCGTTGGCGGAATTGGCATCAGCGGCGGCAGCGGAAAGCAGGATCACCAGGTAGCAGAAGCAGGCGCTGCCGCCTTCTAGCCACACCATTGCCCGCGCCCTCAAAAAGAAAGCCCGCCATTGATGGCGGGCTTTCTTTCTTCCGAATCCTCTACTTCGAAATCAATGTGCTTCCAGGGATATTTCCCTCGTCGGCGAGAATCCGGTTCTCGCCACGTTTCGCACTCTCCATCGCAATGCGATCCATTCGCTCCTGGTCACTCTTCCCCGCATCCGTGGCATCGCCCGTGTGCTCCTGCAGTGCCTCGTTCGAGGGCCGCGCCGGGCTTTTGGTGGAATTCAGGTTCATGTTCGTGCTGTCTTCGTGGGCCATCTTTCACCTCAAACCAGTAAGATACGTCTGCTGTTCCGGGAGGTTGTCCGGACCCGCGAGCCACTTCACCGGAGCCTCCTGAAACGGTAGAATCAACCCGCCAGAGCTTCGGCGCCTGTGCCGTAACAAACTCCACACCGCCGAACCCGGTCCGAGATCCATATCGACCCCGCCCCCATCCAGCCCCCCACGCTCCTCCTCGACACCCACGCCGACACAGCCCAACGCTTTGCCGATGAGCAGTGGAACCTCACGGACGACCTCCAGGGCGGTCATCTGAACCTCGCCTCCGCTCGCGCTGGAGGCCTCGCCGGTGAGTTCTTCGCCATCTGGGCCGAACCAGCGCAGTGGCGCGGAAGGTATGCACACCGCACCCTTCAACTAATTGACAGCGTCCTAAATCAGGTACGCCGGGCCCCAGGTCTCCTCCGTTTTTGCACCTCGCCGGCCGATATCCTGGCCGCCCATCGGGAGGCGAAGTTCGCCGTCATGATGGGCATCGAGGGCGGCCACTCGATCGAAAACTCGCTCGCCCTGCTTCGGATCTACTTCCAGCTCGGCGTCCGCTACATGACGCTCACTTGGGCGAACTCGAACGACTGGGCCGATTCCTCCGGCGACCTCCAGGATCCCCATGTTCCCCACCACAACGGCCTCACCGCCTTCGGCAAAAACGTCATCCGCGAGATGAACCGTCTGGGCATGATGGTCGACGTCTCCCATATCTCCGACCAGACCCTCGCCGATGTCCTCGAAACGTCGCGTGCCCCCGTCCTCGCCACTCACTCGGGCGCACGCGCACTCACCGCTGCTCCCCGCAACCTCAGCGACGACCAACTCCGGGCCATCGCCGCCAACGGAGGCGCCGTCATGGTCAACTTCTACCCCGCGTTCATCGATGAGGCCTGGCGCTCCGCCTGGAATGCTCTCACGCCCGCCCGACGCGCCGCTCAGTCGGAACTGGAAGCTGCCTACGCTGCGACAAGCCAGCCGGTGCCCTTCAAAGTTTCAAACAAAATCGACCGCGAGTTCGCCGCCAGGCTCCCTCGTCCACCTCTCCGCTTGCTGATCGACCACATCGATCACGTCGCGCAGGTCGCCGGCGTTGATCACGTTGGCTTGGGAACTGACTTCGACGGCATATCCGCCCTCCCCGAAGAGATCGACTCCGCTGCTGATCTCTTCAAGGTCGCCGATGCCCTCTCCGCTCGCGGCTACAGCCCGGATCGCATCGGCAAGATATTCGGCGGAAACCTGCTCCGCGTCTTCCGCGAAGTGGAGGCTGCCGCCGGCCTCGAGCCGTAATCTGACCCTTAGCGCTTCGTCGCCAGCACCTCAATCTTGTGGATCTGCGGCGCCTCCGAGAACAACTCACTCGCTTTCGCCATCAGCGCCTTGGCAATGTCGCCGTTCAGGTGAGCGTCGCGGCCCTGCTCGTCGTCGAACGTGTCGAACACCGCATACCTGCCCTCACCCTCCTTCAGCCCATACCAAGAGATCGTTCCGCCCTCCTGCGCAGCCATCTCAGCACCCTGCTTCAGAAACGCCTCGACCTCACTCTCTTTGCCGGCCTTTGCCTTCAACGGCACATACAACGCGTACTTTGCCATGTCGTAATCTCCTTTCCCTTAAGGATGCCGAATGTCACCGCATAGCGCACGCGCATCACACATGATTGAGGAATAGTCATGCACACGTCAGCCAGACAACCATCGCTGCTCCGCGGTCTGCTCATCGGCGCAACCGCCGGCATCGCCGCCACGCTTGTGATGGACCAGTTCCAAAAGCTCTCGTCCGCCAGCCAGAAGGCCATCGAGAAACACAGAAGAATCGCGGAGGGCGAGTCCCCTTGGCAGATCGCCCACGAGCAGGTGCAGCAGCAGCAGCAACAGGCGGCGCAGGAAGGCTCCACCGAAGTCGTCGCCCGGCACCTCGCCCAGGCTGCCGGCAAGGAGATCCCTCCTGAAAGCAAAAAGCAGGCCGGCCAGGCAGTCCACTATAGCTTCGGCACTCTCATGGGCATTGCTTACGGGGTCACGGCGGAGTTCCTGCCCGAGATCTCTTCCGGCGGCGGAACCGCCTTCGGGACCATGCTCTTTCTCGGCGCCGACGAAGTAGCCGTCCCGGCCCTGCGCCTCGCCCCTCCCCCGACTGAGACCGCGCCCACCGACCACCTCCAGCACTGGGCCGCGCATGTCGTCTACGGCGGCACGCTCGAGCTCGCACGAGGCATTCTGCGCCGCCTGCTCTAACCCGCAGTCACTCACAGGGGGCAAAGGGTCTAGCCACTCGCAACGTGGATTCAGCAGCCCGCCTTTTGCCCCTCCCCCACGCTCCTGCGTAAACTACAGGTGGAGTTATCCACTGCATGATTCTGCGTTCGCTTCTCGTCCTTCTCCTCAGCTCTCCGCTGCTGGCCCAGACTCCAACGCCGGCCACCTCCCCGGCAACGCCGGCCACCTCCCAGATGCCGGCAAACCAGACATCGGCAAAGCCTCCGGCCACCGATCTTCCCGACTCCCCCAGCGCCGCCGCCCAGATCCAGCCGCCCGTCATCCCCACCGGTCCCACCGCTGTGATCGACACCTCGCTCGGCCGCCTCACCTGCAAGCTCTACGACAAGCAAGCGCCTGTCACCGTTGCGAACTTCATCGGCCTCGCGGACGGCACCAAGGACTGGACCGACCCGATCACCCTCAAGAAAATTCACGGCCAGCCGTTCTACAGCGGCACCACCTTCCACCGCGTCATCCCCAACTTCATGATCCAGGGCGGCGACCGCGTCGGCAACGGCACCGGCGACCCCGGCTACTTCTTCAAAGATGAGATCGAACCCACCCTCACCTTCGACGTGCCCGGCCGGCTCGCCATGGCCAACGCCGGTCCAGCCACCAACGGCAGTCAATTCTTCATTACCGAGGCTCCCGTCCCCGAACTCGACGGCAAGCACACCATCTTCGGCCAGTGCGACGCACACTCCGTCCTGCTCGCCGCATCCATCGCGCGTGTAGATCGCGACCCAAGCGATAAGCCGGTCACCCCCGTCGTGATCGGCAAGATCACCATCGTCCGCGAAGGCCAGCCGATGCCGCCGACGCCCGCCGCTCCCGCCACCTCGCCATCCGCCTCGACGCCGCCCGCGGCCCCCACCCCGCCATAGCCCCCCCAAGCCGTCCGGCGCATCCACTTCGACTTTCACACCACACCAGGAGACATCAAACCATGCCAAATAAACCAGGAACCTACGCCACCTTCAAGACCTCCGAAGGCGCCATCGTCTGTGAACTCTTCGAGCAGGATGCCCCCGAGACCGTCAAGAACTTCATCGAGCTCGCCGAAGGCACCAAGGAGTGGAACTCCCGCTCCAAAAAGGGCAGCAAACTCTATGACGGAACCGTCTTCCACCGCGTCATCCCCCAGTTCATGGTTCAGGGCGGCGATCCCGAAGGCACAGGCATGGGCGGCCCCGGCTATAAATTCGCCGACGAGACTAAGGGCTCCAAACACGGCTTCCAGGGCAAGGGCAAGCTGGCCATGGCCAACTCCGGCCCCAACACCAACGGCTCCCAGTTCTTCATCACCGTAGCCGACACCAGCTGGCTCACCGGCAAGCACACCATCTTCGGCGAGGTCGTCGAAGGCTACGATGTCGTCGAAAAGATCAGCAAACTTCCCCGCGACGGCTCCGATCGCCCCAAGACCCCCGTCGTCCTCGAGTCCGTCACCATCGAGCGCGTCTAGCCGCAGCCCTCATCCTTACCTCCGAGAGCCGTCCCGCAGCTGCGGCGACGGCTCTTTGCTTTGGTTCAAAAACATCCCCGTCGGAAACACTGGCAGATCCATCTCGCCGCGATCCAGCGCGCCGTAAAAGAGATCCTGATCGTGATTGGGCACATGCGCAAAAATCACGGCGGCATGGGGCAGCGGCCTCCCGTCCGATACCGCCGCGTCCCGCTCAAACCCAAGCCGCGCAAACAACAGCATCCCGGTCATCCCCAGCACCGTCGCGCATACGCCTGCCAGCCGCAGCCGTCCACCTCCCCGCCCGCACAGCACTAGTGCCAACGCCAGCGCAACCTGCAGCACGCGTGAACCCGGATCCGATATCCCGAGTGCGGTGCCCGGCGCCAGGAGGTACAACGGCAGCATGGTCAGCACTCCAATCCATAAAAATCGCTCGCTTGCCCGCTCCCGGAAAGCTGTCCGCGCCGCCCGCGCCATGCTCCATCCCAGCGCAGCGCACAGGGCCAGGTTCACCCCCAGCAGCGCCACAAACACCGCCCTTCCAAACAGCGTGATCTCCTCCGATCCGCTCGGCGATCCGGGATTGATGAACCCGAACGACTTCAGATACGAGTTCACCTTGTAGGCCCAGAACGCCGCCGAGTAGCTCCGCACCGTCGACACCATACCCGCCTGCCCATCCGCATTCCCCGCCAGCAGATACCGTCCCGCCAAATACCACACACTCGCCACACCAGCCGGGACAATCTGCCACAAAACGCGATATCGCCTCGTTTGAACGGCATATAACAGCACCAGCAGAGCGGCAAAAAAGAACGGAATCATGTGCGTGAAGAACGCCAGCAGCAGCACCACGCCCAGCACAAGGTCATGGGCCGGCCCGCCCTGCTCCTCCCGCTCCCTCCGAAGCAGAATCGATGCCGTCAGCATCACCCAGCAGATCCCCAGTTCGAAATTCATGAACCCATACCAGAAGTTCACGTTCAGAAACACCACCGGGGGCACGATCACCCATAACGCCGCGCTCCCTCCTGTCGTTCGCAGCAAATGCCGCAGTGCCACAAATGAAAGAAGTAGCTGCACGCACAGCCACGTCTTCGCGGCGATCATCCACGGCATCGCAATCGTCAGCAGGCCAATCGCCACTGTGGCCGCGCTGTTCGGCACCGGATACGTCTTCAGATCATGAGTCGCATCCGGCAGCCCCAGCATGTGACGGTGCAGCAGAACTCCCTGGTACGTCCAGTTCGCATAATCGGTCAGGCTCGGCGGCGCCCCGTGGGCAAACAGCATCACGGCATATGCCAGAAGCAGCCCAGCCGCATTCCACTCCGCCGCCCGGGCCCACCATGGGGCGTCACGCTCATGTGCTCGCACTCGCGCTCCCCTCACCCGCAGAACTCGTCGCCGCTCGCCTGCCCGCTACGCCACTCCGATCACCGTGCACAGCTCCTTCACCGAATCCGCGCTCTTCTGCAACGCCGCCTGCTCCTCCGCTGTCAGCTTGATCTCGATGATCTGCTCAATGCCCTTCGACCCCAGCTTGCAGGGCACCCCCACATACAGCCCGGAGATCCCGTACTCGCCCTCCAGGTACGCCGCGCACGGCAGAATCTTTTTCTTGTCTTTCAGAATCGCCCCAACCATCTCCACCGCGGCCGCGCTCGGCGCATAATACGCCGATCCCGTCTTCAGGTACTTCACGATCTCCGCCCCGCCGTTCGCCGTCCGCGTCTCCAGCTCCTTCAGCCGCTCCGGCGCAATCAGCTCCGTAATCGGAATTCCCGCCACCGTCGAGTAGCGCGACAGCGGAACCATCGTGTCCCCATGTCCACCCAGAACGAAAGCAGTGACATTCTCCACCGACACCTTCAGCTCCTCGGCGATAAATGTCCGAAACCTCGCCGAATCCAACACCCCCGCCATCCCGATCACCCGCTCGCGCGGCAGACCCGCCTGCCTGTACGCAGTCTGCGCCATCGCATCCAGCGGGTTCGAAACCACAATCAAAATGCAGTTCGGCGAAACCGCCACCGCCTTCGAAACCACGTCCGACATGATCTTGAAGTTCGTGTTCAGCAAGTCGTCCCGGCTCATTCCCGGCTTGCGTGCAATCCCCGCCGTAATCACCACCACATCCGAATCCTTCGTGTCGGCATAGTCGTTCGTCCCAACAATCGAACAGTCACGCTTCTCGATCGGCATCGCCTGCAGCAGATCCAGAGCCTTGCCCTGCGGCACGCCCTCCATCACATCCAGCAGCACCACATCAGCCAACTCCTTCGCCGCAATCCAATGCGCCGCCGTCGCCCCCACATTCCCCGCACCAACAATCGTGACTTTCTTCCGCATCTTTTCTCCCTCAAACCTTGTCTGTAACGCCGTCGCCCAAATGCTGCCTCTCGCCGTTGCCCGCTCTTTGCTTGTCGTTCAGCAGCGCAGCGGAGGAACCTGCTTCTGCCTTTGCCCTGCCGTTGCCCGCTCCTTTGCTTGTCATTCAGGAGCGCAAGCGGAGCAAGCTGCTTCTTCTCCTCCGAACCTAACGCTCGCCTCAACCCATATTCTCGATCATGCGGGTGGCGAATTCGCTCGTCTTCGCCTTCGTCGCGCCCTGCATCTGCCGTTCAAAGTCGTACGTCACAAACTTCTGCTGAATGGTCTGCTCGAGCGAACTCTCAATCATCCGCGCCGCCTCATGCCATCCAATAAAATCGAACAGCATCACTCCCGATAGCATCACCGACCCAGGATTGATCACATCCTTGTCCGCGTACTTCGGCGCCGTCCCATGCGTCGCCTCGAACACCGCATATCCATCCCCAATATTCGCTCCGGGCGCAATGCCAAGCCCACCAACCTGCGCCGCCGCCGCATCCGAGATGTAGTCGCCATTCAGATTCGTCGTCGCCAGGACGCTGTAGTCGCTCGGCCGGATAATGATCTGCTGAAAGATCGAATCCGCAATCCGGTCGTTCACCAGGATCTTCTTCTTCCACTGCCCCTTCCCATGGCTCTGGCCGATGGTCGCGATCACGTTGCGAATCTCCGCAATCACGCCGTCGCCAAACTCCTTCGAGGCAAACTCCATCCCGGGTTCCACCAGGCGCGCATTCTCCTCCGGCGTCAGGTTCGGATTCTCTTCAACATTGCCCAGTATCCAGCTCTCCCGCTCGGTCACCGTCTGCTCGCGAAACTCGCTCGTCGCCACCTCGTAGCCCCACTCGCGAAATGCCCCCTCGGTAAACTTCTGGATGTTGCCCTTGTGAACCAGCGTCACCGTCTTCCGTCCCTCGGCAATTGCGTACTCGATCGCCGCCCGCACCAGCCGCTTCGAACCCGTAATCGAGATCGGCTTCACCCCCACGCCGGAGTCCAGCCGGATCTTCTTCTTGCCGCCCTTCAGCATGTCGTCGTTCACGAATGCGATAAACTTCGCCGCCTCCGGTGTGCCCTCGCGAAACTCGATGCCCGCGTAAATGTCCTCTGTATTCTCCCGAAAGATCACCACATCCAGCTTCTCCGGATGCTTCACCGGACTCGGAACCCCGCTGTAGTACTTCACCGGACGGATGCACTGGTACAGATCCATCAGCTGCCGCAGCGCCACATTCAAGCTGCGAATACCGCCGCCCACCGGCGTCGTCAGCGGTCCCTTGATTGACACCCGAAAATCCACCGTCGCCTTTACCGTGTCGTCCGGCAGCCAGTTCTGCGTCTGCCGAAATGCCTTCTCGCCCGCGAGTACCTCAAACCACTTCACCGAGCGCTTACCGCCATACGCCTTCTCCACCGCCGCGTCGAACACCCGCTGCGAAGCCTTCCAGATATCGCGCCCCGTCCCATCGCCCTCGATAAACGGAATGATCGGATGATCCGGAACCGTATACTTGCCCTCGCTGTACTCAATGCCCTGCCCACCTTCAGGCACACGCAAACCGTTGTAGCTCTCCTGCATCGCTCAGTACCCTCAGTGTTGAAGTAAATAAAGTGTTGAAGTAAACAAAGTCTTGAAGTCAACAAAGGCTACCATCGCCTTCAAACCACTGGCAATCGCACGGCACCCATGCGTCGGACCGGCACGGAAGATCCCTCGCTCGTGCCTCGATTCCAGCCCAAACCTCACCAGCAAGATCAGGCCGACATGATCGTCGGCCTGATCTTGCACCCAAAGTTAGAGCTGACAGCCTAAAACTGCCCCCAAAGCAACTGGTTGTACACATCATGGTGAAACTGAACCTCCGGCGCCTTCACAATTGTCCCCAGCAGCCGCGGGCACCGATCCGCCGAGGCCTGCTTCAGGTCCGCATAGCGCGCCTTCACATCCTCGCCCAGCAGCTTCGTCGTCCATTCCGCATTGCGAAAGTTCTCCATCGCTGTATAAATGTTGTCCGGCAGGTACCGCTCCGCCTGCCGCAGGTTCTTGATCTTCGAGGTTTCCCCCTCCAAACCGCTCCGGAAGATCGAGTACAGAACCAGGTACGGATTCGCATCCGGTCCCACCGATCGCACCTCCACCCGCGCCGACTTCTCATTGCCGATCGGAATCCGCACCATCGACCCGCGATCCGTCGCCGATGCCTTGATCTGGTTCGGCGCCTCAAAATGCGGATCCAGCCGCCGGTAGGCATTCACGCTCGCATTCAGCAGCAGGCAGATATCGTTGCCGTGCGTCAAAATCCGGTCCGTAAACTGCCACGCCATCTTCGAAATCTTCTCCTGCCCGTTCGGATCCCAGAAAAGATTCTTGCTCCCCTTCGTGATCGACACGTTGGTGTGCATCCCGCTGCCGTTCACCCCCACCACCGGCTTCGGCAGAAAGCTCGCCGTCATCCCCATCTGCGTCGCCACCTGCCGGCAGATCAGCTTGTACAGCTGAATCTGATCCGCCGCCGCCACCACCTCGCCATAGCTGTAGTTGATCTCGAACTGGCTCGGCGCAACCTCCGGGTGGTCCTTCTCATTCTCAAACCCCATCGCCCGCTGCACCTCCGCCGCCACATCGATGAAATCGCGCAACGGATCGCCCGGCAGCGAATGGTAGTACCCGCCCTTGTTCACGTATTCAAACGACCCCGTCTCGTGGTAGCTGCGCTCCGCATCGATCCCCTCAAACAGAAATCCCTCGATCTCGTTCGCCGCATTCAGCGTCAACCCCTGCTCGTCGAATAACCGCTGCGAAAACTGCTTCAGCACCCCGCGTATATCCGCCGAGTATGTCCCGCCATTCTTGTCGATCACCTCGCCGAAGACCACCACCTTGCCCGGCCCGAAGATGTCCGCCGGCACCCAGTAAAACGCGCTCCAGTCGATCCCCAGCCGCAGATCGCTCTCCCGCTGCGCCGTAAATCCCCGAATTGACGACCCGTCAAAGGTCAGATTGTCATAGCTCTTCGCCAGAAACTTGGCGTCATAGTCCAGCATGTGCAGCCGACCTTCCAGATCGCTGAACATCACCGTGACCGCCTTCACCCCGCGCGTATCCGTCAGGTAGCGCAGACGCTCCTCCTGCAGAACATCCGGCGCCACACGCTTCTTCCGCTTATCCTTCGCTTCCAGGTTCAGGTCTTCTATCTCGGCATACGACAGTTCGAGGAAATCGCGAAACTCTTTCATGGACACTCCTTCTTCTGGTCTGGTCTGAGAGACACGGCGGCGGCCGTCCATGGGAACGCCCGAAATCTACGCTTCTGGTTAGGGGAAAAGCTGATTCGTACGGCTGTGACACCAACGTAACAGATTCCCGCGCCGGACAAAACCCGCTCGGGCGAGACGACGCCAGGCCCCAGGCGCATGCCCCGTCTCTGTATACTGGTCATCTGGATGTGACCACATGACCTCCCTTCCCAAATCGCTTCCGAAGTCCAAACGTTCCTCCAAGCTGAATCGAAGCGCGGTACCCGCCTCCTCGGTCTCCGAGCAGACCGTGCCCGCCTCCAAGGCAAAGGCACACCTGCTCGAGTTGCTCGATACCGTCGACCGCCTGCGTGAGCCCGTCGTCATCACCAAGCGCGGCCGACCCGTCGCCCGCCTCGTCCCCATCGAGCCTCGCGAGCCCGGCTCCATATTTGGCTGCATGAAAGACACCTTCAAAATCACCGGCGACATCGTCGGTCCCGAGCCCGACCTGTGGGAGGCAATGAACTGATCCTTCTGGACACCCACGTTTGGCTCTGGCTCGCAGGCGGCCGCCCCACTCTCAGCCCCTCGGCCCGCGCTCTCATCCTCGAAGCCTCCGCCCAGGATGCCCTCTTTCTCTCTCCTATATCGCTCTGGGAGATCGCTCTGAAGTCCTCCCGCGGCAAGCTCGAGCTCCACCTTCCCCTTCGTCACTGGATGCAGCAGGCCGTCGATCTCACCGCCATTCACCTCCTGCCTATCTCGGTCGAGATCGCCTGTGACTGCGCCGACCTCCCCGCGGCCTTTCACGGTGACCCCGCCGATCGCATCATCGCCGCCTCCGCTCGCGCCACCGGCTTCACACTACTCACGCATGACAAGGCTCTCCTTCAACTTGGCAGCGCCGGACACTTCAAAGCCGTAGCCACCTAGGATCCCGACCAATGACCACCCAGCCCATCCGCGTCGCCCTCATCCAGATGTCCATGTCCCCAGACCCCGAAGCCAACCTCGCCAAGGCCGTCGCCCGCACCCGCGAGGCCGCTCTCGCCGGCGCAAACCTCGTCTGCCTCCCCGAGCTCTTCCGCTCCCAGTACTTCTGCCAGCGCGAAGACCACGCCCTCTTCGCCCTCGCCGAATCCATCCCCGGCCCCTCCACACGCGCACTCTCCGCCGTCGCCCGCGAGCACAACATCGTCCTCATCGCCAGCCTCTTCGAACGCCGCGCCCCCGGCCTCTACCACAACACCGCCGTCACCCTGGACGGAAACCAGGACCCCGCATCCAGCGCCCCCGATTCGATCGCCTCCGTCTATCGCAAGATGCACATCCCCGACGATCCCCTTTTCTACGAGAAGTTCTACTTCACCCCCGGCGACCTCGGTTTCAAAGCCCCCGTGACCAGCGCCGGCAAGATCGGAACGCTGGTCTGCTGGGACCAGTGGTACCCCGAGGCCGCCCGCGAAACCGCCCTCCGCGGCGCGGAAACCCTCTTCTACCCGACCGCGATCGGCTGGCACCCCAGTGAACGCGCCGAGTTCGGTGACCGTCAGTACGACGCCTGGCAGACCATCCAACGCGCCCACGCCATCGCCAACGGCGTCTTCGTCTGCGCCGTCAATCGCGTCGGCCACGAGCTCGGCGACGTCCTCCTCCGCACCCAACAACCCGACGGCGCCGTCGCCGAACACCTCAACCGCGTCCCGCCCACCGTCGGCGAAGTTCCCCATCCAGATCCAGCCCAGACCGGAGACTTCAAGTCTCTCCCCAACCCCGGTATCGACTTCTGGGGAGGCTCCTTCATCGCCGACCCCTTCGGCCGCATCCTCGCCCAGGCCTCCCACGACCGCGAAGAGATCCTCACCGCCACCCTCAACCCCCAGGAAGTCGAAACCACCCGCCAGCACTGGCCCTTCCTCCGCGACCGCCGCATCGACGCCTACACCGGCCTCACCCACCGCTTCCTCGACTAGCGCGACCTTCTACCGACCCACAGGGTACGACCCCCTTGGCCCATCCGCCACTCTCAGCCGCTCCAGCCAGACGCAGCGCCCAATTGCGCGACGGTTGTCTCAAGGCATAAATTACTCGGCAACAAAAGGAGAGCTCCATCATGTCCCCAAACACCCTCTCTCGCCGAGGTCTCTTCAAGGGCGGTTCCGTCCTCGCCATCACCGCGGCGCTGCCGTTGCCTCTGGTCTCCCGCACCGCTCAGGCACAGACCACCCGGTCAACCCTGCTCCCCGACGCCGAGGCACTCCTCGCCTCCTTGGAACGCGCGTTTACCTTCCAGAACCTCATGATGGACGCCTACGCCACCGGATCGGTCGTGCGCCTCACCCAGAGCTATAGCGATCAGGCGCTCGGAGCGACGGCCTTCACTTACGACAACGCCGTCGCCATTCACGCCTATCTCGCACGCGCGAACTCCGGCGACCTCGAGCGCGCGGAGGTCCTTGGCTCCGGTCTGCTCTACGCGCAGGCGCACAACTTTCCGTTCAACGACGGCCGCTTCGCCCAGGCCTACTTCGTCAACACCCGCAACGCGGATGGGGCCTTCATCACTCCCGCCGCAGCGCCGTTCTACTTCTATGGCAGCACCGTGGGCGATCAGGCCTGGGCCGGTATGGCGTTCGCCCAGCTCTATGCGCGTACGGCGGACCGCCGTTACCTCTCCGGAGCCCTGGCCGTCGCCAACTGGATCGTCGCGAATACCTACAGCGCCAAGGGTGCCGGCGGCTTCTCCTTCGGAACCAAGATCAATCCGTTAAACCAGTCCGTGCCCTCCGGCAATGGCAAATCGACCGAGCACAATATCGACGCCTACTCCTTGTTCAGGATGCTCCACAAACTGACCGAAGGCGGATACGCGAGCAGCGGGATGTCGTGGTCTGCCCTGGCCCAGCATGCTTTGACCTTCGTACTTTCAGCCTTTAACGCCGCGGGCCCTTTCTTTTACACGGGTACGCTGCCCGATCAGGTCACCATCAACCCTTCGCCGATCCCGGAAGACTGCCAGACCTGGTCCTACATGGCCACCCTCCAGAACCGGTACCGTCGCACCATCGATTGGGCGCTCGCCCATCTCGAAACCACCGATACCGCGGCCTCCCCTCACACCAGCCTGACCGGGAGCGAAACCATCCACGGCCTGGTCTTTGATACCGCCAGCCTCACCACCACGGCCGACGACCCGCACGCCGTTTGGCTCGAAGGAACCGCGCACGCCGCCGCCGCTCTGGCCGCGCGCGTACTTCGCGGCGGCGACACGCTCCCGGCGCTTATCTCCGACATCACCACGGCCATCTCCCTGCTCGCGCAATGCGCGCTCGCCCAAAGGCTGCTCGGCGCCGGGCAGACCGTGGCCGGACATCCGATTCGAACCGGACTCGGGCTTGTGGCAGCCACCGGCGTGCTCGATACAGGCTTTGGCTACACCTATGGACCTTCTCTTCACATCGGCGCGACCGGCTGGTATATCCTGGCCGGACTCGCCGCGAATCCGTTCCAACTCGGCTACCGCGTGATCGACTGAAAATCGTGATCACCTCATCCCGGCCCATGCTCTTTCGCAGCAGCCGGGATGAGGCAACCAACCGCTCCAATCAGGTCGCGTCTGCGAGCTGTTCCTCTGAATCCCTTCAGACGGCTCGCCACCTCGGTACCCCCGCAACCTGCGATTAGAATCCTCAGCATGCGAAACGCGCTCTGGCTTTCCCTCCTCATTGCCACCGCGCTTCACGCCGAGACCTCCGCCTCCCACTCCTTCCCCCAACCCTGCCCAGAACTTCAATCCGCCGCCCTCGCCCTCTTCCAGCACAACGGCCTCCCCCTCACCCCGGACCCCGCCTGCCCACTCTGCTTTACCGGCAAGACCGAGCACCTCAAAGACGCTGCCGGTCATCCCGTCCACGGCGCCCGCACTGCCATCAAGCGCTACATGGACACCAGCCGAGACGGTCGTAACATACCCGGCGCCTGGCTCGTGCACCGCGATTTAACCACCACAGCCAATCTCCGCCTCGAGCAGACAGCGACAGCCTGTACCGGCCATCTGCTCTTCGGGTACAGCTGGTACGCCACCGAGATCCTCGTCATCCTCCCGGTCGACGGCGACCCGGCATCCCGCCCCAGCAATCTCCGCCTCGAGCACGAGTACCTCGACCAGATCACAAAGGAAGTCCGACCCCTGAGCAACACGGCTCGGAAGTGATCCCCTTGTGCCGGGTGCACCGAGAGCGCGGTAGCCCGATCCACTGGCCGGGTGCCCCACCATCGCGGTCTCGCCGCGATGGTGGGTTTCCACTCTGTCAAAGGCAAATCGCCCTCAGGCCGCCCCAGAACCTGACTCGCTCCGCGCCTCCAACCTGAACCAACTGGCGTAGTGGACCAGCCTGACTCGCTATACTGGTTATAGAGGTGCCTGGGCTCACACATACCGGTCGCCTTCGAGAAACAAACCGTTAGACCCAGGTCCAGACCTAACCACAGTCGATGGAAGACTTTGACACACAAGTACCGGGGGGGGAGGGTACCTCACCGACGACCGCGACCACACCCCGCCGGCAGAACTACCGCATGCCTGCCGAGTGGGCGCCACACGCCGCCACCTGGATCGCCTGGCCCCACAACCCGGAAGACTGGCCCGGAAAATTCCAACCCATCCCCTGGGTCTACTGTGAGATCGTCCGCCATCTCTCCCGCGTCGAGGACGTCCACATCCTCGTCAACGATCTCGCCACCGAGAAGCGCGCCTGCGGAATGCTCCGCCGGCAGGGAGCCAACCTCGCCCGCCTCCACTTCCACCTCTGGCGCACCGATCGCGTCTGGCTCCGTGACTCTGGCCCCATCTTCCTCACCAATCCTGAGAACGAGGTCGCCCTCACCGACTGGAAGTTCAACGCCTGGGCCAAATACCCAAACCACCTCAACGACGACCAGGTCCCCGCCCACATCAGCCAGCTCTACGCCATGCAGACCTTTGAACCTACCCTGACACTTGCGGACGGCACCCGGCACCGTCTCGTTCTAGAAGGCGGCAGCATCGATACCAACGGCGCCGGCATCCTCCTCACCACCGAGGAGTGCCTCCTCTCCCCCTCCGGAGTCCAGCAGCGCAACCCCGGCCTGACACGCCACCAGCTCGAACAGGCCTTCCACGACTTCCTCGGTATCGATCAGACCATCTGGCTCAACCGCGGCTGCGCCGGAGACGACACCCACGGCCACGTCGACGACATCACCCGCTTCGTCGGCCCAAATACCATCCTCACCGCCGTTGAACCCAACACCGCCGACGAGAACCACCTCCCCCTCGCCGAAAATCTTCAGCGCCTCCACCAGGCCCGCAACCGCGACGGTCAGCCCTTCGACATCCTCCACCTCCCCATGCCGGCCCCCGTCCTCTTCGACCACCAGCGCCTCCCCGCCTCTTACGCTAACTTATACATTGCAAACGGCCTCGTGCTCGTCCCCACCTTCAATGACCCGAACGATCGCCACGCCCTCAATATCATCGCCGGCTGCTTCCCGGACCGCACCGTCACCGGCATCCATTGCACCGACCTCGTCTGGGGCCTCGGCGCCATCCACTGCATGACCCAGCAGCAGCCCGCATGAGGCGGAACCTCCATTGACCGATATCGATTTCATGCGACTCGCGATGGCAGAAGCCCAAGCGGCCGAGGTCAAAGGAGAGGTCCCGGTCGGCGCCATCGTCGTCTCCTCCACCGGCGAGATCCTCGGCCGTGGTAACAATCAGGTCCTCCGAACCTCAGACCCTACCGCACATGCCGAGATCGTCGCCCTCCGCGCCGCTGGTCTGGCCCTCTCGAACTACCGTCTGACCGGCTCCACCCTGTACTGCACACTCGAGCCCTGCGCCATGTGCGCCGGCGCCATCCTCCACGCGCGAATCGCCCGCCTTATCTATGCCGCGCATGATCCCAAGGCAGGCGCGTGTGGAAGCGTCTTAAACGTGGCGAACCACCCACAACTCAACCACAGCGTCGAGGTAACCTCGGGCATCCTCGCCGGGGAGTGCGGTGCCATCCTGACCAGCTTCTTCCGCGCTCGACGCGAGGCTCAACCTCTTTGAGTAAACTGGACAGCATGGATCTCACCCTCTACTCCGCTGCTTGGTGCCGCGACTGCCGCGAGGCTAAAAAATTTCTGTCCGAACACAAGATCCCTTACACCGAGATCGACATTGAGAAGACTCCCGGGGCAGCCGAAGAGGTGCTGCGCAATGTCGGCAAACGTGCTATCCCCCAGTTCGTCGTCGACGGCAAATGGGTGCAGCCGTATAAGCCCGGCCAGGGATTTCTCTACCACGAGATGTCCGAGCTCCTCGGAGTCTCGCGCTCCTGAGAGCGTGCGGCTTAGTCGAGGACAGCGGGCTCACATCGTGAGACCGCCTTTGCTCACAGCCCATATCCGACCTGCATCCGTCCACCAGCGTGAGAGGAAAACACCTTGATCGACCGCTACACCCGTCCGGAGATGGGCCGCATCTGGTCCGATGAAAATAAATACCGTTGCTGGCTCACGGTCGAGATCGCCGCTTCCCAGGCTCTTGCACGCGCAGGCATCGTTCCGCAGACCGCGGCCGATGCAATCCGCGATCGTGGAGACTTTACGGTCGATCGAATTAACGAAATCGAGGCTGAGGTCCATCATGATGTGATTGCCTTCACGACAGCGGTTGCCGAACACATCGGTCCGGAAGCTCGTTGGCTCCACTACGGACTCACGTCAACCGACGTCGTGGACACTGCCCAGGCGCTGCAGTTGAAGGCCGCCTCCTCGATCATCCGCGCCGGGATCATCGGATTGTCGGAGGTCTTGCGTCGCCGCGCACTCGAGTTCCAGTACACGCCAGCGATCGGCCGCACCCACGGAATCCATGCGGAGCCGACCACCTTTGGGCTGAAGCTGTTGCTCTGGTACTCGGAGATGCAACGCAATCTGGTCCGCTTCGACGCCGCAGCGGAAGATCTGCGAGTGGGCAAGCTCTCAGGGGCAGTCGGCACCTTCGGACACTTGAAGCCCGAGCACGAAGAAGCCATCTGTTCCGAGCTTGGCCTCAGGCCGGTCCCCATCGCCACGCAGGTGGTGCAGCGCGACCGCCATGCTGCGTACATCGCCACGCTTGCCGTGCTCTGTTCTACGCTCGACAAGATCGCGACTGAAATCCGCCATCTCCAACGCACAGAAGTCCGGGAGGCCGAAGAGTTCTTCTCCGAGAAGCAGAAGGGCTCCAGTGCCATGCCTCACAAGCGCAATCCAATCACCTCGGAGCAGATCTGTGGTCTGGCACGCGTCGTGAGATCCAACGCGCAGACCGCCTTTGAGGACGTCGCTCTCTGGCACGAACGAGACATCTCTCACTCTTCAGCCGAGCGCATCATTCTCCCCGATTCCACAATCCTCGCCGACTATCTCCTTGTGAAAACGACAAGCCTGATAGACAAGCTCCTGGTCTATCCCGCACGAATGCTCAAGAACCTGGAAAGCACCGGAGGTCTCATCTTTTCCGGTCAGCTCCTTCTGGATCTCGCACAATCCGGCATGAGCCGCGAAGATGCATATCGACTCGTTCAATCGCACGCAATGCGCAGTTGGAGAGAGGACCTGACCTTTCGCGAGGAGGTCGCCGAGGATCCCGAAATCAACCAGCGACTCACTTCAGATCAACTCGACCGCGCCTTCGACTACACTCGCCAGCTTGCCAATGTGGACGCAATCTTTCGCCGTGTATTGCGGGAGCAGGCCTAAGGTCAGGCCCGGCTCCGAGTTCGGAGGTACTGGGGCGATACAAAGGTCCCCTCGCCATCGCGCTAGTGCTAGGTTAGTGAGCCTATACAGAGCCACCGCAAAACGCTTCGAGGAGAGGCGCGGAAGGTAAGTGAAATGATGAGAAAGACAACAAGGCTGCCAAGTTCCGCCGAAACAGCCGCATTCGCAGCGGCTCTTATTTGGTTGACGTTGCCGGCTTTCGCACAGCATTCGGCGGATGCGACCGGAGCCGCACAGGCACTCACCTTATCGGGAGACTACCGCGGAACGCATGATCCTTCGATCGCGAAAGATGGCGAAACCTACTACGTGTTCGCGACGGGAGCAGCCACGCCTGCCGCTCACACACCCGCTCCAGGCGATACAGCCGCCAAGGTCAGCTCCGAGCCGGTAGCCCAGCTGCCGGTGCGTTGCTCGATGGATCTGAAGCTTTGGACGCGCTGCGGAGCCGTCTTCCCTTCGATACCGAAATGGATTCACGAAACAAGCCCCTCAACCAAGGAGCTGTGGGCACCGGATGTCTCATACTTCGACCGGCTCTTCCACCTCTACTACGCTTTTTCCGCCTTCGGCAAGAACACCTCGGGAATCGCGCTCGCCACCAACGAGACCCTTGATCCGGCCAGCCCGAAGTACAAGTGGATCGACCGTGGACTGGTCCTGCGGTCCAAGGAAAAAGACGACTTCAACGCCATCGATCCCAATCTCGTCATCGACCAGAACGGCGAGGCGTGGCTGGCCTTCGGGAGCTTCTGGACAGGGATAAAGATGCGCCACCTTGATCGCCACACAGGCCTGCTTTCCAGCAAGGATACGCAGCTCTACTCGCTGGCGTCGCGGGCCGTCGTACATCCGGGTCCCAGAGACCCTGGTCTTCCTCCGGATGCTGAGGCCATCGAAGCTCCGTTCGTCTTTCAACACCAAGGATTCTTCTACCTGTTTGTGTCGTGGGATCTGTGCTGCCGTGGCCTTAAGAGCACCTACCGGACAATGGTCGGGCGCTCGCGCGCGGTGACTGGACCCTTTGTCGATCGCGATGGCAAGTTACTGACCGATGGAGGCGGAACGCCGCTATTGCGTGCGAATAGCACATGGCTCGGACCTGGCGGTGCGTCACTGGTCCATCTGCCCGCGGCCGATCTGATCGCGTTCCATGCCTACTCGGCAATCAATGGAAGACCGGCGCTCCAACTCTCAACCATTAACTGGAAGGACGGTTGGCCTGTAGCTGCGCTCGAAGGAGATAAGCCGTAGCCCTCGCGCAATCCCGTTCATGTCAGGGTTTACGGAAGCACTCTGACCATCACAACGCCGTGGCTCGGGACTTCGGCCGAGTAACTCCCGGTGTGCTGCCCGTCGTTCTTGCCGGACCAGAGATCGCGTACTGAAGCCGCCAAAGTGGGCGGGTAACCGACGTCCTCCCAGGATGCACTGACCTTCGCTGCTCCCGGTCCTCGGTTTAGGAGGGCAATTGCGCGCCCACCATCCGCCAGTTGCTTGGACCAGACCTCGAGATCGCCCACCTTCTTGACACGTCGCCCTTGCGCCCCCAAGGCATCCTGGTCGATCGCGATCACTTCCTTATTGAGCAGGATCGCTCGGGTATCGGCTGACATGTTGCTGATGTCATTGCCGGCCAGCAGTGGAGCCGAAAAGAGCGCCCACATGCTGAAATGTGTCCGGTACTCGTCGGTCGTCATGCCTCCATTGCCGACCTCGAGCATGTCGGGATCGTTCCAGTGCCCGGGCCCGGCAAAGCCCTCAAGCCCGTTCATCTGATCGATAATCTCTGAAACGCCATTTCCGCCCCAGGCTTTCTTGCAAGTCCAGCAGTCCTGGATGTCTCCGGTCGCGCGCCACAGATTCCCTATCGGGCCGGCCCAGAGCCACGGCTTGGTTGAACCCCACTCACAGATACTGAAGACGATCGGTCGCCCAGTCGCTGCCAGCGCATTGCGCATCAGCGTGTACGAAGCTTCACTGTTCTGGCCTGGCAAGGTGTTGCACCAGTCCTCCTTCAGGTAGTCCACACCCCAATCCGCATACTGTTGGGCGTCCTGGTACTCGTGCCCTATGCTGCCGGGGCGTTTCGCGCAAGTCATCGCTCCTGCATCGGTATAAATGCCAAATTTCAGACCCTTGCCGTGCACGTAATCGGCCAGCGCCTTTATGCCGGAAGGGAACTTCTTGGCATCGGCAAGGATCCGTCCCATCTTGTCGCGACCCACCTGCCAGCAATCATCGATGACGACGAATTCGTAGCCAGCATCCTTCATCCCGTTGCTGGCCATCTGGTCCGCCGTGTCCCGCACCACTTTTTCATTGATGCCTGCGCAGGCAAACTTGTTCCAGCTGTTCCAGCCCATCGGCGGCTTCCGGGCTGCGCCGTTGTCGAGAGCTACGCCCGGTGCTGAAGCGGAGATCCCCAACAGAAGACAGATCAACAAGGCAGGTAGAGCGGAGATCTCGCGCATGCAGGGCGCCTTTCGTTGTGTAAGGAGTCGATGTCGCTCTTCGTCAAACATCATAGCCTCATCCTCTAAGCGCCTGTCCTAATTGCCGATCTTGGAATGCAAGATTATGCACTGTCTCGCGCCCGGGAACCGGCCTCATTGCTAAAATCCCAAATCCTATGTTGATCGAAGGTAAGAAAATAGCGTCATATACATCTGTGGGCGGGCTCAAACAGAGCAGCGGGAGATTGGCTCTCGCATTGCTTATAACATTTGCGGAATCACAACCTTCATACAGCATCTATCGATACCCCAGAGTGTTGAATTGCGAATGAACACAGTTTGTCCCAAACGTCTTACCCACGGAGTCGGCTACGTGCTCCAGGTACTCGGGGCACTCCTATGATCTTCAAAGGACCTCATGCTCACTAGACTTCTCCTTCTCGTCTGCTTGTTTTCATCCCTATCTGGCTCTCTCCACGCCCAAGCAGTTCCGACTGCGACCAAGGCTGGAGGGTTGCAGGTCGGTGCGGGTTACGTCCGCGCCAACCCCGATTACAGCCCAAAGCTCTTCAACGGATTCGCGGTCTATGGAGACGTCGATCTTTGGAAGCATTTCGGTCTAGAGGCTGAATTTCACCGTGTCGCCACATCGTCGACCGTTAACATCTCAGAGACAACTTACGAGCTTGGTGGGCGCTACAGGCTGCCTCTGGGCCCCATCTCGCCCTATTTGAAGCTGATGGGGGGAAGAGGCTCCTTCAACTTCGCAAACAGTAATCAAAGTGGCGGTTACGCCATGTTTGCTGGTGGGGGTGGTATCGACTTCAGGGTCATGCATAAGATAACGTTCCGAGCCGACTATGAATATCAACGCTGGGGCTCCTTCCCACCGCGGGGTCTGCAGCCCAGCCTGGCTACAATCGGTGTGGCTTACATCATTCGGTAAGCATTTGCAGAACGAAGCTTCCTGATCTGTTGAAGAGGAGCTGCGGCTGCAGCGCGGGCTCGCACGGCCCTGCGATCCATCCGTACACTGCAAGGCGCCCGTTTGGGAATACACGCCTCTCAGCGTAAGATTCTGCTCGGGGAAGACGCCACGAGCTGACGCTTCGACGGTGGCAAGGTACCCAAAGCGCGCTGCTGCATTAGCAGCGACCATGCAGCCGATCAAACCTCGCGACAGGCAAGAGAGCGGACCCGGTGAACAGAAGAGGGTGGACAGCAGCGTTCACCGGCAGTTCAATCTTTGCGGCGGTAATCATGCTTGCGACTTTGCCGGCCAAATTGAAGGCCGCGCAACAGCCTGGCCCAACGGCGCGCACCGTCGACTGGCCTGTTTACGGCGGGCAGGCTGCCGGCGATCGCTACTCGCCTTTGACCCAGATTGACCGCTCCAATGTGAGCCGCATGGAGGTAGCGTGGCAGTTCGATAGTGGCGAAGTCGGTCAGATAGAAACCTCGCCCATCGTAGTCGGGCGCACACTTTATGGGGCGACGACCTCGGGCAAGATCTTCGCACTCAATGCCGCAACCGGCAATCAGCTGTGGAGGTTCGACTCGGGAATCAAAAGCACACAGCCGATTCGTGGTCTCTCCTTTTGGAAGGATGGCAGCAAAGGTCGACTTCTGGCCGGTGTCGCAAACTATCTTTACGAGCTTGACGTGACAACGGGCAGACCGGTGCCAAGTTTCGGCAACGCCGGCCGGATCGATCTGCGAAACGATCTCGATGCGCCCCCCGAGCAGCTCACCGTGGCCCTTACCAGCCCAGGCATCGTCTATGGCGATCTCATTATTGTGGGCTTCCGGGCGCCGGAAACTCATCCAGCGCCCCGGGGAGATATCCGCGCCTACAACCTTCACACTGGAAAGCTGGGATGGACCTTCCACACTATTCCTCATCCAGGCGAGCCGGGTTACGAGACCTGGCCACAGGATGCGTGGAAGACCGCCGGCGCCGCAAATAACTGGACCGGCATGGCTCTCGACTCTACCCGGGGCATCGTTTATGTTCCGACCGGCTCGGCGGTGGATGACTTCTACGGCGCGGACCGCATCGGCAATGACTTATACGCAAATTGCCTCCTTGCGCTGAACGCCACGACGGGGAAGCTGCTTTGGTTTTTCCAGGGTGTCCATCATGATCTGTGGGACCGTGACTTCCCAGCTCCGCCCGTGCTGCTCACAGTAAAGCGCGATGGCCACACCGTGGATGCGGTAGCCCAGACCAGCAAGCAGGGATTCGTCTATCTCTTCGACCGCGTGAGCGGCAAACCGCTCTTCCCCATCGAAGAGCGAGCGTACCCGAAGTCCGATGTGCCGGGAGAGGTGAGTTCGCCCACTCAGCCCCTACCGTTGAAGCCCGCGCCGTACGCCCGCCCGTGGCTCACCGAAGACATGCTAACCAACCGCACACCGGAGGCACATGCATGGGCGCTCAAGGAGTTCCGAACATTTCGCAGCGGGGGACCATTCGTACCGTCAAACGCGCGCACCCAAACAGTGGTTATGCCCGGTTATGACGGTGGTGCAGAGTGGGGTGGCGCTGCGGCCGACATCCGGACCGGCGTGCTGTATGTCAACTCGATCGATATCGCCTATACCGGCGGTCTTGCCGAGAACACCCCTTCTCAAGGTGTCGGAGCATCGACATACCTGGGCCAGTGTGCCGTATGCCACGGTACGGAACGTAGGGGCTCTCCCCCGGACTTCCCATCTCTGGTGGACGCCAGTCGGCGGCTCGCGGACGGTCAGATCGCGGCGGTCATCCATAATGGAAAGGGTCGCATGCCTTCCTCTCCAAACCTGACAGGCGCTCGCTTGGATGCGCTGCTCCGGTATGTGCGCACCGGCGAGGATGCCGGTGGAACGGAAGGTGTCGGTGTTGCGATGCCGGTGCACACCAAAGCTCGCGGAATGCCTGATGAAGACCATGCAGGGGCGGTGAGCTATGGGGAGCATTGTGCGATCTGCCACGGCGACGATACTGCTGGAATACAGCCCGGCTTCCGTCGCTCGTGGGTGTGGGCCAGCGGCTCGATTCCAAGCAGACCACCGCCATCGTTCGACGGGGTCGTGGGCGCATGCCCGGGTTCCATGATCTTCCGCAACCAGAGCTCGAATCGCTGGTGCGATACCTTGCGGCCGACGATCTGGCATCGTCGCCAATCTCTTTACCGGGCGCCAGCAAGGAGCTCGAGGCGAAAGCAGATCGTACGCAGAAGCCGTCTTTTCACTTCACGGGTTATCGCAAGTTCATGGACCCTGACGGATATCCAGCCGTGAGCCCTCCATGGGGAACGCTGAACGCCATCGATCTGAACACCGGAGAGTATCTGTGGAAGATCCCATTCGGGGAATACCCGGAGCTGGTTGCAAAGAATATGCGCAACACGGGGACAGAAAGCTACGGAGGTCCCGTGGTGACTGCGAGCTCTTTGGTATTTATCGGCGCTACCGTCTTTGACCGCAAGATGCACGCGTACGATGCCCAAAGTGGCAGATTGCTATGGGAGTACGAGATGCCCTTCGGCGGCCTGGCAACCCCTGCGACCTACATGGTGGACGGACGCCAGTTCGTGGTCATTGCGGCCGGCGGTGGAAAGGACAAGAAGCATCCGCTCGGCGGCTTGTACATCGCATTCGCGCTCAAACAGGAGAAGGCGGCTAAACCGCATAAGTGATCTCTGGATTGAGGTCATCGGGCGAGAGACTATCTGGGTCTGGAGCAGGCGAGGTACAGTTACGGTATGAATTGTTGCCGCATTGTTCTCGCTGTCACCCTGCTCGTTGTTCCCGTTATCGAGGCACAAGATAAAAAGCCTGACGGCAAGCCGGAGCCGGCAGCGGCCAAAGCACCCATCCCTGCAAACCTCCCAGGCGATGCACACGTTGCTCAAACAATTCAGCTCGGTGGGAGGCCGCTGAAGTACACTGCCACGGTCGGATCGCTGCCGGTCAAGGACCCCGAGGGCAAATCCACAGGCGAGGTGGTCTTCACCTCCTACATCGTCGACGCGCTGAACCGACCGGTCACATTTGCGTTCAATGGAGGTCCCGGGGCTGCTTCCGTCTACCTGAACCTGGGTGCGATCGGGCCCAGACGGGTTGCCTTCGGGGCTGAGGGCCAGAGCCCGTCTGACCCGGCGACCCTCACCGATAATCCGGGGACGTGGCTCGACTTCACTGACCTCGTGTTTATAGATCCGATCGGCACCGGTTCAGCCGAACGCTGGTCTCGCCGGACGAGACCAAAAAACTATTTTTCGGACCCGACCAGGACGTCGCCTATCTTTCGCGGATCATCTACGACTGGCTGGTAAAGAACGGCAGGTTGGAGTCGCGCAAGTATATCGTCGGCGAAAGCTACGGCGGATATCGCGGGCCGCGCCTGACCCAGTATCTGCAGTCACAGATTGGCGTCGCCGTGAATGGACTGGTGCTGGTCTCACCGGCCCTGGCGCCCAGTGGCGGCTCGCCCGACCTTTCGCCCGTTCCCTGGATGCTGACGCTACCCTCGATCGTTGCGGCCAGCTACGAGCGGCAGAATAAGCTCACGCCCGAGGCTATGGCGGCGGTCATCGACTACACCCGCGGCGAGTACGCGATGGACCTGCTCAAAGGAACCTCCGACCCCACAGCTACGCCTCGTATCGTCAAAAGGGTAACCGAGCTTACGGGGCTGGATCCAACCTTTGTTCGGCAGGCCGGTGGAAGGCTCGAAACTCAGGCCTTTCTGCGTGAGGAGTTCCGCGAGACCGGAAAGCTGGGCAGCCGGTACGACCCCAACGTCACCTCTTTTGACCCTTTTCCGTTCGATCCCAGTCAGCGAGCCAACGACCCTCTCCTCCTCAGCATCATCGCGCCAACCACCACCGCGATGGTCAACTTTGTCACTCAGACAGTCGGTTGGAAGATAGATGCGCGCTATAACGCCCTCTCCGAAGAGGTCAACAGGATGTGGGAACGAGGCGGCAATGGAGCGTTCGGCGCTGGTGCAGCCTCCGCGACCGATCTGCGCGTTGCAGTTGCAACGGATCCTAAGCTCCGGGTGCTGATCGCGCACGGCTGGGCCGATCTCTCCTGCCCTTTCATGGGATCGGTCCTCACCGTGAGCCAGATACCCATCATGGGAGACCCAACGCGTGTACAGGTCCATATGTATCCCGGAGGACACATGTACTATTCGCGGACTGCCAGCTCCCTGGCTCTACGCAAGGACGTTATGGAGCTAGTGAGCAAGCACTAGCATCCGCGAAGTGAACGGGATCAAAGTTTTCCGTGAGCTCTTCTAAGTGGAACCATCTGCTTCGCAGGCACTCCTTAGCCGCCCGTTCGCGGAGTAGAGAGAGGCGAGCGCGTTCAGCCGGAACTGGCCTACCCGGATACTTTCGCAGGTTCTGAATTGACTCAACCTCACGCTTGCCGAGCATTGAAGCCGGCACGATCGAGCATCTGTAAGGCCTCCTGCCGCGTCGCACCCAGCTTCCAAGCTGCATCGACGAGATCCTCTGCGATCACTGGATACCAAAAGTTGCGCGGAGTTCTTCGGAGCCCGGCGACGTCGATCGGCTCGATAATACGGCAGACCTCCCGCACAATTGAATCGGACTCAGAGACAGCAACACCGGCTGCGGCCCTGTCGAGAAGGCTCCGACACTGCTGGCCAAATTCGGGATGGTCATGCAAAAGAAACGAGCTCGCCAGATGAGGCTTGCCAAGTCTGTGTGCCGCCTCCGAAAAACTCGCTGCCGCGAAGTACAGCAGTGAAAGCGCACGAAACACTGGAAAGTTACCCATGTTCGCATGCATAGCTCCGATGAGCCTGGAGGTAGCGAGCAGATCTTCGTCCGTGATCGCCGCGTAGGTCTCCACCTGCGAACGGAGTTCCGGGCTCCCCCAGCTATGCTCCACTATCAATGCAAGGCGGCTCACGCCGAGCAGCGTAAGTGGGAATCCCGTCGACATCAGCGGGTCGATGAAGCCAGCTGCGGAGGGAAGCATGGCCCATCTTTCCCCGGCGATGGCGGAGCTTCGAAAGGACAATCGCGGGACGTATGTGAATGGCTGCTCCCGCTTTGCCGCGGCAAACTGATTCGACAAAGTTGGGATCTTCTTCAGGAGGCGCCACCAGGCACTCTCGCCGTCCGACAGTCTGAGCCGGTCCGCACACTGCTTTGTTGCTGAAATACCAGCACTGGTGACACCGTTGTTAAAGTGCAGCACCCAGATCCAACCGTCTTCAAACACATGATGCACGGCAGCATCATCCACCGGGAACGGCGCGATATCTGCCGGCTTCGACATCGGAAGCGCGTGGAGGCGCTTCACGCCGGAGAAGTGACTGAAAAGCGCCCTCGTCTCTGGATAACCGGGCAGGGGTGCCTCGCGGAACCCAAGCGCTCTATGCATAAATCCTCGCGGGCCCGTTGCATCGACCACAAAACGAGCTCGATAGCTGACCTGCGCCTCATCTTTGCAGCCCTCCAGGAGCACGTTCTCACCCGTGTTGGTGAAGCTTTCGAGCTTCACCTGATCCACGTAATTGACCCCCAGTCTCTGCGCCTCATGAACCAGGAATTCGTCAACATCAGACCGATACCAGTGCGTGTCTGCGATCTCGTCGTGAGGACTCGCCGCAACAAGAAGCTGATCCGCATCCGGACCTGTTTGTCGCGGAGCCGCGAGGTCATGGTGGTAGAACGTGAAACCCCGTTTCAGTCCGCACGCCAGCGCTGGGTAAGACCGCTGCCAGCATCCCCATTTCGTAAGCGACTTCAAAGATGGAATTCGGTACCGATCGGCGAGAGCTTCGAGCAGTAAGTTTGAGAACGGAGTCGAAGACTCACCGATCGCCACACGAGGGTGCCTGCCTCGTTCGATCAGAAGGACCGATCGGCCCAGTCGCCGAGCAACCATCGCGAAGATCGAGCCTGCAAAGCCCGATCCCACAACGGCGATGTCGTAAACAGCGTTCATGCACTCCCTCCGCCGCATTGCCCGCAGGTAATCGCCGGTAGCCTTCTCTGCGAAAGGTTCATCCTGGAAAGCCTGTCGAGGCGCAGACCTCGGCACGCCGCGCATGAGGGTACCTTGTCCATATCCCAGAGGTCGACGAAGACCCTGCCCCGTTCCAGACTGAGCCCATAGCTCAAGGCAGCTTCAACGACCGACAGCTCCGGCGGGCGGAAGTCGCCTAAAACAGCAAGTGCATCGACCGCACCGTTTCCGGCGCGTGTTGGGATCAGGATGACCACTGTCGCCTGACACGCAAACGCGAAGTCCAGAGAACGCTCAGCCCAAAAGAGGGCTTCGCCTGCGGGGACAAAAGGCGGCTGAATCAGAATGAATACCCGGAGGTCAATCGCATTCGACCTCAGCCGTCCAGCTGCCGCGGCAAACTGCTCAAGCGTAAGCTTTTTGTTAAGGAGCTCCAAAGCCTTGGGATGAACCGTCTCCAATCCCATTGCAACTTCGAGTTGGCCTCGGACAAGTTCGCAAAAAGCTGGACACCGCTCATTGACCAGGGACGGATGGCTCTCGACGATCACTCGTTCGAACGGAAGCACCGCCGCGGCAATCTGCGGATAGTCCTCCGGCGGAATGGCCTTCGGATCGAAGAAGCTGCCGCTGTTGTAGAGCTTTATCTGTCGAATTGCAGGAACCGCAGGGAGACGCGATAGGGCATAGCCGATCTGCTCGGGAATCGCTCCGGTGGGTACCGGCTCCGTCAACGTGTTGCGCCAGAGATCGCACATCACACATCGCCACGGGCACTCGCGATTCGTCAAGAAAATGGTTGCAACTGGCACCACCTCGCCAGTATGGGAGCACTCCTCTTCGAGTAAGAATGCATACGGCTTGAGTGGGTCGACCGCGTTCCGGGCCGGTCTGCGCTCCAGTATCCAACGATCCCGTTCCAAGCCTTCCACTTCCGGGTAAGGGACTGGTTGCATGGTCACTCGTACAGGGAAAGAAACTGCTTTCGATATGCTGCTTCTTCGAACGGAAGAACTCCCCGGAGAGCGCTCTCCGGAAGTGCGCCATGCTGGAACCGGCGCTTCTCAAACACCCGCATCTTAAAACCGGTCACGGCTTCGATCCCGTTCCGCACCACCTCGCCTTTCAGTTCGTAAAGGCGTTCTACGTCGTAGTTTGTCAGTGCAAGGAACGGAATGGCTTCCGCAACAGCCACAACCCTCGGCCTTGTAAAGGGGCTGAACCCACGAAAGCCAAATGCGTGCGCAGGAGCGTAGGTGCGCGTATACGACCGGCTAAGGCCTCCGCTATACGTGAGCGAGTGCTTGATCTTGCCGACCCCCCAACCTTCATGGTAGAGCATGGGATTGTTGATCACGCTGCGAATGGTGAGTTCGGGGTTCGCTTCGATGGGGTAATCCTTGAGATTCTCATCGCCGCCATCTCCGTCAATCAAATACCGCCAATCTGGGTAGCGGGTGCGAATGCCCCGGCAGAGAGCGACCGCCATCGTCGCCGATTCAATGTCAAGCGACTTGTAATCCTCCACCACCCGGATCGTCTCTCTCACATCGACTTCGGCGGCATCCACGGTGATCGGCTCGAGAAACATCGAAAGACCAACCCCGTCCAGAAACTCACGTGCTTGCTGAACGTCCGGTCCCTTTCCTAGGTCGAGGACAAAGGCTTTCAGACGGCCAAGATTCATCCCTCGCTGTTGCATCACATGACAGGTAGTAAGGAAGACGCTTCCGCTGTCCACCCCGCCGGAGAAACACACTCCGATAGGTTCTGCCTCGTCGACACGTTCTAACCACAGCGAGATCTCGTCGGCTAACGCCGCAATATATTGCCTTCCGATTACCCCTGTATCTGGCGGTAGCGTTGCCATGTCGGGGGTGAAGAAGCGCGTATACACGGGGTCCGGATCCGGGCAGCCAACCAGTTCGAGGTCGACAACATGATGCGCCGGAATCATGCGCGTGTAATTCGGGTGAAATTGCCCAGCCAGACCTTCGCCGTCCAACCATCTGTAAATAGCATCGATGCGAGCAGCAACTATAAGCACTGGTCCTTCCTTGCTCTTCGCGAGAAAGTAGCGCATTGGACGATCCAGAGACCGCGCCATTCTAACCTTCTTACCCGCCCTAGCTAGGAGCGCGAAAGAACCTTCAATCGATTTGATTGCGTCCGCGCCATGGTCAAGCAGGAGAGCTCTGGCCCCTTCCACCGAAAGGTTATAGATGTCGTTCGTCGAGGGCTCGGTTAAGTCAACCACACGTTCGATATACTGGTCCAAAGTCAACCTCTACAAGAGCTGGCGTTGACATCGAGTCTACGCCTTGCGAGTCGCGAAAGCTGCCAGGCTATATCCACTCGATATTCAATTCAGTGAGCATAACGTTTGTCCCGCTAAAGCCGTTTCGATGCAGAGATCGTAATCTGCACACGGCTCCTATAATCCTTTCATGGCGTCTGCAATTGGAGTTGTGCCGAATCGGTCACATCGAAGGGACGGCGGGCCTCCCTATGCGGCAGTTGGACTTCGCCAGCTTAGGCCATGGGTGCCACCCATCAAACAAGCGTGCCACAAACATCTGTTTCTTCTTTTTGCCTGCCTCTTCGGCGCGTCCATGAGCCGGGCGGCGATATCGTCCAGTTCGCTTGAAGCCGCGCGTCTTAATAATGTCGGCGTCGCTTACATGAATCAGCAGTTTACCGATAAGGCTCTCCAGAAGTTTGAGGAAGCCCACAAGAAGGACATCGGCGCAGCAGTGCCCCTGCTCAACAAGGGTATCGCCCTCCTCTATTTGCGCCGCCTGAGTGAAGCGGAAGAGGCGTTGAAAGCAGCCTCTCTCCTGGATGCAACCAACGCACGTGTCTGGTACAGCCTTGGCCTCGCTCACTTCGACGGAGGTGGCCAGCAACTGGCCTTGGGTGATTTTCAGCATGCCGTTCAGATCGACTCGGAAGATGCCGATAGCCACTACTTCCTTGGCACGATCTATCTCGGCCTCAAGGATTACCAGCACGCCATTGTTGAATTCGAAGATGCTGTTCGTCTCAATCCTCTGCATGCCTCGGCTCAGTTTGGATTAGCGCGCGCCTTACAGCGTGCTGGAATGGCCGATAAATCTCGCGAGCACCTGAAGCGTTTCCAGGAGATCACGCAGGCAAAGATCGGAACCCCCCTCAGTGCTGTCTACGGCGAGCAAGGCCGTTACGCAACGGTGCAGGATATGCGATCGCCCACGCCTGCCGTGGATCCCATGATTCCGGTCAGTTTTGTTCCGCAGCAGGTTTCGGATGCCGGCCAGGTTGTTGCGGATAACGGCCTCACTCAGGGTGGGGGCGCCTGCATCCTGGACATAAACGGCAATGGCAAGAAAGACATCGTCGTCCTTGGAAACGGAGAAAATGCTCTTCGTGCTTACCGTGTCGAAAATGGAGCGATGACGGAAATCCCCACCAGGCAAGCTGGCCTTTTCGTCAAAGGGCAAGGCGTGTCCTGCGCCGTCGGAGACTACGACAACGACGGTCTTCCTGATCTTGCTGTTGCGCTCTCGGATCGAATCGCGCTCTTCCACAATCTCGGCCACGGCAAATTCGTCGACGTCACCGCAGCCGTCGGCCTTCGCTCGTTGAATCGTCCCGCCGGCCTTACTTTTGTCGACTTCGATCACGATGGCGACTTGGATCTCTTTGTCACCGGAGCCGCCTCTGCCCCCGGAGGAGGACTCAGCGTCCTCTGGCGGAACAATGGCAACTCAACCTTTACCGAGTGGACCGGCCCTCCCGGTCTCGCTGGAAACAAAGCCACAGTCTCAGCCGCTATCTCTGACATCAACAACGATCGTGCGATTGACCTGGTAGTCACCGGCGCAAATAGCGCGCCCACTCTCTTTGAAAACCAGCGGGAAGGCGCGTTCAAACAGCTTGCCCTTTACTCGGAAACCATGTCCCCGACACGTGGAGCCGCAATACTGGACTTCAACAAAGATGGGTGGATGGATGTAGTCGTCACGCACACCGGCGCACCGGGCATCAGTCTCTGGCGCAACATCGCGGGCAAGAGCTTCGAACGTGTCGCCTTACCGATCACTGACGCGCGAGCCGCGTGGGGGCTTACTCCCATCGACTTCGACAATGATGGGTGGATCGACCTTGCCGTTCTCGTCGAAACGGACAAGGGAATTCAGTTGCGGGTGATGCGCAACTGCGGTTCGGAAGGCTTCAAAGATGTCAGCGAAGCACTCGGATTGCTGAAGCTTCAACTCTCCGGGGCGCGGTCCCTCATTGCCGCCGACCTGGATGCAAGCGGAGCGGCCGACCTGGTCGTGAGCCGGCTGAACGCGCCACCTCTCGTTCTGCGAAATGTCGGAGGAAACAAGAACCACGCGCTCCGCATTGCTCTGACAGGTCTTGCTGACAATAAAAGCGCCATCGGAACCAAGGTGGAAGTGTTCTCGGGAGGCATGTGGCAGAAGTTCGAGGTTGCCGGCAGCTCCGGGTTTCAAAGCCAGGGAGCCACGGAGTTGCTTGCGGGGCTCGGGCAGCGCGATCACGTCGATGTGGTTCGCATGCTTTGGCCCACGGGCGTTCCACAGGATGAGTTGGATGTAGCCGCAAACAAGCCGGCTGCGCTCACCGAACTGGATCGGAGAGGGAGCTCCTGCCCGGTCCTCTTCGCGTGGAATGGATCAAAGTACGAGTTCGTTACCGATGTGATCGGCGCAGCAGTGATCGGCCATTGGACCTCACCCGTTTCGAGGAATCACGCGGACTCCGACGAGTGGGTCAAGGTAAACGGTTCAAGTCTTCGTTCTCGTAACGGCCGCCTGAGCTTGCGTTTCGGCGAGCCCATGGAAGAGATCAACTATGTGGATCACATGCGTTTGGTAGCAGTCGACCATCCGCAGGGTACCGAGGTCTATCCCGACGAGCGCTTCCTCAGCGAAGCTCCTTTTGCATCGGGAGGCGCCGTTGTTGCCTCGTCTGCAACTCGACCGCCTGTGGGGGCCTGGGATGATCATGGCCGCGATGTGATGCAGTTATTGGCTCATCAGGACCATCAGTATGTCCAAGATTTCAAGAACCTGAACTATGCCGGATTCGCGACTCCCCATAAGCTCACCTTGGATCTGGGCCCCTGGTCGAACCGCCATCCGCTTCGATTGTTCCTGCACGGCTTCGTCGAGTACTTCAGCGCCAGCTCCATGTACGCGGCCTGGCAGGCTGGCCTGGAGCCGCAACCGCCTTCGGTGGAGGCGCAACTGCCGGACGGCTCCTGGAGAAAAGTCATCGACGACATGGGTTTCCCGGCAGGGCTGCCCCGAACCATCGTGGTCGATCTCACAGGCAAGCTTCCCCCAGGGACCAGGCGCATCCGCATCCGGACAAATCTGCAGATCTACTGGGATCAGGCGCTCGTCGATAACGGCGCTGATTCCATGAAAGACGCCCGCCAGACCGAGCTTCCACTTGCCTCGGCCGACCTTGCGTTCCGTGGATATCCCAAGCAAGTGGACGGCAAGACACCGGGCGATCTTATCTACGATTACCAGAGCATCAGTGCTACCGGCCCTTTCCAATGGCAACGGGGAAGCTATACCAGGTACGGCAGCGTTACTCCCTTGCTGCAGGCGAAAGACGATCGTTACGTCATCTTCGGTAGCGGAGAGGAAATCGATGCGGAGTTCCGTGATGCGGATCTGCCTCCCTTGCCCGCGAATTGGAAGCGCGATTATTTCTTCTACGCCGATGGATTCGTCAAGGATATGGACTTTTACGAGGCGCTTCCCTTCACGGTGGCGCAGCTGCCCTTTCATCAGATGAGCGCCTATCCCTACCCCGCTCACGAGCACTATCCCGAGGACCAGGACACGCTGAACTATCGGCTCGACTGGAACGATCGCTTCGAATCAGGAGACCGCACCCAGCCGTTCCAGTTCCGGTACATGCCCACCACGTCAGAGCCAATGCCCGACTAGCCCAACAAGCACTATCACCCACGACCTGCGATCGTAGTTCTTCCTAGTGAAGAGGTGGTACCCGGTAGCCAAACTCTGAATCCAAAGCCTGCGCAACCGCCAGCACAAGCTCATCCTCATTGGGCCTTCCTGCAACCTGTACGCCGATCGGCAGACCCTCCGCTGACCTTGCCACTGGAACCACGGCGGCAGGCGACCCCAGCAGGTTAAACCACTGCGTGTACCGCATCGCATCCAGATACTGCACGCGCTGGCCATCGATCAGCCACTCCCGCTCGCCATGCAGAAACGCCGGTGTGGAAGATACCGGCAGCAGCAGCACGGGGCAGTCCTCCATCTCTGCCAGAAGCCGTGCTCGAACCAAGTCAGACTCTGCCCAGGCTTGCAGGAGAGACTCCGGAGTGAGTGGGGTCTGAGCTTTCGCTATCTCCAGGAAATCGCGAAACGTCGGGCTCAGCTCATGTCGCCGCCCGGCGATCGTTGACTCATACAACATCGCGCCGCATTGCACAAAAAAGATTTGCCAGAGCTTTCGTGCCGCCTCCAGCTCCTTGGGCCGGAATCGTCGCAGACGAAACCCTTGTCTCTCCAAAACCTGTGCAGCATCCTGCAGCGCTTGACGGGTCTCTCGCGTAACAGGGGTGATGCCGTCATCCTCGAACCATCCTATAGATACCCGTTTTGCATCACCCAGGGGGACTCGTCTATAAGGAGCCAGGGAGCTGATGGATCGTTCGCTCGACGGTTGCGAGAGGACGCTAAAGAGCAACTCCACGTCGCCAATCGTCCGAGCCATTGGCCCGATCGCTCCAAGCGTCGAGAAGGGACCGACACACGGTGGCATGTGGCCCTCAGCGGAGACACGCCCGGAGGTTGGCTTCAGAGCGCAGATGCCCGAAAAGTGAGCTGGTTCCCGGACCGATCCACCGCTGTCGCTGCCGAGCCCCCCGGCAGAAAGTCCGGCAGCGATCGCAGCAGCCTCTCCCCCACTCGATCCGCCCGCGGTGCGATCCAACGACCAAGGATTGTTTGTTCGGCCATAAAGCAGGTTGTCGGTCTCGTAAGCCATCAGGAACTCAGGGCAGTTGGTTGTTCCTAAAATAATGGCGCCTTCCCGCCGGAGCCTCAAGACCGCCGCCGCATCCTGCTGAGCGATGTGTCCGCGATTCAAAAGGCTGCCGATCTCACAACGAAAGCCCGCTGTGGCAATGGAAGATTTGATCGTAATCGGCAGGCCGGCCAGCTCTCCGGCTCGCACGCCACGGGCTTGCCGGCGCACCCGGTCCGCATTGAAATTCACAATGGCGTTCAGCGCAGGGTTGAATCGCTCGATCCTGCGTATATGCTCCTCTGCCAGCTCGAGAGCCGAGATCTGTCCCTCACGGAGGAGCCGCAACTGCTCTACTGCGGAAGCCAGCGCTACACTCACGGGACACCCACAGCCCAAGCCAACCTGGCCCGCAGCTCCAGCGTGGTCCAAAGCTCTGAAGTGCCCGACGACTGGTTAGCCGATCGCATCGACTCCAGTATAGGAGGCTGACGTTGAACCAATGAAAGTTCGCTGCCCCAAAAGCTCCCCCAGTTGCGCCTCGTACAACCACGTTTGTAAGATGAATCGCAGCGGAAGATGACCTTACCTTCATGTATCGAAGCTCATGGCATGCGTCTCGATCCTGCGGCCGTGGTGGGGCAGCGCGAAAGAACGGTTGAGCCGATTGCCTGACCACGGTCTTTCCCCTCGTGACGATTGGGCCCTCTTCACAGGTCGCCGGTCTAATCCTATCGACATCGAGGCCGCCCGGAGCACTCTCACAGGAAAGCGGGTCCTGATCACCGGTGCAGGAGGATATATTGCCTCGGCCTTGGTTAAGGCGCTCGCTTGCATCGACCTCAGCGATCTCATTCTTCTCGACATTATTGAAGCTGGTCTACATCAACTCGACCTTGATCTGCGCCTGGTACCGGCTCGGCCGCCGACCCGCCTTGTCGTCGGCAGTGTTCAAGATTCCGATCTTCTTCGAGAGATCGCAACCCGTCATAATCCGCAGATCGTCATCCACGCGGCCGCCTGCAAGCATGTCCCGCTGATGGAGGCCAACCCCTTCATGGCGGCATCAACGAACGTGCTCGGGACGCAGCAGATCGTCAAGGCCGCCATAGCCAGTGGCGCGGAGCAGTGTGTGCTCCTCTCGACCGATAAGGCAGTCGACCCAGCCAGCATCATGGGGGCTACCAAGCGAATCGCTGAACTCGTCATGATCGGCCAACACGGCCACACTCACACGAAGGTACTTCGACTGGGAAACGTCCTCGGATCCTCAGGAAGCGTAGTCCCTTTCTTTCTGCAACAGATTGCCGGGGGTGGCCCGGTCACTGTAAGCGATCCCGAGGCCAACCGCTACTTCCTCTCTGTTAATGAAGCGGTACAGCATCTGCTCACGGCTGTCTCCACAGACATAGCCTGCGCGATTCTGATCCCGGATATCACTGAACCACATCGCATCTATGATCTTGCTAAGTTCCTCATTGCAAAAGAAGCAGGAGCTGCAAGCGAGCAGGTTCAGATTGTCTTCACCGGTTTGCGGCCGGGAGATAAGCTAGCCGAGCGGATGCTGGCGCCGGCGGAATCTCTCGCACCCGCAGGTCTGAACGGAGGTCTGCATCGCGTCATCACCAGGGCTCCGTCTTCGTCTATCTTGGCGCACTGTCTCACTGAAATCAAAGATGCCCTTCGTGAACGCGATCTGAATCGTCTTCTGCAAGCGATACAAATAGCCGTTCCCGAGTATGTTCCCAGTGCTCTCCTCCAGAGTGAGCTTTCACAAGACCAGAACGTGCATTCAACATGAGACAGACTATTGCGGTGGTCACCTCGTCACGGGCTGACTACAGCCACCTTTACTGGCCGTTACGGTACATGGCCAATCACCCAGAGGTCGACCTCAGGTTGATTGTGCTCGCCTCGCACCTCTCCCCGGAGTTTGGGAATACGGTGAACGAGATCGAGGCGGATGGCTTCTCCATAGCAGCGCGCGTCGAGTGTCTCCTGAGTTCTGATACAGATGTCGGTATGGCCAAAAGCATCGGCGTTGGGGTGCTATCCCTGGCGGATGTCCTCGGCTCAATGCGGCCAGATCTGCTGCTCCTCATCGCAGACCGGTATGAGATGCTCGCACCTGCAACGGTAGCTCTCGCGCTGCGTATTCCCATAGCTCACATCGAAGGCGGAGAATTCAGTGAAGGAGCAATCGACGACGCGGTCCGAAACGCGCTCACCAAGATGAGCCACATCCATTTCACATCGACCGAAAACGCCCGCCACCGCGTTATAAGCATGGGCGAGGAGGCCTGGAGAGTGCATACCGCAGGAGCACCTTCTCTTGACCACCTTCAGAAGAGCGATCTACTCACACGAGAAATGATCGAGAGCCGGCTCGGCCTCGACCTGCGGCAACCGTCCGTTCTCGTCGCCTATCATCCCGTGACACTGCTCTCTGACACAGTAGCTGAAGCAGATGCGCTCTTCGGAGCTCTAGCCGGGATGCCGGAGCAACTCCTCTTCTGTTATCCCAATGCTGACGCGGGTAGCCGATCCCTCATCCAACGCACAGAGTTATTCCTGCACCAGCGTGGGAGCGGACGCCTCTTCGTCAACCTCCCAGCGTTGGTCTACTGGAGCCTCCTCCGATGGGTCGAGATGATGATCGGCAACTCCAGCAGCGGGATCATGGAAACCGGCTCGTTCGCGCTACCGACTGTAAACGTCGGCCTTCGACAGCAAGGCAGGGAGCGGCCTCTAAATGTCCTCAATGCCGTGCCGTCTGTCGAGGCCATCCTCGAAAAGGTGCGCGAAGCTCGAAGCAGCGTCTTTCAATCGACCATCTCCGGTATGACCAACCCCTATGGCGATGGTCACGCGGCAGAGCGCATTCTCGGTGTGCTTACCAACCTTCCACCGCGCGACAAGCTCCTGTTCAAGCGCAGCTCCAGGATCCTGCCATGACGGAGATCCCCCTCTCCCAGCCGGACATCACGGAGGCCGAAATTGACGCGGTCGTATCCGTTCTGAAGAGCACACGCCTCAGCCTCGGTCCCAAGGTGCAGGAGTTCGAAGACCGCATCGCGGCTTACATTGACGTCCCACATGCTGTTGCTGTCAGCTCTGGCACCGCCGGTCTTCACCTCTGTCTCTGTGCAATGGGCATAGGCCAGGGTGATGAAGTCATCGTCCCGTCCTTCACCTTTATCGCCGCGGCAAACGCGATCCGGTATGTGGGGGCAACTCCTGTGTTCGTGGATATAGAGTCGGCAACTCTGAACCTCGACCCTTCCCGGATTCGGGAGACGATCACCGCTCGCACCCGCGCGATCATCGTCGTACACACCTTCGGCCTTCCAGCGGAGATGGAGCTGATCATGGCTATCGCACGAGAGAACAGGCTCCTCGTCATCGAGGATGCCTGTGAGGCTCTCGGGGCGGAATACCGAGGCCCACGCGTGGGCTCATTCGGCCACGCGGCAGTCTTCGCGTTCTATCCAAACAAACAAATAACCACGGGCGAAGGTGGAGTCATCGTGACCAGAGACGAAGGCCTCGCACGCGAGCTGAGAGCCTTGCGCAACCAGGGCCGCTACGAGACGGACGATTGGCTTCAGCACTCTATCCTCGGTTACAACTGCCGCCTTTCGGATATCAACTCTGCTTTGGGCTGTGCGCAAATGCAGCGGCTTGAATCGATTCTGGAACGCCGGGCCAGAGTCGCGCGGCGCTACAGTGAATTGCTAAGCCCTTACCCGGACCTGGCCCTTCCACCTACTGTGTTGCGAGGCACGCGAATAAGCTGGTTCGTATATGTGATTCGCCTTGCACCGAGGTTTCGGCGAGCGCAGCGCGACGCAGCGGTCGTGCGGCTCCGAGAGCTTGGCATACAGTGCGGAAGATACTTCGCCCCCATCCACGCCCAGCCTGCCTACTCCATGTTTCCCCCTCGCCTTCCACTCCCCGTGACCGAGTTCGTCAGCGAACGTACGATCGCCCTTCCCTTCTTCACGACTCTCCTTGACCACCAAATCGAGCACGTGAGCAAGTGTTTAGCTGAAACAGTCTCGTTGCTGCCGGAGAGCAGCCCCGGTTACTCGACTCCCGGCGCGGTCTGCGGGAGATAATGGAACCTATGTCCACCGAAACGACTCCGCATCTGGTGTCCCTCGCCATAACTGGTGCCAGCGGGGCTGTCTATGCCGGTGAGATGCTTCGGGCGTTGGAAGAGGACGTGCGAGTCAAAAAGGTCAACCTCGTTGCGTCCGATAGTGCTCTACGTGTGATCGCCCAAGAGCTTCAGCTCAGCGGTCGTAACCAGCTTGTAGAGAAGCTCCTCGGCAGGGCGTCGCAGAAAACGGAGCAGCACCCCGAGTCGGACGTTGGTGCAAACATTGCCAGCGGCAGCTACCCCTGCACCAGCATGATCGTTCTCCCTTGCTCCATGGGAACCCTCGCCGGCATCGCGAACGGCTTGGCGTCGAACCTGATCGAACGTGCAGCGGATGTCTGCTTGAAGGAGCGGCGCCCGCTCATCCTTTGTGTTCGCGAGACCCCCTTCAACCGTATTCACCTACGCAACATGCAACTCGCCGCGGAGGCCGGCGCCACGATCTTCCCGGCTATTCCAACTCTTTACAATGATCCGCAGTCCACGGCAGAAATGGCGCGCAACTTTGTAAACCGCGTGCTGGCCCACGTCGGTCTACCCCAGCCCGGCGCCTACGTCTGGCAACACGACCGGAACGACTGACGCGGAGCGACGAGGTCTGCTCCCGCAAAGCTCACTTCAGGGATTTGCCAAACTCTTCACTGGATACCGTGTGACTCATCTCAAAGCGGCCACCGTCGAACTTGTCCGCACCCTTCCCATGTCCAATCGCCAGAAGAGCCACCACCCAAAAGCTCATTGGCAATCGGAGAACCTCATGGACCTTCTCCTGCTCGAATCCCTCCATTGGAGCAGTGTCGTATCCCAGCACCTCAGCCATCAACATCATATGGGTGAACGCGAGCATCACTTGCTTGTTCAGCCAGCCTTTCATCTGATCGCTTGAGAAACTGGACATGTACTTTGGAACACTACTCTTTGCTTGGGCAGCGTAGCTTTCCGGCATCCCACCCTCGATGCCCTGCTGCAGCATCGCATCGAGATCCCTTCTCCAACCATCTGCATCGCCGCAAGCCACAATCACTGCGGATGCCTCTTCCACCTTCGCCTGGTTGTAGCTGGCCCCGCGCAATCGCCGCCTCTGCTCTGGCGATTGCACAACCACAAATCGCCACGGCTGCATGTTGTAGCCGCTGGGTGCGCTCAGGCCCGCCTCAAGAATTCTCTTCAGATCAGCCGGCGGTATCGGCGTCCCATCGAAGCTCGGCGTAGAGCGTCGTTCCCTGATCGCCTGCTCCAGACTCTTCTCCATGATCGAATATCCCTCTCGGCAGAAGACGTTCAGACCGCGGCGCAATCTAAACATCGCCGCCGATCCGCGCTTACGCGCCCGATGCCCAAGATACTACTACCGCGTCGGAACACACACGTTCATCTCGTCAAAGTCCCCCTACGTGTGCAGGTCTGCCATCGCCTGCTCCGTAGCAAAAGGCGCCTGTGTCGATGTTCCGGCCGGCTCGGCAACAATCCAGATCCCATGAAAGCTGCTCCGGAGCTCCGGGTATGCGGCAACAAGCGCGCGCATGGCATCCTCGTTTCTTCTCCGGGCGAGTGCAGTATCGCCGATCTGATCCACTCGCAAGTGCGCCGAAACGTCCACCTTGTCTCCTCCTATGGTGTCGTCCGTCCCTAACATCGTGAACTGGTAGTCCTTACCGTCTCGACCTTTCACCACCAGGGGAACGTCCGTCCCAATGCCTCCAGAGAGCGCCGGTGGAGCAGCCGCGCGCTGCTCGTCTCGTAGCTTCTGGAGATGTGTTGACTGAATAAAATTCGCTGGGTTCAGCAGCATCTCCGCCTGTGTGTAGTAAAGCCATGCGTTCCATCGCTGTTTCTCAGCCGCTAACCTTCGAGCCTCCCGCCAATACCACAGGCCATCGTGTCCAGCCGCCTTGGTTGGCTTTGGGTAAATACCCGCCAGCAACCATCTCCCTTGCTCCCGCCGCAGCAGCATTGGGAGAATCCAGGGTGTCGGCGTGGCGGCTACCTGCACGATGGCAAACCCATACACCCCCGCGGTCAAGCCGGGAATCAGAAACTCAGCCTCGTTTGCAGACTTGTTCAGATTGCAGAAAAACTGTGCATCCGCCCCTCCCTGTCCCGCTTTCAGTTGAGTGGCGTCCAGAAGATAAACCTGATCGACGGTGAGCCCGCCACCAGTCAGCTTTGGAGCCGTCTGCGCAACCAGGTTCTGCATCGCGCTGAAGTTGCTCGCGAACTCCGCAATCGTCTCCGCTTTTAGACCAGCAGCATCGTTTTGCTGGACTCTTGCCGCAATATCACGTGCTGCTGACGCCACACTGTCGCGGTCCTGCTCTCTCATCTGAGACTGTGTCGTACAACTCTCCGCAATCGCCGGAGCCCCCGAGATCCCTCGACCTGAAAGGAGGATAAGTCCGAATACTGCGGCCCGCAGGCTCATTCCGCTCACCTCTGAGCGGTTAGACTACTCCCATCCGCAGCGTCGATGTCGACTTGGCAATCAAGTACCTTTACCTTAAGTAAGCGTCCTAGTAGGTGAAGGTATGCGTATGGTTCGTTCCAGCAGACCGAAAATCTTGGCGGCCGGGCTCTGTCGGCAGACACTTTACCTGGCCATCTCGTGTCTGTGGGTTAGTTCTGCGGCCCACGCCATGCAGCAAGGGGACCCACCTCGCCTGCCCGCAACGGCAACCAGTCCAATGAATGGATCGAGAGCTCCAGATCTCGCGTCAAATTCCTCTCGCCGGGCAGCAGTTACTTACAGCAGCGGCTTGCTCATGGTAGCCGCCAGTAACTCAAGTCTGAACGGCATTCTTCGGGAGATCGCGCGGCAAACGGGCATGAAAGTTACCGGAGGAGTCGCTGAGGATCGCGTCTTCGGCACGTACGGGCCAGCGTCCCCATCCGCGGTTTTGGCCGCCCTGCTGGACGGCACCGGCAGCAATCTTCTCATCGTTCAGGACGCCGCCAGGGCTCCAACCGAATTGATCCTGACCCCACGGGTGGGGGCGATTACACCGCCCAATCCAGCTGCTCCGGGTTTCAACGACAGCGGGAATGCTGACGGAGACCTGTCCCAACCCATACAGTCCATTGTTCCGCAAGCAGTGCAGCCGCCGCAGGCGCCGCGCTCCCCAAATCGTTCTGGTACCGGAGCAGTCGACTCACACTTCGGCGCGGCCGCTCCCTCTTCGACACCGCAACAGCCTGCCTCCCCTCCAGGCGATGCCTCCACATCACCCGCCCCAACAACAACGCCGGCTACACCGGACGGAACGTCAGATACCGTCAAAACTCCGCAACAAATCTTCGAACAGCTGCAAAAGCTGCGCCAGCAGCAGAGCCAACAGCCAAAGCCCTAGGTAATCCCTCTGGAGCGTCGGTCTTCCGCATCGTCCGCCAAGAGCAGCGTTAGGTCTGTCCGTAGCACTGACCCGCAAAAATCTCTTAGCTCTAAGCTGCGCGAGTGGGCAAAACCGCCTGCGTTTGGGAATTGATCTGCCGCGCATGGACGCGGAACATCTGGAACATCGCCAGGCAGATTCCATAGGCGACCAGCACCCCCAAAGCCAGCGACGCAAGTACCGCGCAGATCAGGACAACCGACGTGCTCACAGTCACTCCACCCATCCTCGGACGTCGGGCCGGGAGCACCGTCCGAACTCAACGCCAGAAATCCATTCTCGCAAAGCAGCCTGGACTTTCCAATCCCGTTGCGGCTGCTGCTGTTATCGCTGGAGATACTCTGCACCGAACACCGCTGCTCGCCCTCGTTTCATCTCATATCCAATTGGATGCGTGAATGCCTTATCCTAGAGTCTTGGCCACGCCTCCGCAAACCTCTTTCAAGGGCATCACGCACATCACCGTTCGGGGAGCAAGGCAGCATAACCTCCGCGACATCGATGTTTCCATCCCTCGTAACACGCTGACGGTCGTAACCGGGCTCTCCGGTTCAGGCAAGTCCTCCCTCGCCTTCGATACGATCTACGCCGAGGGTCAGCGTCGTTATGTCGAAACCCTGTCGGCCTACGCACGGCAGTTCCTGGATCAGATGGAGCGCCCTGACGTCGATGCGATTGATGGTCTCTCGCCCGCAATCTCGATCGAGCAGAAGACGACCTCTCGATCACCCCGGTCGACCGTCGGCACCATCACTGAGATCTACGACTACCTCCGGCTCCTCTGGGCCTCTGTCGGCCAGCCGCACTGTCCCAACTGCCATCGTCCGATCACCCGCCAATCGGCGGAGCAGATTGTGGAACGGGTCGCGGCACTCGCTCCCGGAGAACGCATCATCGTTATGGCTCCGATCGTCCGCGGTCGCAAGGGTGAGTTTCGCGAAGAGTTGGAGGCGCTTGATCAGCAGGGCTTCCGCGTCCGCATCGATGGAGAGATGTCGGAGATCACGGAAGGCATGCGGCTCGAGAAACGGAAGAACCACACCATCGAGGCCGTTGTCGATCGCATCATTCTCAAGCCGCTCGCCGATCCCGTTCCGCCAAACGCGAATCCGGCCCTCGCCACAGCAGGAAACGAGCCAACGCCAGCCAGGTATGACACCCGCCGGCTGGAGGCCTCCACCACCAAAGCCCTGCTGATGGCCTCCGGTCTGGTCCTCATCGGTGTCCAGGATCCGGAGACCCGGGAGCAAACGGAGACTCTCTACTCGTCCTCGATGGCCTGCCCGGATTGCGGCATCAACGTGCCGAAGCTGGAGCCACGCAGCTTCTCCTTCAACTCCACTTACGGCGCCTGTCCCGAATGCCATGGCCTGGGTTCGATCTACGACTTCGATCCGGCCAAGACGATCGCGGACTGGTCCAAGCCCCTGCTCGACGGAGCCATGGGTCCGGGCTCCGCCTCCACCTACCTCCTCCGCCTTATTAAGCTCGCCGCCGAGAAGCACAAAATCGACATCAAGCGGCCATTCGCCGAGCTCACAAAGTCCGAGCAGGACCTCTTTCTCCAGGGCCCGCCGAAGTCGGATGCTGCAAGAACCGGCTTCCACGGCATCTTTGCCTACCTTCGATCCAACCTTGAAGAGACCAGGTCCGAGGGCTACCGCGAGTACATGATGCAGTACATGTCGGCGACCTCCTGCCCCCGTTGTCACGGTCGCCGGCTCCGCCCCGAGTCTTTAGCCGTCACCATCCCCATCGGCGGCGCAAGAGACCAGAACGGCCATCGCATCGATCAGAGCATCGCTGACTTCACCGCCCTTCCACTCGACCGCGCCCTGATTGGCGCTCGCTCGATGCACTTCACCGGACGCGAGCGCCTCATTGCCGATAGACTCCAGCGCGAGGTGATCGAGCGGCTCGAGTTCCTCAACGCCGTCGGCCTCAATTACCTTTCGCTCGATCGCTCGGCCGCCACCCTCTCCGGCGGAGAAGGTCAGCGCATCCGGCTCGCCACCCAGATCGGCTCCCGCCTGCGCGGTGTCCTCTACGTTCTCGACGAGCCTTCAATCGGGCTTCATCAGCGCGATAACCAGCGCCTCATCTCGGCGCTCGAGCGCCTTCGCGACCTCGGCAACACCGTGCTCGTCGTCGAACACGATGAAGACACCATCCGCAAGGCCGACTACGTGCTCGACCTCGGCCCCGGCGCCGGAAAGAATGGCGGCTACCTGATCGCGGACGGAACCCCTCAGCAGGTGATGGATAATCCCGCCTCACTTACAGGTCAATATCTCGCCGGCAAGATCGAGATTGTCGCCCGCGGCCAGCCAAGGGAGCTCACCGGCAAGTGGATCACGGTCCAGGACGCCCGTTCTCATAATCTCCAGAATGTCACGGCTCACTTCCCTCTTGGCGTCATGACGGTGGTCACGGGCGTCAGCGGAAGCGGCAAATCCACCCTCGTCAACGACATTCTCTATCGCTCGCTTGCCAAGGAACTGTATGGCTCCCGCGAAGAGCCAGGCCAGCATGGATCGGTCAGCGGCATCGACCAGATCGACAAAGTGATTCAAATCGATCAGTCTCCCATCGGACGCACTCCACGCAGCAACCCCGCCACCTACACCGGGGTGTTTACCGCAATCCGCGATCTGTTCGCAATGCTCCCCGACTCCCGTGAGCGCGGCTACAAGCCAGGCCGCTTCTCTTTCAATGTTCAAGGCGGACGCTGCGAGGCTTGTCAGGGAGAAGGTCAACGCCGCATCGAAATGAACTTCCTCCCGGATGTGTACGTCCTCTGCGAAATCTGTAACGGCCTTCGCTACAATCAGGAGACCCTCGCTGTCAAATTCAACGGCTACTCCATTGCCGATCTTCTGGAACTCCCGATCGCCGATGCCGTTCCAATTCTCAAAGACATCCCCAATGTCCATGTTCGCTTGCAGACCCTCGTCGACGTTGGGCTCGGCTATATCCACCTCGGCCAGTCGGCAACCACGCTCTCGGGTGGCGAAGCACAACGCATGAAGCTGGCTCGCGAGCTCTCGAAGCGCCAAACGGGCCGGACCGTCTACCTCCTCGATGAGCCGACGACGGGCTTGCACTTCGATGATGTCCGCAAGCTTCTCGAGGTGCTTCACCGCCTGACGGACCTGGGAAATACCGTCATCATCATCGAGCACAATCTCGACATCATCCGAAATGCCGATTACCTCCTTGACCTCGGTCCGGAGGGTGGTGAAGGCGGCGGACGGATCATCGCTCACGGCACGCCGGAGCAGGTCTCGACCGTCGCCGGCTCACATACCGGGGAGTTCCTTGCCCAACATTACAAGACGCGCCCACCTGCAATCTCCTTTCAAGGGGTCACGTACGCCGGTCCCCAGCCAGCATCCATCACAGCCGCTGCCGATGCCGCGAAACTCGCGAGGGCAAAGTTCATCGCTCCCGAAAAAAAGACAGGGATGCCCAAGCCCAACCCTCAAAAACCCGCCGAGAGATCCGCGCAACAGAAATCAACCAAACCAGCCGGGAAGAAGATGGAGCGATGAGCCGAAAACTCCCACTCCGGATCGCCGGGGAGCTCGATCCCTCAACCATGCTCCGCACCGCGGACGACCCTCCCATCGCGCCAATCCCGCCGATCCTGCCGGACGGAGAGGCCATCCTTCAGCCCCCGTTGGACAACACGCCCAATGACGCTTCGGAGGAGCCTCCCACCCGGATTCCCCATCTCGGTCACGCTCTTCTTTTCCTCGCAATCACCGCCGTCACCCTGCTCCTCGCGCAGGCCACTCTCCTCGGCGTTGTGCATCCCATCCACGTCGGAAACATGGCTTTGCCGCCGAAACTTCTGCTTGCGGCGGAAGCTTCTACGTATCTAGCCTCTCTCGTAATCTCCTGGTTCATCTTCCCCCTCCTGTGGCAGCGGTCCTTCCTGATCGGGATCCAGTGGAACCTGCCCGCCGCCACCCGCAACGCTCTGAAATTGGTTCCACTTGGCCTGGTCTTATCCTTCACCGTGCAGGCAGCGTCTTCTCTGCTGCCGATACCCAAACCCATGCCGATGGATGACTTCTTCCGAACCTCATCGGATGTCTGGATCATCACCGCGTTTGGAATCCTTCTTGCCCCGCTGTTCGAAGAGGTCCTCTTTCGCGGATTCTTCCTCCCCGCCTTCGCCATTGCCTACGACTGGCTCTGCCTGCCTCGAACTGAAGCTGCTCGCTCCACCTGGCAATCGTCGAATTCGCTTACCGTTCCCGCCCTGATCTTCTCTGCCGTTCTCTCCAGCGTTCTCTTCGCCCTGCTTCATGGGCAGCAAACTGCCTTTACATGGCCTGTGCTCGCTCTTCTATTCTGCGTCTCCCTAATCCTCACCAACGTGCGAATCCGGCTTCGTTCTGTCGCCGCCTCCACTGTCGTGCACGCCAGCTACAACCTGACTATTTTTCTCGCGGCGTTTTTCGTCACCGGGGGATATCGTCACCTCGATCGGCTCCCCCGCTGACAAGCGGCGCAGGGCAGCTCAATAGCTCGGCAATCAGCCCCTGCGAGCACCCTCCTGGCTGCGATTACGGGCAGGCCCTCGGCGTATACTTGTGCCATGTACGGCGACGCGATCGCCCGTCATTTCTAGGGGGAGATCCGCATGAGCAGCAGTGACAATGGCCACAGGGTGAACGGCGATCTTGCGCATGCGACGGGGAACGGGAACGGCCAGCCTGCCGCCGGGAACGGCTACAAGGTCCCGTCCGGGCGCGCGGATTGGATCGTAACCCGCAAAGCCGAAGCGGAGCGGACGGGCGACTCCAATATGAGCCAGATGCACTTCGCCCGCCTCGGAAAGATCACCGAAGAGATGGCGTTCGTCGCGGAAAAAGAGAAGCTCTCTCCAGAGCTCGTGCGCTCCGAAATAGCCAGAGGCACGATGATCATCCCCGCCAACATCAATCACCCCGAGCTGGAACCTATGGCGATCGGCGTCGAATCACTTTGCAAGATCAATGCAAATATCGGCAACTCCGCGCTCGTCTCAAACGTTGAAGAAGAGTTGCGAAAGCTTCACACCGCGGTGCATTACGGAGCAGACACCGTGATGGACCTGTCCACCGGCGGAGACATCCCCATGATCCGCGAAGAGATCCTCCGGCACTCTCCGGTGCCGATTGGGACCGTTCCGCTGTACGAAGCTCTGTCGAGAGTGAAACGCGTCGAGGACCTGAATATCGATCTCTACCTTGAGGTGATTGAGGAGCAGGCCCAGCAAGGTGTGGATTACTTCACCATTCATGCCGGCGTTCTGGTCCAGTACATCCCCATGGTCTCGAAGCGAATCACGGGCATCGTAAGCCGGGGCGGCGCGATCCTGGCCCAATGGATGACGGCGCACCACAAGCAGAACTTCCTGTACGAACACTTCGACAGAATTACGAAGATCATGGCGAAGTACGACGTGAGCTATTCGCTCGGTGACGGCTTGCGTCCAGGGTGCGTCGCCGATGCCAGTGACGAAGCTCAATTTGCAGAGTTGAAAACCCTCGGAGAGCTCACTCGTCAGGCCTGGAAGTCCGACGTTCAAGTCATGATCGAAGGTCCCGGACATGTGCCAATGGACAAGATTAAGGAGCAGGTCGACAAGGAAATCGAGCTCTGTGACGGAGCTCCGTTCTATGTTCTAGGACCTCTGGTCACCGACATCGCCCCGGGATATGACCACATCACCTCCGCGATCGGGGCGGCAATGATCGGCTGGCACGGCGCCGCCATGCTCTGCTACGTGACGCCAAAAGAACACCTTGGCCTTCCCAACGAGAAAGACGTGAAGGACGGAATCATCGCTTACAAAATTGCCGCGCACGCAGCCGATATTGCTCGACATCGCCCTGGCGCACGGGATCGTGACGACGCAATCTCCCACGCCAGGTACACGTTCGATTGGGATAAGCAGTTTGCGCTGTCGCTCGACCCGGAGACAGCTCGCGGCATGCACGATGAAACGCTGCCGGATGACTACTACAAAGAGGCGGCGTTCTGCTCAATGTGCGGTCCCAAATTCTGCTCCATGAACTGGTCGAGCAAGGTGGATCAGTTCAACGAGCGGGAGCATGGGCTGAAGAAGCCGGATTTAACACAAATTCTGACGGAACAGATGGCTCTCAGGAGCTGACGCGGGGCGTCAAAGGCAGGGCAAAAAGCGGCGGCCGCTCCCTGGTTTGAGTAGCGGCCGCCCACATTCTAAAAGACTTACATGCTCGCTCAAAGTATCACGGCTTGCTGCGGTCGGGAGAGGTCGCGCATCACGCGGCGGGTCCGGAAGGTGATCCGGTGGGCGTCGCGGTGTGGTGCAGCCTCTGGTGTTCGGGTGGAAACGGCTGGTAGCTGCACGGTGCTGAAGTTGAACGCCATGCCGGCTACGCGTTGGACGATCTGAGATGGTGTGGCCCGGCTGAAGGTGTCCTTGGCCGGAACCAAAGGACGGGGCTGAATCACAGGACGTCGTTTTCCTCACGATCCGAGCGCATGGCGAGGAGGGCGGGGGTGATGATCATGGCGAGGAAAACCAGAGCAAGAACAAGGTCATGCAGCATGTGGGGAGCTCCTGATGGGGGACGACTCTTCGGTCATCTCTCTGTGCAATATTCTGCCGGGCATCGGGCTGGAGGTATAGCACATCATGGTTCGCGCTCTGGTACGAAAGTTGTAGAGCCCTCGGTCGGAGGTTGGAGTCCGAAGTGCTTCCCCGGCGCGACCTGCCGCAGTGCTCGCGGCCGGGCATGCTGCTGCGTCAGGACGGTTCCAAGCTACCTTGCCTGGCCTACTTGCCTGGCCTACCTTGCCGCGGCCTCGAGGGTCGCCGCAGAGCGGTTCAGGGCCTCCGTCAAAATCGCGAGCTGCGCCTGGGCGCGAGCCGCATCGGGAGCATCGATTGCCTCACTCACCCCCGGGATGACCACGGCGGCATACCCGGTAAACTCGCCCGGTGCGTAGATGGTGTGCTTGAACCAGGATCGCTGCGGAAGCCCCTCCGGGCTCAGCAGCGCCGACTCTGCATTGCGGAGCGCCTGGTTCAGTGCCAACGGATCTGCCGGACGCTTGTTCTGCGCCACACGGGCCGCACTGCCCGCTGCCGACATACGCCTCCCTGCTGTCTCCGCCGCGGCGAAGTCCAGATTGAGCTTCGCCGCCTTGGCCTGCTGCTGCGCGGTCTGGAGGTAATGGACGATGTCCTCGCCATAGGCATGGTAGTCGTACGGAAGCACGTCGGCGCCGGCCATGTGAAGGATCTCCAGGCCGAAGACCCGTGCCTGCTGCTGCTCGTACACAAAGGTCGGATCAGCATTTTTGATGAACCAGTTGTAGTTGTCGAAGACGGAGTGATAGACGCCGTAAGGGCCGTCCGAACCGATGTCTGTCGACGGAACCCCGAGGTGCTGAATGAAAGGGGTGTAGTCCGACCCGGAGCCGAGGTCTCCCACCCGGACGTCCTTCTCTCCTTCGGAACGTTCAGCCCGGCCGGCGGTGAAGGGCGCGGAGTTCCTGCGCCCCTGGCCTTCGGCCTGATCTTTCATCCACTGGTCGTACACGGTTCCTCCCTTCGGGCTTGGGACGGCCTTGGTGACCTCACGGACGAACTGCTTCAGCGATGGCACCGCGGCCGCATTGAAGTGGGGCCCCGAGACTCCGACATCCGTATTGAAATAGGCCACCGCATGCGCCAGCTCCGCGGCATGCTGCTCCGCCCACTCGGTCGACCCGATCAGGCCTTCCTCTTCCGCGTCCCAGGAGCCGATGATGATCGTTCGCTTCGGCTTCCATCCCTGTTTGAGAACCTCGCCAAGACCGTGAACGGTTTCGAGCATGGCTGCCGTGCCGGAATTGGGATCGACAGCGCCGTAGACCCAGGCGTCCCGATGATTTCCGGCGACGATGAGCTCATCCTTCTCGGGTCCGCTGCCGGGGATAGTGCCGATCACGTCCCAGATCGTCCGAAGACGCGTGTCCTGTTCAAGATCCATGTGAGCGGTTACGGCCGGCGTTCCGCCGAGGTGATACGTGAAGGGCAGGCCTCCCTGCCATTCATGCGGGCTCGCCGGGCCAGCGAGAGCCCGGAGAATCGGGGCCGCGTCCTTGTACGAGAGCGGATTCGCAGGAATGGAGGGCTGGTCACCGCCGGGGAGCGTCATCGTCTGCTGGGGCGTGAGGCGTTTCGAATCGGGGAGGTCCTTTGTCGACCCAACGCCGGGGGTCTCGGGGTCGCCGGGGTAGATCGGAAGAAACTGAACCGAGCCGCGCTGGACCGCCGACTCGGGCCGCATGGGACCGGCGGGATACATGTCCCCCTGCGTGTACCCATCGTCCGCGGGGTCGGAGTAGATAAGAACGCCCTTGGCCCCGAACTTTTGCGCGATGTACACCTTAACTCCGCGAAAATTGCCGCCGTACCGAACCAGAACGATCTTGTCCTTCACCGCTATGCCATGCTCGGCAAGGTACTTGAAGTCCGCAAGGTTGCCGTAGTTCGCGTAGACGACCTCGCCGGTGACATTTCCGGATGGGCTGGAGCCATTGAAGGCAGGAAGCACGCGCGGATCGTCCTGAAAGGGGTCTCCGCCGTGGTCGCTGGCGCCCACATGCTCTGGGGTGGGGCCGGACATCAGCTTGTTGTGCTGCGCGTCGAAGGCTTCGACAGAGATCCTGACCGGCTTGTTGAGCAAAACGCTGTACGGAACGATCTCAGTCTGGAGACCGGCGGCCTTGAACTTTTCAGCGACATACTGAGCGGTCTTGTAGTCTTCCGGGGAGCTGGCCCAGTGGGGAGCGGAAGTCAGTATCTTGAGGTGCTGACCCGCGAGGACCGCGTCGGGAACTGCCATAAAAGCGGCATCCCACTTTGCCTGCGGGGCAAAGTCAGTAAAGCCGAAGACCTGAGGCGGGCCGGAGATCTGCGCGATGGAGGAGGCGGGAAAGGAGAGCAGACAGGCTACGGCGGCGAGACGGTACGAGGTCAAAGGCAGGCTCCCGAGTGGTGGAAACTCAGAATACTTGAAAGTGAGAGGCGATGCGGAAACGTCTCTTTATCGCTTCGAGGAGAACGCCAAACGAGATACTGGCGCGCGCTCCACTGCGCGAGGGATGATGAGGCTGTCGCTCACTCCGGTCGAGATGATGGCTTTATTTCCTGGTGGCGATACGGGGGTCCGCCTCCTGGATCAGAGTGCTCTGGTGACAAGCGTATCGATAGGCTGGGTGCAGAACTTGCAGCGAGTGGCGGCAAGGGGAACATCGCCGAAGCACTGCGGACAGGGCTTGGTTGAGCTGGGCGCGGGACCGCGAAGGCGAAGCAGAAGGGTATTGACCGGGAGGACGATGAAGAAGTAGACGACAAACGCGACCAGCGCAAACGCGATCGCGGCGTTCAGGAAGTTGCCATACTTGATGACGCCGCCGTGAAGGCTCAAGGTGAGCGCGGAAAAGTCCGGCTTACCGACGATGGCCGCGATAAGCGGATTGATGATGTCGGTGACGAGGGAGGTGACGATGCTGGTAAAGGCTGCGCCGATGATGACGGCGACGGCGAGGTCGATCACGTTGCCGCGGAGGATGAAGTCGCGAAAGCCTTTGAGCATGGAGAGATCTCCTTTCCTGATTCGGTTGTGCGAGACAGCGCGAGTATACGTCAGGTCTTTGGAAGCGGAGGGCCTTGGTTTGCCGGTTTTCGTGTGGCAGCTTATTTCGGAGAGCTCTGCGGGCGGCTGGGGCTGGATGGCAGCCACTGCGGTCGATGGGGGCCGTTCGCCACGGCGCGGGTGAGGTCGCGGAAGAAGTCGTTGAAGGTGACGGCAGCCTGCCAGTCGATCGGTGTGCTGAGGTCGTCCTGGGGCTTGTGGTAGCGGCGCGCGTACCAGTCGCGGTAGGTGGCCTCTTCGGGGGTGCCGCGGTTATAGCCGAAGATGAAGCTGGCGATGGGGACGCCGACGCGGACGAAGTTGTAGTTGTCGGCACGGCGGAAGAGGTTGCGTTCCGGCTCAGCGTCGGGGCGGAGCTCGATGCCGTACTTCCCCGCCACGGTGCGGGCGGAGTCGCCGAGGGTGGAGTCGGCGATGCCCTCCATCGTAAGGATCTTGAGGGGGAAGATGGGGCGGAGCTGATCGAGGTTAAGGTCGGCGACGATCTGGGGGATGGGCACGGTGGGGTGGGCCGCGAAGTATGCCGAGCCGAGCAGGCCTTTCTCTTCGCCGGTGAAGATGCAGAAGAGGAGCGAGCGGCGCGGGCGCTGGGCGGGCGGAAGCGCGGCCTGGGTGCGGGCCAGTTCCAGGAGCGTGGCGACATACGCGGCGTCGTCGAGGGTTCCGTTGTAGAGACGGTCGCCGAGCACGGGAGTGCCGAAGCCGTAGCCGTCGAGGTGGGCGGAGAGGGCGACGAACTCGGGCGCGAGGGTGGGGTCGGAGCCAGGGAGGATGGCGAGGATGTTGGGGGAGGAGATCTCTTTGGCAGTGGTCTCGAGGTGGAGCCGGAGGGCTGCTTTCAGGTCCAAGGAGGGGAGAGGCAAACCGTGCTCGCCGTCGGAGAGGATGGCGGCGAAGTCGTGGCCTGAGGCTTGAAAGAGAGTCGGAGCGGCGTCGGCGCTGATGCGGAGGGCGGGTTTGTTAACGGCGGGTGCTGCATGGGTGCCGGAGGAGAGGGTGACCGAACGGGCGTAGGCAGCGGGCCAGTGGAAGGGCTCGATGTCGGAGGGGTTGAGGATAGCGACAACCGCGACGGCGCCGGAGTTTGCGAGCCGCTGCGCGCGCTGGGCTGCGAAGCCCTGGCGGTCGGCCGGGGAGAGGCCGGAGGGAACGCCCGCAAAGTAGACGGCCACGCAGCCGTGGAGATCAAGGCCTGGGCTGGCCGACTCGGTGCCGTAGCCGATGAAGACCATCTCCGCACGAGTGTTGAGCGGAAGAGCCTCCGAGGGCTGGAGGGTGACCTGCTCTAGCAGCTTGAGCTGAAGGAGGCTCCCCGCAGCGCCGCGCGCGATTTCGATCTCGACGGAGGAGTGCGCGATGTCGAGATCGACCTCCTGCATGGGGACGCGCTGGAAGAAGGTGCCGTTGTCGCCGGCGGGTTTGAGGCCGGACGCGGCGAAGTTCGCGGCGACGTACTTCGCGGCGCGCTCGTAGGCTTCGGTGCCGGTGTCGCGGCCTTCCATGGAGTCGTTGGCCAGGGCGGTGGTCTCGTGCCACCAACGGGCGGCGGCTGGCGGCGGCGCCTGCTGGGCGAGGACCGGGAGCGCGAAGCCGACGAGGAGGAGGAGGTTGCGAAAAAGCTTCATGGAGGACATCCGTTGCGGTGTGGAGATTGTACGGCGGATGATGCTCGCCCCCCTCGCTCCCCGGTGCCCCGGCTAAGGGCGGACGTGACTCAATGAGTTCCGGAGAAGAGGGAGGCAATGTAGGGGTAGATCAGCAAGAAGAGGATCATGCAGAGGATCATGAGATCCATGTAGAGGCAGAGTAAAACCCCGCCGTGGTAGAAGCTCCACTGGCGGCGCATGCAGCGGGCGTGATCGACGATGCCGGCACAGGCCATCAGGGTGGGCAAGACCAGCAGAGGATTGGGGTGGTTCTGGGGGAAGTGCGAGAGCAGGAGAGCGAGTGGCAGGCTGAACAGGACCAGCAGGCTGCCGCGCAGAAGCGAGCGGGATCGCGGGTTGAGAAAGGCCGGCTTCACCTGCTGTGCATCACCTGCTGTAAGGATAGGCCTTGAGGCTAGGGCTGTGCGGGAGCGGGAGGCTGGGAGGCTGCGGGGGGTGAAGCTCCCGGAGGAAGATTTTTGATAGCGGATAGGGGGAGCTCCAGGGCTCCGACGTGGTCTTCGACCAGATCGTGGACGCCGATGCGCAGGAAGTATTCGCCCTTGGCGGGAACGCTGATGACTAGGTGCATGGGGACGCCGGAATGGAGAAACTGTTGCACCTTCTCGGCGGCGAGATCCAGCCGGACAGCCTTGGAGGTGGCGGTGATCAGCGTGCCCTCGCTGTCGTAGCAGTGGACCACGAACTCCGCGGTGCCGGAAAGGTCGCCGTTGGCTGCGTGGCTGACGAGCAGCTGACCGGGGATGGCGGCGATATCGACGGAATAGCTGCGCCAGGGCCCGTGCGCGAGCTTGGGATCGGAGTTTGACCGGGTATCCGCGTCGGGCGCGTCCTGGGGCGGGGCGGAGCCGGGAACGACGGGGAGGACGCGCGCCTTGAAGATGATCTGGGTGGGATCGGGAGCGCCGCGCAGCATCGCGGCCCACATGGCGGTCGGAGAGGGAGGAGCGGGGAGGGTCCCACCGCCGGCTGTGAGGACGCGACGGGGTTGCGGGGGCGGGTTCGGGTCGACCGCAAAGTAGCCGCGGCGGTAGGCGAGCGAGAGGTTCGAGGGGGCGAAGCGGCCTTCGAGCTTGAGGCCGATCTTGCGATATCCGCCGTTCCAGTTGGTGTCTTTGGGGGAGTAGGTGATGGTGTAGAAGTTCGCGCCGGTGGTGATGGCGGTTTCAACGGCTTGCTTGAGACCGTTGGTGTTGACAAAGGCGCGGCCGCCGGTCTGCTCGGCCATCTGGCGCATGGTGAGGTGTTCGAGGGCGGTCTGCTGATTGAACTTGTTGAGCTGCTGCGAGAAGGCCTGCGGACTGGCTGTGCCGCGCTCGGAGGCGTCGTACATGGGCGCATTGAAGAGGCCGCGGGCGTCGACCGGGTAGACGGCGACCTGGGAGCGGGTGAGCAGGGTGGCGGTATCGCGGAACTCCGCCGACATATCGGCCATGGCAGCGAAGGGATCGATGAGGTCGCCATCGGGGAGGATGCTGAGGGGAAAGGAGCCGGAGAACCAGATGAGGTTTTTGCGACCGGGGAAGCCGGAAAGATAGCGGGCCAGGACGTTCATGGCGTCCAGGGTGTAGCGGGAGCGGAGCTGGATCTGGAACGAGGCGCTCTCCGCTTCTAACTGTTTGAGGTTGGCGACCGTGGCGCCGATACCCCCGTGGGAGCTGGCTTCGGCGCCGCCGATGGTGTCCGAGAGCTGGGTTCCGGGGCCGCCGTTCGCAGGATTATCCAGGAGCTGCGAGGCGCGCATGGACCTCTTGTCGATCGCAGCCTTCAGCAGCCCGGGGTCCGAGGTGAAGCCCTGCAGATAGATGAGGTGGGTGGTTAGGCCGAAGATGGCGATACGGTTTCCGGCGGGCGCGGTTCGGATGTACTCGAGGAGCTGCTGACGCACGAAGGACTGGTCCTTGAGCGGGGTATTGAGGGAGTCGAAGAGCAGGATATTGAGCGCGGCGGTCTGGGGCGCGGGGCTGAAATTCGTGAAGGTGCCGGGTGGGAGCTCGGGCATGGGCTCCGGTAACGGCGGCTGGGCAGGCGCGGTGTGTTCTTCAAAGGAGCGGATCTGCTGGGGAACGCCCTTCTCGGTGACGGCGAAGTCGGTCTGCTGGAGCCCGTGAACATTTTTGCCGGAGCGATCGGTGACCACGACATCGACGACGACCAGGTTGGTGCGGGTCTGGATGGTGCGGGTTTGAATGGTGCCGGCCGTGCCCGGGAGGTTCGGCGAAGGAGAGCTTTGGGAAGACTGGGATGCCGCGGCCGGGGCCGGGATCTGCCCTGGCGCGTGCGCGACGGCCACGCCGGTTAGAAGGGTAGCGACGAGATGAATGGATGTGCGCGGCATGGAGCTCCCGTTGGCGGCCTGCCTATTCGAACACGGAAGCGGGGATGGTGTCGCGGATTGGTTCGCGTCAGGGGAGACGATAGAGGGTTTGCGTTCGAGGGATGGGGCGGAGACTGGTCAAGCGCGGGTGAGTTCGGGGATGGTTTGGTGGGCCATTGCGGCAATAGCCTGCTCGAAAGGAGCGCGAAGCACACCGCGTTCGGTGATGATGGCAGTGATGTACTTGGCCGGGGTGACGTCGAAGGCGGGGTTCTCGATCCCGACGCCGTCCGGGGTCATCTGGCGGCCGTTGGAATGGGTGACCTCGCGGGGATCGCGCTGTTCGATCGGGATCAGATCTCCATGGGCGGTGGCCATATCGATCGTGGCCCAGGGGGCGGCGACGAAGAAGGGGATGTTGTGCTCCCTGGCGAGGATGGAGACGCCATAGGTGCCGATCTTGTTGGCGGTGTCGCCGTTGGCGGCAATGCGGTCCGCGCCCACGATGACGGCTTGGATGCGGCCCTGCTTCATGAGCGAGGCGGACATGTTATCGCATAGAACCGTCGTAGGGATGCCATCCTTCATGAGCTCCCACGCAGTGAGGCGCGCGCCCTGGAGGTACGGCCGGGTCTCATCGGCGAAGACGTCGATCTCCTGGCCGCGCTCGACCGCCGCGCGGATGACTCCGAGAGCCGACCCGTAGCCGCATGCGGCGAGGGCGCCCGCGTTGCAGTGGGTGAGGACTGTGCCTTTGGGGGGGAGAAGTTCGGCTCCGATTGCGCCGAGCTGACGGCAGGCGGCGATGTCCTCGTCGTACATCTGCCGGGCGAGGGCGACGCATTGCGACTTGATCTCGGGGATCGGGGTGTTCTGCGCGGCGAGGGTGTTGTAGAGGTCGCGGACCTTGCCGATGCCCCAGAAGAGGTTGATCGCGGTAGGGCGGGTTTCGGCAAGGGTCGCGCAGATGACGGCCACTTCGGCGTTAAGGTCGGGGAGCGTGATGGCTTGGGAGCGGTCTATGCCGAGGGCGACCCCCATCGCTCCGGAGACGCCGATGGCCATCGCCCCGCGGACGATCATGTCCCGAATCACGGTGGCGACCTGCTGGTAGTCGGTCGCGAGCACGTACGTCTCTTCGAGGGGGAGCTTGGTCTGATCGAGGAAGTTGACGCCTTCAGGGAGCCATTCGAGGGTGGGGATCATGTCATCCCAGTTTACGACGGCACGGCGGCTCAGGCTGAAGAGAAGCGGGCGACGGAGACTGTGGGTGTGCCCGTCGCACGCTGTTAAGAGAACCGCAAAGAAACGCATCAGGGAATCTCCCTGCGCGAAGTTTTATAGCTTGAATCGTGCGACAGAAGAGCAGAAGAGCAGCGATGCAGTGGTTCAGCAGCCTCTAGTTCGGGGCTTCCATTGCAGGTTAGAGGGGATGGGTGGAGGTCACCATACCTCAGAGGTGGGAGGGGTGATCGCCCGAAGTTATGCGTCGGGGCTGCGGGTGTGGAGATCGATGTGGGAAGCTCGGATATCGTCCGCGGTGAAGACGGAAAGGAAGGGCGCGGCGCCGGCCGCAGCCTCGATTCTGGCGCGGCCGCCCTGTTCGCGATCGACCAGGCAGAGCACCCCGGCAACGGTCATGCCGGCCTCCCGTGCGGCCTCGACGGCGAGAATGGTGGAGCCGCCAGTGGTGCAGACGTCATCGACGATGACGACGGGCGCGCCCGGCTGGAGAAAGCCTTCGATGCGGCGGCCGGTCCCGTGGGCCTTTTCCGCCTTGCGGACGAGAAAGCCGTGAAGGAGCCTTGTCTCCGGGTCGGAGGGGTCGTCGCCGCGGGCGATCGCCTCCCACGCGCTGGCGCTGGCGGTGTTGACGACCAGGGGATCGGCGCCCAAGGTGAGGCCGCCGACGGCGACGGCGTCCGGGATGTGCTGCCGGATGAGGTCGTAGAGGACCAGGCCGGAGAGGCGCCCACCTTCGGCGTGGAGGGTGGAGGTGCGGCAGTCAATGTAGTAATCGGAGCGTGCCCCGCTGGCGAGCAGGAAGTCGCCGAGACGGAAGGAGTGGGTCGCAAGGATGCGGAGCAGGGCCGTGCGGTTATCGGAGAGGGTCATGCTGGCTCACAGGAAGGAGGTGTATGAGCTCACGGTAACACTGTGGGTGATGAATGGACGGAGGGGACGGTGCCGACGAGATGCCGCCGAGCATGGGACCCGGCAGGAAATCGGAAGTAAACTAGATACATGCCGAATGGAGCGCCAGCCAAGGGACCGTGGAAGATCGTACTCGCCGCCGCCGTGATTCTGGGAACGGTCGCCTGGCTCGCCCTGACCGGCGTGCGTGACAACAAGAGCTACTACGTCACGATCACGGAGTTGCAAGGGATGGGCAACAAGGCTTATACGCGCCACCTCCGCGTTGCCGGCAATGTCGCGCCGGGCAGCATTCACCGGGTGGGCACGAATGCCGACTTCATGCTTCTGGAGCAGGGCAAGACCCTGCGCGTGACCTACAAGGGAGCCGAGCCGCCTCCAGATACGTTCAAGGACGATGCGCAGGCGCTAGCAGTGGGGACGTTTGGGCATGACGGGGTCTTCCACGCGACGCAGCTGCAAGCGAAGTGCGCGTCTAAGTATGCCCCCGCGGACGGGAAGAAGCCGGGCACGAACACCATGGCGGCGGTGACGCCGAGTCAGTAGGCGATGGTGGCCGACTCTGGCTCTGGTTTCTGGAATCGCGGGAGAGCAAGGATGAAGGCCGCTGCGGAGTTCGTCGACGTGTCGAAGATCTACGGTCGCTTTGCGGCTCTGCGGAAGCTTTCTGTGACGTTCGCCGAGGGGAGTTGCAGCGTGATCCTGGGAGCGAATGGAGCGGGTAAATCGACTCTGCTACGGCTGACGGCCGGGCTTGCAGCCCCGACGCGGGGCGAGGTCAAGGTGTTCGATACGGCGCCGCAGCAGCAGCGCGGCCGCGTCGCCTACATGAGCCATGCTTCCATGTTGTATGACGAGCTCTCCGCGATGGAGAATCTCCGCTACTTCGCTGCGTTGACCGCAGGCAAGGGATGCGACTGCGCCGGATCTCCGGAGATGGCCTTGCGCGCGGTGGGGCTTGATCCGGCGCTGGGCCGTCCGGTGGGCGAGTACTCCCAGGGGATGCGGCAGCGAACCTCTTTCGCGCGGGTGCTGCAATCGGATCCGGAGCTGCTTTTGCTGGACGAGCCCTTCTCGAACATGGACGCGGAGTCGGTGCAACAAATGGTGGAGCTGCTGGCGGACTTCCGGACCTGGCCGGTCGCGGGGGGCAGCAGCCGGACGATTCTTCTGACGACCCACCAGGTGCAGCTCGCCATGCCGCTGGCCGATCATGTCGTGACGCTGAAGCATGGCGAGATGGTTGCGGCAAAGGTCGCCGAGGTCGTCTCGTGAAGCACGCGCGGGCGGAGAAGACGAACGCGGCGCGGCTTCTGGACGGGCTTGGGATCAGCTACGAGCTGCGGGCGTATGAGGTGGACGAGAACGACCTGACCGCCGTTTCGGTGGCGCGCAAAATCGGTCTGCCCCCGGAGCAGGTCTTCAAGACGCTGCTCGCCACCGCATCGAAGCCGGGAGCCGGCGGAGGGGACCACGTCTTCGCGGTGATACCGGGTGACTCGGAGCTGGATCTCAAGAAGCTTGCCCAAGCCTGCGGCGCAAAGAAAGTCGAACTCGCGAGCCTGCGGGAGGTCGAGCCGCTGACAGGCTACGTGCGTGGCGGCGTCACCGTCATGGGGGCGAAGCGGCCCTTCCCTGCTTTCGTCGACCGGCGCGTGGAGCGGTTCGATCTGATCTCGGTCTCGTCGGGACAGAGAGGGTTGCAGCTGCTCCTGTCCCCGGCAGACTACCTGCGGGCGTCCGAAGGGCGGCTGGCGGAGCTGGCCAGGGCGGTGCCGGCCGAAGCTGGGCGGATGGGGGCGGTGCCGGGCGCATGATCTACCTGCGCAGCATCCTGATCCATCTTCGCAAGGATCTGCGCCTGGAGTGGAGATCGCGCGAGGCGATCCAGGGGTCCTTGTTTTTCTCGCTCCTGGTGGTGGTGGTGTTTTCGCTGGCGTTCGATCCGACGGCCTATCCGGCGACGGCGCGACAGATCTCGGGCGGCGTCCTTTGGGTTGCGCTGCTGTTCGCCTCGGTCACGGCGCTGAACCAGTCATGGGTGCGGGAGCAGCGCAACCAGGTTCTGGACGCTCAGCGGCTGGTGCCGGCGCAGGCCTCCGCATTGTTTCTCGGCAAGGCGATTTCGAACCTGATCTTTGTGAGTTTTGTGGAGCTGGTGCTGGCGCCGGTGTTCATCGTCTTCTACAACCTCCATCCGCTGGGAAATGTCTGGCTGCTGTTGCTGATTCTTCCACTGGGGACCTGGGCGCTGGTGGTGAACGGCACCTTTTTTGCGGCGCTGGGTTTGCGTGCGCGCAGCCGGGAGCTGCTGCTGCCCCTGTTGCTGCTGCCGATCTCGCTTCCGGCGCTGCTGGCCATGGTGCAGGCGACGTCCGGGGTGCTGACGGCGGATCTCGACCCGCTCCAAATCAAGACGTGGATTCACATGCTGGCAGGGTACGACGTGATCTTTACGACCGTTTGCATCCTGCTGTTTGAAACCGTGCTTCACGCCGAGTGAGACGCAAGCTCTCTTGGCTGGGCCTGGTTCCGCGATCTCAGGGGCCGGGTTTCCGCGATAAAATAGCATTATCGTGAATCGCTCCAACATTGCGCGCAACATCGGGTGGGTCTGGTTTGCCGCGACGCTGCTCGTGCTCGCCGAAAGCTTTCGGCAGGCGATCTTTTTGGTGCCGACCGAGGCGACCATGGGCAATATCTACCGGATCTTCTTCTGGCACGTTACGGAGGCGACGCTTGGGTGCGTGTTTCCGTACGTGAATCTCGTGGCGTCGCTGGCCTTTTTGTATCTTCGCCGGCGCGATCCTTTGAAGGCGCTGGCTGCGGACGCGCTGGCGGTAGCCTCGGCTGAGGTGACGGTGCTGTTTGTCTCGATCGGGCTGATGACGGGGATGCTGTGGGCGAAGCCGGTGTGGGGCATCTGGTGGACGTGGGATGCGCGGCTCACGACTTACTTTCTCTTATGGCTGCTGTATGTGAGCTACCTGCTCGTCCGACGGTTTACGCCGGCGGGCCAGACCAGCACGCTGGCGGCGGTGCTGTCGATCTTTGCGGCGGTGGATGTACCAATCACATTTATGTCGATCCGGTGGTGGAGGACGCAGCATCCTGCGCCAGTGTTTGGCGGCGGGGATGGATCGGGGATCGACAAGGCGATGCTGCCGGCGGTCTTCTGGAGCTTGGCCGGATGGACGATGTGGGGCATTTTTCTGATGCTGTTCCGGTTTGCGTTGGAGCGACGGCGACAAATTGCGGAGCAGGAGGCGGCGCTGCACAGCATTGAAGCTTCGCTGGAGATACCGCAATGACCTGGCATAGCTTTCTCGGAGCCATTCATGTTCCTGCGCTGCGCGACCTGCCGCTTGCGTATGCCGCGGTGCTGCTGCTGCAGGGCGGCTACTTTGCCTGGGTTCTCCGGGGCTGGGGCAAGCGCAACGATGTCCGTTGAGCTCTGCCCGGTGCGCGGACGCCGTCTCCTTGCCGTCACCATGCTGGCTCGATAGACTCCGAGAGTGCCGGCTTCCCCGAAAAGCAACCTGCTTCGTTACCCATTGGCTGCGCTGGCCGGCCTTGCCCTGATGAGCGCTGGCCTGGCCGCGTGCAGGTCGGGCGCGTTTCCGGAGACGCCGCCCGGGTATCGCGAGTACGCGTACGTCAGCAATGGTGGAGCCAATACAGTGACGGTCCTGGACCTGGTTTTTCTCCGCCAGGATCGCACGCTCCAGGTGGGGCAGAACCCGAGTGGGCTGGCCGTCAATCCGAAGCGCAATGAGGTGTACGTCGTCAACACCAGATCGGGGAGCGTCTCGGTGATTGACGCGGAGATGAACCGGGTAGTGGCGACGATCCCGGTGCGAAGGCAGCCGTATGCGATCAGCGTCGATGCCGATGGCCGGCGCGCCTACGTGGCGAACTCCGGTTCAAACAGCGTCAGCGTGGTTGATTTGGACGGGCGCCGCGAGCTGACGGCCGCGCCGGCAGGAGAGCAGCCGGGTTTGGCGCGCGTCTCTCCGGACATGCGATCGGTGGTGGTTACAAATCGAGCCGGCGGGAGCGCGTCGATCTTTTCCGCGGCGCCGGCGAGTGGGGCGAACGGACCGCCGCTGAGATTGCGGGCGACCATCGCGGGTTGTCCAGGAGCGACGGATGCGGTGATCCTGCAGGACTCATCGAAGGTGTTTATCACCTGTTCCGCGGGTCATCAGGTGATGGCGATCAACCTGGCGGCGGCGCCGAACTCGTGGGCGGCGCGCCAGAACCCCGCGCTTCTGACGGATCATCTGCTGGCGATGCTCGACGTGGGACCGGGGCCGGTGCACCTGGCGCTGAAGCCGGACGGCGGTGAGATCTTCGTGTCGAACTTTAACTCGGACAGCATCTCGGAGATTGCGACGGCGACGAACGAGGTCGGCGGAACGTACACGATCGCGAACAAGCCGGCCCGGGCCGTGGTGAGTGATGATAACGGGACGCTGTGGATCTCGAACTTCGGCGCGGACTCGGTGAGTCTCTACAGCATCGATGACGGCAAGCTGGTGGGCAGTGTGCGAACCGGCTCCTCTCCGGACGCGCTCGCGTTCTCTGAGGATGAGCACCTGCTGCTGGCTGCCGATGCGCGATCGGGAGATGTCGCGGTGATCCGCACGCAAGGCAAGCTGGGGCCGGGTCTGTTCACGATGCTTCCGGCGGGCAGCGGGCCGAACGATATCGTGGTGAAGGCGCTGAACGTCAGGAAGTAGCGTGGCCGCCGGATCGCCGGATTACATCTGCCGAGCGAGCACGAGGGTGATGTCGTCCGGCTGCTCTTCCGCGCCGATCCAGGCGTCGAGCGCCTGCATCACCTGGTCCGAGATGACGTGGAGAGGCTCCTGCCGATACCGCTGGACGACCTCGACCAGACGCGCCTCGCCGAAGTCGCCAAAGTCGTTTTCAGGTTCGGTGACGCCGTCCGAGTAGGCGACCAGGATGTCTCCGCTCCGCATCGTGAAGCTGTCCTCCTCGTAGCGCATCCCGTCCATCAGGCCGACCACGGTGCCGCCGCAATCGAGCCGGCGAATGCTTCCGTCGGTGCTGAGCACGAGCGGCGGAAGCTGACCGGCGTTGGAGTAGACCAGGCGGGAGGTCTGGGCGTTGTAGTGCGCGAGAAAGAGCGTGGCGTACTTTTCCGGCTGCGTGCTGCGGTAGAGGTGGCGGTTGAGCAGGGCGAGGATCTTGCCGGGCGATTCAAAGAGTTCGCCGCAGTCGCCGCTTCCGTTGCGGCTGGCCATCAGACCGGCGACGCTCGACTCGGCGTAGACGAGCTCTTCGCTGGCGAAGCGGTAGGCGCGAACCGCGGAGTGCAGCGTCGCCATCAGCAGCGCGGCGGAGATGCCCTTTCCGCTGATATCGCCGATGGCGATGCCCACGCCGGTGTATCCACTGATGGGCTGGCCGTCATGGGCCTCCTCGTGAAACATGAGGAAGTCGTAGTAATCGCCGCTGACGGAGCGAGCCGGCCGGCAGACTCCGTGGAGGTTCAGGGTCGGGAGGTCGCAGGACTGGTGCGGAAAGAGGTTGGCCTGGACCTCCTGGGCGATGGAGATCTCATTCTGCAGCCGCTCCTTCTCCTTCTGCTCCTTGAGCAGCCTCTGGAGAGAGCCGGTCATGTTGTTGAAGGAGCGGCCGAGCTCGGCCAGCTGATCGTCGCGTTCGACCCGGATGCGGTGATCGAAGTCGCCGCGATCGATCCGTTGGGTGGCGGCATAGAGATCTGTTACCGAAGCGGTTACAGTTCGGCTGAGCCGCGCCGCCATCACCAGGGCGAGCGTCTCGATGAGAGCGAACAGGATGCAGAGGACGATGAGGCTGATCTGGATGACGCTGGTGACGGTCCCGCTAAGGGAGCCGCCGAAGAGCTGCCGATAAAGAAGGGACGGCCGCGAGGTGACCTCGATGGGGGCGCTCGCCGGCTCGCCGGAGTCCCAATCGGTGATGGGGAGCGTGGAGCCGAAACGGACCTTGAGGTCGGCGACGTTTGCGCCTGGAGGCTCCGCGCCGCCGAGGATTCGGGTGGACCGAAGCTGTTCGACGATGGCGCTTGAACCGGGGGCGGCGGCCGCCTCGTTGCGGCTGAGGTTGTCTCCGCTGCTCCCGGCAGCGCTTCGGCGGCTGGATCGAGCCCTGGAGCCTTGAACGTCCGCACCGACGATCTCCGCTCTCATGCCTGCCTTGCCCAGGCCGTCGGCGATGGTGGCCATGAGCCGCTCATCGATCGGGAGACTGCTGATCAGGCTGAGGCGGCGCCCGTCCGCGAGGCCGTGCTGGTGGATGGCGACCAGGTAAAGGTCGCTGCCGTCGAGCACGATGCCGCGGAAGCCAGGGGCGGGCAGATTGCTCGCCCACGGCGGAAGCCCGAGCGGGGTTCGGTCGTGGCCAGCCGCCTGCGCCGGCGTCAGCGAGACGCCATCGACAAACGCGTTGAACTCCGGGTGCAGGCGCGAGTTACGCGTGTCCTGGCGGTAGGCCGAGTCGTCGCCGGGGGCGTGCGCCGCGGGGTTGGCGGCTGCGGATCTCTGATCTGCTTTTGAAGCCGCGGTCGCGGCCAGCATACGATCCTCAAGATTTGCGTTCTCGGAACTGAGCCAGTCGAGCTGACTTTGTACGCGCGAGTCGGCGAGATGAATGGCGAACTGGCCGGCCGCGATATACGACGAGATGAGCACCAGCGTGACAAACAGGACGACGGGCGCAAGGCCGATCAGAAGATACGTGAGTACGAGCTTGTTGCGCAGGCTCCACAGCATGCGGCGGTGGACCTGGCGCCAGAGCACGGGAACGGCAAGAACCGCGAGCGCGATGCCGTCCAGGATCTGCAGCACGCCGGAAAGGGTTCCAATGCTTCCGGGGATGAGTCGAAGCAGCCAGAAGAGGCAAAACCAAACGGCAAGCCAAAAAACTACGCCGGCCAGTCCACGGGGGGGACCTTGCCGGAGCCGTTCGATCGGCCTGCGGAGCTCCACCGCTCAGCCCCCCGCCTGTGCCGGGCGCGCAAGCCGTAGCGGGTCATGGGTGGCGAGGAAGAGCGCGCCAACAAGCAGCAGCAAGCCGCGGAGGAAGGCTCCCCTCAGGTCGGCGGAGAGGCCGGCGGAGATATAGAACCGGCCGCAGCCGGCCTCGTCGCAGGCAGCCGCGGGCCGAGTCGACAGATTGCTGCACAGATCGCCGCTAGGAGCCGCTTCCGGTCCTGGGAGTGCCTGCGCCGATTGCTTGGAGAGAGTGGGATTCATAGCGGTCGAACAGCGCAGCCCGCGCTCTGAAGAAGATGCTAGCAGCTACCGGAGGGTCGGGAGAGCGGGGCTTACCTCAGAGCGTACACGTTGCCTTACCGGGGGAGCGTACCCGTCAAGCGCAGCGCCCTCGTCGACAAGCACGGTCCCGGCGCTCTGAGCGGCGCTCGATCCTTCGTTGGCCTGGAGCTTGTCGATGGCCCATGAGGCAGCCTCGGCCAGCACGAGATCGGGCTCGGCGCACCAGGCCTGGAGCTGTGCAAGGAAGCGTTGCTCCCCGCTGTTGCCCATCGCGATCGCGACGTTTCGATGCAGGCGAGCGCGCCGCGTCCGTTCGATTGGCGAGCCCTTGAACCATTGGCGGAACGTCCCGGCGTCCATGCTGGCCAGCCAATCGAGCTCTGGATTGATGAGCTCGTCCCGGGTCTGTATGGGCGAGGCTGCGCCGGCGTTGGAGCGGCCGTTCGAGGAACGCTGGTTCCAGGGGCAGACATCCTGGCAGATATCGCAGCCGAAGACCTGCCGGCCCATCGACTCGCGCAGCTCCGCCGCGATGCTGCCCTTCTTCTCGATGGTGAGGTACGCAATGCACCGTGAGGCATCCATCTGGTGGGGGGCGATCAGGGCTTCGGTGGGGCAGGCATCGATGCAGCGAGTACAGGATCCGCAGCGGTCGGCCGCCAGGACCGTCATCTCGGCGGGCAGGCGAAGCGAGCTAAGGATCACGCCGAGGAGCAGCCATGAGCCCTTCCCCTGATTCAACACGCAGGTGTTCTTGCCGATCCAGCCGATGCCTGCCCTGGCGGCGAGGCTTCGTTCGACCAGCGGACCGGTGTCGACATAGCACTTCGACTCGCCGCCCGCCCGCTCTCCCAGCTCGTGAGCGAGTTGGCGAAGCCGCGTCAGCAGGAAGTCGTGATAGTCCGTCGGCCGAAGCTGTGGAGTGGGGGACTCGGGATCGAGAGGTTGCCCGCTCCAGGCATAGCGGGCGATCCAGCCGGAGGTTGACGGGGCCTGATCGATCGACAAAGGCTCCGGCTTCCCGTAGCTCATGGCGCAGATGGCGACGGAATTTGCCCATGGATGCGCGACCTGTACGGCCGATCGCAGGAGGCGCCCCTCCTCGTCGCGGCGCTTGAGGTACTCCATGTCGCCGGCTCTTCCGGCGTCGACCCAGGCCTCGAAACGGGCGGCGTCCCGCGCCTCGGCGGCGGAGTTGGGTTCATCTGCGGCGGCAATGCCGGCCAGGTCGAACCCCAGCGCGGTGGACCGCTGCTCAAACCACTGCTTTAGATCAGATTGCCATACGCCTGCTGTCATGATTTGACGATCGCCGCGCCGGACGTCCACCCACCGAGGATCTTAGGCACTAAGGCGCAATGATCCCAGCTTGTAGCGCGGGTAGCTTTAGATAGCTGCGGCCAGCAGCGGATGCCGGCCGGAGTGACTGGTGGCATAGAGCGCCAGGAGCCGCTGGCGCATGAGGTAATAAGCCCCGGCTGCCTCCTGCAGATGAAAGGGCGCGTACAGGCTGAAGCGTCGCAGCAGCGAATAGCGCAGTAACCCAAGCTCGATCCGCAGAACGGCCCTGCGCAGCCGCAGCGAGTCGCGGCGCATGCGTTCCCCGACGATGGTTGCTTCCTGGAAGTTCCAGTGCTGAGCGTGCGCGGCAAGGGCCAGCATCAACTCCGCGTTCGAACGCATCCTGCGCAGACCTTCGTGTCCGCCGACCAGCTTCCATAGCTCTTCCGGCTCGATCCGGGTCTGGTTTTCCTTTGGATCCAGGTAATCCTGCGCAACCGCCCTCAGTCCGCCCAGCTCCACCTGCTCGATCTGCTCCACGAGCTCATTCCACCCCGTGCCCGTCAGCTTGATGGACTTCCGCTGCGAATAAACGGCTACGGCGATGAAGCCGAGGAAGAGCAGGCCAAGACCGTAATAGGGGAGGATATGCGGCATTTCGACGTCACTCAGCTTTCTGCGTCAACACTGTCGAGATCGTATGCGACTGCGCGGTGAAGAGCAACAAGGTAATTGCGCATCTCCGAAGAAATCGGACGCCGAACGGGCTCCGGCAACCAGAACTGCACGATCCAGTAAGTCAACGCGGCACAGTAGACCGCGATCCGGAGGTGGTCGAGCGTTGCAAACTGTTGCGCCGCACCGACATAACTCTGGATCCCGTCCACGGCCACGGCCACCATGGACCAGACGGCGAGCCCCTGTCCGAGCGCCATGACATGGCTTCGCCAACCCAGGCCGAGGCGGGTTGCGGAGAGCGCCATCACCAGCACCAGCTCGCACGTCACGAGGCTGGTAAACAAACTTCCGCGTACCTCCCACACCGCCTTTCCTGTCAGCCCCGGCGGCGAGACCCCCCAGGCCAGGATGGCGGCTACGCCGACGCCGACGCCGCCCCACAGCAAGAACTGCTTCCGCGCGTCCCGGAGCCAGCTTCCCGTGGGCCTGAGCAGGATCCGCGCCATCTCCCACACCAGGCCCAGCTGCAGGACGAAGTCGACCGCTTCGGCTGACCAGTAGACGTGGGCATACCACGCATTCGAGCCATGCGCGTAAATGAGATAAAGCGCGACGCTGAGAGCCGTGTCGAAGCCGATGAGTACGGTGAAGACCGGGAACGTCCTCCATCGGCCTCGCACAACCAGAACGCCAAACAGGGCGGCGTGCCCGACAAAGCTCGCCGCCCATAGAAGGTCATCCAGGCTGGAAAGGTTCATGGCTCCTCGCTAACTGATTCTCGCCTATTTCAGTTAGATTCCGATATACGCCCGAGCCGCTTCTACGAATTGCGACCAGACGGAGGTCGGCTGAGGACGAGGATTGCCGCCGGTCATGGCGGCGAAGGAAGGAGCAGTGGAGAGGGCGACAGCGCTGACAAGGACGATAAGGCGAATGGACTTCTTCATGGGGAAAGCTCCTGTGGGCGCAATGGCGCTCCACTGAAGCCTAGCCGCCTACCTTACTTAGGTACTAGGGAAATCTCGTCCTATAAAACACGATAGATGCAGGCAGACACAGCACTTGTGTAATGGCCCTCCTACATTGTTGTAGGTCGATGTGTGCCCTTTAGAGCGCAGAGCTTCCCGCTCGGAACTCCCCGCATCACGGGCTGCCGGCTAATCGATGAAATAGCCGATCTGGGTCAAAAGATGATCGCTGAGTTCCACGCCCAAAAGCCGAACGCTGGGCGAGATGCGCAGATCTCCGTGAAAACGATCCAGAACAGAGGCGGGCAGGTCCGTCTCCTCCCGGAGCATGGCGAGCAGTTTGGCACTATCGGTGGGGTAGAGAAAATCTCCGGGCAGCCCACACGACGGGCGGATCGTGAGCGAGAGCGGAACGGTCCGGACACCTGGAGCGACTGGGAGCGACGAGTGAGCGATGAGGTTGACACGCATAGTGCAGGCATCTTGGCACCCGGCTTTGGCGACCCTCAATACCTCCGATGGGTCACCCTCGGAAGATCATGCCTGGTCAGGCAGCATCTTCCTGTCCGGCTGCCCGGGGAGTCACGGGTCAGACTCAACCCCTGCAGCTCAGTCGTGGTAGCGCTTCTCCCCGGCGGGAATAGCGACGGGCAATCGATTACCGATCGGCGGCAACGGGCAGGTCGCGTACGCAGTGTAAGCGCAGGGCGGGTTCTGCGCCTGGTTGAAATCGAGCACGAGTGTGCCTGGCTGGTTGAGCCCGTTCGACGGAAGATCCGTGTACAGGAAGCGCCCAGCGCCGTACGTCGCGGTTCGGCTGGTGGTATCGCGGAAGATGAAGAACAGCGTGTCCTTCCCTTCCACAATGGGCTCTAGGCTAACCTGCTTGCCGTCGATCGTGAACTGGGCGGCCCCGGGCGAGGGCTCCTGCCGGATCTGGCCAAGAACGTTGGGAACAGTGAGCGTGTGCGAGGCCCCGGCGGGCGCCCATCGCGCGGTGATGAAGAACCGCGGGGTGACCGGGTACCAGCGCAGCCCGTGGAAGTGCGTCCGCGTCGGCGCGTCGGCATCCTTGACTCGCAGATACATCCGATCACCCCGCTCAATCAGCGTTGCCAGCAGAGGACCCGCGCGCAGCTGCGATGCCTCCGGACCTTCGGCGACCATCCTCGTGCCTGCCTTTGCCGGGGCGCCATCGACCGTAACCGCCTTGTCCGCCGCCAGCAGCCGGACGGCGCCATGCGCTCCTTCGCCGGTCGTTTGCAGCGTAAGCATGTGGGCTGGCGCATGCTCCAGGACAAGCGTGTTGCCGGCTGCGGAGCCGACCGTGGTCTCGCCCGGCAACAGCCGCTGCAGAGCCACGAGAGAGAGCCATCCATCGGGCGCGGTAAGCCCCTCGGCACGATGTTGACGAACCTGTCCGATCAGCCGCTGGTAGTTGGCCGGGGGCGCAGCTTGAGCAGCCTGGGAAGCCTGAGAGACTTGGCGAGCTTGAGGTCCGGGCGGAGCCTGGGCGCGGGTCGTGGCGATGCCCCAACCTAAAGCGGTGATCAGGGAAACACCGCAAATCAAAGGAGTGATGGCGCGACGCGTAAGCGGTCTCATTGCGTTAGACCTGCAGGGTAGCAGGTCAGGGTGAGTCTGGATCGCCAATCTTGGCGCCTCCCGGCAAACGTCGATTCCGGACCGATCCCAGCTCCTCGTTGCCATACCGGGACGACGCCGCAGCCGCGTCATCGCCATGAGGGCCGTCCTCGCCAACCTGCCCAGAGCGAAAGTTTTCGGGAACGGGAGATATAGGGTAGGATAACCACGATTCCGGTGAGAACTCCGCAACAGTTAGGGCGCGCACTGGAAACGATTCCATAAAGAGGTTCTTCCTTGTCCAGATTGAATGTCATCTCGATGTTCGCCGTCCCTTGCGTCCTAGGCTTGCTGGGGCAGCCGCTGCATGGACAGGCCGCTGCGTCGCAGGTCGCCAAGGGCCAGATGGTTATGTCGGCCTCTGAGCAGGCGGTGCTGGACCGGCTCAAGTCGCTGACGACCCTGCCCGACGGCCCCTGGCGCTTCCACGCGGGCGACGTGCCCCATGGCGAGTCGCCTTCCCTCGATGACAGCTCCTGGCCGCTGGTCGAGGCCAGGTCGAAGGCCGGCAAGGAAGCGGTGTGGTACCGCCGGACAATAGAGATTCCGAAGGCGTTGCACGGCTATGACCTCACCGGAACCGATGTGAGCTTCCGCTTCCGGGCACATGCCAACGGTCCCATGCCCCAGATCCTGTACTTCAATGGCCGCCGCGTTGCCCTCGGCGACGACCTCGAGCCGGTGCAGCTCTTCTCCGACGCCAAGCCGGGTGACAAGGTGCTGGTAGCGGTAAAGCTCCTGCCCACGGTCGACGATAAAAGGTTCGATCACGTGGAGATGAAGATCACCTTCGCGCCCAGGCGGCCGAACCCCGTGGAGGTTGGCGAAGAGCTGGTGGGCGCCGTGACGGTGGTGCCGTCGCTCGCGCCGGAATCCGCCCCGAACCGTAAGACCCTGACCGAGGCGATTGGCCAGATTGACCTCGCGGCTCTGGACAGCGCCAACCAGGCCCGCTTCGATGCCTCGCTGCGCCGTTCCGAAAGCACGCTCGCGGCCCTGCGGCCCACGCTCCAGACGGCGACCTTCCACCTGACTGGAAACTCGCACATTGACGCCGCCTGGCTGTGGCCGTGGACCGAGACCGTCGATGTGGTCAAGCGCACCTTCAGCACCGCCGCGCAGCTGATGAACGAGTACCCGGCCTATACCTATACCCAGTCCGCCGCGGTTTACAGCCAGTGGATGGCGGATAAGTACCCCCAGCTGAACAGCCAGATCGCGGAGCGCATCAAGCAGGGCCGGTGGGAGCTGGTCGGCGGGATGTGGCTCGAACCCGACCTGAACATGCCCGACGGCGAGTCGCTGGTTCGCCAGATCCTGATCGGCCAGTCCACCTTCCAGAAGCTCTACGGCGCCACCACGCGCATCGGCTGGAACCCGGACTCGTTTGGTTACAATTGGCAGCTGCCGCAGATCTACAAGCGTTCCGGGATCGACTATTTCGTCACCCAGAAGATGACGTGGAACGATACGAATCAGCTTCCCCTCAAACTTTTCTGGTGGCAGTCGCCGGACGGCAGCAAGGTGCTGACCTACTTTCCACAGGGCTACGGGAACGACAATCTTGATCCTGTCCGGCTCTCCCGCGATCTCGCCAGTGCGCGACAACGTTCGCCCGGCATGCTCGAGATCATGGATCTCTATGGCGTGGGCGACCACGGCGGCGGGCCAACGCGCGCTGTCCTCGACCAGGGCCTGCACTGGATGGAGGGCGACAAGGCCGTTCCGCATGAGGAGTTCGGCACAGCCCAGCCTTTCTTCACCAAGGTAGAGGCGCAGCTGGCTCCGAACTCCCCGACCTGGAACTACCGGAGCCTGGCCAACGGCGATACCGCGCTGCCCGAGCCGGCGGCCTCCCAGATAAGCGTGCCGACCTGGAAGGATGAGCTCTACCTCGAGTACCATCGCGGCGTCTTCACCACGCAGGCCGATCACAAACGCAACATGCGCGACAGCGAGGAGTGGGTGCTCAACGCGGAGAAGTATGCGTCCCTGGCTTGGCTCGACGGACAGAGTTACCCCGCGACGCGGCTTACCGACGCCTGGAAGCATGTGCTCTTCAACCAGTTCCATGACCTCGCCGCCGGCTCCGGCATCGGCATTATCTACAAGGAGGCCCAGCGGGACTACGACCAGGTGCGCTGGTCGACCGCTGAGATCACCGCAAACTCGCTCAAGACGCTTGCGACCCGCGTGGATACCAGGGTGGGCAACGGCGCGGTTCCGATTCTGATCTTCAACCCCCTAGCATGGCAGCGCGCCGGAGTCGCTGAGGTTTCGGTCCAGTTGCCCTCCGGTTCGAGCGACACGGTATCTGTGCTCGACAGCAGAAATCGTGTGGTCCCCTCGCAGGTGCTCTCGCATGACCCCAAGACGCAGACGTATCGGCTGCTGCTGCACCCCGAGAGCGTGCCGTCCATGGGATACGAGGTGCTGCACGTGGCCGAAGGCAAGCGCCCCTTTCCTTCCGACCTGAAGAGCTCCGGAACGACGATCGAGAATGCGTCCTTGCGCGTCGTCGTCGATCCGCAAACAGGCTGCATCACCTCCCTCTTCGACAAGAAGACCAGCTTCGAAACCATCGCGAGAGACGGCTGCGGCAATGAACTGCAGGCCTTCAAAGACACGCCCAAAGACTACGACGCGTGGAACATCGATCCCGGGACGTACGACGTGGCGCCCACCCCGCTCCACGCCGTCGACTCAGTGCAGCTGGTCGAGAGGGGTCCACTGCGCTCGGTGGTTCGCGTGACGCGCAGCTGGCAGAGCTCGAAATTCGTCCAGGACGTCATTCTTTATACCGGCAGCGATCACGTGATGGTGTCGAATGAAATTGACTGGCACGAGACGCACGTCCTGCTCAAAGCGGCATTTCCCCTGGCCGCCACCAGCCCGATGGCGACCTACGAGATCCCTTACGGCGCTATAGAGCGGCCAACCACGCGCAATAACAGCTTCGAAAAGGCGCGGTTCGAAGTTCCGGCGATGCGCTGGGCCGACCTCGGCGACGGCGCGCACGGCTTCAGTCTGCTGAACAACTCGAAGTACGGCTACGACGCCGTGGGCAACCAGCTGCGGCTCACCCTGCTTAGATCGCCGACCTGGCCCGATCCCGACGCCGATCGCGAGCACCACCACTTCGTTTACGCGCTCTATCCCCACGCTGGAAGCTGGAAAGAGGCTCGAACCGTGCAGCACGGCTACAACCTGAACTACGGCCTCCAGGGCATGCAGGTAGAGGCGCACGGCGGCGAGATGAAGCCCGAGCACAGCTTCGCCGGCGTCGCCGCGGACAACGTCGTCGTCACCGCCATCAAGAAGGCTGAGACCGGCGACGCGTTGATCGTGCGCTTCTACGAGTGGGCCGGGCGCGGAGGCGACGTGACGCTCACCGTACCGCCCGGCGCGACCGCGGCCGCCGTCGTGAACCTGATGGAGAAGCCGGAGGGCTCCGCGCTAGCCGTGACCGGCAACCACGTCACCGTTCCCGTCACTCCGTTCCAGATCCAGACCGTGCGGATCGACTACAAACCGAGTCCCGCACTGTGAGGCAGGCAGCCCCCTAACAATATATTTCCGGGGCCGCCAAGGCTCGGCAAGCCTCTCTTCGTCGATCTAAACTTAGAGCCGTCATGCTGCCTCCCGGTGCCCTCAAGCTCTCCCGCAAACACCGGCCCTGCCGAAGGCTTGCAGCAGCCCTCGCGCTTCTGCTCGCCAGCGACGCAGCGCGTCTCTTCGCCCAGGCTCCCGCAGGCGCCCAGGCCCCGGCGAGCGCCCAGCCCACGACAGCTCCGACAGCCACGCCGCTGCCTCCCTCCGACGATCCGAAGCGCCTGATCGAGCTGGGGCAGTTCCCTGCCGCGGAAGCCGCTCTTCGTCACTCGCTCGAGGTTGATCCCTCGCAGGCCGATGCCCACTATCTGCTCGGCTACGTGCTCTTTCGCGAACGCAAACCGACAGAGTCACTCGCCGAGTTCACCGCCGGGGCGCGCGGGCGCGAACCCACCTCCGAGGAGTTGAAGATCGTCGCCTCCGACTACATCTCTTTGAAGGACTACGCCGACGCAGAGCGCTGGCTGCGATTTGCGACAGAGCATGCTCCGGCGGATGCCGCAGCCTGGTACTTGCTCGGAAGAACGCAATACAACGAAGATCACGCAGCCGATGCAATCTCCTCGTTCCAACGCTGCCTTCGTCTCCGGCCCCGCGACCTCAAAGCGGAGTACAACCTGGGTCTCGCGTATGAGAGGGTGGGGCAGCCCAACCAGGCGATCGCCGCTTACACGTCCGCGATCGAGTGGGATCGGCAACAGCCGGTGCGCGATGCACAACCGTATCTCGATCTCGGCATGCTTCACCTCGGCCAGGGCCAGGCTGAAAAGGCGCTCGGGCCGTTGCGCGAGGCGGTGAAACTCGGCGACCGCAACCCGCTCGCCGCGCAGGAATTGGGCCTGGCGCTCGAGGCGGTCGGCCGCTTTGACGAGGCCCTGGTCTCCTTGCGGCGCGCCGCCGAGTTGGCCCCCGCGGCGGAACGTCCGCACTTCTTTCTGGGCCGCCTGTATCGCCGGCTGGGACGCAAGCAGGACGCGGCTGCAGAGTTCGCCCTCGTGGCGCAGCTTGCTGGCTCCCACTCCGAGGCCGCCACCCCAAATGAGCAGGAGCACCCGTGAGCCGGAACCCCGCAACGCGCGAGTTTTCCGCAGCGGCAGCCTTTTTTTCATTGACAGTCGAAGGACGGACGGAATACTTTTATTTCCTCGCTACTGGAAACGTTTCCAACCCCCCCCCCAAACCTGCACGCATGCTCTATTTCAGGAGGCTCCAAGCATGAATCTCTCTCATCTTCTCCAACGGGCGGCGTTCGCTTTGCCCATCACCCACGCCAGGTGCTCTGTCCGGCTTGCTCTGGCTGCCAGCTTGCTGCTTTCCGGGAGCGCCACCCTCTGCCTCGCACAGGCCTCAAGCGGTGTCACCGGAACGGTCACAGACCCCACCGGCGCCATCGTCCCCGGAGCATCCGTTATCGTCACCAATGTCGGCACCGGTACCACCAACACCCTGGTCACCAGCTCCTCCGGAACCTACTCCGTTACCGGTCTGGTTCCCGGCCGCTACCGGATCGTGGTCACCGCGCCCGGCTTCACTAAAACGGTGCAGAACGACGTCAACATCGAAGTCACGGTCCAGGCCACCATCGACATAAAGCTAGCGACCGGTGAAGCCAACCAGACCGTCGAGGTCAACGCCGACCTTATCGCGCTCAACACCACTCAGCCCGAGCTCGGCACCACTATCGAGCCCGCCGTCGTCGCGGCGCTCCCCGTAGCCATCGGCGGCGGCCGCGGCCGGCAGATCGACAGCCTGCAGTTCCTCGCCCCCGGCGTTCAGGGCGATACCTTCTCCCACCGCATCAACGGTGGCGTCGACTTCCAGCAGGAGATCCTCTACAACGGCATCCCCGCGCCGCAGGCCGAGACCTCAGGCTTCTCGCAGCTCATCAACCCCCCCTTCGAGCTTGTCGGTGAGTTTCGGCTCGAGCGCTCCACCTTCTCCGCCAAGTACGGTCTCGCCCAGGGCGCCGTCACCTACCAAACCGTGTCGGGAACCAACATCTACCACGGGGATGCCTTCTACATCAATCGCAACGAGTTCTTCGACGCCAAAGGCTTCTTCAACAACGGAAGAACGCCCATAGACCGCGAGAATAACTACGGCTTCACCGTCAGCGGCCCACTCTCCATCCCCCACGTCTACAACGCTAAGGACAAGACCTTCTTCGCTCTTGCTCTCGACTTCGCCAGCACCAAGTCGACCGACACGACGCGCGGCACCGTGCCCACCGCGATCGAGAAGACCGGCGACTTCTCCGACTTTCTCGACGGAAACGGGAAGCTCATCCCAATCTTCGATCCGCTTACAGGGCGGCAGTTTCAGTATCGGGGGCGGCTCAACGTCATCGATCCCGCGCGCATCAGCCGCGCCTCGGCGACCCTTCTGCCCTTCATTCCGGACCCCGATGCGGGCCTGGGAGATAGAGCCCGAACCAACAACCGCGTCTATGCACCCAATGCTTACCCGCAGGTAAACCATCAGATCGGCTTTACCATCGACCACAACCTAACGTCCAAGCAGTCCCTGCACTACGCGCAGTGGCGTAATCCGTTCACGTCGACCGCGATCGATGGCAGCAAGATCTTTCCGCAAGACAACATCCTTCAGAGCACCAAATTGCAGCCCAATCTCGGCAGCGGCTATCTCCTCAACTACGTCAACACCCTCGCTCCGACTCTGGTCGTCACCGCCGGCGTCTCCTGGATCGGCGAACTGAACAACCAGTTCTCCCTCAGCCCCAAGGCCAACTTCATCGGCGCCACCCCCAGCCCCATCGACCAGGGGCTTCTGCCGCACTTCACCTTCAACGGCCAGTTTGCCCCCGACCAGTTCGGCGTCAGCTCCGGCGAGACCTTGTCCATTAACCGCAAGCTCGGCATCTCCGCCGTCAACAACTGGCTCTGGACCAAGGGCCGGCACACCTTCAACGTCGGTGGCGAGTTCCGCCGGGCCTACCAGGATGACAACGAGTGCCAGCGCTGCACCGGCCAGCTCAACTTCAGCCAGCGCACCACCGCTGATCCCAATAACCAGGGCTCGACCGGCAGCTCCTTTGCCAGCTTCCTCCTCGGTCAGGTCGACAACGCCGACCGCGTCTTTGCCAACGAGCTTAGGCTCCGTAACCTGCTCATCGCTCCTTACGTCCAGGACGACATCAAGTTCACCCCCAAGCTGACCGTCAACGTCGGTCTGCGCTGGGACATCATGCTGCCGTTCAAGGAAGTGAACAACCAGATCGTCTTCCTCAACCCCGGCGGACCCAACCCGGTCGCCGGTGGCCTGCTCGGCTCTGCGCAGCGCTTCAGCAGCGCCCCCGGCGGAGTGGACCGTGCGGATATCGACTTCAAAAACATCGGCCCCCGCATCGGCTTCGCCTACGCCATCAACGACAAAACCGTCATCCAGGCCGGCTACAACATCGCCTTCCTCAACGGCGGTGCCTTCGAGTTCGGAACCAGCAAGGTCGCCACCAGCTATGGCAACCTCCTGCAGGGCTCCTTTACCGCCAACAGCCTGAATAGCACGACTCCTGGCTACGGCTCCTATGACGCACGTCCTCTCCCCGCGCCGCCGCAGACGGCCATCAGCTCCTCGCTCGGCATCGGCACCGAGATCCACGCCTTCGATCCCAAGCGAGCCGGCTCCCCGCCGTACCTCCAGCAGTGGAACGTCAACGTGCAGCGGCAGCTTCCCTGGAATACCTTCCTCCAGGTCGCCTACATCGGCAACCACGCCGTGCACCTCAACGGTCAGCTCAACCCCATAAGTCAGCCCGACCCCGCCATCCTTCGGTACGGCTCGCTGCTCAGCCGGAAGATCACCGATCCTCTAGTCGTTGCCGCCGGCATCAAGTCGCCTTACCCCAATTTCGTCAACGATTACGGTGCGGGCGCGATCGCGGCCCGCGCTCTCTCACCGTTCCCGCAGTACTCCAACGTCCGAAACAACTACGACCTGACGGGCGCTGCAGGCTATAACGGCCTGCAGACCAGCCTCGAGAAACGTTTCTCGAACGGCCTCTCCTTTCTCACGTCGTACACGCTCTCGAAAACGCTCTCCAACGCGGATAGCGGCTTCACCACCTTCTCCGGTCTGCCCGAGAACAAGTACAACCAGTACCCCGAGTACACCGTCTCCAACAACGACGTCCGCAACAACGCCAAGGTCAGCGGCACGTACGAGCTGCCCATCGGCCCCGGTAAGCGCTTCGTCAATAACCGGGGCATCGCCGGGCAGATCCTCGGCGGCCTTCAGGTCGGCTGGATCAACCAGTACCTGACCGGCACTCCGCGCGGCGTCGGTGAGAACGACAACCCGCTCACCTGCGCCGGTTGCTTCAACCGTCCCAGCTTCGTGCCGGGTGTCAAGCGCAGTACCACCAACTACAAGAACCTCGGGTTCGCCAGCGGTCCGATTGGTTCTCACCCGGGAGAGAGCTCGCGCCTCGTCATCACCCCCAATGCCTTTGTCAGCACCACGGGAACCTATGTGCTCGGCAACGCGCTCCGCAATATCACGGAGTTCCGCAACCCAGGCTTCTACCAGGAGGACGTCAAGGCCTCCAAGAAGTTCGCCGTCAGCGAGCGGGTTAACGTCGTCCTGGAGATGAACTACTTCAACATCCTCAACCGCACCCGCTTCCACGGCCCAAACACCAACGTTGACGATCAAACGAACTTCGGACGAGTCAACAGCGGTCAGACCAACAGCCCACGACAAGGCCAGATAAGCGGCAGAGTCAACTTCTGACCCCCTCGCAATCATGCCAGCCGCCATCCCGGACGGGGGCCTTTCGAGGCCCCCGTCTCGGCTGCATGCTGGCGCATCCTTACCTCACTCTCCGGTAGAATGGAAGTAGGGAGAGTACGCAACATGGGAGCATGTGTTTGGCGATCTTCTTCCCCGGCTCAAGCTAAGCGCAATGTATATAAGACTTTAGAAGTCATGGGACGCTGAAACTGGGACTTTACTGCGGGTAGCGGCTTAAAGTCCGAGCCTTAAGTCCCGCATTTGTAAGACTTTGCGCAAGTGGTACGGGGGAGGGGTACCCCCTTCTCCTCCTCCGCGGACCTCTTATACTGGATCGTTATGAATCGGCTGCCCCGCTACCTGATTGCGCTTGGCCTCCTCGGCTGCGGAGCCGCGGGCGTGGCCGCGCAGCAAGCCGTCTCCCCCGAGGTGCAGGCGCTCTATGAACACGCCCGGTCCGCCCAGGCGTCCAACTCCCTCGATCAAGCAGTCTCGGATTATCGGAAGATCCTCCGGCTCGCGCCGGATCTAATCCCCGCCTATAACAACCTTGGCCGTCTCTACTACAACCTCGGCCGCTACCCAGAGGCGCTTGCGACCTTGCGGAAGGGGCTCGAACTCGCCCGGAGATGCATCCCGCCCAGGTGATGCTGGGAGCGACGTACTTCCAGCTGGGCCGGCTAGCAGAAGCCGTGGCGCCCCTCCAAGCCGGCGTGGAAGCAATGCCAGACGATCGCTTCGCACGCCTGACCCTGGCGCGGACGCTGATCGGGCTCCGCCGCCCTGAAGACGCCGTGGTGCAGCTAAACGCCCTTCTGAAGACCGATCCCAAAGACCAGGAGGCCTGGTACACCCTGGGCAAGCTCCATCTCCGTCTTTCAGAACAGGCCCTGGCCCAAGTGCAGGCGATCGATCCCAACACCCCCCTCGCCCATGAGCTTACGGGCGAGCTTATGGAAAGTATGCAGAACACCCCTGGTGCCATTGCCGCTTACAAGCAAGCGGTCGCGGCCGCTCCGGATGACCCGCAGGCGCTCGAACACCTTGCCGACGCCTACTGGCACACGGGTGACTGGGCCCACGCACGAGACGCCTACCGTACGCTGCTGGCGCAGCAGCCCGGCAACTGCATGGCTCATTGGAAGCTCTCGTCCTCTCTGAACGACCTGAGCGAAGCGGAAGCGGAGGCCATGAAAGAGATCAATGTGGCGCTCGAGCAGTGCCCCGACCTCCCGCAGGCGCACGTCGAGCGAGCGCGGCTGCTGCTGCGCGCGGGAAAGGCGGCGGAGTCGTTCCCCGATCTACGCGCCGCCGAGAAGGCTGCTCCAGAAGAGCCATCCGTGCAGCGGCTGCTCGCACAGGCCTACCATGCCACCGGTGATCGAGCGAGAGCGGCCGAAGCAAACCTGCGCTTCCAGCAACTGGATAAGGCGGAGCATGATGCGAAGGAGCGGCATGCGGCCAGCGTCGTTCAGGCGAACCAGTAGAGTTTGCGCTGCTCAGCCGTTTATACCGGTCACCCTACCAAGCCGGGCACGGCCCCCCGCCCAAAGATTGCAGCCGCAAGACTGGCGGATAACAAGCCGAGGTGAAAGCAGGATGGATCCATCGCCAGCCGGGAACTCCTGCATTCCGCGAGCGCCCGTCGGCTGAAAGAGGAGCTTCGCGGCCATGCGGCCCATGTCCTCGATGGGCTGCTGGACCACGCTCATTGGTGGTGTGAGCGTATCAGCGAGGTCGAAGTCGTCGAAGCTGAGAACCGCAACCTGATGCGGGATGGAGAGCTCCAGGAAGTGAACCGCCTCGTACAGATAGCGCGCGGTCAGGTTATTTGCAGCAAAGACAGCCACTGGTGGACCTTTGCGGGGCACATGGCGCAGAAGCGCTGCAGCTGCACTGTCACGGTCCACGACCACCTCTTCAATCGACTGAGCGTGGCCTCTGCTGATCGCGTCGTTGTATCCTCGCAGCCGTTCCCGCATCGTGTACAGGTCCGGCTTGACCTGGACGCTGATGATCTTGCTGTAGCCGTGCGCCAGCAGATGATCCGTGGCTAGGCGAGCACCTTCGAAGTTCTCGCACAGAATGGACGTGCAACCCACTCCCGTCAGTGGACCGTCGATCCCGACCACGGGGAGGCGGGCGGCCTGCAACGCCCCGATCAGCTCCCGCTCAGGAGTCTTGTTGTAAGCGATGATGAGTCCATCGACGTTGTGTAGAAGCAGTTGTCGCAGGCTTCCGAGCACGATGCCGTCATCGTCATGCGAAGCAACAACGACCAAAACGGCGCCATGCTGACGAACGACTCCCTCCACGGCTTCCGCACACTTCGAAAAGAACATGTCGGAGATGCTGGGCACGATCATGCCAATAATGCCGGACGATGCTCCCTTGAGACTTCGCGCAACACGGTTCGGCTGATAATTCAATTCACGAATAGCAGCCGTGATCCGCTCCATGGCTTCACTGCCGACGTTCTTGCCTCCATTCAACGCGCGGGAGACCGTGGCATTGCCGACCTTGGCAAGTTTTGCTACGTCCGACAGCTTCGGTATCTGGGACAATCCGTTACTCACGTACTTACGAAGATATGTGGCGAACACGATGCTGGAAAATTGACCATCTATGATTCTGATTGTCCGGTATGACAGAACCGGAGACAAGATTATTACCGCGACGACGTGGCGAAGGTACCCAACCTGGCTTCTCTTGGACCAGTTCGAACGACCGATAGAGATGAGCCGAATGGCTTCGTACCCCGGTGCTCTTTGTGCTGACAAGCTCGGCCCCGACTGGACAGCCCAGACCAGATGACGTAACTTCGGCTGGCAGCCTAGATGGCAGACTCTACTCGCGAAAGAGATTGGACCTATGACGAGTCTGAATCGCAGAAGTTTCTTGAAAGTGGCAGGTGTCGCAGCTGCTGGCGCCAGAATGCAGACGCTCTCAGCAGCCCCGCAAGTAGCCGACCGGCGAACCGCAGCAAACGATCACATCCAGATCGCCTTGATCGGAGCAGGAATTCAAGGCCAACATGACACAACTGTCGCCCTCCAAGTCCCCGGAGTCAAGCTGATTGCGGTTGCAGACTGCTACGACGGCCGGCTGGCGCGTTCCAAAGAGCTGTGGGGCAGTGATGTGTTCACGACTCGCGATTATAGTGAGATTCTTGCACGTAAAGACATCGACGCCGTGATCATCGCGACACCGGACCACTGGCACAAGCGGGCTGCGGTCGATGCGATGAAGGCTGGCAAAGACGTGTATTGCGAGAAGCCGCTGATTCATGTCTACGAGGATGGTCCCGAGATCGTGGAGACAGCGCATTCAACCAACCGCATCCTGCAAGTCGGAAGTCAGCGCGTCAGCTCCGTTCTTTATGCAAAGGCGAAGGATCTGCTCGCCTCGGGTGCTATCGGCCAGCTGAATATGGTGACGGCACGATGGGATCGAAACTCCTCGCTTGGAGCATGGAACTACTCCATACCGCTTGATGCCAGCCCTGAGACATGCGACTGGCCGCGCTTTCTGGGATCTGCGCACAAGATTCCCTTCAACGCAGAACGCTTTTTCCAGTGGCGCAAGTGGAAAGATTACGGGACCGGTGTTGCCGGCGATCTCTTCGTTCACCTCTTCAGCGGGACCCACTTCATCACCGGTGCACACGGCCCCACTCGCGCCATGGCGACAGGCGGGCTTCGGTTCTGGAAGGACGGCCGCGATGTTCCCGACGTCATGCTCGCCCTTTACGACTATGCCGAGGGCTTCAATCTCAGCATTCGTGTCAATTTCGTCGATGGTGGCGAGGAGAGCGAAGGCCTTCTCTTCACCGGCTCCGAGGGCATTATCGAGATTGCGAGCAACACCGTGACCCTAAGCCGCTCGCCGCGTGAGACGGAGCCCGGCTACACCGTCGAGACCTTTACGCAGGAGATGCAGCGGCGCTACCTGGAACAATATCGCCAAAAGTACCCGAAGACGCATTCTGCGGGTGCACCCCCGGTCAGCGTTGAAAAGTACGCTGCGCCCAAGGGATATAGTGACAGCTACGATCACTTCCGAAACTTCTTCGACTCGGTACGCACACGCAAGCCGGTGATTGAAGATGCGACGTTTGGCTTTCGCGCGGCGGGGGCGGCCCTGCTCAGCAATCTCAGCATGGAGCGAGGAAGTGTTGTCACATGGAATCCAAACACCATGAAGCTGGGATAAAAGCGCCCGGCAGTCTCGGTTCCTTGGCCGCACGCTCTCACCAAACCGATTCGGAGCGCCCTATTGGAGCCTATGATGAAGACCGCCGCAACGCTTGTCGTCCTGATCCTGGCGGGTATCTCGCAAGCGCAAGAGGGTCGGCTTACGACGCCGGGAGGGGGGCCTGGGGGTTCCCCGCAACCGACGTTTCTTGTCCATCGCCTCGGGACGGATCATGCCGAAGGCATCACCACGCTGGACATAAACAATGACGGCTTCACCGACCTGCTCAGCGGGGCCTACTGGTATGAAAATTCGGGTGCCGAAGGGGGAGACTGGAAGCAGCATCAGTATCGCAGCGTCGATATGAAAGATGAGTTCGTCTCCGATTGCGGAGAGTGGACGATCGATGTGAATCACGATGGCGCTCCCGACGTGGTCACCGCCGGCTGGATCACGAATGGCCTGTGGTGGTACGAGAATCCAAAGGCTTCCGGAGTGATGTGGAAGAGGCATTTGGTCACAGACAGCTACGATACCGAGGGTGGGGTGATGGCGGACATCAATGGGGACGGTAAACCCGATATCGCGCTTGCGCACTACAACCACTCCGGCATTCTCTGGGTCGACTTTTCCGGTCCTCAACCCCAGGTTCATCATGTCGGTGGCAAGGAGCAAGATGGCCACGGCATCGGCATTGCCGATGTGGACGGTGACGGCAAGGCGGACATACTGACGCCGTATGGCTGGTTTCGCAACATCGATGCCGACCATGACCAGTGGGAGTGGCATGGAGATTGGAAGCTCGGGGACGCCGGTTTTCCGATCCTCGGCTATGATGTAAACCACGACGGCAAGCTCGACATCATCTATGGCGAAGGCCACAGCTATGGTCTGTACTGGCTGGAGCAAACCGGCACCTCCGCCCACAGGGAATGGAAGCGCTACACCATCGACGAGTCCTTCTCCCAGGCGCATGCGCTGGCGCTGGTCGACATCGATGGTGATGGCGAGCCCGAACTGGTGACCGGCAAACGCTATCGCGGCCACTCGGGAAACGATCCAGGCTCTTATGATCCGGTTGTGGTGTACGCCTACAAGATCGATCGGAGTGCCGCCAGCTTTACGCGCATCCCGCTCTCGGTGAATGGCACTGCCAGCGCAGGCACCCAGTTCATCGCGGAGGATCTGGATCACGACGGCGACATCGACATAGCGAGCGCAGGCAAGCTCGGCGTCCACGTGTTCGAGAACCTCAAGGTCAGCCGCGTTCCCAAGCCGACTCGCGAAATGCAGCAGCCGATCGAGCGCAAGTGGCCCTTTCCTGGAGAGGGCCAGCAGGTGCAACAGGAGAACGGCCCGCACTGAGCGAAGCCGTCCCCTTGCCTATCGCCCAGGCCTTGGATGTCAATGTATAACTGAGGCGTGAACCTTTCCGTGCCCCCGCCGATGCTCCCGATGCTCGCCAAACGAGTGAGCAAGCTGCCGCAGGAGGGAGACTGGATCTTTGAGCCGAAATGGGACGGATTTCGGGCGCTAGTCTTCCGCGACGGAGACGAGATCCTGATCCAGAGCCGCGATCAAAAACCCCTGAACCGCTACTTCCCCGAGCTGCTGGAGCCGCTGCGGTCGCAGTTGCCCATCTGTTGCGTCCTCGATGGGGAGATCGTCATTGCAGGGGATCGTGGGCTGGACTTCGAGGCACTCCAGCTGCGTATCCATCCGGCCGCATCTCGGGTAAAGCTTCTGTCGGAGGAGACCCCCGCGTCCATCGTGTTCTTCGACCTGCTTTGCGAGGGAGAGCGGAACGTATCAGGCGAACCGTTCGGTCTCCGGCGCGAAAGGCTGGAGTCGATGCTTGCCTCTTCGGCACCGCCGATCCATCTCACGCCCGCGACCTACGACAGCCGCCTTGCGTCGGATTGGTTTCGTCGCTTTGAAGGGGCAGGCCTGGACGGGGTCGTGGCGAAGTCGACTTCAGGCATCTACGAGCCTAACAAGCGCGTGATGCTAAAAGTAAAGCACGAGCGAGATTGCGACTGCGTGGTCGCCGGATTCCGCTGGCACAAGAACGGCGAGGGTACCGCCATAGGATCCCTGCTGCTGGGGCTCTTTGACGAGTCCGGCGGGTTGCAGCACGTCGGCGTCTGCGCCAGTTTCACGCAAGAGCGGCGCCGCGAACTCGTCGAGCACCTAGCTCCTTATCGTCAGGAGGCGCTCGTCAATCACCCTTGGCGAGCGTGGGGGGAGAGCGAAGCCACAACCAATGGAATGGAGCATCGTATGCCGGGTAGTCAGAGCCGCTGGAGCCAGGGCAAGGACCTGTCCTGGGAACCTCTACGACCCGAGCTCGTCGTCGAAGTCGCGTATGAGCACATGCAGGGCAGTCGATTTCGCCACATGGCGCAATTTCGACGGTGGCGCCTAGATAAAAGACCGAGCGATTGCACCTATGCCCAGCTCGAGGTCGTTCCTCCCCAGGAGCTAATGGAGATTTTTTCCGGGGGCCGCTGAACTTCGCTAACTCGCCTCGCCTGTCTCCTTTGCAGCGCTACCAGATCGCCATTCGCGGGTCGGATCGGCATCAGGATCGGGAGTCTCCTGCGGAGGACGAAGCGCTTCGGGAACGTTGCGCAGGTTCACCCGGATTCGGGTCCAAGTCGACGACTTGCCACGCATGCGATCGACGAGGACGTCATCCACGGCGAGAAGACGGGCAATCTCGAAATGTTTACTCTTCCATCTTTCCAGCCCGGCGAGGGCCGCAGCTTCCTGGGGCGAGTTCGCAATCACTAGGAGCGGCATCCTGGTCCGCGTCTTTTTCGTGATGGACTTCACAGCCGTGGATTTCGCCGCGGTGGACTTCGCGCGTGAAGGGGAGACCCGCGGCGCTTCTCCCTCCATCTTGCGAAAATGTGGCGGCCATGGCGCGTCGCCCAGGCCCGAGGCTTCGTCTTCCGTCGCGAGCTCGAGCAAACGTTCTATCGAACCTGGTGCCGTGTCCATACCGGCATGCGGATCGCCGGTTTCCATGAAACGTTTCGGCATGGTGAGGACAGTGAAATCGGAAGGTTCGCAGCCGGGGACTTCATGCCAGTAAAGCGGCGCGGAGACACGGGCGTCTGGCAGCGGGCGCACGGAGTAGGCAGAGCAGGTGGTTCGGTCCTTCGCGTTCTGGTTGTAGTCGAGAAACACACCGTGGCGCTCCTCTTTCCACCACTTGGAGCTAGCCAAGGCGGGCACGCGGCGCTCGACGGCACGCGAGAGTGCGAGTGCCGCGCGGCGTACCTCACCAAACGTCCACCGCGGATGGATGCGCACATTGACGTGCATGCCCCTAGATCCGCTCGTCTTCGGCCAGCCGCGGAGGCCGATCTGCTCTAGAACCGAGTTCACCTCAAGAGCGACACGGCGCACGTCCGGCCAAGTGACGCCGGGACCAGGATCGAGATCGACCCGCAATTCGTCGGGGTGATCGAGATCTCCGGACCGTACGGGATGCGGATGCAACTCGATGCAACCCAGGTTTACGACCCAGGCGAGCCCGGCCGCATCGTCAACGACGAGCTCTTCCGCCGTCCTACCCGAGGGAAACGATAGCGTCACCGTTCGCAGCCAGGGAGGTCGCTCCGAGGGCGCGCGCTTTTGATAAAATGCCTCCCCTTCGACGCCGTTGACGAAGCGTTTGAGAACGAATGGGCGATCCTGAACACCAGCGAGAGCGCCGGGCCCGACCGACAGGTAATAGCGCACGAGGTCGAGCTTCGATAGCTTCACCTGCCTTGAGAAATAGAGCTTGTCGGGATGCGTCACGCGAACCTCGCGCCCGTCTATCGAGAGCACCTCTGCGGCTTCTTCTTTCTTCACGGAAACAGGCTACATCGAAGTGCGCATTCCTTGTCAAACTCCGTGGTCCGTACCGGTTGGTTCTCGGCTCCTTACCGCGGGTTGTACGAGTGGAGGTTCAGACCTCCGCAGAGCCTTGGAGGAGCGATCTTCATCCCTAAGATCGCGCGCTAGAGGGCACACCTACTAATCCCTCTTGCAGAGACGCATCGACAGTGGCGGTGTGGCGTTGCAACCGCGTACTTTTGCCAGTAAAATCGCTTAGACGATGAAGGTCTACTCTTCGCGTTCGTGCTGTGCAGATGTCATCGATGAGTTGCTATTGGGTTCTCGACACGATTGTGATATCCCCCTCGTTGCGGGTCAGAGACGACATCAGTAGTGATGTTAGACGGAGAGTTGGCAGAGCCCGGTTGAATGCACCTGACTCGAAATTACCCCAAGCCACTCCTCTCCCCTTCCGAACACCTCTCAATCTAAACGACTTATCTTACGCGCCCGCGCCGGATAGCCGCACCACTAGGCACTGCTAACGCTCAGGTTGAATCGGGTTGTAGCAGTTTGCTCGGTCACACTTTGGACATACTCGCCAGCGTCTCGTGAGAGAGGGGGGCGCTCTGGGAGATGTTTTGGGTTACCAAAGTGTGTTGCCTTTTGAGTAACAGGTCAGTCAAGATTGCACCACCGTAAGTCTCTAGAGAGAGGTATGGACAATGTTCGCTCTTCATTCACTTTTCGGAAACCGATACTCTCCAGTTGCGCGCCTGCGCATGGAGAACTTGAATGAATCGTTTGACCCTCGCCCTCTCTGGAGCAATACTTGCCGTCGCCAGCATAGCCTTCGCGCATCAGAAGCCGGCCGTCCGCTGCTGCGGTCCGATACCAACCTGCCCACCCGATCAGCCGAACTGCGGGTACTAAGCTCGGGGGCAGTCTAAGTGCACTACACCCTGCTTGACTGCCTGCTTCACTCCGGAGGGTTCCTGCTCCGCTTGCTGCTGTGTGTTGCCATCCTAAAGAGCGGTTCAATGTTGCGGTGGCGAGCCCTCTTCACACTAAGCGGCTTCCAGTGCGGCCTCGCTGTTGCCCTCTTTGCCGTCTCATCTCACTACGAAATCTACTTTTGGACGTATTGGGTCTGCGCCGGCGTGCAGTCAATCTTCGCCATCGGCGTGATCCATGACATCATCCGCAACGTGCCGGGGCTAAACCATATGCCCAAAGGGATTGCTGCGGGCTACATCGGGTTCGCCGTGGCCGGCATAGCGGGGGTTCTGTATCTTCAGCATCCTTCGCTTAGCGGTTCAGTAGTCCAGGCGGCGCTCACCCTGGGAGCGGCGGTCAACTTCGCTTGGTACGCCCTGCTACTGGCCATCCTCGCGGGCATATCCCGTCTCGGTTTCGCTTGGCTTCCGCTCCCTCTGAACGTCACATGCGGGTTCGTCCTGTTGAGCATCTCGCAAACGATCTCCTCATACACCATCTCGAATTGGCCTCGCTACGGCGCAGCCATCGATCGCACCAACTCACTACTGTCTCTTGTAATCGTAATCTTCTGGGTCATGTGTTTCTACAACAAAGGTCTCCTCCATCATCACGAGCAAACCCGAAAGAGGATACCTGCATGACGTGGGCCCCAGCGCTCCTCCTCCCTACGGCAACCGCTGCTGGCGCAGCTTGGATTTTTACACGATCACGACGCCTTGCACGTGACCCTCAGACCCTTCTGAACAGACTCCACAAGCATGAACTGGCGCAAGTGGAGCGTTTTCTGTCTGCCGACGACCTGTTGGAGGCTGACAAGGAGTTCTGGCGCACCTCTGGACGCTTCCCTGGGCTGCTCCGAAAGCTTCACAACGCTACTCTACTTGTTCAGCTATGCCAGATGCTATGTGAACAGGCCTCTGTTGACCCTAAGATAGTTGGCTACCTCACAAAACGTTCTGTCCTTATTGTCCTGCTCGTCCTTGCATCACCATTCGAGGCATCTGCCCGCTTATTCGTCACAGACCTTCCTCACTTGTTTGCCCGGACCGCAACCCAACTGTACTGCGACATGGTCACCAGATCAAAGACCCTGTGTTGCGTGTACAGCGAAGCTAACCCCCTTATCGCTGAACAAATTCTTGCTCTCTTGTAGACTGGACAACTCCTATGGATCACAAGCAAAACCTGCTGGATCAAGAGGCAGAAGCACTGGCGGAACTCCGGCGTGTCGCGCCTGGACTCATCCAACGCTACCTCGAAATCCGGGCGGGTATTGAAGGCATTGAGCGGGCGCAAGCAGGCGATGAATACGCCGGGTTCAAGAAGCCCCTCCCCGCAATTGAGCACTACCTAAACAAACATGAACGCGCGGCCCCAAAGAGAACCATTGCAAAAGAGATCGCAGACGGGGGCTACACCTTGGATGAGACTCTGGACCAGCAAGCGCGCCGAAAGCGTGTATACGATGCGCTAAATTTTTACTCTGGTCCTGACGGTCCGGGAACTCATGTAATACGTAATGGCCGATTCGGTCGACGCGACTGGCCGGACAGCAAGTTCGAACAGGAGGGGGACGACCCAGTGACAGAAGGCCTTTAGGTACGCAGCCCCCCCCAGTAAGCTAATTCTTCGCATCGGTCTACGCTGAAATCTTGCGCATTCAATCGCTAGTGGATAACTGGGTGCTCACTTACGTACCTGCAGATGTCCTTGACGAAGTTCTTCGCGGTCCGGGCCGGGGAGACGTAGACCACATCTCCTTTGCGATCGGTTAGGGTCGAGCTCGCCGAATTAGCGCTCACCGTGTAGTCCGCGTTTGCCTGTACCTCCGTGAACGTCACGGCAGGACAACTCTTTGCGAAGGCGGCGATAATCAGGGGGGCGGTGTGGTGTTCTCCGCTCTCCTGCCGACCAAACGGACTCCGAACAGATATGTCGCTTACCTTGTCGACGGCGTAGAGCCTGACGCGTTCTGGGGTTTGAGCTGAAGAGAGAGTAGCGGCGAAGGCAACGAAGAGAGATGCTATATTCACACCGTCATCATAGCATCGCACCACCGAACATCACAGCCTCAGCAGTCCGGGGTAGTGGTGCAGTTTCAACTTGTCATTTCAGCAGAAGGCCCCGGACAGAGCCGGTGCAGTGCGCACAATCTATGTTTAAATATTTCCTAGGTGATGTCTAGCGTGGAATCCTTTCTGGGCATTACCTGATCCACCATCTTGATGAACCTATTCCGTCTAACACGGTCTGCGGATTTGAGTGCCACTTATTCCGAAATCCCGGCTTCGTTATTGGTGCCCGGAGGGGGACTTGAACCCCCACGACCGTTTATGGTCTGCGGATTTTAAGTCCGCGCCACCATCTTCTTGCAAGGAGCCGCACAATGCCGCAGCTACACGCACAACAAGGACTTAGGCATCATTCTCGACCGCGCACCCGGCTAGCATGTGCGGACCTATGCGCGCATGTAACGCGTCTTGAAGCAGCCACCAAAACAGCCACTAGGGGCGGAGTGCGGGAAGCGAACGGGAAGGCCGTAGAGATGGCCTTTAGGGAGGGCTGAATGAAGTTAACGATGATGAAGGGCTTGCCCGCTTCGGGCAAGACCACCCGCGCGCGGGAATTGGTTCGCACCACCGGCAACTCGGGCCGCATCAACCGGGATGATCTAAGGGCCATGCTTTTCGACTCGGTATGGACCGGGAGGAGAGAGCAGGCGGTTATCGACTGCGAGAAGGCGATAGCCGGAGCCCTTTTCAAGAACCAAATGAACGCCATCATCGACGACACGAATCTATCAGAGCGACACCGCGATATGTGGCGGAACGTGGCAAAGGACGCGGGGGAGCATTTCGAGACAGAGGCTCTGGATGTTTCGGTGGAGGAATGCCGAAATCGCGACCGGATTAGAGAGCGGTCTGTCGGGCGAGCGGTGATAGATCGCCTTGCCTTGGCTAATGGCCTTATCTCGTGGCACCGGCCTACCGTTCTCTGTGACATTGACGGAACTCTAGCCGATGGCAGGCATCGGGAGCACTTCGTAACCGGGCCAACGAAAGATTGGGCCTCGTACTACAAGATCCTGTCCGCTGATTCGCCTATCGACATTGTTGTCCGCTGGGTGCGCGCTCTGGCCGAAGATTACATGGTTTGCTTGGTGTCTGGACGACCGGACACTTATGGGCGTGAGACTGTCGGGTGGCTCGCGTATCACCAGATCCCTTACGAGTGGCTGTTCATGCGCTCCGGGGGAGATAAACGCCCGGACGTAATGGTCAAGAATGACATCCTAAAGTACATCCCCAAGGACAAGATAGCCTTCGCCATCGACGACCGCCCGACGGTGATCCGCGAGGTGTGGCGAGCAAACAATGTCCGCGTGTTTCCCGTGCGCGGCGACTGCGAGGAGTTCTGATGAAGCTGTTCGACCTATTCACGGAAGCAGAGCTTCAGGGCCAGATCGAAAAGAAGATGGTGAAGCGGCAAGTTCACCCCATCTTTCCGCTCGCAATCTTGAACTACACGCAGGTGGCTACCTTCACGCCAGAGCATTGGAACCACGTTACCAACAAGTGCAGAGGGATCATCTACGACAGCGAAACGCTTGAGGTCGTATCCCGCCCATTCGAGAAGTTCTGGAACCTCAACGACGCCCGCCATCCCGAGACTTTGACTGAGAACCTGCCATCGTCCCCTCCGTTGCTGACGCGAAAGATGGACGGCAGTTTGGGAATATCGTACCCTGGAGGGATAGCGACACGGGGCTCCTTCAGCAGCGAGCAGGCGATGTGGGCAACGGCGTGGCTTGCGCGTCGAGGAAAACTTTGGCTTGAACCCGATGCGACCGCGCTCTTCGAGATCGTTTATCCCGAGAATCAAATCGTTGTGCGCTACCCCTACGCGGGGCTCGTCCTATTAGCCATCGTGCGGAACGCGACCGGCGTAGAGGTGGACCGTAACTACCTCCGTCGTTTTGTCGAGTTGCACCCATACCTGCGCTTGGTGGAGGAGTTTGATCGGCCTCTGGCTCAGTGCGCCGCCGAAGACGACCCAAACGAGGAAGGCTACGTCGCGTCATGGCCGAGGCCCAACGCCACGCCGCTTAGGGTCAAGATCAAGTACGAGACTTACTGCCAACTTCACCGCCTGTTGACGCAGACCAACGCGGTAACGGTGTGGGAGATGCTGCGGGATGGGCAGGACGTAGGAACCCTGACCGCAACCGCTCCCGATGGCTTCCGTGCATGGATAGACGGCCTCGAAAAGAAGCTGCGAGATGCCTATGCGGAGATCGCCGGGACAGCAGACGAAGCGCTGGCCGGCTATCAGGGTGAGCGCAACTTCGACCACCCGGCCAGCAAGAAAGCTTTCGCCCTGTATGCAATAGGGGAGCATAAGGACGTGGCTCCGATCATGTTTGCAGTTGCCACAGGCAAAGACCCCGCCCCGATCATCTGGAAGATGCTGCGACCCAGCGGAGACGAGCGGACTTTCAAGGTGGACGAGGCCTGATAATGAAGGTCTCGTCTACCTGCCCAATAGATGCCCAGAGGACCATGCAAGTTGTTGAAATGGTGGTGGGCAGTGAGGGGGGATGGAGCGGTAGGGAATGGGAGTCTACGAGCCGGATTGGGCTGTGAACATTATCCGTTCGCGAAAGAAGCCACGGATGACGTGGGATGGTAAGCGAGAGGAGCCGAACTTTCCGACCTGGGAAGAAGCGCACTGTTGGCTTCTTGATAGGAGGCGTCAACGACTGCTTCGCGCGGAGAACGACTTCAAGGCTGCCAAGCGGTCTCTCGCTGGCGCAGAGAAGATGCGGAAGCCAGAAAACGTTCAAGATGAACAATCAAAATCAGGTGGACTTTGACGTTAACGTGGATCAGAACATTTCAATAACGCCGCACGGTCAGCAGATGACCAAGCTGGCTGCAGGAGCCGCAGACGTCGACAAGAATGAATCGGGAATGGATCTCGCATTCATTCATACGACCGCCCATCCCCCGTGCTTCATCCCACTAGGTAATGCGAAGGCTGTGGGCACGGGCGATCATCTTCTGGCTATTGGGTTCCCGGGAATCGACAACGGGAATCCGATTCTCTATGACGGCTTTCTCAGCGGAAGGTTCCCTCACCCTCCGATAAGCGCGGTCGGGACTGTAAATGGTCAAGCCATCATGCCTAGATACGAAATCCTGAAAGTGCAAATGCCGATCACCCCGGGGGCATCTGGTTCTCCCGTGATAGACGACGCCGGTAATGCGATAGGGGTGATTTCGGAAGCACCAATCATCTGGACGCAAGATTTAGAGAACATCACTAGGGTCGCAGCGACTGGGAGTGGGATAGCGCTTTCCGGCTTCGATGTCGTGAAGACACTAGGGCAACTCGCGATTGTTGTACGTGAGTTTGAGTCACCTGGTTCTGGCTATGCCGTTCCGATCTCGGGCCTGCAGCCCAAGCGGGGCGAAGTTCGGCCTGTTGCCATGCCCGCCCATTAACGACAATCTTTGAGTGTGGTTCAGCTACCACGTAGTTCTTAGATACTGACCCCTTTGTTTGCGCTTCTTGGGCGATCAACAAAGGGGTCAGAACTATCAACGATAGTATGGAGAGCGCTTTCATCGGGGCGATGATCATACTACGCCGCCCTGTCACGGTCGTCATAATGTACACATCTTTCTGTGTCAAGTGCATAATTGTCCTTTAATGTACCTGTTCTCCTAACCCGCTCCGGCCGGCCCGTTCCCCGCGGTCACACACTTTAGCAGGGTGGAATGCATCAAGTTTCCGAGGCCGAAGGCGGCGGCAACAGCCTGATTTGGATTGCTAGACAGCGAAAGTGCCTGCGGCGGCCTCAGACCACACTTTCGGCAGTCCTGAAACAAGCACGTCGCGCATCTTTTGCGTCGGAGTCGTCGGCAGCTTCGGCATCTGGAAATGGTCGAAGTCGCCTAGATCACCATGCCAGTCTCCACCCCACTCCAATCCTTGTGCCTTGAACACCGCCACCATCCATCTAAACTGCTCTGTGTTAGCTTTCCAGTTTAGCTCGCCGCAGCTACCAGAGAGAAACGGCACCACATCCACAGCCAAGCCGTAGTTGTGCATGGAATATCCGGCTCGTGCATCGGTAATTTTGCGTCCAGGGAGAGTCCGACCTTGCGCGAAGTCTTTGTTCTGCTCGGCAGCGTCCCGTAAGCCACTCACCACACGCACCCAAGTCTGATGATCTCTAGCGAGCAAGTCTGCCGCCGTAAGAACCTTCTTTCCACAATCAGGCTGCACTTTCGCCAATCTCGCCATACTGAGCACTTCTAGCATTGAAAACCTCATCGATCAAAAAATCGTCCCGCTTCCTCGAAACGCTTGATGAGCGCAATTACCGCCGGGCTAATGTCCATTTTTTCGATTAACCTCAGTGCTGCGGTGCAATGGCAACCTCCACATCAAGCTCCTTGAGTTTTCCCGGTGCAGGATCACCAAAGGTAGCATTGCTGGCCTGGATGCGGCCTGCAGGCCCCACCGCCATCGCCCGAGACCAACTAGACGGGGCAACGCCGTAGCGTACCAGCGTCCCCGGAGGCAGAGAAACGATCTGACCCTCCCCAGCGAATTTGACCCAGATCAGGGTCGCTCCGATAACAATGTTGCCGCCGAAAGGAGCGGTGGAAGGATTTGCCGGCACAACGACTAAGAGGCTTACCGGGCTGGACTGAATGCCCGCTTGGGCGCATCGGATGGCAGATGTCCCCCCGCCTACGCCGGTCAGAACGAGCCCGGATACGGTAGCGACGGAACTAGTAGCCGAGCTTACCGAGCCGGTGAATGAAGGATGCGAGTTATCAGAGTAGGTGAGCTGACACGTCACGTTAACGTGACCGCCTGGGACGGTGGATGAGGCTGAGAGTGAGGCGGTGATGCTCGTCAGCGTAGGTGGGGGAGGAGTGGAAGGTGCGGTGATGGTGAAAGTGTCTGTGCCCGATATGCTCCCAACTGATGCGGTGATGGTGCCCGTGCCGGCTGCTACGGCATTCACCAAACCCGTGGTGCTGACAGTGGCGGAAGAGGGAGAGGAGCTAAGGAAGGAGCCCCCGGCTAAGGTGCATGACCCTGAGGTGCCATCGGAATAGGTTGCCGTGCAAGCCGGTGTCACCGAAGCTCCGGTGACAAGGTTGATCGGGTTGGGGGCAGAGAACGCCAGCGAAGAAAGAGTGACTGTCGGTGCTGTGCCGCCACCACTCTGCGGGGTGAGGGTCTTGCCGGTAGAGATCAGGTTGGCGATGGCTGGGCCGTTCCCGTCCAGGTAGTCCGCGTGATCCAGGAAGATGTCGCCGTTCGCGGAACTTTGCGAGAGTTGCGCCGAGTACTGCTGGATCTTCGCCGGGGCGGACTCGTTGATCATGTTGACGACAAACGCCTTCGGGTAGTAGTTGTACACGCTTGGATCTGTGCCCAGGTCGGTGTGGAAGATGAACGTGTTGTACGGAGCGGTGTACGCGAAGTAGAGCGGCGTCGACTCTTCCGGGATGATCAGGACGTTGGGGTACGCCTCATGGACCGCTTTGAAGATCGCCGGGTCGAGTGGGGCCCCGTTCGCGTCCACAGTCGAGTCGGTGTAGAAGAGGCTTGCTCCCCAATGACTGACAGCGTAGGCGATCTTGCGTTTGAGTTCTGCGATGATACCGGCGTTGTTGCCGATGTCCACTTGCTGCAAAGTCTGAACGCCGTTCACATCGGTTCCGTAAACGAGGTGCTGAGGCCGGAGACAAACACCCGTCTTCAGGCCAGCGTCCGATTGAATCTTGAACAGGATGTCGACGAGACGCATCCCGTTGTACACGGAGTCAGTTCCGGTGAGTCCAGTGACAACCACTGACATTTCTGGAGAGAGTGAGCCTGCCGCCCCCTGTGAGCCGACCGCGGTTCCCGGCAGATTATCGAACGTGGTTGGATCGCAGATGTAGCTCGTGGTCTGCGGGTACTGCTCACCTTCCGCGTCCCACGTAATCACGCCCTGCATGTGCATGGCGAGAGCGTTGGTCACCGTGTCGTGAGCCTGCTTGATAATGCGAGCCTGAAACGCTGCAGGATTGCCCAGCCAGTTCGAACCTTCGTTGACAAAGTAGTTGCGCGGGTTGGTGCTTGAGACTGTGGCGTATCGAGGATCACCAGTGGGCGACGAAGCAAGGAACTGATCTCCGATCACACGCTTGTCGGTCCACGTCATCTCGGATGGATACTGTGAGGCCCACTGTGCGTAGGCGTCACTCGCATCAGGCGTTCCACTTTCCGGTGAGAAGCGGTATGAGACGGTGAAGGTGTCTGTTTGGCCGGGTTGCAAAGCTCGCTCGAAATGCGGGTAGAAGGTCGCCAGATTGTCCGGCCCGGTGCCCGAGATGAGTGGGGTGAAGTATGTCTGGCCGCCGCCTGACACCGTGTCGAAACCGGTGTACAGCAGTTTGGCAGCACTGGGAACGACGACCGCCATCTTGCCGATTCCATAGTCCGCGATAGTGACTCCGGGAGCGTTCACTTCGTATGCAAAAACAGGGTAGCCGTTGAATCCTACAGGAGCATTCGGGAAGTGAGCTCCGAACGGGTGGATCTCAGCGCCGTCCAGAATCACGTTCGATCCGGTGTTGTTGTGCAGCGTGACGATCGCATCCAGCTTCGATGCGGTGTCGGCGAATTGGACTGAGATCGTGCCCCACGTGTAGGTGTACAGCATGGTTTTCGTGCCGGCAGTCCATGTCTTTGTCGCGCCGGTTTCACCGTAATCCAACCCGGCTCCGTGAAGGACCGTGCCACTAAGATCGGTCGTCTTCATATGCGAAATGTGAAAGACGTCAGCGGGGTACGCAGTGGCATCATGCAGGGTGACACCCGAGTAGGCCAGCGTCTGAATACCACCTCCGCTGTAGGTGACCGCAAGACCATTGCTGGGAGGCGGGGTTACAGCAATCGTGGATGATCCCAGATAACCTGACGCTGCGGCGGTGATGGTGGCCGTCCCCCCACCCACCCCAGTCACCACTCCTCCGGGGCTGGTCACCGTGGCCACCGCCGTATTCCCGGAGGTGTAGCTGGGGGTGACGCAGGCCGCACCCAGATTATCCGTGCAGGTCAGGGTCTGGGTGGCACCCGTGGCAATGGTGGCGGAAGCCGGGGTTAAAGCAATGGAGCTGCGAGTGGGTGGCGGTGCGCCGGAGATCGGCAGAGCGACGAGCAGCGACATATAGTGCTGCGTGTTGGTCGGCAGCGCTGACTCCGGCATGGTGTTATTAGAGAAATCGCCGGTAGAGGTGAAAACAAAATAGGTTCCGTCGATGTTCCACACGCCATTCGGCTGTGCATAGTAATCATGGGTGTCCGGCGAGATGCCGTCATTGTCGGCATGGATCGCGTGGGTGCGGCCAAGCTCCACGTATGGCGTCACGGGTGTTGAGGTTGAGATGTCAGCAGAGAGGTTCGGGAAATCCATCCGGTAGGCAAAGTTTTCGAGCGAGCCCATCGCGTACTCATTTGGGGTCCGTCCACCCTCGTAATTTGAAACGAGGGCATAGCCCTTGTACGGACCCTGCGTCGCACGTCCTGAGATGGTGTCAGACCCGCCCGACGTAGGCTCCATTTTGATGTAGTGCTGGCAGCCGGTGTTGGCTGGGTCTGAGGTTGTGCCCCCCACATGCCCATTGTTCGTGACAAGGCTGAGATCGCACACGAGCAGCTCGTGGCTCGCCGCCGTCTGCAGCAGATCCGCGTACTGGACAAAGATCGGCTTTCCATTTACGTCGACGCCCGCATCACCGTGCGAATACTGACTGGAGATGCCTCCGAGGTAGTTGAGGGCAAGATCGAATTTCTCGGTCCCCGCACCGCGGACCCATCCTGGGTCATGGTTGGCTTGGCTAGTCGGATCGGGGTTCCACGAGATGATGACTGAGGAGCCGTCCACGGCCATCGTCTCGTAGTTCGCGGTGGCCCGGCAGGTTGTTCCGCCCGTGTAAGCGCAGAACTGAGCGAAGCTCTTAGACACCACGGTGTCTGTCGCCCGGTTGTAGAGGATGAATGCGTTTTGGTCGTTATCGCCGCCCGCCTGATTGCAGGAGAAGATGAAGTACTTGTCATCGTCCGACTGCTCACCCTCCCGCTCATTGTTGATGCGAAGACATCCGGGATAAAGGTTAATCGTGGGCGTGAAATCATGGACCACGACGGCGGGATGGGAGCCTGGCCCGGTGTCGAGCACAGGGTCATAGGAGACGAGCGCAACCTTGTCAGAAGACGTTGCCGTATTGGCGGTGCAGTAGAGCAGATGCGACCCCGGCGTACGGCTCCAGGAGCAGTTCGCCTCATCGCCGCCGGCAATCAATCCTCCGTCTGTCGCATCGATACCGGAGGTGTTGACCTGAATTCTGCGAACAAAGGTGAGGGTCGTCCCGTCGAATCCGTAGAGGTAGAGCCAGCCGTGGGTGTCGTACTGGATCACCCACTTTTTATCTGCTGACATCGGATTGACCTTGGAATACGCATCCACGTACCCGGACGAGTCCGCCGTGCATGAGCTATTGCCGTTGATCGTCGGGCAGTTGGTTGGCCTCGGAAAGCGGGTATACTTTACGCCGAAGATGGGGTCCACCTTCGAGCCGCCGAACAGCGGTCCGCTATAGGTTCCGGGTTGCCCCGCCGTCGGGTTGGGGGTGTACCACACGTCGTTATTCCAAGCGGTTGTGCCGCTGTAATTCACTGGCCCGTTTGCCAGAGGACCAGAGATCAGCCCGGCATAAATCGAGGGCGTCGGAACGGCGTTATTGACCAAGATGGAGACCGAAGCCTGCGGGAATCCCGCGCCGTTTCCATTGATAACCGCCGTTCCCAGTGTGGAGAAAGTAGCCACGTTGCCAGAGATCGAAACTCCTGGAGATGTCGAGGTGTACGTGATTGCAGGACAAGTGGGGTGCGATCCATCCGACCATGTAGACACGCAACTCAGGGTCGAGCTCGTATTGACTGATACCGGATTCGGAGTCGAGATGAACGCCAAAGAACTTGGGGTTGGCCCCGTGGCAACATTCGCTGATTCAATCGCGAACTCCACAATGGCCGGCTTTCCGTAGCCACTGCCGTCCCACGTCACATTGCAGGCGGCCGCGCCGGATGAGGTCACATTTGCTGACGCCTCAAGGCTGGCGATCGAAGGCGTAATCGCAGTAAAAGTGGCTCCGGTGTTTGCGATGACGGGCGTTCCGCCCAGATAGTCACCAGTGCAGAGGACTAAAGATTGTTTGGTTAGGGTTATAGAGAGGTTAGCCGAACTTGCGTTGACATAGCCGGGATTGTAGGAGTTCGTGCTTGCGGCGAAGCCGACACCTCCTGATCCAATCTCAAGAATCCTCCCTTTTGGGCCATTGCTGGCATTGATGGTGACCGAGGTAACGGAGGAGGCGGTGCGGAACGTTCCGGCCACATAGAAGTCGTAGGCGTTGCTGCCGACGCAGTTCGCCCCGCAAGTCGCATAGGTGTCCCCAGCACTGTCGGTGATGCCGGCGGGAAGGGCGGTGCCGAAGACCTCCACCACTAGCGAGTTTCCGGCAGCGGTCGCCGGGATCGTCACAGTGGGGTTATTGGTGCCTGCGGCTGAGGTGTTGAAGGAAGTCGATCGAACGAGGTTAGGTACCTGCGCTACCGCGCTCATGGTCAGAAGGAAGAGCAGCGCGATGAGCTTTTTCATGAGGCATCCTTAAAGAGACTTGTTAGTAAATGGTTCGCCACGCATAGACATCGGCCGCATCCTTGGCGCATACCTGGACAACATCCTTTGCACCTACCGCCCCCGTTACTGTGTTGAACGCGAAACGATTGGCTGCGTTGCAGGTGGGAGTTACCGTGGAGGCTATTTGAATGCCAGTTGCGAATGTGACTTGTGAGGGGCTGCCATCGACGGTGTTACGCGCCCAGCTGAAAATAGTAGCTTCTCCTCCGTTGGCATCGTTCAACGTCTGAAATTGGCAGCCGCCATTGAGATCAATGCGACAAATAAAACGGGTGAGCTTGGCATTGACTCCCGCTGAGGTCAGGTTTGTATATTGTTCAATATAATTGCCGCCGTTGATCGTAACGGAATGTCCTGTTGCGTCACCAGCGTATAGCTGCGTGCTTCCACCAGCAGAGAGATTGCCGGTGAAGACGCCGGATGCCGCGCTCACACCGCTACCGGGGCAGTTCACTCCATCTGCAGTGCAGATCGCCGATCCACCAGGGCTAGTTGGGTTACTAGCCAAAATTCCGGTTGGGGTGATGGTCAGATGGTAATTCGTTGCGTTGAACCCCAGCGAGACATACTTCGCATTGCAGTCCATGTACTGCTCGAAAGTTTCCCCCACGGTCGCTGCTCGGATCAGGCTGTAGCGGTCGAAGACAGAGCTGTTGCAATTATTCAAGGTCTTGCCGACATCGATTACCGCGCCCTCTTGCTCGGGGGCTGGGCCGGAGAACATTTTTTGCCATACGCCCTGAGCCTCGAATGCTTGACCGGGTGCGGGCAAAGTTCCGCCGTGATTGATGTAGCGGGAGGGAGGCTCGAAATTGGCGGAACGGAAGCCGGTGATGAAACCCCCGTAAGCGCCATATCCAGACAGCCCGAATTCAAACCCCTCAATAGGAGCAGGCGGTGGGGAAAGCAATTGCATGGACACTGCGCTACCGAGCACGCCGACAGACGGGTCATGAGGGTTTTCGAGGGCATGGCCGACGGCCCACGCCACATCGTTCGGTGCTAGTGTCGCGGTCCCGTTGAAGCCCCAGACCGTGCCATACCTGCCGATCCCGACCTGGGCCACTTCCGCGCCGGGCCAGAGGCTGTATCCACCATTCGTCCCCCACGCGTGTACGGCGTCGTAGAGGTGGGACGCCTGCCCTACATTCGCGTTGGCGAGATAGACGCGATAGATCAAAGTGTTGGCGGAGACTGCCTGGGCGAAGTAGGACGTTCTCAGCAAAGCTCCGCCGGGAGCCGCACGGCGATCTGCCGTCAGGTCAAGGTAGCCGTGCATCCCGCCCTGATAGACCGGGCATCCAGCGTTGTGCGAGTAGCGGAACATCGCGGTCACATTCTGCACACCGCCTGCAAGGGCAGAGACGGTGGTCGGCTGGACTGTCTCAAGAAAATCATTGCAAGCAAAGATCAGAATCGAACTGGCAGAGATGGTTCCACTGGTGGCGGTCACCGGAACGGTAACTGAGGTTCCCACTACCCCATTCGGGGTAGAGGAGATCGCTGCCGCCGTGCCCTGATAGGTCGCAGGAGTCAAGGCATTGTCAGTGGTCAGCGTGCCTGGAGAACCGCCTGAAAACAGCGTCTCAGCGGTGATATTGCCGATTGCGATGGGAGCAGTCATATCCAGCAGCGTCCCGCCATCCACTAGCCCCTGCACATCGCCGGCGGGAGTGATGTAGAGCGTGTTGGGCGCGAGTCCGCTTACCGTTCCGACAAAGACCCCGTTCTCTTCTGACACAGTAACTCTTTGCCCGACCAGCCCCTCATCCGATGCCACCTTGTATCCGCCCTTGCTGCTGGCATAGATGTATTGACCAGCAACGTCCCCAATCTTTGCTCCGCTAACTGTGATGCTTTGCCCCTGCGTGATTCCTCGGCGATGCGACTTTACGTTGATGCTCTTGCCAGTGTCTGCCGTCCAGCCATAGCCCGCCCCGATCTGCGGAGATCCAAAGTTGTACCCTGGTCCGAAAAAGTCGGACTGATTCTTTTCGCATGGACCGCCGGTTGTTACCGAAAACGCTCCGGGCGCGGCAGAGTAGCACGGCAGCGTCGTTATGCCCTGTGGATCGACCACCATTGGGGTTGCTTGCGCTGAACCGCCCGAACCCGTCACTACCTGATTCGCTCCAGGGATGACGCCCCCGAACGCATGAAATACGCCGTCGCTAGTCTCCGTTACAGGCAGGCCGTTCTGGCAAGTGGTACGGACATAACCGGGTGCCGGAGGTGGCCCATAGGCATCGGTACCTGTGTTCGAAAGGCGGCAATCGTAGTAGCCATTCCACTCGGGGTGAGCGGTGGGGAGAGATTCGATGGTGAGAGTTTTCGGGGCGATGGAACTTCCATCGGAAGTGTATGCGAGCACCTGGCCTGACGAGCCGGTGGGAGCGGTAAAAACTCCCGGTGCCCCAACGTCACCCTTAGCAGCAAACAGGCTAAGGTTTGTCGATGGGAGGCTGGGGAACGCACTGCCGGACGTGAAGGCGGTTGTGACGATATACGAGCTACCCGCATTCGACAGGATGTCGTTCACGGCATAAGCGGTAGAGGCTGTGAATGGTCCGCGAAAGGTCAGGCCCGATCCGGTGGGAGTTGGTGCGGGTGTGGGCGTGGGCGTCGGTGTTGGCGAGGGCGAGGGCGTGGGCGTCGGTGTTGGCGAGGGAGCAACCGCGCTTCCGCCCACGGCAGAGTCGGCGGCAGGAACGCGGGCGTCAGGTGCGGTCGTTGTGGTTGGTGCGCTGTCGAGTGACCCACTTGCAGTAGGGGCATACGCGCCGTAGCCGGTCAGGAACCGAGCCGCGTGAGTCGAGGAGTCGTAAACGCCCACCTGATAGCACCATCCCCCTGCGGAGGGCACGGTAATCGAGAAAGCACCCCCTGTGATTGCTACCGTCTGCCGGCTGAACTTCACCCCCGCGATATTCAGACCCGCGACCTGACCTTGACAAGTATTCGAGGCAAACGTGATGAAGCCGCTTGTGGTCGCGCCCGTGCCGGTAGATGTTCCGGTGATCGTCACGTTTGCGGCGAACGCCGGAGCAGACAGCAACAGCAGCAATACCAGCTTTTTCAGCATAGAATCTCCTTCAAACTTGGGGGCTTTCATCGCAGGCCTATCCATGTGTAGGTGTCGGCTGGTGCCGTAACCGCAACCGCAGTCGGGTTGCAAAAGTGGAGAATGACCTGATTTGCAACGCTGGAAGCAAAACTTAGCAGCGAGAGATTCCCGATTGGCGTTCCGCTGATAGCGGGAGAGTTTAGGTTCTCAAGCGCCACCATGCCCGGAACGGCAAGGGCGTGGTCCATGCACGACTGCGGCGCAATTACCGGGGGAGTCGAATCAGTGGCGGTGAGTGTGTCGACGGCCCGCAGCGTAGACGTACCGTTCAGCGTGAGCGATTGGGTGTGCAGGCCTAATGGGTTAAAGTAGCTGCCGCGCGTAAAGTTCGACTGCGCTGTCGGCGTGCCCGCGCCGGGGTAAAACGCGAAGCTGATTACGTCGTTGCCAGAGGCATATAGTTCCGTCGAAAAGTAGGCTGGCGATCCCGGAATATCGAACGGGACAAAGTTGCCGAGCTGCAACCCGAAATGAGCACCACCGCTTACGGACGAGTAAACGTTAATGCCACCATCCAGGGCTGTAGGACTGGCGTAGTTTGCAGGGTTGGTATTTGGGTACGACGCCACGTTGGCCGGGGTAGCTGTAGCGAAATTCGGCGATGTGGAGGAGGTGACAGACGCACCAGAAAACGAGGGGAAGGCCGCAAACTCCATGCAGTCCCGAAGATGTCTATGCCCCGTATCGTTAGGGTGCTCACCGGGATCGGAGCTGCCCGCATAATCCGTGGTCGCATTGACATACGACCGCACATCGGCAAACGCGATGTGAAAGCCCGCAAGGGCCATGCCCGTAACTAGGTTTTGCTGAAGGGTGTTGTACACAGCCGTGGACGCGGCAGATGCGTCATCCAGTTCACGCAGAACTCCAGCCACCACTAGGCGTGGAGCCCCTACCTGAGTCAAGGTGGTGTCGGGCGAACCGGCGAAAACGAACGAGAAGTAGCCTGTGCTCGTTAGTTGGCAAGAGTGGGTGCCCGCTGGCGTGGGGTAGTAACGAGCCGCCACCGCATGAGTAGCCCCGTTCGTCGTCGCAACGCCGCCCGCGATGGATGTGCTGTAGCTGTCCGTGATGCCGCCACCATCGCAGGACAAATTAGCCGATCCGGTCTGGCCATCGATGATCCGCCACGCCATAACGAGGGGCGCGCCGTTCGTGGTGAGGCTGAAGCTGCAGGAGCCATTGGTGGAGCTTGCGACCGCTAGTCCCGATTGGAGAGAATTGTCAGGTGTGAACCCGGTGCAAGCGCTTTGCTGACCCCAGACCATTCGACTGCGTGGGATCGTCCGCCAAGCGAAGCTCGCCGTGTTGGTCAGCGTGTACTTCACCTGAACATCCGTGTTGCCCGGATAGCGGTGGGCCTCATTGGTCCCAATCATGGCGACTGCTAGGGGGTTCCGGCTGTCCGTAGGGGCGAGCTCCGCAAAGATCTTGCGGTTCATATCCGCCGCTTCGTCGCCGGGGAATGCGTCATTCATAAACGTGCCGCCGTAGTCCGACTTCATCAGTTGGGCATAGCAATTGGCCACGCACCGATAAGGGGGGGCATTGGCGTAGTCGGAAGCGCCGTCCCCCGCCGTGATGGAGTCGCCTGACAGGATGACACCGGGGTAGGAATTGAATATCGCCTTCACGCTGCCCGCAGTCAGAACGCCGGGGACCGAGAACGCACCATTTGTGCCGTTCGACGTGACTACGGCAGAAGTGCCGGATACGCCCGCGTCTCCCTTGTCTCCCTTCGGACCGTAGACATAGTTGGCAGCGATCGCGGGCAATACGGTGCCGGGTTGGAAGGCGCACCAGTCCCATGTCGACGTGCCCGTCGAGACGGCGATACCGACCTTGCGATAGGTCGTGAGCTTGCGAGTGGCGTTATTTGTGATCGTAATACGAAAGACCGGGGAGGGTGAGCTTAGAGCCGGGTTCGCAATCGAGATCGCGGGGATGCTGCCGTTCGTGATCTGGCGCGTGGTCGGTTCCGCTGTCGCCTGAAACCCACCACCGCCAACGGGGACGGCACCGTCGTTCCCATCTGTCGCCAGGAGCGCGAAGGTGCCGCTGGCGATACGCGTTTGGCCCAGATCGGAGATGCAGCCGGTGGACGTTCTGACGCTGACCGTAGGGACTTGCGCGAGCGCAGTGGCGCAGAAAGCGACAGCCATCAACAGCACTGGGCGAACGGTCATGCCCTAGTTATGGCAAAAACGAGTGCACGATATAAGGTCTTTTCTTGGAAGACTAGCCTACAGCGGCTGCGGCCCAGATTGCGATGGAGGACGATCCGGCTGCGGCTCATTCGTGGGTGCGGTTGTGCTGTACGTGGCTGTAGCGATAGCCGAATAGCTCGATGCCAGCCCCGCATAATCCAGCGAACGCACCCTGTACCACTTTTGGATCGTCTCGCGGGTGATCTCGGTGAAGTAGGTATCGCTCGGTGAGGCGATGGTTTCCCAGACATACGCTGGGCTGACGGTGCTGCGCTGCACTTGGTAGTACACGTCGGCGCGCTGCTGACCTACCAGTGTCCATGTGAGCAACACTCCATCAGCAGATGGATAAGCGGCTAGCGTGATCGGCATGAGCGGCCCCAGCGACGTGCCAGCTACTGTGTGATTCTGCTGCACCCAAGCACTCACCGCCCCGGACGCGGCCACTGATCTCGCCTCAAACTGGTAGTTCTGGCCGCGCTGAAATCCGTTTACCTGGATCGATCCTTGGGACTGGGGAATGTCAATGTAGGTCCACGATCCTGCCGGGGAAAGACGACGGTAACGGACCTGGATGTGATCAATCTTTATCATTTACGCCACCCTTAAGATGCGTGACGATTGGAGCACGGTGATCGAGACAATAGCGGTCGTGTTTCCCGCATCGTCAGGCGTGGCGATGGCTTGCGGCGAATTGACCATTAGCCCAGATGGCGGCTCTGGAGTGTCCAGGTAGGGCTGTCCGGTGATTGACGAGGACCATGCCGGAACCGGCCCGGCGTCGGCGGCGAGAACAGCAGAGGAAGCATCGACGGCTGTCAGTTTGGCAGCAAGGTCCTGAGACGGCTCGATCTTTGTGATGATCATAGGCAAGATTTCCTGCTCGCGTATGCCGAAGGTAAAGAGGTCACCTCCTGAGATTCCTGCGAGTGGCGTCGAGAGGACCATCTGTCGCACCTCGCCATAGACTGTGCTGGTCACCACGGAAGTTGCGGAGGAGCCGTCCTGCCTGCGAATCCAAACCGCGTAGGCCGTGCCGTCTTCGAAGACCACCGCCTCGTCGGTCTGGATCTCCGTTACCAGACCTGCCGCGACGGTTGTGGACTTGATCCGCCCCCAGGCAAGCCCAACCGCGATGATGTCGTTGGCCACGTAGACCAGATCCCCACGCGAGCATACGAGGTTTTCGATGTCCGCCGTCCAGTGGCACGTGTTTGGGCGGAGGCGGAGGCAGGCCATGTGATACCGCCCCAACCGCCATGCTGCGTTTGCGTTCGTGCACCCGACAATCGGGTAGGTCTCGAATTTCTTTGCAAGCCGCAGCGAGGGGTTGGCGGCAACCATCACGGCATCGCCAAAACCGTCGTCGTAGACGATGCGCTCGTCCTGCTGGTAGTCAGCCGCGGGGTTGGTGAACTGCACTCGGAGCGCATGGATTTGGTCTGGAAAGGCCCGCGAACCTGTGAACGCATCGCTGTTTCGGGGAGTGAAGATTTGGACCGGAACATCCTGCGCCACATCCCGGACCACCGAATACTTGCCGTCCTTGACGTTGAAGCTCGCGCGCCCCGCGGCGCACACGTTTTGCAGCAGCGCGAAGATGGTCGTCGGCTGGTCGAGCACGGTCGAGAAGGTAAACTCCTTCTCCTTGCACTCCGCAGCCCACTCAATCAGGGCCTCATCATCGATACGTGCGGGGTCGACAGGCCGAGGGTTGGCGGGGCAGTCCTTCAGCAGCCAGCGGTAGACCCAGGCGCAGTTCTCGGTCACAGCATCAACCCAGGCGGTACCGTTCCACGTCGGGATGGTTTGCGCCCCGATGAAATTGAATTGGCTTATTGTCCCGTTGAGTTGGTCGGTCGCCTTGATCCGCAACGCGACTTTCGTCGTCTGCGTATGCGAAGCGGCGGTGTAGCGGATGGTTCGGAGCACAGTCCAGTTCAGCGCGCTCACCGCATTCCCAGAGGCGGTCGAGCCGATGTTGGTGTGTATCCGGGTGACCCGCACGTCATACTGACCGTTCGGGACTTTCCATTGCATTCCGATCCTAACCGCTTTCCGGGCCGAGTTGTCGGCAGTGATTGTGCCGTCGCCGTTGGGATAGGCTGGAGCTTCGCTGATCGAGAATTGCGAGGCGTGAGCAGCTGGCAAGAATGAGGTCGTGCCAGTCGGTGCGTACTCGACCGCCAGTTGGCATGTGAGGCGGGTGGAGTTGCCGTTGCTATCGATACCAAACAGCCCAGAGGGAAATACGAGGTCGAGTGACAATTCGTCCGCCGCCGTCCCACTGGTCCGCAAAGTCACCAGCCCATCGGTGTCCATCTCCACACCCACGCCTGCCTCTGCAACGTCTTGGGAGAACAGGCCCGGCGAGGTGCCTACCTCGGTCTGCACGGCGGCGTAGGTCGCCAAGTCGCTGTTGCCGATCTTCATATCAGAGAGCAGGACGTTGCCGGACCCTCCATCGAATAAGCAGCGCAGGTACTGGTCGTCACCCAAGAGCTCGGTCCAGGGCTGCGCAGCGTACGGGGGGAACATCTTCATGACGCCGACCACGCACGGGATGACCCCAAAGCGATTGGCCTGATTCGAACTTCCTGTGATGCTTCGAAGGGTATCCGTGCTCTGGGTGTTTAAGTTCCCCCCCGGAGCTGCTGGCGGGATGAGCGCATTGATGACGAGCGAACCGATTAGACCCACGCCCGCCGCCAACAGACCAGCCGATATGCTTCCAGCTGCGAACAGTGTCCCAAGACTCCCGCCAAGCAGCCCCGGCAGCCCGATAGCCGCCGCACCGCCAGTGATCGCAATCACGCCTACAGCAAGGGCGGCGAAGGCGACGATGCGGAGGATCGACTTTACAGAGCCGCCTTGCGGGTACCGAGTGATGTGCACCGCGATACCAGCGTGCGGGCGGATGCGCGGCCACCACTCTTCAGGAATCGTCATGCCGCCGACTTCTACGCGGCATAACCTCGCCTCGCCAACCATCTCCGCGATGCTTGAGCCCACAGGAAAGTCGCAACGCACGAGGTCCGTGTGCAGCGGGTGAGGCCTAGCCAGAACGATAACGCTACTCATGGCGGTAGAACCCCTCGATCCGGTTGCGCCACACTGGCGAAGACAGCCGCTCTAGGACAGAGCCGACGCCGCTCAGCGTGTGCAGCATCCAATCGTCCGCCACCACTAGCCCACAGTGCCACGGACGGCCAGCAAGGCGGAGGATCGCCACGTCGAACACCTGCGCCGCCTGCACTTTTGTCCAACTCCTGCACCCTTCCGTCACGGCGGCGGATACCGAGATGCGATCCCCTGAACTCGCATACTCGCCCGTGTAGTCCGGCAGATCTAGGCCGCGCTCGCGCCTCAGCACTTCCCGGACAATTCCCCAGCAATCGTAGGTAGGGCCTCGCCCCTTGTCTCCGAAGGGGAGACCGACGTATTGGAGGCACCAGCCGGGGGCCATCATTAGAGGAACAACCCAGGCGAGTTCGACGGCGTATAAGTCTGAGCCGGGATAGTGGTGTTCAGCAAATCGTCTTCGAAGCCCAGCGTCCCGCGAATCTGGCCGACGTCATAATCGACGGCAAGGATCGAGAACTCGTAGGGCCCGCACTCGACGGTATCCGGGGAAGACGCTAAGACCACTTCCAGCAACACGGTAGGCCGAGCTCCGGGAGGAAGGGTCCGGATTGCCTTGAGGATCTTGCTGTCGACGTTGTCGATGGTGAGCGTCACTTGCGGAACCTGATCATCCTGCTCATTAGGCAGTTGAAGATCGAAGGCGAAAGGCTCAAACACACCCGCCGCACGCGTCAGAGGAACCTGATCGCAGACGAGCATGTACGGAGCCTCGAACGAGGCGTGCGAGATGGTGATCGCCGCGAGTAAGACTTCGGCCGTCTCCTGAGCGAGCATTGCGCGGAGCGCGGCTGGGCTGACGACCCTCATGGAAGGAGTTCCAGGTCGATGTCAATGGTCCACATGTCGCCAGCGAACCACTTCTGTTTGATCGACGAGTACCCCGCCTTGAAGCGGTACGTCGCAGGGTTGCCCGTGCGGAAGTCCACCCAATCAAACGGGCCCACCTCGCCCAATGAACTCTTGGCGAAATCGAAGAGCACCTGCATCTGATCCTCGGTCAATATGAGCTGCAGCGTGACATCTTCCGGCACTGCGGTGAATCGGCGGCGCAGCTTATGCGGACCCGCTCCGGTGCTGGTTCGGATGGTGTTATCGGTAGGCTTGTAATCCGGCACGCCATCCGAGAAAGGTGTTTTAGGTAGTTCCTCCGGCCACGAGAAGTTCGCCATCTATCGCCCCTGCCTGACTGATCCAAAGGTGGTCTGGATCTGCTTTCCGACTACGCCGCCTTGCGCGATGTTCGTCGCAACCGCGCCCACCACCAGCTTTATCATCTCCTGCCCATTCGAGCCACGCGCACTAGACTGCGAGGTGGGCTGGCCGGTGTGATTTTCAACCGTAAGCGCGACCAGCGGACCAGAGGATGCAGCCGCCGCCTCCGACGCCGCCGATGCCGTCTGTAAGGCAGTCGCAGGTATCATCACCGCTCCCAGATTCATACCTGCCTGCACCGCCGACGCCGTTGATGTAGCGGGCATCGATCCGCCGGCCATGGCTTCCAGCATCGGCCTGTACTTTTTCGTGGTTTCCGCGCTGGAGACCCACTCCTGACCATGAACGATTCCGGCTACCTTGTTCGTGGGAACATCGCCGGTGTATCCGCCCCCCGCGAACTTGCCGAACGGCCCGGCACTGCTCAGGCTGGACGCGAAATCAGAGTTAGGCGCGATCCATCCCACCAACGACTCCAGAGTATAGAAGACAATCAATTGCGAGACCATGTTTGCAACGATGCCCTCAAAGGCTTTTCCGAGGTCAGCCAGCGACTGCGAGGCGGTCTTCGACCCGTCGATCATGGACGCAAAGAAACCGGTAAGCGCCGCTCGACCGGTAGTGGAGAGTTCGTTGCGGAACTCTACCGCAGCCGTGGTCAGATGCTTTAGGCTTTCCTCCTGGACCACAAGGGAATCATTGAATCGATTGGCCGTCTCGATTGCCCCAGGGTCTGCGCTAGCGATAGCATTCAGGGTCATCTCCTCGCCAATTGCTTTTAGCTTTTCGAGTTCTTCCTGCTGGATCGCCAGCTTCTCGACTTCGCCCTGATACCCGGTAATCCTCCCGGAGCCTACCTGCGCGTTGACCAGTGAGCCAGCGGCGCTGTAGTCGCCCGAAACTTTAGCGGCTGCTTCCTGAGTTTTGTCGTAGTCGATCTTTGCCTGACCGCGCCGACGGTAGGCTTCCGATTGCTTGTTGATCTCTTTGGTGCTCAAACCTTGCTTTACAAGCAGCTCTTCGTATTTGTTGATCTCAATCTTGAGCCCGGTCTCAGCGGCGGCGTCCTTCTGTCCCGCTGCCGATTGCAGGGTCCTTGTGATTTCAAGCTCTTTTGTGGCTTGGGCGATCCGCGCCGCGGATCGCTCCTCTTCATTCGCACGCAACTCCCCCTGTGATTTCAGCTCATTGTCGTCGATTTGCGTTTGGAACTTCGCCAATTCCTGCAGCCGCTTATATCGCTGTTCGGTGTTCTGCTGAGGCAGATTAGCGGCGGCTGAGGCCTTCTGCCGTAAAGCGCTCTCTTCCTCTGCCGCTGTTGTAGCGAGGCGTGCGGCGCGGGCGTCGTAGTATTGGTCCAGACTCAGGAGCCCGGCAGCGTAGGCTCGCTTGTCCTCCCCATCTTGGATCAGGTTCTTTGTTTTATTGATCGCCAGTTCATTGTCCGCCAGTGACTGCAGGTAGGCAGCGCGGGCGTTAGCGTCTTTGGCGGATTGATCCTTATCCTTCCCATTGCCCTCCGGCGGGGCGATGCCCAAGTTGAGATGCTTGTAGCTCTTTGGGTCCTTGTAGATGTTTCCGTAAGACTCGCTCAGTTCGCGTTGAGCCTTTGCCGCATCCGCCTTCGCCTGGTTGATGGTGTTCTTATCGCTAGCGATCTGCGCTTCGTCGTTCGCTGAGTTCGTCCTAGCCGCTTCCCTCGCAGCCTCTGTCAGTGCGGTCACACTGAGCACTTGGTCTACCGCTAGTCGTCCCCTGTTCGCGAACAAATCAAAGCTGTTCGCGGCAATGGTGATCTGCTCCGTCAGCGACACGAAGCCGCTTGTGATGTAGATCACACCCGCTCCGATGGTTTGCCCAAGATGATAGAAGCCATCCCCGCCACCCGCGAGTACAGAGAGCGCGTCCGCCAAACCGTCCACTGCCGGGATCGCGCCGTTGACGAACTGCATTGCCGCGCCCTGAACCGCAGCCGACAGATCCGCTACAGCAATCTTCGATAGGCGGGCCTTCTCCGCAAAGTCTTCGCCCAGATACACGCCCAGCCGTTTAGCCTTCTCCTCCAGCGACCCAAACCCTTCCTCAGCGATCTGGTTGAAGAGCGGGATAAGCTGTGCGCCCGCCTTTCCAAAAAGGGAGACGGCAGCCTGAGCACGCATGGCCGGGGACTCGATCTGAGACAGGCCTGTAGCTACAGCCACCAGGACCTGATCCGGCGTCTTCGATTTAAGATCTTGCACGGAAATGCCTAAATCTTGGAAAGCCTTCAGCGGCTTCTTGGCACCATCCGCCGCATCCGCCGTTGACTTCGCCAGTTTCACCAGTGCGACGTCGACCTTCTCCATCTCCGTTCCGGTCTCTTTTGCCGCTAGCCCAAAGACGGACAGCGTGCCGGCAGATACTCCGGTCTTCTGGGACAGCTTCGATAGGTTTTCGGCAGTCTCTAGAGCGTGCTTGCCCATCTCAACGACTTGCTCAATCACCAGACCGAGCGTGATAGCGGGAAGAACTTCGCCCAACTGCTCAAACGCGGACGTTAGGAGATGGACGCCCCCGCCATCGATCTTGTGCGATTCGGCCCGGACGCGAGCAAGAGCAGCAATTACATCGGCCACACCATCGGCGGTAAGGCGAACACGAATATCCGGCGTATTGGCGGAGCTGCCCATCGCCTAGGCCACGCTTCCCTGCCGCGCCAGACGGCCATGAAGAACGCCTGGGCTGATTCCCATAGCGCGCGCCGCATCCACAAGATTCAACTGCTGGCCTCCAACTTCGACAAATCTGCTGTTTCGGCGGTTGCGAGCTTGCGTATGCCAGTCTGTCCATCGGCAATTCGCTTTCGTGTAGTCCCCGTTCACATCTACGCGGTCAAGAGTGAGGGTTGCGGGTCGGCCGCCCATGTCATTCAGGAAACCCGCGAACTCCTCCCATCTGGAATCAACCTTTATTCCTCGTCCTCCGTAGTGCACATAAGCCGGATGCTTGGGGTTGGTGCACCGCTGGTGCATGTTGGACCACGTGTTATAAGTTCCGCTATGGCGTTCGCCATGTGATACGCAGGTCGCGCGCAACCTCTCCAGCCTCAAGCAGCCGCATGAGGTCGTGTTGCCGCTTCGCATATCCTTGCCAGCGACAGTGGCGGTGCCTCCACAAACGCAGGAGCACACGCACTGGCGGGAGCCATCAAAAGCCCTGCAAAATGCCTGCACGGTGAGCCTGCCGAAGGTGTCGCCTATTGATACGCAAGTCCTTTTGCTCGATCCCATTTCCTACCTCAAGAGTTCCGGTACTTTGGGTGGCTTGCCGCCACCAAAGGCTGATTTTGCTGCCCACACTAGCAGGTCGACCCTGTACGCCTCCAAAGCCTCTTCCCGGATCATGTGGACGTAGCGAAGAAGAACCTCGCGCAGCGGCCACTTCAGAACTCCGCGCATCCGGGCGTAGTCGTATCCCGCTACGCGTCGCAGGAGCTGACCCCAGTCTCCGTATTCACGCGCCCCGCGCTCAGGAACATGTTTATGGTTTCTGCCGCGAGCGGAAAAGACTTCTGGGAAGTCAGTATGCAGCCGAGCGCGACTTTGCAAAAAAAAAGGGCCAGTTCTACGATTAGTCCCAGCAACGTGGCCTTATCCTTCGGGTTCTTGAGTGCGCCGAGGAATACCGCCGTCTCGATCGCCATCTCCGGTGTCCACTCATTTTTGGCTGTGGGCATGATGAGGTGGCCGAGCAGCGGAAGCAGTTCGCCGCTCTTGACAACCCCCGACATAATGCGATCCTGCAACTGCCGGTCAGTCTCTCCGCTTCTGGCCGTCAGATCCGCCATGCCCATGCGCTGCAACATCTCGCATGTCGCGATGTCATGCTCAAGGGTCGAGTGCGTGACCGGCTTAAAGGATCGTCCGCCCAGCGTAATCTTCTGCATTACCGGCCCACCCCACGGTCTCCCGCTATGATCTTCCGGACCAACTTGCCTGTTTTCATGTCGATTTGCACCGGCTCCTTCGCTCAAAACCTTCGTGGGGGCCTGGGTTTAGCTGCCTGCAACGATTCCCAAGCGGGAAATTAGGTACAGTGGCGCGGTAGGATGGTTAACGGCATCGGCCAGCACCTCCCCGGTAAGTGTGAAGTTTGCAAAGTCGTCCGTAATCAGAGCAACCGCCGCAGAAGGCGTCATCTGGACTTTCCAGAATTCGACGTGCAGGATCGGACCGGATGCCGGATCACCGATAAAGGTCAGCTCGCCGCGAATGTCGGCAGTAGTGCCCGCTCGCACTTGGCTGATAGAGAAAGCCCCACTCGTATAGCTGCAGGTGATCGGCTCACCCACCGTTAGCGTTCCGCCCGCCAAGGTCTGAATGAATCCAAGCGAGGCATCCACGACGATGTAATCCGTCCCGAGAACCAGCGTGGTTGCTCCAGTTTTGAGCACCAGGCTGGCGATGTTGCGGCTGCTTGTCTTGTAGGCACGTCCGAGCGTTGCCGAAGAAGTCAGCATCTCGTCGGTGACGAAGGTGGGAGCCGAGGGAGCTAGCAGAATCGTATCGCCGAGAAGGGTTAGCGCGGCGTTGTCCGGGTTGAACCCCTCGCTCATGTCCAGCGACAGGGTGTGCTTTTGCTGTACGGGGATGCTGGCGATTTTATTTGCTGCAGCGCGGGTGTGCTCGTAGTGCTCCTTGATCGTGACGTTCGGCGTCAGATCCAGCTTTCCGACTTCCCCCAGGAAGCGTGCGCCGGTCTTGTTGCCATTGCGGTCGAAGCGGTCGAAGTAGGTCTTGCCCCGACCCAGGTACAGTTCATTTGGATTGGCCTCGTTTGCCATGGCACACCGTCCTTATCTTGTTGGTCTCTGAATCGTGGTAGTGATGTCGCCGGGCAGCGTGAGGTATTCCACGCGATACCGGAGGAAGGTTGTCATGGAACTGCCGTCCGAACCCTCGTCGGGATTCCACACCGTCTTGATCTCACTCACGGACTTTGCGAGACCGCCGAGGTAGAACCCGCCCACCGAAGGGAGAGCCATCATTTGTCGCACCACCCACTGGTGGTACGGCTCGCATGCATCATCGTCACCCTCGGCGGTGATGGCAATCTCAAGGACAATGTGCCGCTGCGCCATGGTTGGGCGGCGCGGGTCTCCGATGAACGTGGGGTCTTCCTCGACCCGATAGACAGAAATTTCCGGTAGGCACTCATCGGAAAGCGCGATAGTTCGCGATCGTGTGATGTTCACCGGCGGCGATTCCGGCGCGCCTAATTGGCCGATGACCGCGAGGATGATCCGCTTTGAAATGGAGTCAGCCAATGTGCTTTTCCATCCACAGCTGCAGCATGAGTCCATCCTGGATCATCTCTACTCGCAAGACCTTGCGCGTTGTGCCGTTCAGCGTCACTACGCTGTTCTGCTTAACCGTGGGGAAGTCGGCATAGGCCACCTGGATAAACGTGTCTCGATTGAGGCGTGCGGCTCCGGGCCGATCCTGCGGCGTGGTGTTATCGTGCGTCACCAGAAAACACCCGGCCGTGACACCGCCGAAGGATACGGTATCTTCCGCGTCCACCAGCATGGTCCGGATGTCGTCCAGTTTGCTCACGCCTCTTCAACCTTCTTTACTTTGGCCGGAGGAGCTTCCGGGGTTAGTGCGCCTAGCGCGACGAGTGGGGCGGCGTCGGTGTCCTTCATCTCGACCACATCGCCGTCGTTGAGTTCCTTGCTGAGACCCTGGATGCTTCCGCTTGCTTTGTAGTGCGCCATGAGAGCTTCCTCGGGGCCGTAGCATCCGGCCCCTGTTGTGTGATCTACGCGATCACGTTTTGGAAGAGGTACCCGTAATCGGGAGCGAGAATCAGTTCCTTGTGAGCTTCGCCGACGCGCACCACGTCAGAACCTCTCCATCCGCGATCGATGTCAAAGTGCGCGGACGCAACGCGGGTGCCGAACTGCGCCGTAATCGCAAAGGTCGCCGTGCGGGTGTCGACGCTGCCCGGAGCTTGGTAGACTAGCGCGGCGTTCTTGCCCCACACAGGCTGCCAGACTACGTTTTGCCCCACTTTTGAGGTGTTCAGTTTGCTGCTGCCAATGATGATGCGGTCGAGGCCGAGCTGCGCCGTGAGCCAATCGAGCGTGATGGTGTTGCTGCCTTCCGCGTAGCCGTACTGCGCCAGGATGAGCTTCGGATGCTGGCGCAGGACGTTCCAAACCAACTGGCCGAGGATCAGCGTATTTGGCGCGATGGACGAAAATGTCATCAACTGAATCGCGGTGAAGATCGCCCCGAACGGGTTGGAATTTGTGTAGTCCGACCACTGCGCAGCACCCGTCAGGGTCGTTTTATTGGGGCCGTAGCTGTTCGGGCCAAAGATCAGGTTAGCTGTGCGTACCTCATGCGCGAGATCCATGAGCTCCGTAACTTGAGTGGTGGCGATGAGCTTGGGGTCGGGCATGTTCACGCCGTAGGCCGCAGCAACCACCTGGTCGACGCGGGGGACAAGCTCTTCAAGCGCGTGCTCCTCGACCGCAGCGGTAGTGAAGGTCGAAGACCAGCTAACCTGATTGACCAACCCTGTTCGCGATACGCGAGTGTCGGGAACGGTGAAGAGGTCAGCCTTGTTGAAAAGCGTGTACGCAAAAGTCGGCAAACCAACTTCGACGCGCGGCGCAACGAGGTCCGCGATGTAAGCCGGGTTGCGGTAGATGATAGACAGGCCACTAAGGACCGGACTAGGGGTAAAAAACGGCACCGGAAATTGGTTTGCCATAATGCTTTACTCCTCTTTCTGGCTAAGGCGCACCTTTGCCGGTTGGTTGGTTAGGCCTTGGCTGGCCGCGAGTACATGTCGACCACAAAGATGTCGCCTGCCACTGCGTTGTCCATCGAGACTGCGATTACGTTGTTGCCGACTGCTGCCGTAATCGCATTGCCACTGGCATCGGTCGTAATCAGGTCGCCGTAGGCGATGGTTGCGCCTGCCGTGACGAGCGTCGGGCCTTCCTGGACCACGTCCATAACCACGCCAGGCTCAATGATGTTGAGCGTGTAGGAGATGCCGATAAGCCGATCGGTTGGTGCGGTGGCGAGAGCGCAACCACCGGGACCGGTGCCCAGTTTCACGATCTTGTAAGCCGGGACTGGAGTCTCGCTCGTAAACGGAACGCGATCTCCGGGATGATTGATTGCCATGGTGCGTTACCTCTCTTTCTAGGTTCTTAAGCGTTACTTACTGACCAGCGAGGCGGCTTGAACGGCGGTCATTTCTTGGCCCTTGGCTTTCGCGTCTGCCATCAGCGCCCGAATCTTCCCGGCCACTTCGGTTGCAGTCATCTCCGGCTTCTTTCCGGTAAGGGTTTTGTCGTGCGCCTCGCTTGCGCCCGCAGCGGAGACGGCTACATCGGGGATTGCCGTCGCGTCAGCGACGAGGGCGCTAGACTTATCTCCGCGCGACTTCGCTTCCGCGCCAAGGATCGCAAGGGCGGCTTCCGCTTTCCCTGACTTCCCATCCGCCTTGAGCGCCTTCACGACTTCGGGATAAGAAGTCGCCAGGGGTGTCGACTCGATACCCTCAATACGTTCGCGCTCGGCAGCAGCGCCGGCGAGCTGACCTTCAGCCCTTGCCGCCTCAGCCGCAGCCTTCGCCCCTTCGGTTTTGCCGCGCTCGAACTCCACTCCCGCCACTGCTACCTTGCCACGCTCTTCCGCAGCAGCAACCGCCTCGCTAAACTGTGCCTCTGTGTACGTCTTCATGTTTCCTCCAAGGGCTGATTCGCCCGGTTGCTGCTGCTGAGTTTGAAAATCGTAGGCAAGCTGTTGAATTACCTGATCCTTGCTCAAAATTCCGTCGATAAGCCCGGCGTCTAGCGCCTGCTGCGCGTAGAATGTGCGCCCGTCAGCCACGTCCGCAAGTAGGGAATCCGCCGTGACCCCTCGCCCTACAGCTACCGCGTCGACAAAGAGGGTCTGGAGGTAGTCAACCTTTTCCTGCAAATAGTCGCGCGCCTCCTGCGAAAGCGGCTCGTCAGCATTGGCCAGCCGCTTGTATTTGCCGGAGGTGATGTGAGTGACCTTCACTCCATCGGCTTCATTGGCCTTACTCTGATCGGTATGCTCAACCACCACGCCGATCGACCCAATCGTCGCCGTGTCGCTCGCCGCATAGATCGCATCGCACTGCGCTGCGATCCAATAAGCCGCAGAGCAGCCCTGCCCATCGATCCACGCCGCAGTAGGTTTGGTCGAGGCCGCAACTGCATCGCCGATCTGCTGTGTCCCATCAACTTGACCGCCGGGGGAATCAATTTCTAGCAGGAGCGCGTTTACGGTGTCATCCGCTAGAGCCTCGTTTACCGTCTCGACCAACATCTCCGTACTCATGGCCCCGGAGATCGCCGTAAATAGGTTGGCCTTCTTTGCAAGAACTCCCTGAACGGGAATTACGGCTACTCCGTTTTCTACCGTGTATCCGGCCTGCACAGAACCACGCGGATCGGACCCTACGGCTGCGCGAAGCTGTTCTTCGCTGAGTTTTTCCCCTGCAGTGTGCCGGGCGGAGATCGCCGTCAGCACCTCGAACATCTGGGGCGTGATGGCCCAGGGCTGGCGGAGGATCGACGCTATATTCATGGCTTGCCCCCCTTCTTGCCGGGAGGTGCCGGGGTATTGGGTGCGGGAGGCGGTGAGGGAGGAACGCCGGGAGCGGTAACCATCTCGCTTGCCACGGCATTGGTGACCGCCGGCTCTAGCCCAGCTGCAACGCGGTCTTCATGCTCTCGGGTGAGCTGACGATGGACATCAGACCAGTTGCGGCCCGTTAGCTCCATAGTCTCGATCTTGCGATTCGACACGCCTAGATTTACACGCTCCTGAGCAGCGGCTACTTCCTTCATGGGGTCGATCTGCCCAGGCGCGTCCCCAACCCAATCGCAGGACAGATAGGCACGGCGAAGCATTGGGTCAGAGAAGTAGCCTGCGGCTGCGATGCGACCGGACGACACCGCTTCATCCATCCAGGCCTCGAAGACGGGCTGACAAAAACTAGTGGCGAGAAAGGCGCGACGGTTGCGATAGAACTTCCACGCCTCTAGCAGCGCCGCCCGCGCGGCGGAGTAAGACGAAGTGAAGTGCTTTATGAGAATTTCGAAGGGGAGCTGCAGGGCAACTCCGACTTGACGGAGGATGCTGGTTACGAAAGGGTCGAAGCCAGCATTCGGTCGCATCGCATTCGGGAATGCGACATCTTCCCCCGGCGCAAGGCCTACCACTTTTCCGTTTCCAAGGGTGATCTCGTCTTGCTGGATCGGCTGCGGCGTGCCGAGTTCCTGGCCAAACCCCTGCGTGCCCGTGTCTGTCTTGATAAAGATCGTGAACGCCGCTGTGATGACGGCAGCCATTAGCTCGGCTTCGGCGTAACGGTCGAGCTGCTTGATCGCTTCCATGACTGGCGCTAGATACGGAACGCCGCGATTCTGGTCCGGCCTGATGCGGTCGAAGACGTGAATCACGTTCCGCCGCCCTGTCTGTACTCCGAAGGCAGGGACACGATCGTACTCAAACAAGTTCGAGAGGCCGAAACCTATGGCTCCAGGGTGTTGCTTGAGGATGCAGTAAGCGACAGGAGCGCCGTAGGCATCCACTTCCACGCCACCAAAAATCTTGTTGCCATTCGGGGTTCGGGTCACGGTGCCTTCGGTGTTTGTGAGGGGAACAACGGCCAGCATCCCGTCCGCACCGTTAGGAGTGTGGATTCGGTCAGCCTCGACGATCTGAATGCGAGTTTTGTAGATCGATCCAGGCAGTTGCTTCATGGGCAGCAACGCAAAGCAATCACCGCTTTCGAGCGCGGCCCGCATGACCAGAGACTGCATCTGGTAAAAATTCTGCGTCCGGGTAACGTCACAGTTGATCGACTCTGCCCACAGATTGAATTCATGCCCAACCATCGAAGACCAAGTGATCGATTGGTCCTCCGTCCAGCCAAGCACGGTAATGTCCGGCGTCGGCTGAAGCGCGAGACCGGTTCCGACGGCATTGGCTACAACCGTGTGGATCGCGCCCGCTGCAATCGGAGCGTTGCGGATCAGGTCGCGCGAGCGAGCACGCAGTGTAGGGATGTCGATCAGCGTGTCCGCGTCGGCGGAGCCCTGTGTCGCGTACCAGTTCTGCGTTTGGCGGCGGTCGTACCGGCCCCCGGTATAGGAGCCGTACATTGCCGTCGCCGCGTCAGTTCGAACTCGGCTCCGCATCCTCCGCAAGCCAGCTTCGGGAGATACAAAGGCAATCGCCCTATCCAAGATGTTCGGCTCGGTCACAGGGGCACCGCCGACCAGGTTTTCAGGCCACGGCCCCTGCTAAGCTGAGCTACTTTTTGCTCCCAGTATTGGACCGTCTTCAGCAGGTCGGCATGGGCCGCACGCTGGACAGTGCGGCCACCGGACGTGGAAGAGACAGAATAGCTCTGCATGGAACCAGCAGACGCAAGCGCGGCAACTGCCGCACTGAGAGCATCTTCCGCTTGCTGCAAGGTGATTCCGGCCATGTTGTACTAACAATGGCAAAACCGAGCGCACGATATAAGGTCTTTTCTTGGAAGACGCTAATCAATCCCTTTCGAAATAACCCGCCGCCCGATCACCGGCCTCAGTGATGACGGACTCGTACCAGCCCACACCGCCTCCGCCAGTTTGGTTAGATCGCCGTATGTCTCCGGGTCGAGGATCTTCTGCAGCACCCACAGCCCCGCATGTGCGTAGACCGTGAGATCCAAGGCCTCGTTGCGCGTCTGGTTCGCAACCCACTCGTAAGTGACGCGCCCGGTCCGCTTGTTTCGCATTGGCCGCTTCGATTCCGCCGTCAACTGGTCGAAATACGAGTCAGAGGTCCAATCAGGGAAGTGACAGTAGGCCGGGCCCGGCTTATTCACGCGCAATCGATCCATAATGCGGTCTTTGCAGGCGATGGTCGCCACGTTGAACAGCCGGATGTTGTTATTCTTCACCCGCGTCTCCGACGCAAGGCCCAATTTAGTGATGTGGTTCTGGCCCTTGCAAGCAAAGACACGCCTCGAGGCTGTTTGGCGGGGCAGGATGAAGTTGTAGCAGGCGTCGGCGGCGTATCCGGTGTCGATCAGGGTCAGAGAAGACTTCAGAACCGCGCCATCCTCGTGTTTCCAGGTCCTCAACAGGAAGTCGTCGAGCTGCGACCACACGCTGTAGAGGTCTTCATTCCCTCGAGCGTTCGGCATCTCGAGCGGCGAACCGTCAAAAATCTCGTGAGCGATCAGCCACTGCTCATCCTGCAGCCCGAAGCCCGTAACCTGAGCCTCGAGCCGGTGTCCCTGGACGTCTACCGTCGTCACGAGCAGGACGCACCCATGCGGGACTTCAACGTCAGGCTTCTCTGAATACTTCTCCCGCCGCGCCGCCAGCATGTGCGCGTCGACCGCGTCGGCGCCCTCATCCCACGTCTCGCCCAGGCGGAGGTTGATGAATGCCCTCAGTTTCTCCGGGATTCCCTGCGCCTCGACCCATTCCTTCGCCAGCGAGCCCCAGATCGGCTTCCATGGCGAGTAAAGCGCGTTGATGTAGAAGGACACGGTCTCCCGGCGCTCCGGAAAGGCCGCCACGGGCACCATCGCGTCCAACATCTGCTGTTTGTACCGCTCTTCAATGTCCTGCCGGCAGAACTTGCACCGATAGGCCACCGTCTCGGGGATCGGCTTGCCAGCCTCATCCTCAAACCAGACGAGGTTGTATTCCTTTGTCTCTGGATCGCGCCACAGCAGCGGTTGGAGTTCCCTGCAGTGTGGGCAGGGGAGGTGGAACATCGTCTGATTGCCGGCAAGGTACTCGGCCTCGATTCGGCTTGCACCCTTTGGCTTGGCTGGTGTAGACCCCAGCAGGATCTTTGAATCATCGAACGTGTCCGCGCGTCGTTCCGCGAGCGCAACCGGGTCACCTTCCCCGTCAACGTCGGCAGGATAGCCATCCGCTTCGTCTAGCAGGATCACGGCGCATGGGTCGGATCGGAGGTTAGCCGCCGAATTAGCGCCCGCTACCTTCAGAAAGCCGCCCGGGAACTGCTTTAGCTGCTGTGTGTTTCCGCCCTCGCGCGAGCGATTCTCGCGAACCTTGTCCCTCAGCGCCGGGCATTCCGCAATCATGGGTGCGATCGTCTTCTTTGACTTGTCTTTCGCGTCCGAGTCCCGGACAAAGACCAGCATCATCGGCTTTGGATCTACGTCGATGAAGTATCCGCAGATGTTTAGCAGCAGTTCTGTCCAGCCCACCTGGGTCGACTTCATGCAAACCACCCGGCGCACGACCGGATCGCAAAGAGCATCCATGATCGGCCGCTGAAACGCCTCAGCTACATACAATCCGGGCCGCGCAGTAGTGCCCTTCGGGAGGATGCGGTACTTCTCCGCCCATTCCGACACAAGCATGTCAGCGGGCGGCTCGAAGAGCTTGTAGATGCCCTTGTTCGCAAGCGCGAGACTCGCCAGAAGCTCAGGCGCGGGCGCGGCGTCGGGTTGGGGTATCAGGTCGATCTGCTGCATTCTCTTCCGGCCTCGCAAGGTCGGAGAGTGCCGACTTCACCGACGCCGTCAGCAGCGCCTTCGTCTCGTTTCTCGATAGCCCTTCCAGCTTCGGAGCGATGCGGGCCGGCAGGTTGAGGAACTTTTGCTTGGTCACCGTCACCAGCTTGGCCATCTCCGCGATGTGGAGCGAGAGCGGCAGCAGTTCCCCGCGTCTCTCCTTCGCCGTCATCTCCTCGTTCTCGGCTTTGGCCAGGGTCAGCCGCCTCTGAGCCTCGTCCAGACGTACGACCTTGCCATCTTCCGTCTCCACCGATCGCTGCTGATTCGCCGTCCGCAGCCTGCCGATGTACCAGGTCATGCAAACCATCGGATCGTACATACCTCGCGCCGCTTTCGGCATCCCATCCGCGCAGAACTGCGAGATCGCCATCTTCGATAGCGGCTCATGCCCTTCCCCAGCCAACAAACCCCGTATTCCGTCGATCCCGACCGTCTTCATATCAGTAAAGTAAAACGTTCATTTTTGAAACCGTGACTGGCCACTCGTCGGGGTTCGAATTACCCGTGAACTCAAAATGCCCAGAAGGACCCTGCTTTCAACGAGATAGCCTATTTTGTACTGAGTATGTGCCTATCATCGTTACAGTGCATTTGCATGTCATTGATTCCATTAGTTTTAGATGTGTTTGTTTTCTTCGCTTATGCTTCGCTTATAGCCCTCGAATTCATGCCCGCTTGGGTGCCAAAGACAGGCCACCATCGATCATGCCCGGGGATGTCGCGCATCTCTATCTCGCTCACTATGCTGCCTCGATTTGGGTGGCTTTGGTCCGTCTGATGTGTCCGATATGCCACAGTGTGCAGTACTGGCACTGGTAGGCATTCATTACTCCTGCTCCCACCTGGGTGAGACCTGATGGGGTTCGATGCATCCTCATGGCACGCAGCGCCTTGCGTCTCGATTCATACTGACGCTTAGCGCAGGACAGCGGCACGTTGACGTATGGCGCGAACAGGTAGGCTGCTGCCATCACCGATCCCACCGCGCATCTGCTGCTGCAATAACTTGATCATTTGTCATATCACCTCGTCGCCACGTAACCATCCTTGACAGCCTGTGACAGCACATCGTCTGCTGTCCACATTAGGGCGTTGTATACCTGCAGCTGAATGATCTGAATCCTGGGATTATCAGCAGGCAGTTGGAGCGTCCGACACATGCAATCGAGGACTAAGTCTAGGTTTTCTTCGAGCTTCGCCTTTGTGCGCTGTGACTGTACTCGGTATCCGTTGGACATCAATTCGCCTGTTTTCATGCCTGTATCTCCCTTAGTGCGGAACGTTGAATCAGCGTTCGGGGCAGCTGTATCGCTACCCCGCTTGGCTGGCTCTGGCGATTCTCCGCCTACTCCTTTCGTTGGTGGGATGAGCTCAAACCTCGTCATCGGCGTATCCTTGATCCATGTGGTTCATCGTTTTGGTCGTCATCATTGTCCTGCGGGCTGCTTGGGTCTATGCACGGGTTGCTGGCAGGGTAGCTTTGCGAATGAGCGTGTGGCGGCTTCTAAGCCGGCGATAGTCTTTTTCTTGAATGATGAGGTTTTCGGTCATGCTGCCGCTAGTGTGGGGCTAAGAATCAGCGCGTCCCGCAGCGCCTTATTGAACTGCTCCTGAAAGTTGGTCTCATATGTCTGTTTGGCTACATCGAAGAAATGGAATCGCGGCTTGTAGTTGGGTGACTTGACGAAGATGAGGATCGGCTTGAGCCCTGACTTCGTCCTCATGTACACGCCCAGCGGGAGACGTCCGCCAGCAGGCTTGCCCACGAAGAATTGCATAGATGTTTTGTTGCCCCGGGCGCCAGCGCGATTTGAGCGATTCGCCAGATAGCCGGCCTGAGGAAACGCCTGCAACGCGCTCACGACTTGCACCAGCTGGCTGGGCATGATGTTGCCGTAGCCATTCATACGAGCTCCGGATCCAGGCACCCACACCATCCCGCTAGGGAGATAGCCTGCCTTTTGCAGCATCTTCTCGCTCGACTTAAGATTGCGCTGCCCGCCATAGATTTGAGGAGCGAGGAACACGGACGCCGGCACACCCTTACTGGCGTAATTCTTGAGGAATACTTCGGCGTAGAGTTGGGTCTTCGTGGCAGGCTTGATGTAGGTCGAAGACAGCGTATAGGGTGTCGGGCGGTCGAAGACCTTGCGCATATTCTCGACCAACGCCTGTTGCATCAGCTGCGCGGTGCGAGTTAGAGCTAAGGCGGTAGCGTAGGGCAGTTGATCTTTCTCCCACCCGCGCAGCTTTGTCTCAAGCTGGTTCGTATCCACGCTGATCGAGAATCCCGGAGCTCTACCGTTGCCGGTCACTGTTCATTCTCCTCACCCAACTACCGGTCGTAGCGATCTGCTCTGCGCTCGGATCAAATCGATTCATTCAGTGTCGTCACCAGCTTGGCTCGTGTGGGGGTTCAATACAGCACCACCCCAAACACCGCCCCGCAGGAGTGCTGTACGAGTGTCACTCACTCATCTCCTCAATCATCCGGCGGCCTGCCGGGTTGATTACGTACACCGGCACGTCACCTCGGAGCCGCGAGAGTAGTTGTGCCCTTGCCAGAGCAGCTACCGTTCTCGACTGGGCACGAATAACATCCCCGCCGACCTGGATTGTGAATTCACCGGAGCGCGGACCGAAGCGCAGCTGGGCCTCGCCAGCCTTTAGACTGCGTAGCATCCTCTTGGCAGCATTCGAGATCGTCATGTCGTCACAGCTCCCCGAAGAAGTCGTCGTAAGTTAGCGCACCTACCAACATGGGCATATCGCGCGACAACAGCACAATCCGCTGGATGAACTCGACACGCGGTACCTTACGGTTGTGGGTGACACTGTTGATCCAGGAGTTAACTGTTACCCTCCCAACCCCAAGCTGCCTGGCGAGCTTCCTTATTCCGTAACTCCTGATCCACGCTGGAACGCGCTCGTTCAACCGTTGCTCCTGACGAACTTGCCCCCAGCGCCATGCTTTGGGTGTCGTTTTGGCATCCAGTTGGTATCCCGGTCCTCACGAAGCGCCGTCATAACATCGGCTCCACGGCGAATCGAATCCAAGTGCGCTTGAGCAGCAGTGGAGACAGCCTTCCGCAACCTCTCGCGATAAGCAAGGCGGCAGATCGCCCACGTCGCCAAGGCCGAACCACCCACCAGTGCAATGCACGCCCAAACGTTCATAGCTTGTTCACCTCCCGATGTGGATTTCATCAGTTTTCGCCTGACGCCAGTTGCGATACTTGTGCCGAACCGTTCTTTTGAAGCCGATGAATTCTTGATCGAGCGAAGGCAGATGCGTTCGCCAGTTCAGCCCGAATCCCGCGATGATGTCGACCAACAGGCAGTAGGTAAAGTTGAGGGAGTGACGCATCTTCTCAGGCGCGTGGCTTATGCACACCCGGTCCACCCAGCCATGCGAGGGCAGGAAGTTTGCCAGCAGTGAGTTGATGGCAACGAATTCACACACCCGATAGAAGTCGAGACGAAGATCGAGGTAAGCAGGTCCGTGCATTATGGTGCCTTCTTGGATCTAACTTGTAGAATTAGGCCCGTCCCGCTCAACAGGGCCAGAAACGCGCCGATGCCGCGCTCTTCGCCCTGCATCCCAGCAATGTCCGCCGCGTTCTTTTGCACCCCAACCCAGTTGCGGGCCACATTCGCGTCAGTGGAGTCAACATGCTTGTTTACAGCCGCGATGTCGCTGTCCTGCAGGGCGTCCTCGATGGTGAGGACGGGGACAACCGGGACAGCTCCGGCAGGCCGGAGCTGAGCATTCGCGGGCGGATGGTTACCGCTGATCGCCATGTACGCACACGCAGTTAGGATCAACACCTTCAACCCCAGTTGAGCCAAACCTCGGAAAGTAGCGGGCATGTTCATCGCGCTAGGCCTTCGTGGTCGGCTGGGGAACCAGCTTTACCGCATCGACGAAGGCGGAGGCCCACTTCTCGATTTCCGCCTCGGGCCAGTGCTCGATTCCCACTGACTTAGCCCAGGCCTGCGCTTGGGGAATCAAGCCGGCGGTAACCTGGGACAGTTTCTGTGCGCCCGTGCCTGATGCGCCGCCGATAGTAGCCTCTGCCACTCCTGCAAAACTCAGGGTTGAGGAGACCAAGGGCAGAAACATGGCGTAGGGTGAGGCGGCCAGCAAAGGCTCGCCGATGATGGCCACCTCCTCGCCGATATGGAGGACTTTCATGAGAAAGTGTCCACAGTGTGACAGCCATGAAGTTTTAGCCGGAGCAGGTGTGGACGTAGGCAGCGAAGCCGTAAATCCTGGAATGGGGGTAACGGGTGCTGCGGCCATAAGGCCCTCCTGTGAGTGCTTGTGGAACGCAAAGGCCGCTTCTGTCTCGGCTAGAAGCTCTTTGAGATGCTCCAGGGAATATTGCTTCACTGGCGGTAAAAGGCTTAGAGGGCCTATCGCGGCTGGGTGAGCGATCGGCGCAGGCGGTAGCTCTGCTTCAACGCGTGATTCCGTTGACAAAAGGCTTTGGAGGAAAGAGGGAATCACTTCTTATCCTCTGGATTAACCTCTACCGTCTGCGTGGTCACCGCTACGGTTGTTTTTTTGCCTAGCGCTGCCTGCACAGCTGGATTGTGCAACAGCCCGGCTATCCCGAAGGCTGTGCCGAGCGCAATGATGATGTGAGGATGGTTGTGCGCGGCGGCTAAAGCCCAGTCGTGAACTTCACGGACCTGCATGACGTTTCCCGCAACAAACAGCCCAGCCACAAGCGCCTTTGTGGTCGCTCGCAACTGGGCGATGTTGAACGGATTGTTCATTAGGGCTTCAATGTCCCGGATGTGACCAGTGGAATGCCTGGCTCGGGAGCATTGGGGTCGACCGATGTGACCTTGGACACAGGCAACACAGTGGTATCGGAGGCAGCTACGGGAAACGGATCGGTTGGGCCGGAGGAGGAAGGCTGCGCGCCCTTCAGCTCAGCGTCCAGGGCCTGAAGGCGACTCGTCTCAGACGAGAGGTCAGGGCCGGCAGCAATCTGCGCCTTAAGCTTCTCGTTCTCGGCGGTTTCGGCGGTCTTTGCGTCAATGGCGGTCTTCGCATCGGCTTCGAGGCTGGATAGAATGGTGTCGAACTTATCCTGGGATTCAGACATAGCGTTTACTCTCCTGAGTAGTTCTAAAAGAAGGTTCTGATTGAAGAGGACTTGATGGAGAATTTCGTGCCCAAGCGCGTCATCCATAGATTCCCTCGCCTTTCTCGGCACCTAGTCCACTCTCTCAGGTAGTCTTTGTGTTGTCATTTGCGTGCACAAATTCTTGTGCATTTTTAACGTGGCGGAGGATTTTATAGGCTGTCGTGCCAAACGCGTTGGCTGCTGATTCTAGATGTTTCATAGCTACCCAGGAGAACGCTTCCATCCGATAAACCGTATTCCGGTGAACGCCCATCTTTACGGCGAGCTCTTCCTGGGTGAGGTCTTCACGCTTGCGTAGGGCTCTTAGCGTCTCAGATAATCCGGTCAAGCTGTCTCCGGCGTTACGTTGAGCTCGTGATCGGGAGACATCAACGCCAGCAGGCGCGCACTGTGTCGCCTCCTCAGCTTGCGCAGAGCTTCCTGCTCTATTTGTCTCACTCGCTCTATGGATATGCCTAACTCTTTCGCCACGGCTAGCTGTGTCATTCCGTTTCGACCTGCATTTTTCATCTCGCCTCCTTAAGCCAAGCCTTCACATCATCCGAAGATCGCGCCAGTAGATAAAAGTGCCCCTCCGCCTCCACCTCAACCTGGAATTCCCGCTGTACGTTAGACTGCTTACCGACCGGCGACTTTGCCTCGACCCACAGAATCACTAATTGGCCTTTGGAGACGGCTACACGGGGCGTGCAGAGTATGTCGGCCATACCGGGTGTCCCAACTCGTATTGGTCGCCGCTTGCCCCCTTGCGCGAAACCTGGAAGCATCCCTGATTGCATACGCCTCCACCAGACGCGCTCCACCGTGAGCAGATCTGTGATGGCCCTCTGAACCGCCTGCTCCGGCTTAACCTTCATTGCTTCGCTTTCTTGATGATCTCGCCCAGCCTTTCTCGCATATGCTCGACCACCTCACCGCCATCGCGCTCAAGCCTCTCAAGCCTCCGGATTGCGGCATCTAGAGATCCGTTGCACTGACGCCACTCGCGGAACTCAAGACCTGTCTCTTTAGCTTCACGGACGCCGGTGTATGAGGAGATGTGGACTTGGCTCTGTTTTTCGAAGGCTTCGACTGCAGCTGTTATTGAGGCTAGCTGATCGGCTATGTCTCGCCGACCGTCGCGTGTCGCCAATGCATCCGCTTTGCCTTTTCGGTACGCCTCATCCCACCGTTCGTGTACTTCCTTCTCACCCTTTACGGTGCGCTGCGTTGCGTACAGGAGAGCTGTGATGAAGACCATATCCGGAAGTTTGGGCTCAAGCAGTGGCGCGTGTTTCACCCAGCGCAACTTTGGCCTTGCACCTTTCCTGCTGACATGTGGAACCGCCATGCCCCATCCATCTGGGAGTTCCCCAGGATGAACATATGACTCGTCGGAGATTACAAGTGCCCAGCGATGACAGTAGCGGAACAGGCTTTCCGACTTGGCGGCATTGCTAATCTCTTTCAGCCAATCGGTCCGCGAAACCTTTATCTCGAATCCGTGGATCTTGCGTCCGCAACTGCGATACATACCAATTGCGATCGCGTCCGCAGTGCGCACAGCGTCGTACCCGGTTGCATCGCGGACCTCCTGCAGGTACTGATAATTCGGTTCTGAATATGAGCTCCGGATTATACGGTGCAGTTCGTCTGATGAGGTCATGGGAGGCTGCATCTGGTTGCACAACTTAGCTTCGCGCATCTTGGTCTCCGTCTCCGTTCATCTGGTCGTTCATCCACTTGTCGTAGGCCTCGTCCTCGTCGCGGCCGTAATCATGCTCGGGCTCGGCATTCCACGGCGCGTTTGGGTCGCCCTCGGCGCCCGGCGGGTAGTTACTCAACATTCGGCGCTCCTTGCCCGCAGGTATCCACCCTCTCGATACGCTCGCCGATCCAGCTACGCGCCATGCTCTCGCGCTTCGCCTTCCTTATCTCTTCAGTCGTGCGTGGCATACAAGTTCTCCACCATTTGAATTCGCTCTCCAAGCCATTTCATACAAGGCACCGCCATAGAGTTGCCGAGCGCCTTGTATCGTGGTCCATCGGGATCGTTCACCCGCCAGAGTCCACTCTTTTTACTGAGCCTTACCGTGAGTCCCAAGGCTCGCAAATTCTCCGGAGTTTCTCCTTCGTCGATCGCGCGCCAAGACTTCATGCCGGGCATCCGAGTGTAATCGTCGGGGAGTTCTTGTAGGCGCTCACATTCTCGCGGAGTAAGTCGACGCACCGCAGTGTGGGCGATATAGCTGCGCGAGCTACCGCCCGACGCCGCCCTTAGACTCGCAAGGTGATCCATCTCCGGCATGGCTCCCCCGTCTCGTCCACGCGGGTTCATTGCCACCGCTACCTGACCTCCCGCGTTGGCGTGGCTACCGTTGTGCCCCATCGCACGAAGCGTGGGTGAGGTCTCCCCAGCATCGGCTCCGTGGTCCTTGCACGAGAAAGCCACCGGCACAAGCGGCGTACCACGCCCCGTGCCATCCTCGCTCGCGTCGAAGCCCTCGCCCCGCAACGAGTGCGCCACAAAAAGACCGCAGCCTCCATTGATGTGCTGATTCTCTAAGCCCTGCTTATCTCCGTAGTGGGCGTTGAGGGTGGGGGCGATGTCAACGCAGTGAACAATGCTTTCGGTTCCGGTTCCAGCGACGGCGACGACTGGATCTTGTCCTCGGGTGTCTCCAGCTCGCTCAACCCCTCGCCCACTTGCTGTAAGGCTAGGAGCAAGCTCGTGGGTAATTCCTTGCCCCTTTTTTCGGCGCGGCGGAGTATCCCCCGACAGGCTTTGGCGCTCAAAAAGTACCGCCGCCGCACGTCGCCAGTCTCCAAGATGTCCGACAACGAAGACGCGACGGCGCCGCTGTGGAACTCCAAAGTGCTGAGCGTCAAGAACTCGGTAGGCGAACCCATACCCGAGTTCCCCCAGCATCCCGAGAAAGATTCCAAACGCCCGTCCTCCATCGACTGACAGCACGCCGGGGACGTTCTCCCATACCAACCATCGGGGCCGCAGCCGGCCAGCAAGGTGAGCGAACTCGACGGTGAGTTGACCACGCGCTCCGTCCATTCCTGCTCGGAGACCGGCGACGCTGAAATCTTGGCAAGGGGTTCCGCCCACAAGAAGGTCGATTGGTTCATGGTCTCCACTCTCGATCCGGGTAAAGTCACCCCGATTGGGGGTGACTGGATAGTGGTGCTTGAGCACGGACGATGGGAACTTTGCCACCTCTGCGTAGAAGGCCGGCCGCCAGCCGAGGGGCGCCCACGCCACCGTCGGGGCAGAGATGCCGGAGCATACGTCGCCGTAGATCATGCTAGTCGCCATCGTTCGCCACCTCGCCGTCTTCCATCACGTCAGACTCTGGGTCACGGCGCAGGCTCACTTCGGCCCTCTTTCTATGTTCAGCGCCGCGCTCAGGCACTCACTGTGGCGATCAATCAGCATCCGCAAAGCATCGCGGTCGCCCGCAAACATACTTCCACGCTCCTCAATAGCAGCGCGGGAGAACCGATCCAGCACAAGGTAATCAGCCGCCGCCTTTGCGATCCTTGCTCCCTCTTCCCAGCGCAACGCGGCTAACTGGCGTTTGCGGGCGTGGCGGCTAACGAAAGAGAGGCCGAAGGCAAGAAAGGCTATGGGTGCTAGGGGTTGGATCACTTTTCCACCTTCTGTTGAGCGGCCTTCCATGTTTTCCAGCACTCGCATCGCACAGCTTCATTCCGCCCATCACGCTCCCGGATCACGTGACTGCCGACACACTCACCACACGGCACATAGGGGTTAAGCTTGCGTTTATGCTCTTGCTCTGCCATCTTCATCACCACGCACTCCTCCTCGATCTCACTTGGTCCCGGTATGAATTTGCTCTTACGGCAGACCCTCCACAAGGCGCTTCGGAAGCGGTGCTCCCCGTACTCTTGGGCTATCTCTTCCCACGCCATCAGCCACCCATCCGGCGTTCCCGGTGGAAGGATCTGGTTGGGGAAGTACGCTTGGGCTTGCACCAGAAGGAGCCCCAGCCTGCGAACCGATTCTGCGCTCAATGGCGTCAAGTACGTGTTTCCGGCTAAGTTGCTGTCTTTCCATGGCTGGATTGCTGCTACGTGTTCCATTGCTCTTCTCCTTGAGTTCAAATATTCCCTGCCAACCCGCCATGGTGCTTTGGTTCAAAACCGCGTTCGGATCATTACCGGCTACCATCAGCGCCTCAAGTTTCTTCAAACTCAAAGACATCGCCAGGTCCGTGAGCGGCGATCGCTTTTTCTTTCGCATGTCGAGATACCCTTGCCAAGCTTTGGGATCAACCCACGCCGGCAGAGCGAAAGCGTCGCCGGCTTCTTTTCCCTTTGGCACTGGCACTGGGGCTGGCACTGGCACTGGCACTGGGGCTGGCACTGGGGCTGGCACTGGGGCTGGCACTGGGGCTGGGGCTGGGGGTCCGGAGACTTTGCCGTCTTGTCCAGACACGTCTTGGACAAAACCCTTCTTTGTCCTCCCCAATTGCTTCTTAGTGGTCTGGTCGGCGTGATCTTTCCAGTCATGCACAACCAAGCGATGCTCTTCTGAGGGATCAAGCCACCCAGAATCCCTAAGCGCATTCACAAGCGCACCTGGCGCTCCCTTCCACTCCAGCCATGCCTCGATTGCTGAGTCCTTGAACCTCCCGATGTTGCCCTGTGGCGCGTATTTTCCGGTGAAGTGCCATAGCGCTTCTAGGGCGCCCAGCGCCTCGTATTTACTCAGTCCGAGCATGAGTTTGAAGTCGGCAAACTTAGGGTGTTCTGGCACAGCTCTGAGGGCCACGGGTTAGACCATCCGTTCTGGCTGATAACGGCCCCTGTATCCCCGCGCACGATTGCAGGGCTTACATGACAAAGCAAGGTTCTCCAACTCTGAGTCGCCGCCCAAGAACTCCGGGATGACGTGGTCAACCTCCAGCCCATCAAACCGAATGTCGGTCAAGATCTTTCCATTACGGCCGCGGCGCCAATCAACCCCACATTTCGTCCCACACCATTCACAGTCTGCCTCCCCCTGCTCCCCCGGGATACAGCCAGCACGCAAAGCAAGCCCCACGCGCTTGTCATTGGTGATGTGCTTCTTGACAAAACAAGGCTTCGCACTAGGCCTGTTCGAGGTGTACCTAATTTGCCGTACTATCTTAGCCATCTAGCCCGTTCCGTTCTACTTGCTTGGAATCATGCTGCGCCTGGACTCTCTTCAGAGCACCTAACTTCGTAGCCCAGTTCTTGGAGGTGCTTGGCATACGCCGCGTCCCACACCCAGCGGACGACATACCATCCTGGTTCTACCTTTCCTAGCGCCCATAACTTGTTTACTGTTGAAGCTTCCTTTGCCATGTCCCTATCCCCTCTTCCGTTTATTTTGTTATCGGTAAAGCAGTGGCGATCTAATCGGTACTACTTTCTTTCTTTTCGGTCCACGCTTACGAATGCAGGCTACCCTGACTCGATCTATCAGAGACGCCATACCTGAATTACCCACAACCAATGACGGCACATTGTGACGGGCCGAAATCATCTGTAGTGACTCATGCGACCCATCAATGACGAAACAGCGAAACGCGACACAGTTCAGCAGTGCGACAGCTCCTACCTCAGACGTGGCTAAAGAGACTGCGACGTCGATCCGTGTTTCAAGCACTAACCCCAAAACTCCTGCATCGGGACTGGTGGAGTAGATCAACACCGTCTTCCGAGCTCTCATCGTGTGAGCAATAACTGTGGCTTAGGCATAGGGTTGCAGTTGGGGTCGCTGAAGGGGTTGCAGGTAGGGCGCGGGAACACCGACGCCACAGAATGAGTGGTGGCATGATCAGCTGATAAAGTGAGGGCGAGAAACGCGAGAACGAACAGCTTGGTTTTCATGGTTAGCCTCTTTTCTTGGGGTTATAAAACTTCGGCTTGAGCCGCCGTGCGAGGATGTCATCGCGAAAAAATAATAGATCACTCATTTGACGCGGAAAGTGCTATTCCATCTACATCCATCACAATAGAGCAGTGAGTGATGCTATCTAAAGTTAGGTTCAAGGAAGTATCCCATTCATTGACTAATTGTATTGCTTTTTGCATTGCAAACAACGCGCAAGAAGCAACAATGACTTTCTTATAATGTCTGAGTTCAGACCATACTGTTACAGTCCAGACGTTTGCCACAGGACTAATCATTTGAGGTACCTTCTGCTAGTTAGAATGGAAGTTGTATTTGCTGATCGATTGCGCCGCGAACATTAGGCCCGTAGAACAGCATCATGCCAGTTGATACTGTGTCATTAAAGTGCGTAGAAAAGCTTTCGTTGCGATAGTTCAACCAGTGCTGCCTTACCTATCTTCGTCGCGTGAATAACTCCGCCGCGATCCCGCCTCTCCTTCCCGCTCATCACATAACCGAGAACCTTAAGTTTAGTGACCCGCCCCGAGACACAATGCATCTCCATCGCCAAGCCTATGCAGCATTCCCGGCTTGTACGCCCGCTACGGTGAGCTGCTATGTGCGCCATAACGCGCATCTGCTGATCCGACAAGCGCGGCTGTAGCGATGCCCATGCGGCCTGCGAGGTAGAGTTGGCGGCGCCCTTGCTGAAATCGAATCCGTTCATGGCAGAATCTCGTTGTCTTGTGACTTCTCTGCGAACTCATCGGACTTGAAGTATTCCTTTGCACCATCCTCGGTCTCGGTTGGCTCGTCGGGGAGAACGCCAGCCTCGACTGTCTCCGGACGCAGCTTCTGAACTCCCCTGTCTGCGGCGTAGTCGAGCTGGGTTGCCATCGCAGACTCATAGGTAACGGGTAGGAGCTTGATCGCCTGGAGCAAAGGTACCTTGCAGCCGTATGCCTCCCAGGATTCAGGGTTGGCGTAGCTGTAATGATTCGAGCCGACCTTGTTGAATCTTTCGCGGTGGCGCTCCACTGCTGATGCCGTCCAGACTTCGGGGTTGATATGACGCGCTCCCGGCTGTAGCGACTTCGCCCAAAAGTGCGTGATCGGAGCCTCACGTTCGCCGCCGGTCTTGTGGTGAATGAACGGCTTGCTCCCGTCCGAGTAGTCGAACTCATCACCTTGCCTAACCGCCTTGGCACCTAGTTCCGCCCCATTATTGCCGCGCAGCGCTAGGGTCACATGGCCACGCCATCCGGTGACGAATGTCGCCTCGGACCCGTAAGGGACCATGAAGCACTGGCCGTTCATCCCGAAGTAGAGGCCGAGGGATGCCGCCTGCATCATGCAGCCGAGGATGCTCTGCGTGTTGCATTTCAGCAGCTTCGGCACCTTTCGCATGTCCATCATTGCGAGTTGCACGAAGCGGGCCGTCATGCGCGGGTCCTGGAAGAGCCGCTGGATTCTCGGCACCTCCGCCTTGAGCATGACCTGAATGTTTTCTTCGGGGGTGCGCGCGGGCTGCGCGATGCCGGTCTGGGTCTTTAGGGATGCGATTCCGCTAACTGCCATGTTCCACCTCGTTCAAAAGAGCAAACTCGCCATAGGCTTTTCTGGCCGCCTCGTTCCACACTTCGGCCGCGAGCGCCGGCGTATCGAAATATCCCAAGATCACCCTCTTGCCGTTCAATCGGATCTGCGCCAGGAAAGGCTTTAGAGTTCCAGGCGCAGTTGAGGCCACACCTCTATACCCGTGTTTGTTCGGGTACCGCCGATTGCACATATTTTGTGAGGGGGTGCAGAGGCGAATGTTTGATCGCCGGTTGTCTAGCGTGTCATGATTAGCGTGGTCCACCCAAGCCGGTGGTGCCGCTGAGAGGATGAAGCGGTGCATGTATATGCGCTGTGGCAAAGTACCTTTCGGCCTGCTATTCCGGACCGCATAGAAGGACTTTGTGGCCGGGTTCCACCACGCGTACCACTTGTGTTGTGATACCTCCGCGTAGTCCTCAGAATCCACGATCGCCACCTGCCCCTGAGTTAGTTCGATATTCATTTGCAGCACCTAAGCACTCTGAACGTTGACTCGCGCGTGCAAGCGGCTGCGAACTCCGGGAAGTCTCGCTTCGCCATAGTCACGTCGACGCGCTTGCACGATTGAAGATTCCAGCTCGCGAGCGGCATGCCAGCCTCATCCACCAGCGCGAACTTCCCCGGTGTCTCGTCGCCGGCCTGCGTAGCGAACGCTTTCTTGACCGCGAACTCGTACTCCTCACGCTTCGCCTCTAACCGCTTCTCCGCCGCCTTGATCCCCTTCAGCCGGTCGAGCGCCTTGCGTGTTGTATCGTCGGCTTGCACCGTGAGACCGTCGAATTTTGCGACGACCCTGGCCGCGTCCTCAGCGGTCCGGATAGGCGGCGCCACGCCGGTGAGGACGTGGTTGGTCCAGAAGTTGATAGCCGCGGTGCGAAGAAAAGCTATTAGCTCCTCATTCCGTGGCACGTAGTAGATCCGCAGATCGGTCGCGTCGAAAAGCGCTGCAACCATCGTGATGCTGCGGCCGGTAATCATCTGGCCCCAAAGAAACTGCGCGGCGTAGTAACTGGGGACCTCGTCAGAGCCCTCTTCTCCCCAGCCGGACCGGGCGTACGAAGACACGGTCTTTACGTCGCCATTGCCGACCTCCAAAAGGTCCCGACCCAGCCCTTCGTCAAAGAAGTATTCGAAGTCGATCTCGGCCCGCATCCACTCATACTCAGGATCGATGTGGATCGCGTTGCGCTCCCCAATGTTGAGGTCGTGCTCTTCCTGCAACATCTCCATAACCACGGGCTCTAATCGCTTACCGCGGCGCAACACCTTTTTCCGGTCCTCGTGGGTGGAATCCTCCACTGCCGCCCCGATCTTCTCCTCGAAGAGAGCGTACGGCGTCTTCCACGGGGATACCCCGATCACCGCAGCCACGTCGCTCCCTCCGACGAAACCCGTGCGAATCATCATTTACCCTCCGCTTTGGCAAGAGCCAATTCTGCATACTTGATTGCCGCAGAGCAGGACGGGATGAAGTCTCCAGCCTGGGTCATCTTCATGCGTTCTACCGCCTGCTGTAAGGCATCGTAGAGTTCAGGGGCGGCCGCTATCAGGCGAGCGTTAGCGAGAAGTTCGGCACGATAGGCTACATCGCTACGTACTGCCCTCATGCCGCGGTCGAAATGAGGAGAGGCAATACTAGTACCGGCAGCAGAAAAGACGGTCGGGAAACCGCTCCGCCCACCCACGCCCCAAGGGCCCTTCGTGAACTGACTCGATAGCGGCTCAGCCTCCGAGCGGCGAATCGTTTCCGCGCAAGCGAAATGGAAATGCTGGCCCTCGCTGGGGTCGTCGTCGTCGGCATCAATAAGCTCCCCACAATCGCCACACTCGAAGGGGCACTCCTCTTGATACAGGCCCGCCCATGTTTCGTAGGCGTCGGCACTGGCACCAGGTGGGTAGCGGGGATCTTGGCTCATCGTCCGCACCACGCTTCCCACATCACGGAAACTAAAACGCCAAACACACAGAGTCCCAGAAGATAAGCAGCAGCGAGGGGGTAGGACGGGAATTCAGCGTCGCGGCGTTTAATCACAGCGCCCTCCCCGACAACAGAACGGCAAGGTTGGAGCGATGCTCGATTGGAGGAGCAGTAAAGGCGCTGCAAGGGCAATAGCACCATCCGGTAAGCCCGTTGTGGTGATCGTGGGGATGTCCACACGAACAGACAGCCTCCGGCAGGGGCGTAGCAGCTATAAGCTCTCTCATGTAGGAGCGCTCAGCGAGGAATTGGTAAAGAGCTTGTTCGGGTGTCATTTGGCTACCTCGTTAATATTTCCTTTGTCGTCGCACCGATAAGCAGTGTCCGGCTTCAGTCCGTTCCCGCCCACCTCGAACGAAGCCGTCCTGTAGCGGCTTCTTGCCCAGTAGCGGAACGTTAATGTGGTTTCGTACCCGCCGGTCAAGGTCGAGCCGTCCCCGCCGGTCAAGGTCGAGCCGTACCCGCCGGTCAAGGTCGAGCGGTACCCGCCGGTCAAGGCCGAGCGGCCCCCGCCGGTCAAGGTCGAGCCGTCCCCGCCGGTCAAGGTCGAGCCGTACCCGCCGGTCAAGGTCGAGCCGTACCCGCCGGTCAAGGTCGAGCGGTCCCCGCCGGTCAAGGTCGAGCCGTCCCCGCCGGTCAAGGTCGAGCCGTCCCCGCCGGTCAAGGTCGAGCTGTCCCCGCCGGTCAAGGTCGAGCCGTACCCGCCGGTCAAGGTCGAGCTGTCCCCGCCGGTCAAGGTCGAGCCGTACCCGCCGGTCAAGGTCGAGCCGTACCCGCCGGTCAAGGTCGAGCCGTACCCGCCGGTCAAGGTCGAGCCGACTACAGCCCCGCTGCAACCGTTAGCGACCAGGAATGCGGTGACTTCAAGCCGGGAGCCGACCAGAGCGACCTCCGCCCAGGGGAACTTCACCTTGCCCGTAAGATCAATGGCTAAGCCCGCGTCGATCCATGCAGCTACCCAGATCGCACCGCTGTCCCAGCAAACAAGATTTCCATTTCCCTCGCCACGCAGCAAGCCGTGAAGCCCATGACCGCATTTGGGCGTCGGATCCCAGTCGGGGCACTCCACCCTGCCGGACCGGGGCCAGACGAAGCCTAGGTGAGACGTCATGTCGCGCGAACAGGTCCGCAATATCAGGGCTGGGTTAGCAATGTGTGCAGGAGTCACAACGCCACCCCTAGATCAGCCGCGTGCTTCCGGTTGTAGAACTGCAGGATCACGGCGAAGTCGCTTCCGTCGATGATGTCGGCCCTGGTGTATCCGGTGCAGGGGCATCCGACGGTGAAGCAGACTCCATTACGGGAGCCGTGGCCCTGATACTCATGGGTGCATTCGCAAGGTGAAGTGGGAAGGGCGCTCTGCATGTGTGTCGCCTCTGGAATAGGATTGCTGAATTCCGAACTCAACGAGATCCACTATGCAACGCGTGTCACAAAGTGTCAATAAAAACTTTCTTAATTCAGAAAGTCGCGCTAGTATGTCTCTTGAAGAGAGGAAACGAACCCCCATGGCACTTGTAGACACACGGGAGGCGGCTAAGCTTTTAGGGCTCGAAGAGCCGACCCTGCGAGGTTGGAGGATCATCGGGAAGGGTCCCGAGTACATCAGGATGAGCCCCCGGCGAATCCTCTATGATACGGAGATCCTTCGCCAGTACCGGGAGGATCGGCGCGTGATTCCGGTGCGGGCAGGTTCGGAGGCAACGATTGCCGCTCTACAAAGTTAGGAAGAGTCCCTTTTTCTGGTACGACATCCGGATCGGCTCCAAGCGTTGCCGGGGGTCAACCAAGGAGACGAACATTAGCCGGGCGCGACAGGTTGAATCAGCGCTCATCAACAAGTACAGTGCCGGCGAAATTCCGAGACGGCACACCCCAACCCTGGCGGAGTTCTCAGTCGAGTTTTTGAGGTTCAATTCGGAAACCCGAAGGGATGAGGACACGAAGGCGTACTACCGGAACGGCTGGCGGATGCTGAGCCAGTGCCCCTTGGCGAAGGTGAAAGTGGATCGGATCACGAAGAGTTCGGCAGACAGCGTGAGGCCCGCAGGCTCGGGGTCCAACGTAAACTGCGCCATACGGACGCTTCGAAGGATGCTGTCGCTCGCTCAGGAGAAAGGCTTGATCGCCTCTGCTCCGCGGTTCGAGCTGGCGACCGAAGTTCAACGTGATCGCATCTTCACGCCTCAGCAGGAGGAGGCGTACATCGCTGGGGCAAACCCAACGGTGCGCGACACCTTCATCATGGGAATGGACACCGGCACCCGCCCCTCTGAGGCGGTTTCATTGCGGGCGGAGGATGTGGATTTCATGACGCGCACCTTCCTGATCGTGACTGGCAAGACAAAGAAGTCGCGGCGCCGGCTGGATATGACGTCGCGGGTCTATGACTTGTTGATCGAGCGGGTCCGCCTCGGATCGGAGTGGGTCTTCCCTGCTCCGCGCGGAACCGGGCACATCAAGGCCAAGAGCGTTTCCGTGATGGGTTCGGCCCTAAAGAGGAAGATCGGCCTGCCAGCCGATGTTGTCCTCTACTCGTCTCGTCACACCTTCGCCACGGACTATCAGGCCGCAACCAAAGACCTGGTCAAGACTAGCAGGAAGCTTGGGCATGGATCGACCACGATTACCGAAAGGTACGTTCATGTTCAAGCTTCCGACGACGCATTGATGATGGATGCGCGCAACCAAGCGAGACGGGATAGCCATACTTTTGGCCATACCGCTCTCCCTGTTCAGTAAGTCTGTTTCGCTAAGTTGTTCACTTGAGGTACGATAGAAGGACGGAGAGTTGGCAGAGCCCGGTTGAATGCACCTGACTCGAAATCAGACATAGTCGCAAGGCTATCGGGGGTTCGAATCCCTCACTCTCCGCCACTTCATTCAATGCTGGGCAAACGGACACAATCTCGACGTAACCAGCCCATTCCTGGCGGTTTGCGAGCCCTCCTTTCAGCCGGAGTAAGTCGCCCTATGTCCTCGTTACAGGGCTAACCAGACTAAAAGTGTAGTCGGCGGGCCGATGCGATGGTGATCGTCCATCGCGATCGCCGCTACCGCGAGTGGCGTGTCAGCAGAGTGTCGTCAACCCGTTCGAACCGTGGCCGTTGCTTACAAAACAGGCCGTTATCGGTGCCGACCCATATGCGCCACGCACAAAAGGGTCAGACCGTCGGTTCTCGCAGTTGTATCGGGTGATCTGCTCCACCTGGGTCTTCGAAAGACACCCGAGACGTGCCGGTTTGCGCTTAGAGTGCAACGCGAGTAAAGAAGCTTCGAGACCTCCTATCGTCGAGTGAGGCCCTCTAACAAGCTCTCTTCCCACCCTTCCAAAGAGATATCTTCTTGAAACTGTAGAAGAGAAGTATTACTGAATCTGCGGTCGGCCGGCACACCTATCTTTTTGCATTGCAGACTCGGAATTGTGATCTGTTGGCTTTTTACCTGAGCTTGCCGGATTACAAACGGCACTTTCAATCCAGGTACCTCGCCTTGACGACGGTAGCGGCGCAGTACCCGCTCGATATTGATCCTTCCTTGCACGTTCGCCGAATGGACGGCCCAGTATCTTAGAGCAAGCCCGTTCTCGATGATGAAGCGAGCGCAATCTAAACCCGTCTTTTCTCTATACGTTGAATAAGATATCTCCTGCCCTGCCTCATTCGGGCCAGAAGGGTAATGCTCTCTTGCAAGGTCGTGATCAAACGAGATCAGATCGGGCATTCCTTTCTCATCGAGGTACTCTGTGAACTCCGCGTAATTTTGCACCAAGTCGACTCCGTGCAGCGTTGGAACTCGCATGTCGTCGAGATAAAGAATAGATCTAAAACGCTCCATCATTCGGATCCTTGTCGCTTTGCGTCGGCGTAAATGCTTTCTGGGACAGACTAGGCACTGCAGAGTTGAACCCGGTCGGCGGAAAACCTCTCTGTTGGTTAGATGCTTCAATCAGCTTGCGGCGAGAGGTCAGATGCTAGCCCCCTCTCGCTCGGGCTCGTACGGAGGAACCGCACGTAGACGGTGCAACAGCATGAGTTTGCCTTCCACTCGCAAGGCTGTTAGCTTTCTTCGCCTTACGGGTTAAGCGCAGGGTGTGCCCAAATCACTGCCAGAGACCCGGCACCGCTGCTTACGATGCGGGCCTGACAGATTCTGAGGGCACGTAATCGGGTAGCGAGAGGTCAAAGCTCTTTTCACCGCCGAGGATTTGGTCGGGGGTGAGACCCTGGATAGAGGCGTCGAGTAGCTCGACCATATGAAAGGCGGGCAGGGTGCGCTCCCCGCGACGGCGCAGCCCACTCATCAGCTGGAGGAGGCAGCCGGGGTTGGCAGAGACGAGAGCCTGGGAGCGAGTGTCGAGGAGATGTCCCACTTTGCGGTCGCCAAGCTGCTGGGCAGGCTCTGGCTGGAGAAGGTTGTAGACCCCGGCGGATCCACAGCAGAGAGAGGCCTCGGCGATCTCGGCAAGCTCTAGTTGAGGGATGCCGGAGAGAAGCTGACGGGGTTGCTGATAGATTCCTTGAGCGTGACGGAGGTGGCATGCGTCGTGATACGCGATGCGGATGGGCAAGGGATGGCGTGGGGCGACGGCGGGCACGCTACAGAGGATTTCGGTGATGTCTTTGCATTTTGCGGAGAAGGCGCGGGCGCGAGCAGCCCACCGGGGGTCGTCGCGGAGGAGGTGGCCATACTCCTTCATGGTGGAGCCGCAGCCTGCGGCGTTGATGACGATGGTATCGACGTTGGCGGCTTCGAAGAGGGTGATAAGGTTGCGGGCCATGGCGGCGGCCTGATCTTCGAGGCCAGAGTGGACCATCAGGGCTCCGCAGCAGGGCTGGCTGGCCGGAGTGATGACCTCGAAACCTTCAGCGCTGAGCACGCGCGCGGTGGCGGCGTTGACGTGGGAGAAGAAAACCTGTTGGACGCAGCCGGTGAGCATGCCGACGCGGCCGCGGGCGGGGGCTGCGGGGGGTACGCGTTGGGGCATGGTCCAGGTGAAGCGCGCGGGGACGGTGGGCAGGAGAGCTTCCATGGCGGCCAAGCGTCTGGGGAGGAGCTTGAGGAGGCCGGAGGCTCGGACGAGGGCTTGCAGGCCGGAGCGCTGATAGAGGAAGAGCGGGCCGGCCATCAGCCGGAGGCGCCTGGGATACGGGAAGATGGCGAAGAGGAGTTTGCGAAAGAGGGAGTCGGCGGCGGTGCGGGGGATGTTGCGCTCTACCTGCGCGCGGCTGTCTTCGATGAGCTTGTCGTACTGGACGCCGGAGGGGCAGGCGGTCATGCAGGCCATGCAGCCGAGGCACTGGTCCATGTGGAGGCGGAAGTTCTGATCGAGGGGAGCCTCCCCCTGGTTGGCCTTAGCCATCATGTAGATGCGGCCGCGGGGCGAGTCCATCTCTTCGCCCCAGAGCACGTAGGTGGGGCAGGCGGGGAGGCAGAAGCCGCAGTGGACACAGTCGGCGAGGAGCTCTTTCGACGGGGGATGGTGCTGGTCAAAGGAGCTGGGCTTGGCGGGTTGGATCTCGGTGAGCATAGGTTTGGGTGGGTACCCCCCTCCCCCTACTTTTGGGCAAAGTCTTCGAAGAATGGGAGTTAGGCGCGGACTTCGAGTTGGGCTGCGTCCCGGGTTGACTTGGGATGGGGTGGTTTGGGAGGGGCGTTTGTCAAGTGTAGTGGGTTTAGATTCCTCCGAGGGGTAAAGTCGAGCAGATTGCAGTGAACGATTGCAAGCTCAACCGTTGCAAACCGCAGGTCCTTCGACCCCGCTACGCTCCGCTCAGGATGACAAATTCATGATGTGTATCTAAGACTCAGACACTAGATTCCTTCGAGGAGGCGGCCGGGGTTGAGGATTCGGTTAGGGTCGAATTGGTGCTTGACGGCTTGCATGAGTGCCAATTTGTTGGGTAGCTCGCCGATGGTCGTGCGGGCCCGGGACTCGATGTCATTGCCTTGATCGGGTCTATCGATCATCATCGTTGTTCCGAGTTGCAGGCCTACGTGGTGCCGAAACTCTTCTGCGAGCGCAACGGATGCGTTATCGCCAGCGGGAAAGACGAGGTACATCAACCCCAAGCATTGAGCGACGCATTCGCCGCCTTTTTCTTGTACCTCTTGTGCAAAGGCTGGGACGTCCTCCGGAAGCATCGTGGCCTTGAACAGAAGCTTGCCTCTTTGCGAAAGAAGAAGTTCGCGTGTTTGCCAGACATCATCCAAGGGTTCGCTCAGCTTGAGGTTCGCAGCTTGGGTCATCTGCGCGAGGATTTCGGATTGCCTTGCTTCGGGGTGCGCGTTCAGCTGGATGTCGAGGTCGAAGCCACTGGTGCCGCCGCGAAGCTGGAGGGCCTCCGTGAGGAGGTGACTGGAGCGGATGGATGCGATGAGCGGCGCAAGCTGTGCGACTTGCGGGGCGGAGACGGTGAAGCTCTGGGCATGTTGCGGCAGAGGGTGGAGGCGGAAGGTGGCTTCAGTGATGACGGCGAGGGTGCCGAAGCTGCCGGTGACGAGCTTGCAGAGATCATATCCGGCGACATTTTTGACAACCTTGCCACCGGAGCGGGCGACCGTTCCGTCAGCCAGGACGAGGGTCATGCCGATGACGAGGTCGCGGAGGCTGCCGTAACGATGGCGGATCGCGCCGGAGTCGTTGGTGGCGAGGATTCCACCGACGGTGGCGCGTTCGGGCCAGAGGGGATCGAGGGCCACGAACTGGCCGTGTTGCGCGAGGGCCTGCTGGAGCTGCTGCCAGGTGCAGCCGGCCTGGACCGTGCAGGTGAGGTCCTGCCAAGGGTGTTCGAGGACGCGGTTGAGGCGGGTGAGGCTCAAGTAAATCTTGGGGTGAACGGGATTGCCCCAGGATTGTTTGGTGTCCCCGCCTGTGGCGGTGACGGTGAGATGGTTCTCATTTGCGAAGCGGAGAATTTCGGAGATTTGTTGCGTGTTAGCCGGTGCTACGGCGAGGGTGCCTTCGTGCTCGCGCACGTATTGGCGGCCGATGATGGCGGTCAGCTGATCGGCGGGATTGAGGGTGCTGATCATGCGGAGAGATCCTGCGAACCCACCTTAGCGACGAGGAGACCACCCCGAAGATGGGGCACCCGGCGGGCCGGTAATCATGGAGAGATGTTCGCCGAGGTTGAGGGTCGGGGTCATCCTCGTACCTCCTGCGAACTCAATCCAGCGACGATGAAGCAGTGGTGCAGATCGGCTACCCGGCGGTGTACGTTCCCACCCATCGCGATGAGACTGCGATGGATGGGGCACCCGATCGATAGAAGCCTGGTGAGGAGAAAGGGCAGTGACATCAGAAGATCTCCGCGATGCCGCTGGTTTCGAGGTTGTGAGGAGTGTAGGCTCCGCGGGAGCGCTCGCCGCAGAGGCGCGGGGTGGGAAAGAGCTTGTCGGGGTTGGAGATGTTTTGGGGGTCGAAGGCGTGGCGGACGCGCTGCATGGTTTCGAGGTCGGGGTCGGCGTACATGTATGACATGCTGCACTGCTTTTCGCGGCCGACGCCGTGCTCGCCAGTGATGGACCCGCCGGCTTCTACGCAGACTTCGAGGATGCGCATGGAGAGATTGATCGCGCGTTCTTCCTCCCCGGGGTTGCCCTGGGTGTAAAGGACGATGGGATGGAGGTTGCCGTCGCCGGCGTGGAAGACATTGGTCACGCGGAGATTTTCGGCGGCGGCCATCTCGGCGATCTTTTCAAGCACAGAAGGAAGGGCGGTGCGGGGGATCACGCCATCCTGCACGATGTAATGCGAGGAGAGACGGCCGGCGGCGGCAAAGGCGGCCTTGCGGCCCTTCCAGATGAGGAATCGGTCGCCCTCGTCGATGGCGAGGCGGGTCTCCCATGCACCGTTTTTCCGGGCAAGCGAGATGACGGTGGTCATCTGGAGATCGACCTCGGCGCGGGGGCCGTCAAGCTCGATAAGCAGGAGCGCTTCGCAGGCGGGATAGTTGGGGTGAACGGAGGCTTCCGCGGCCTGGATCGACAGGCGATCCATGATCTCCATGGCAGCGGGAAGCTGGCCGGCAGCGATGACGTCCGACACTGTCTGGGCTGCGGCGGCGATGGTATCGAAGGCGGCGAGGATGACCTGCACCGTCTCCGGCTTGCGCACGATGCGAAGCGTCATCTCGGTGGCGACGCCGAGGGTGCCCTCGGAGCCGATGAAGACGCCGAGGAGATCGTAGCCGGGCGCGTCTGGGGCTTTGCTGCCGAGTGTGACGATCTCGCCGGTGGGGAGGACGACGGTCATCTCGAGGACGTGGGTGACGGTGAAGCCGTACTTGAGGCAGTGGGCTCCGCCGGCGTTCTCGGCGACGTTGCCCCCGATAGAGCAGACGGTTTGCGAGCTGGGGTCGGGTGCGTAAAAGAAGCCCTGCGCGGCAACCGCAGCGGTGACGTTTGAATTGATCACGCCGGGCTGCACGGTGACCTGCTGATTGGGTAGATCGATATTGAGGATGCGGTTCATACGGGCGAAGCCGATGAGGACGCAGCCTTCAGCCGGGAGCGCGCCTCCGCTGAGGCCGGTTCCGGCGCCGCGAGCGACGAAGGGAATTTTATATTTGGCGCAGATGCGAACCACAGACTTGACCTGTTCGGTGGTGCGCGGGAGGGCGACGGCTCCGGGCATGACACGGAAGGCGGTGAGGCCGTCGCACTCGTAGGTCTGGAGCTGGTTGGGTGCGGTGATGAGGCCGGATTGCGGAGCGCTCCCGTTACCGCCGGCTGGGTCCAGGGCAGCGCGAAGTTCGGCGAGGATGGCGGGGGTCAGCATGGGGCTCGGGCGTTGCTTCCACGATGGTATCCGAATACAGCAATTTTGATTTCGATTCGAAACTGAAAAACCGCAGGTCCTGCGGTCTGCGCTTCTCGGGATAAAGCTACGAGGAGCTTCGCTCAGGATGACAACATCCTGGTGGAAGGAATATGTCATTGGATGAACAGATCGTGGAAATAACAGCTTGCAGATCAGCAATAGTTCGATAGGCCCTGGCGGCGACCAAGCCGGAGATATGCAGCGCACGGATGCGTTCCGCGGCGAGACGTTCCGAACTCAATCCATGCGGAGATGGGCGTACAGCAAGACCTCGAGGCCGACGACGATCGCAAGGAGGATGCTGTGTCGCATGGTGAAGCGGAAGAGCTTGGCCTGATCGTTGTTGGACATGTTGGTGGCGGCGGCAGCGACGGCGATTGTCTGGAGGCTGATCATCTTGCCCATCACTCCCCCGGCGGAGTTGGCGGAGGCCATGAGAATGGGGCTGAAGCCGAGACGGGTGGCGCTAACGACCTGAAGGTTGCCGAAGAGAGCGTTGGCGGAGGTGTCGGAGCCGGTGAGAAAGACTCCAAGCCAGCCCATGAGCGGGCTGAAAAATGGAAACAGATTGCCCGTGGCGGAGAAGGCGAGGCCGAGCGTGCCGGTGGCGCCGCTGTAGTTCATGACGAAGGCGAGGCCGAGCATGGAAGCGATGGTGCCGACAGGGCGGATCAGTCTCTGCGCAACGGATGTGATGATGTTGAAGAAGGCGCGGAACGTCAGCTTCGAGAAGAGTGCGGAGAAGATCGACGCGAACATGCACGAGGTGCCGGAGGCAGAGAGCCAGTTGAAGTTGAAGATGGCGGCGTATCGGACGGGCACCAGAGCGACCGGGGGGGTGCGGACGATCTGATTGTGCAAGCCGGGCCACGGAAAAGTAATGGAGGCTTTGCCGAGGAGCGCAAGAACGGGCTGGTATCCCCAGGCGAGGACGAAGAGAACGAGCAAGGCGTAGGGCATCCAGGCGAGCCAGATCTCGCGGCGGGTGAAGCGGGGACGTATGGCATCCGGCAGGTGCGATGCGGTGGTGAGAGAGTGGGATTCGTGACCGGTTTTGACCCGTGCGGTGGAGCGCGGCGTCCAAAAGCGGAGCAGCAGGACGAGGCCGCCCATGGCAGCGGTGGAGGCGAGGACATCCGTAAGCTGCGGGCCGATGAAGTTTGAGACAAGAAACTGGACGCTGGCGAAAGCGGCTCCGCTGACAAGGACGGCCGGCCAGATCTCGATCATGGCCGGCCAGCCGCTGGTGACGAGGATGAGATAGGCGGGGAGAAAGAGAGAGATGGGCGCGCAGATGCGGCCGACGCTGGCGCTGAGCGCGTTGAGGGGGAGCGAGGTGATTCCGGCGAGCGTGATGAGCGGGATGCCGATAGAGCCAAACGCGACGGGTGCGGTGTTCGCGAGCAGACAGATGGAGGAGGCGTAAAAGGAGGAGAAGCCGAGGCCGACCATCATGGCGGCGGCAACCGCGACAGGGGTGCCGAACCCGGCACAGCCTTCAAGGAACGCTCCGAAGGCGAAGGCGATGAGGAGAGCCTGCATGCGGCGGTCCGAGGTGATGTTGCCGATGGACTCTTTGATGACCTCGAACTTGCCGGTGCGGACGGTGATCTCGTAGAGCACGAGCGCCCAGAGGATGATCCAGCAGATGGGAAAGAGACCGAAGCACGCGCCATAAGCCGCGGAACTGAAGACGTGCTGCGCCGACATGCGGTAGCCGACGGCGGCCAGGAGCATGGAGGCGACGAGGCCGGAGAGCGCGGCGATCCATGCTGGTTTGCGCAGCACGGCCAATAAAAAGAGAAGAACCAGGATGGGGAGTGTCGCGATAAGAGCAGAGACGCCGAGGCCGTGGCCAAAGATGAAATAGCCCTGGGCCCAACCAGATGTCATCGATGCCATCGAGCCAACCTCTTAGACGGAGTGGAGAAGGTGTTTGCCGGCAACGCAGATGCTGCCAGGTCGCAGGAGCTGTCGTTCAGGTGTGATCCAACTTTGGTTTTGACCGCGCACCGATGGTACACACTCCGAGCAAATGCGTGGTGCGAGGCAGGTGTCGAACTCTGTCTGCACGGGAATGCGTCGGGCGCGTGGGGTCAGTACTGCGCCTAATCATCGTAGGCGATATATCAGGTATGCGTAAGCGTTTGAGATTTGCGAGTACGGCCCCAGAACGATCCCCAGGAGTTCCGCAGGTTGTTCCCCTTCCTTCTCGATCCAACAAAGTAAAGTTGAAGATCTGCGTTTCCTATCCAACAATTCATGTGTACCTTTTCTCATATATTAGATATGAAGCATGGACTTGTTTCTGGATAGTGCAAATGTGAACGAGATCCGAACAGCTGAGTCATGGGGGACTCTCGATGGCGTTACCACCAAACCTAGGGAACCTCTGTACAGGTATGCGTTTTAGCTGAGGTTCGAGCGGTTGTGCTTGGTTGGTGAGCTATTTGCGTCACACCGGGCTTTGCGTGCTGGTTGAGCAGTCAACCGGCTGATTTTAGGC